>Ga0080064_1006771_pt1 | contig 12110 bp, 9 predicted proteins | sample Subgrocontami54m_FD_69260 | JGI IMG/M metagenome (GOLD analysis project Ga0080064, IMG submission 69260) | Subsurface groundwater microbial communities from S. Glens Falls, New York, USA - GMW46 contaminated, 5.4 m (SPADES assembly) (version 2) ...
CCCCCCCCGCCCCCCACACCCCCCCCCCCCCTCCCCCCCCCCCCCCCCCCCCCGCCACCCCCCCCCCCGCCGATAAAGGGCCCGCCCCAGCCCGACGAGCCTCCCGTCCACCCGCGGCGCCGCACCCCCGCGCTCTGCATGCGATTCTGCACGAGGATGGCGATCAGCACGAACGCCACGAAGAGCGCGGCCAGCTCCCGAAAGCCCAGATCGATCCCGCGGCGCTCCTGGCTCGCCGAAGGCGGGCGCACGTAGGTGCCGGCGATCGCGCGGTCGATGGCGTCGAGGCCCGCCGCGATGCCGTCCGCGGTGCGTCCCTCCCGGAAGCGCGGGGTCACGACGTCGCGAAGAATGGAGGATGAGATGGCGTCGGTGAGGCTGCCCTCGAGCCCGTAGCCGACCTCGATGCGCATCTTCCGATCGTCGAGAAAGACGAGGAAGATGACGCCGTTGTCGAGGCCCTTCTGGCCGATCCGCCAGGCCTGGGCCAGGCGGATCGAGTAGTCCTCGAGGCTCTCGCCCGCAAGCGAACGGAAGACGGCGACCACCACCTGGTTGCGGCTGGCGGTCTCCCGGGCGATCAGCCGCTGCTCGAGACGGTCCCGGTCGGCAGGGGCCAGCGCGCCCGCGTAGTCGTTGACGCGCCGGTCGGGCGGTGGCGGGACGGGGAGAGCCGCCGCGCCCGGCGCGGCCAGGAGGGCCAGGAGCAGCGTGGCGAGCACGGCATGGCGGCGCAACGTCCCGCTCCCCCCCGATGCGCCCGCTAGAACTTCACCTTGGGCGCGTCCTGACTGCCCGGCGCCGCCTCGAAGTAGGCCTTCTCCTTGAATCCGCGCAGCGAGGCCACCAGGCTGCCCGGGAAGAGCCGCAGGCGGGTATTGTAGTCGCGCACCGCCTCGCTGTAGCGCATGCGCTCCACCGCGATGCGGTTCTCGGTGCCCTCGAGCTGGCTCTGGAGCGTCAGGAAGTTCTGGTTGGACTTGAGATCCGGATAGCGCTCGACGGTGACCAGCAGCCGCGCGAGCGCGCCGCTCAGCTCCTGCTGCGCCGCCTGGAACTTGCGGAACGCCTCGGGATCGTTGACCAGCTCGGGGGTGGCCTTGATGCCGGCCACGCTGGCGCGCGCCTTGGTGACTTCCTCGAGCACGGTCCGCTCCTGCGCCGCGTAGCCCTTGACGGTCTCCACCAGGTTCGGGATGAGGTCGGCGCGCCGCTGGTAGACGTTCTGCACCTGCGCCCACTTCTCGTTGACCGCCTGCTCCTGGGCCACGAGCTGGTTGTTGATGCCGATGGCCCAGCCGATGCCGCCGACGACGATGAGGACGATCACGCCGAGAACGATCAGTCCGGTTTTCATGACGTCAGTATACCCCCCGGTCAGAGATCGTTGCCCGAGTACGACTGGTTGAACGACTTGTTGCAGAGAGGAAAGTCGGGAACGATGTTCTTCAGCAGCGCGTACGACAGCGGCCGCCAGTTGAGAAAGGACGGGTCCATGATCTTCACGCGGTGGAGCCGACCGGCGGCGTCCGCCATCACCCAGTGCCGGATCGCCCCGCGCCAACCCTCCACCAGCCCGGAGGCCGGCTCCCAGGGCGGCAGCGGGCCCAGGGGCGCGGCCAGCGGCCCCGCGGGCAGCCGCGTCACCGCCTCGCGGATGAGCCGGACCGATTCCCGCGCTTCCGCGACCCGCACCAGGGTCCGCGCCTTGACGTCGCCCGACTCGAAGACGGGCACCCGCACCTCGAGATCCCCGTAGGCCGCGAAGGGATGGTCGCGCCGGACGTCGGCGTCGATGCCGGAGGCGCGCGCGACGTAGCCCAGCACGCCGTGGTCCCGCGCGATCCGCGTGGTCAGATGGCCGGTGCCTTCGAGGCGGTCCATCACGAGGGTGTTCTCCAGCGCGAGCCCGACGATCTCGTCGAAGTCCCGGAGGGCGGCCTGAAGCTCATCGGGCAGATCCAGGTCGGCCGGCAGGTCGTGACCGACGCCGCCGGGGACGACGCCGCCGCGGAGTAGCCGGTTCCCCGTGAGACGCTTGTTGAGCCGCAGCAGCCGCTCCCGGATCCGGAAGCAGTGGGAGTGGGCCACCGCGTAGCCGGTGTCGTTGGCGATCATGCCGAAGTCGCCCACGTGGTTGTAGAGCCGCTCCATCTCCAGCAGGATCACGCGCAGCCAGCGCGCGCGGTCCGGCACCGCGGTGCCGGCGGCGGCCTCGAGCGCCTGGCAGAAGGCAAGGGAATGGCCGACGGTCGTGTCCCCGGACACGCGCTCGGCCAGCTCGACGCCCGCGGCCGGCTCGCGGCCCTCGAAGAGCTTCTCGGTACCCTTGTGGGTGAAGTACAGTCGCGACTTCATGTCGATGATCGTCTCGCCCACCACGCTGAAGCGGAAGTGGCCGGGCTCGATCACCCCGGCGTGCACCGGGCCCACCGGGATCTCGTACACACCCTCGCCGCCCACCTCGGTGAACGGGAAGGCGCGCCCGTCGTCGGTGAACTCGCGCGCCGTCGCGTCCTTCCGCAGGGGGAAGTAGTCGGCCGGCCAGAACGCGTGGCGCACGAGCGGGCGGGGATCGGGGTGGCTCTCGGCCACGATCCCGAAGAGGTCGTAGATCTCCCGCTCGAAGCGCGAGGCCGGGTAGTGGAACGTGGCCAGCGAGACGATCGCGGGGGCGGCGGCGGGCACCGCGGCGGTGGCGTGGACGAGCCAGTTCTCCCGTTCCGGGGCGAACAGGTAGGCGACCTCGAACACCCCGCGGTCGGCCCGGCGGTCGCCCGCGGCCATGAAAACCAGCTCCGCGCCGAAGCCCATGCGGAGGAGCGCGGCCAGCGCGGGGATCGCGGGCGGGGGGACCCGGCAGTGGAGCTCGTTGCCCCGCACCAGGCGGACGTCGGCCACGCGATCGGCGTGCTTCTCGGCGAGAACGCTCATGAGCTGGGACAGGCGGGTCATGGGCCGACGATCTCCACGATCTGGCGCAGCAGCGTCTGGAGCGGCGGGGGCAGCGTGATGCCGAGGACGAGGAGGGCCGTCACGCAGACGCCGAGCGGCACCAGCGGCCAGCGGTTCCCCTCGCCCACCGGCACGCCCGCGGGGGGCGCGCCGTAGAGCATCCGGTTGAGGTGGCCGATCATCGAGACGAACGCGACCGCGAGCAGAGCCAGGACCAGGCCCATCAGCCACGGCCGGCCCACGGCGAAGCCGGCCCGGAAGAGCGCGAACTCCGAGATGAAGAGGCCGAAGGGGGGCAGGCCGATCACGGCCAGGACCCCCACCGCGAACAGGCCGCCCGTCCACGGCATGACCTTGAGGAGACCGGAGACCCGGCCGATCTCGGCGGTGCCGTACCGGTGGAGCACCCGCCCGGCCAGAAAGAACATCATCGACTTCGCCAGGGTGTGGTTGAGCAGGTGCAGCATCGCGGCGAAGGTCCCGAGCGGTCCGAGCGCCAGCCCCACGCAGATCAGCCCGGTGTGCTCGATGCTGGAGTACGCGAGCATGCGCTTGTAGTTGCGCTGGATCACCAGGCTGAACGACGCGATCCCGATGGACAGGACGCCGAGGGCGATGTAGAGGCCATCCGTGAACCCGGTCCCCACCGACGCGTTCACGACCGCCTCCCACCGGATCACCGCGTAGAGCGCGACCGCGAGCATCACGCCGGACATGACGGCGGACAGGGCCGCCGGCGCCTCCGAATGGGCGTCCGGGAGCCACGTGTGCATGGGGGCGAGACCGGCCTTGGTGCCGTACCCGACGAGGATGAAGACGAAAGCGAGCTGGATGACCTCGGGGTGGAGGTGGGGCGCCGACGCCATCAGCACCGTCCAGTTCAGCGCCGCCTCCTGGCGGCCGGCCAGGCTGACGAAGTCGAAGTAGCCGAGGACCGTTCCCCCGAAGGCGAGGGCGATGCCGACGGAGCCGATCAGGATGTATTTCCACGACGCCTCGACCGAGGCCTTCGTCACGTGGAGCGGGATGAGCAGGGCCGACGTGATCGTGGTCGCCTCGATCGCGATCCACATGAAGCCCACGTTGTTCGAGGTCACCGCGAACAGCATGGCAAAGACGCACAGGTTGGCGAAGATGCGGAACCGCCGGGCCTCGGCGCCGTTGTAGCCGTCGTCCCGGCTCATCCCCGGCCCGAGCCACGCGGCCAGCGCCGCCACCACGCTCACACAGAACGCGAGCAGGGTCGAGAGCGCGTCGGCCCGCAAGAACTCCCCGGGCCCCGAGGTCAGCACCCGGCCCGCGAGCAGGTGGCTCCACAGGACCAGCGCCGCGCCGAGCGAAGAAAGCGACAGCAGCGCGTTCACCCAGCCGACGAAGCGTCGGTAGGGCCTCACCACCAGCGCGAGCAGCGCCCCCACGAGGGGCGGACCGAGCAGCATGACGAAGGTAGTCACGATCCCTCAGTGCCGGAGGCGGTTCAACTGCTCCACGTCGATGCTCTCGAAGGTCTCGTGGATCTGGTAGATGAAGATCTGCATGACGAGGAAGCCCATGAGGACGTCCAGGAACACCCCGAGCTCGACGATCAGGGGGATCCCGTAGGTCCCCAGGACCGCGAGCAGGGCGAGGCCGTTTTCCAGCATCAAGAAGCCCACGACCTGGGTCAGCGCCTTCTTCCGGCTGATCACCACGAACAGGCTCACGAGGATCAGCCCCATCGCCAGCGGCATGCCCGCGCGCGTCGGCAGCTGGCTCAGCGCCACCAGCGGCCGCGTGATGGCGTAGCCGAACAGCACGAGGAGGCCGGACACCACCAGCGACGTCGCGGTGTTCACGTACGGCTCCAGCTCTCGCTCGGCCGCGAACCGACGCGCCATCCGCCTCAGGAGCCGGGGGATCACCAGCCCCTTGAGCAGGAGCAGGCAGGCCGCGACCCAGTACAGCTCGTGGTCGTTGCCGAAGTAGGCCACGACCACCGTCACCCCGGACAGGACGATGGACTGCCAGGCGAAGGCGCTGATGTAGGCGCTGACGCCCCGCCGCCAGAGCAGGATGAGCCCGAAGAGCAGCACCAGGCTCGAGCCGAGGACACAGAGCTGGGAGAAGACGGAGTCCACAGCCTACCTCAGGAGGAACGAGGACGTGACCGCGAGCAGCGCGAGCACGAAGGAGACGCTCAGTAGCTCGGGCACCCGGAAGAGGCGGAGCTTCGCGATGCGCGTCTCGAGCACCGCGACCACCCCCGCCAGCACCACGAGCTTGGCGAGCAGGCTCACGACCGCCACCGCGAGGGCCGCCGGGGTCAGGACCACCGACACGCCCCAGGGAACGAAGAGGTTGCCGAGCAGCGAGAAGAAGATCAGCAGCTTCAGCGCCGCCGCCCACTCGATGAGGGCGAGGTAGCGCCCGGAGTACTCGAGGATCATCGCCTCGTGGATCATCGTCAGCTCGAGGTGCGTCGCCGGGTTGTCGATCGGCAGCCGCCCGGTCTCGGCGAGCGTCACGATGAAGAGCGCGCCGAACGCGAGCAGGTGGCCGGGGCTCACCGCGGCCGCGGGGTCGGCCATGGTCCGCGCCACGATCTGGCCGAGGTTGGTCGAGCCCGCGCTGAGGGCCAAGGCGAAGATGGCGAGGGCCACGGTGGGCTCGGCGAGGGCCGCCACCGTCATCTCGCGGCTGGCCCCCATCCCGCCGAACGGCGAGCCCGGATCGAGCCCGGCCAGCGAGAGGAAGAAGGTCCCGAGCAGGAGCAGGTAGACGACGACCAGCAGGTCGCCGACCCCGTCGAACGGCAGCGGCACCGCGAGGATCGGCACGAGGAACGTGACCGCCACCGTGCTCGCGAAGACGACGAAGGGGGCGACCCGGAACAGCCAGGACGCGTTGCTCGAGACGACGACCTCCTTCTGGAAGAGCTTGGCGAGCTCCCAGTACGGCTGCCAGACGGGGGCGCCTCGGCGGTTCTGCAGGCGGGCCTTCAGCCAGCGGACCAGCCCGACCAGACCCGGCGCGAGCAGGAGCGCCAGCGCCGCCTGCGCGAGCTCGAGCGCGTAGCCGACCATCGTCACGTTCACCTCCACCACCGGGCCGCGGCGAGCAGGATCAGGAATGCCAGCGTCAGGTAGAAGAGGTAGAGGTGGAGCGACCCTCCCTGGAGCCGGCGGACCCATAACGCGGCGCGGTGGAGCCCCTGTAGCGGCCAGTCGTAGAGGACCCGCTCGATCCAGGGGTGGATCTCGCTCCGGTACTCGATCGACTGCACGAAGTACTTCGAGTCCGGATGGAAGTCGATGGACAGGTCCCGGGTCGGCCGGTACAGCTCGGCGAAGACGCGCCGCAGCGGCTCCGCGAAGGCGGTCGCGGTGTACTCCATCCGGGGCGTCTGTCCGATGCGGCCGCAGCCCCACGTGTCACCCACCCGCAACCGCCGATCGGCGCCAAGAATCCGGAGCGCGAAGGGAACGAGGGCCAGCAACAGGACGAGTCCTGAGGCCAGGAGCAAGGGCGACATCTGACCGGACGCGCCCGGCACCTGAAGCGGCAGGGCCAGCGTGAACTCCATCGCGGGGGGCGCGACACCTGGGAGCCCCGCGAGGCTCGACGCGAGGAGGGGGACGACCGCGAAGGGCGCCAGGCCCAGCGCCACGCACGCCACCGCCAGCGTCGCCATGCCCGCCTGCATGGACCACGGAACCTCGTGCGCCTGCTCGGCCCGGAGAGAGCGCGGGATCGCGAGGAAGGTGATCCCGAAGGCCTTGACGAAGCACGCGGCGGCGAGCCCGCTGGTGAGCGCGAGCATGGCCACCGCGATCGGCATGACGACCGCCACCTCGGGCTGCGGGATCGCCGACCCGCCGAGCAGCGCCTGGAACACCAGCCATTCGGAGGCGAACCCGTTCAGCGGGGGCAGCCCCGAGATCGCGCACGCGCCCAGCAGGAAGAAGCACGCGGTGCGGGGCATCCGCTTGATCAGCCCGCCCATCTCCTCCATGTTGCGGGTGCCCACCGCGTGCAGCACCGAGCCCGCGCCGAGGAAGAGCAGCCCCTTGAAGCAGGCGTGGTTGATCGTGTGATACATCCCGGCCACGATCCCGAGCGCGGCCAGCGTCGGCAGCCCGAAGCTCTGGAACATGAGGCCCGCCCCGATCCCGATGAAGATGATCCCGATGTTCTCCACCGAGTGATAGGCGAGCAGCCGCTTGAGGTCGTGCTCCATCAGCGCGTAGAGCACGCCGAGGAGCGCCGAGACGGTGCCCACGCCCAGGACGAGGCCGCCCCACCAGGGGGGCCCGCCCACCAGCAGGTCGATCGTGACGCGCAGGAGCCCGTACACCCCCATCTTGATCACGACGCCGGACATCAGGGCCGAGACGTGGCTCGGGGCGACCGGATGCGCCATGGGCAGCCACACGTGCAGCGGGGCGATGCCCGCCTTGGTGCCGAAGCCGAGGAGGGCCAGCGCGAACACCGCGTCGCGGGTCCCGGAGGTGAGGGACGCCGATCTCATCCCGGCAAAGGAAGTCGTCAGGTCGCCCGCGGACAGCAGGAGAAACATCGCCAGGAGGGCGGCGAAGCCGGCGTGCGTGACCGCGATGTACCAGTGCGCGGCGCGGACCGTCCCCGGACGGTCGTGCTCGGTCAGCACCATGGCGTAGGCCGAGAGCGACATGGCCTCCCAGGCCATGAGGAAGGTCAGCGCGTTGTCGGCCATGACCTGGACGCTCAGCGACAGCAGCAGCACGTTCAGCATCGCGCCGAGCAGCCGCAGGGAGTAGCGCCCCTCGTACGCGGCCGAGTAGCCGAAGCCGTACACCGTGGCCGCGGCGCCGACCACCCCGACGACGATCAGGAAGAACGCGCTCAGGCCGTCGACCCGGAGCGCGAACCCGGTCAGCGGCAGGAGCGACGTGGACACCGTCGGCACGATCCCGGTGCCCAGGCAGACCGCGCCGAGTCCCAACCCGGCCAGGGCTCCCGCGAGGCCGCAGCCGGCCACGAGCCCGCGCCCGAGCGCGCCCCGGGCGCCGAGTGCCGCCGCGACCCCGATCGGATACGCGCCGAGGAGAATCGTGACTAAGAAGTCAGCCAGTGTCATCTCACATCTGCCGCACGAGGAGCAGGGCCAGGAGCCCCACCAGGGCGACCACGAGATAGGCCAGGTAGGCATGGGCCGAGCCGGACTGAATCGCCCGGGTCTGGATGCCCCACCGCCGGATCCGGGTGACGAGCGGCGCATAGAGGTAACGCTCGAACCAGGGGACGATCTCGCTCCGGTACTCGATGGACTGCACGAAGTACTTCGAATCGGGATGGAAGTCGATCGAGAGGTCCTGGGTCGGCCGGTACAGCTCGGCGAACACGCGGCGCAGAGGCTCGGCGAAGGCGGTCGAGGTGTACTCCATCCGCGGCGTCTGGATCACTCGCCCGCAGCCCCACGTCTCGCTGATCCGGAGCGGCCGGCGCCTCCCGAAAACCCGAACCCCCAGCCAGCTCCCGCCGAGGGTGAGCGCCAGGCCGACGGCCACCAGGATCGGGGACATGCGGGCGAACCCTCCCGGCATGAACAGCGCGAGCCCGGAGCCGAGCGGCAGCGCGGGCGCCGGGATCCGCGCGGAAGCCGCGAGCGCGGCGGCCAGGGCCGGCAATATGAGGACGGCGGCCAGCCCGAACCCGGCGCACAGCACGGCCAGGATTCCCATGCCGATCCGCATCGACAGCGGGGCTTCGTGCGCGTGTTCGGCGGCCGGGGAGCGCGGGATCGCGAGAAACGTGATCCCGAAGGCCTTGACGAACGCGGCGGCGGCGAGGCCACCGGTGAGCGCGAGGACCCCGACGGCCAGCGTCATGAGCGGAGCCATCAGGGGCACCGGGCTCCCGATCCCGGGGAGCAGCGATTGAAAGAGGAGCCATTCGCTGACGAAACCGTTCAGCGGGGGCAGTCCGGCGATGGCCAGGGAGCCCGTCAGGAAACAGGCGGCCGTCCAGGGCATGCCGCGGATCAGGCCGCCGAGCCCGTTCATGTCGCGGGTGCGCGTGGCGTGGAGGACCGATCCCGCGGCGAGAAAGAGCAGCCCCTTGAATGCGGCGTGGTTCAGGGCGTGGTAGAGCGCGGCCGCGAGCGCGAGGAGGGCCGCCGGGGTGACCTTGAGGCTCCAGAAGAGGAACCCGGTGCCGAGACCGATGAAGATGAGGCCGATGTTCTCGACGCTCGAATAGGCGAGGAGGCGCTTGAGGTCGTTCTCCATGAGCGCGTAGAGCACCCCGATCACCGCCGAGAGGGCCCCGAGGCCGATCAGCAGCGCTCCCCACCAGGCGGGCCCCCCGCCGAGCAGGTCCAGGCCGACGCGGAGGAGCCCGTACACGCCGAGCTTGATCATCACCCCCGACATGAGGGCGGAGACATGGCTCGGCGCCGCCGGGTGAGCGCGCGGCAGCCAGACGTGGAGCGGGATGACGCCCGCCTTGGAGCCGAACCCCAGCAGCGCGAGCAGGAACACCGCGTTGCGGGCCGCCGGCGAGAGCGCGGGCGCCGCCGCGCGCAGATCGCCGAAGTCGGTGGTCACCGCGCCCGCCGCGAGGAGCAAGAAGGCCGCGAGCAGGAGGGCCAATCCCGCATGGGTCATGGCCAGGTACCACCCGCCGGCCTGGATGGTGTCCGGTTCGTCCGTCTCGGTCAGGACGAGGAAGTACGAGGTGAGGGACATGCCTTCCCACATCAGGAGGAAGGTCAGCACGTTCCCGGCGCAGGGGACGAGACTCATCGTGAGGAGAAACAGATTGAGCATGGCGCCGAGGAGGCGCAGCGAGCTGCGGCCCTCATACGCTTCGGAGTACGCGACCCCGTAGATGGCGCACGGAATGGCGACGAGGCCGACGAGGCCGAGGAAAAAGGCGCCCAGGGCGTCGAGCCGGAACGCGAGGCCGTCCGCGATCGAGAGGAGCGTCGGCACCTCGAGGACGAACGGCGCTCCGCTGATGAAGACCTCGAGGGCGAGGCCGAGGCCGGCCCCGCTTCCCACCACGGCCCCCGCCGCGACCAGGCGGCGCGCGCCACCGCCGCCCGGGGTCAGCACCGCGACGGCGGCCCCGAACGCGTACCCGGCAAGCATGAGGCCGAACAGAAACATCATCGGGTTACCGATCGCTCATCGGCGGCGGCCGATGGCGGCGAGAATGCCCTGGAGGATGGCCACCGGCTCCGGCGGGCAGCCGTCAACGAAGGCGTCGACCGGGATGATCTGGTCGACGCTGCCCGCGACGGCGTAGCTGCCCTTGAAGACCCCGCAGGTCCGGGCGCAGTCCCCCACCGCCACCACCAGCTTCGGCGCGGGGGTCGCCTCGTAGGTCTTCACCAGGGGCACGGCCATGTTGCGCGTCACCGGCCCCGTGACCAGGAGCATATCGGCGTGACGGGGCGAGGCCACGAAATGGACACCGAAGCGCTCGCTGTCGTACACCGGGCTCATGAGCCCGGTGATCTCGAGCTCGCAGCCGTTGCAGGAGCCCGCGTCCACCTCCCGGATCGCGAGCGCACGCCCGAACAGGCGCCGGGCCCGGGCGTCGACCTCGTGCAGGAGGCGAACGACCTCGTCCCCGCCCCGGGGGAGGGGCTCGGTGGCGAGACCGATCTGGAAAATCTTGGAGAAGAGGCCCACGTTAGCGGCGGCGGGACTCGCGGCGCAGCTCCCGGAGCATCGTCTGCGTGCCGATGAGGTGGTGGTCGAAGATCCGGCGGGTGACGTCCAGCAGGTCCCGGACGGAGGCGTCACGCACGCTGTAGCGCACGGCCGTGCCCTCCTTGCGGGCCTCCACGATGTTCTTGGCCCTCAGCACGGCGAGCTGCTGGGAGACGGTGGGCTGGTCGACCCCGAGGGCCTCCTGGAGCTCGTGCACGCTCCGGCCGCCCCGGACGAGGATCTCGAGGATTCGAATGCGGATGGGATGCGCGAGGGCCTTGAAGAACTCCGCCTTGAAGATATGGAGCTGCCCGCCACCCACCGCTTTCTTCATGAAGATTCTTAAATATATGAATATCTATCGCTTTGTCAAGCCCAGTCTCTGGATGCGGTGGCGGAGGGCGGAAGGCCGGGGGGCTTGTCGAGATGACGCGAAGCGCGTGCCGGCACGCCGATGACGGCGGTCACGACGCGGGCTTCGACATGCGCCTCATGGTGGCTCCTGCGATATGGTGGCGACGGGCACAGCTAAGAGGGACCGGGCATCCCGTCGTCCATTCACCGTTTGGCCTTCTCTTCCTCGACGGCGAAGACGATATCGATAGGCTCGCTCTCCGCAGCGCATGCTAGGAGCAGTGCCCTCCCCAACTGTCGCGCAACTGCGGAGGGCATCAAGAACCGGCCCTCCCTCAAGCCACCGGGTTTCGCATTCTGGACGCTCAGCCTGACATCGCCTCCAGACCGGGTCACTCGACATTCATACTTGTTGATCTCGGTGTGGACGCCATAGGTTTGGTCCTTGATGGTCAATGTCCATCGCATCGGTCCCTCCTCTTGCCGTTGGCCGCCGATCTGAACGATGTCAGCGAATCAGCGGCTCCAACCATGCCTCGATCCTTTGCCGTGCCTCGTCCTCCATGCTTGACGGGCCGAGTCGAATCCATCCGTGTGTCCCGCAGAAGACACACTCCGAGGCGTCACCGTTTCGAGCGGCAGTGCGTTGCCACGTCTGGCCACATGTCCCGCACGTCACTACGTAGACGTTCTGCTTGCCTGGTCTCACGGCTGTTCCTCCTAGCATTGCGGCGCACCTTCGAAGCTCCACCAAAGGCTGACAAACGAATACCGTGCCGAGCCAACCCCACATCGAAAGAGATCGGCAACGAAGATCCCTGTATTACGTGCGGAGGGAGCCGTTCCGTGGGCCGGCGAGGCTTGCAGCCGGTGACGGGCAGTCATTCAATCTTGTATTTCCGGAGCTTGTAGTGCAGAGCACGAGGACTGATTCCCAGAATCCCGGCGGCGCGCTCCCGATGCGACGTAACTTCCGCCAAGGTCTTCCGAATCAGTTGCTCTTCCATCACATGGAGGGGAATACCGAGTGGAACGGTGATACTACGCTCGGAGTGATCGCCCGTGACGATCGTAGACGGGAGATGAACGAACCGGATGACACGCTCGTTCACGGTTATCACCAAG
>Ga0080064_1006774_pt1 | contig 12105 bp, 11 predicted proteins | sample Subgrocontami54m_FD_69260 | JGI IMG/M metagenome (GOLD analysis project Ga0080064, IMG submission 69260) | Subsurface groundwater microbial communities from S. Glens Falls, New York, USA - GMW46 contaminated, 5.4 m (SPADES assembly) (version 2) ...
TGATGCCGGCTGCACGCATCGGCTTTTTGATGTTGGGGGCGCCCGGCGGCTGGTTCGGCTTGACGCCCACCACCACCACCCCGCCCCCCCCGGCGGCCCCGGTCTGCTTGTTGGTCTGCCCCGGCCGGGCGGGGGGCTGATCCGGCGATGGGGTTTGTTGTTGCGATGAATTGGTGAGGTAGGCTGCCCGCCTACCCCGCCTCCATTTCCTCCAGCAAAGCCACCATTCGCGTGGCCGCTCGCGCGTCGCCTCCATAGCGCAGCTCGTGATAGGCGCCGGTAAACTGACGTACCAGCACCGCTCGCTCCACCGGCTGCACCAGGCCGGAAAACTCCTGGGGAGTCATCCACGCCGGTTTCTCTGACCCCTGCTTCTTCAAGAATCGCAGCATCCGCTCATACAACAGGGTTGCATCCGACGCATTCACTTCCCCGCGCTGCAGCTTCTTGGCCTGCTGCCTGGATCGCCACCAGACCAGTATCCGGGGCACGCACCACCACACGAGCGTCAGCCAAACCACAACCGCAACAGCTCCCAACAACAACGACGGCAAGGGCAACTCAGCCACACGGTTGCGAACCGATCTCGCCCGGCGCCACCATTTCTCCCAATCCTGGGCCCAATCGAGCGCCAGCGTCCGCCCGGACTGTCCCATGCGGTCGGCCAGCAGCACCTGTCGCTCCAAGTCATACGACATCACCCACTCCTGCCAGAACACCTCCATCGCATCCAGATACAACACGACTTGGGACCATGCCGTAGTCTCGCGCCGCGCCGTATCCGCGGGTGTCGGGTCAAAGCTGGTCCATCCGCGTCCATCCACAAACGCCTCCACCCAGGTATGCGCGTCCGAGGTTCGTACGAGCCGCCATCCGCTCACCGGATTGTAGATGCCGTCTTGAAACCCGGTGGCCACACGCGATGGAATGCCAATTGTCCGCAGCATCAACGCCATTGAGGAAGCAAAGTATTCGCAATGCCCTTTTTTGCGGGTGAACAGGAAATGCGCCACCGGATCATCCACCGGCTCATCCAGCAGTTGCAAAGTGTAGCTGTAGGAACTTCGCAAGCGCTGCTCAATGGCCCGCGCTTTTTCCATCTGCCCCGGCAAGTGAGCCGTCCATTGACGGCTCAACTCCGCGATGCGAGGATCCAGCCGCGGCGTCCCCAGATACACGAGGCGATCCTCGGGACTCAACGGCTCCACCACGAAAGCGCCCGCCTCGTCCGGCTCGAGAAAACTATAGGCGCTATACCGGGCCCGGTTCTGCCAGCCGGACCCGGTACGGTATCCGCCGACGTGCGACCGGATTACTTGCGGTGAGTCGATCCGCACAAACTCCGGAATGCCCGCAAAAAACAAGGTATCCCCGGTGAGCGACTTCAACTGCACGTCGTAGACGATCCTCGGCCCCTTACGCCATTGCTGCTCGCGGCCCACCAGCCGGATCAGGCCCTCCTGGTTGATCAGCGGCTCGCCGCCCTCGGAGGAGTTGAACCAGCGCTTCCCGTCAAAAGTCGCCAATGCGGATCCACGCCATCGCAGCGGGACGCGCGCCATGGCCGCCTGCTGCGGATCATAGATCCGGATATGCATGACGGGGGTACGCGATTGCTGGATCTCGCCGATCTGCCCCAGCCGCACCTGGTTGCTGAACCCCGGCAAGTGGAACCGTTCCGGCATGAGGTGCTGCAAGGCTGCATGCGCCGTTCGAGGCAGCACGACAAAGAGCCCCGCCGACATGACGACCACGCCGGCAAATACGTAAAGGGACACCGCCGGCAAGTTGGAAGCGCCGTTGCCGGATTTATGAAACCTGGTCAAATTTCCGCGAATCTCGCCCCCGAGCAGCGCGGCAATTCCGCACAGCAGAAACGCCGCCAGGCAAACCAGAAAGCTCAGCCCGCTGGAAAGGATGCTTGCCGCCAGCACTTCGAGCAACGCAATAACCTGTAGAAAGAAATAGTCGCGCGGCGAGCGGGCGCGGACCAACAACACGGCAGCCAGAAAAAACACCAGATGCACGGTGGAGGGAAGAAACTCGCGCGAGAGATAGTAGTAGTCGATCGCGTAAAATCCGACATAGGCCAATGCCGCCGCGTTGGCCACCCACTCCGGAAACGGAAGCCGGACCAGCCCCTGGATCAAGAGCCCGCGGAATACAATGGCCGCGCCGGCCACGGCCAGTGTAGGCAAGTCCAGCGCACCGGAAAGCGCGACAGCGAGGTAGCCGCTGCTCACCATGCCAAGAATCGCCCACTCAAAAAACTGCGTAAAAGCGGTTCCGGCCTTCACTCGCTACTCCTCTCCGGCTATGTCCCTAGCGCCGTATTCGCTCCATCCATGTCGCGCGCCGACAAGGTGACCAGCGTCTTCTCCATATCCTCGCCCGTTTCGATCATCTGCTTCAAATGCAGCCCGGCCAGTTTCATGCACAGCGCATCGCTCAAGCCGCGCCCGGTCCTGCGACACAAGTCCAACAGCATCGGATGCATCAGGGCGATCACTTTCTCTTCCGTAATCTGACCATCGGAGACGACGAATTTTACATCAACGGAATCGCTATGGCGGATCGAGATCGCCGTCTGCTGCCACAGAAATTTCACCTGCCAGGTACGGCCAAACGGGTCCGGACCAACCTGAAACTCGCGAAAATTATCCATCACTTACCATGTTAGTGCGTCCCTTCCGCAAGAAACAACCAGCCCGCGCCGGGCTGCCGGCAAATGATGTATACTTCAAATCCAGCAACGCACAGCAACGGTACCGAAACGCCCGATTCAAGGAGGTGGATTCGAGCATGGCAGCTCCCGACATTCTGTGGAAGAATGGCCGATTTGGCCAAACTTCCCGCCGCGATCACTGGTGGCTTTCCCCGCTGCTGGTTTTCCTTGGACTGAGCACATTCCTTGTCTACGCCAACTGGGCCGCGTTCCAAAACAGCCACTACACCTACGGCCCCTACCTCTCCCCGTTCTACTCGCCCGAACTCTATGGCGACTCCCCGCACGCCTGGTTTGGCCCCAAACCCTCCTGGTATCCCGCCTTCCTGCCATTTTCGCCCGCCCTATTGATCCTGTGGATCCCCGGCGGATTCCGCTTCACCTGTTACTACTACCGCGGCGCTTATTACAAATCCTTTTGGGCCGACCCGCCTGCTTGCGCCGTCGGCGAGCCGCGCAACTCCTATCTTGGTGAACGCAGTTTTCCGCTGATCCTGCAGAATTTCCATCGCCAGTTCCTGCGCCTGTCATACCTGGTCTGGGGCGTGCTGGCCTACGACGCCTGGAAGTCACTCTGGTTTCAGGACGGCTTTGGAATCGGCCTCGGCAGCATCATTCTGATCGTCAACGTAATCCTCATCGGAGGCTACGTCTTCGGCTGTCACGCCTTCCGCCACCTCATCGGCGGAACCTTTGATCGAATCTCAGAGCACCCCATGCGCCACAAACTTTACGACTGCGTGAGCTGCCTCAACGGCAATCACAAGAAGTGGGCCTGGGCCAGCCTCTGCTCGGTCGGCCTCGCTGACCTATACGTCCGCCTCTGCTCTATGGGAGTCTGGCACGACTGGAGAATCCTGTAGATGCCGGAATATCAACGCTTCTCGTATGACGTCCTGGTCATAGGGGCGGGCGGAGCCGGTCTCCGCGCCGCCATCGAGGCCGCTTCCTCTCACGCCAAGGTCGGCGTGGTCTGCAAGTCACTCCTCGGCAAAGCGCACACCGTCATGGCGGAAGGCGGCATCGCCGCCGCCATGGCCAACGTGGATGACCGCGACAACTGGCGCGTACACTTTGCCGACACCATGCGCGGCGGACAATATCTCAACAACTGGCGCATGGCCGAGCTCCACGCCAAGGAGGCCCCCGAACGCGTGCGTGAACTGGAAGCCTGGGGCGCGTTATTTGACCGCACCCACGACGGCCGCATTCTGCAACGCAACTTCGGCGGGCATCGCTATCCGCGCCTGGCCCACGTCGGGGACCGTACCGGCCTCGAGATGATCCGCACCCTGCAGGATCACGGCATACACAGCGGCATGAGCGTCCACATGGAGTGCACCGTGCTGACGCTGCTGATGGACTCGGGCCGCGTCGCCGGCGCCTTTGGCTATGATCGTGAGCGCGGCCGCTTTATCCTTTGGTCCGCGAAATCCGTTGTGCTCGCCACCGGCGGGATTGGACGGGCGTTCAAGGTCACCAGCAACAGTTGGGAATACACCGGCGATGGGATCGGGCTCGCCTACCGCGCCGGAGCCGAGCTCAAGGATTTCGAATTCGTTCAATTTCATCCGACCGGGATGGTGTGGCCAATCAGCGTCCGCGGCATCCTGGTGACCGAAGGCGTCCGCGGCGAAGGAGGCGTGCTCCGGAACAGCGAAGGCCGCCGCTTCATGTTCGACGACATTCCGGATTTGTACAAGCCGCAAACCGCCGACACAGAAGAGGAAGGCTGGCGCTACACCCAGGGCGACAAGGATGCCCGCCGCCCGCCCGAACTGCTCACGCGCGACCACGTGGCCCGCTGCATCAATCGTGAAGTGAAGGCCGGGCGCGGCACGCCCCACGGCGGCGTCTATCTGGACATCTCCTGGATCAAGGAGCGCATCCCCAAGGGCGCTGAACACATCAAGCGCAAGCTGCCCAGCATGTATCACCAGTTCAAGCAGCTCGCCGATATTGACATCACCAGCCAGCCGATGGAGGTGGGCCCCACCACGCACTACATGATGGGAGGAATCCTGGTGGATGGCGATTCCCAAATGTCGACGGTCCCCGGACTGTTCGCGGCCGGCGAGGTGGCGGCCGGGCTCCACGGAGCCAACCGCCTGGGCGGAAACTCTCTGTCTGACCTTGTTGTGTTCGGCAAACGGGCCGGGCAGTACGCCGCCGAGTTTGCCGCCCACAACGGCGAGGCGGTGGTAGACGAGTCGCAAGTCGCCACCGCCGCCAAGGCCGCGCTTGCCCCCTTTGACCGCGGCCCCTCCGGCGAAAATCCCTACCAGATTCAGTTCGACCTGCAGGAGTCCATGCAGGAACTGGTCGGCATCGTCCGCACGGAAGCTGAAATGCAACAGGCCCTCACTGTGATCGATCAATTGAAGGCGCGCGCTGCCAACGCCGGCATCACGGGCAATCGCGAGTACAACAACGGCTGGCACACTGCGATCGACCTGCCCAATCTCCTCATCGTCTCGGAAGCCATCACGCGCGCCGCCCTGCTGCGCAAGGAGAGCCGCGGCGCGCAGTTTCGCGAGGATTTCCCGGACAAGGACGCTGACTGGGGTAAACACAACATCGTCCTTGCGCAAGAAGCCGACGGTTCCATGAAGGTGGAAAAACGGCCGGTTGCGCCCTTGCCCCCCGAACTCAAGAAGATCATCGATGAGGTGACATAGATGGCCCAAAAGGCAATGTTTCGAATCTGGCGCGGCAACTCGGAAGGCGGCGCATTCCACGACTACGTGACGCCGGTGGAAGAAGGCATGGTCGTGCTCGACGCCGTTCACCTCATACAGGCCCACCAGGCCACGGACCTGGCTCTCCGCTGGAACTGCAAGGCCGGCAAATGCGGTTCCTGCTCCGCCGAAATCAACGGCATGCCGAAGCTCATGTGCATGACGCGCCTCAGCGACCTCAACCTCGACATGCCCGTGATCCTTGAGCCCATGCACGCCTTTCCCTCCATTCGCGATCTGGTCACGGACGTGTCGTGGAACTTCGCCGTCAAAAAGAAAATCAAGCAGTTCCGCCCGCGCGCCCCGGACAACCCCGATGGCACCTGGCGCATCCAGCAGGCCGACGTCGAACGCGTTCAGGAGTTCCGCAAATGCATCGAGTGCTTCCTCTGCCAGGATGTCTGTCACGTTCTGCGCGAGCACCATAAGCACGACGAATTCATCGGTCCGCGCTTCTTCGTATACACGGCCGCGCTCGAGATGCATCCGCTGGACGTCGAGGATCGCCTCACGGAGTTAAAGCAAACGCAAGGCCTCGGCTATTGCAACATCACCACGTGCTGCCGGCAAGTCTGTCCCGAATTCATCACCATCACAGAGAACGCCATCATTCCGTTGAAGGAACGGGTGGTGGATCAGTTCTTTGATCCAGTCAAGCAACTGCTCAATATACTTTGAGAAAGGAGCCTTCCATGTACGCGCTCAAACGAATCTCCCCAGACAGCCTGGAACGCGCGTTAACCAAAGCGGAACGTTACCGCCTTCTCAACGAACCCGGTGAGGCCGAAAGCATCAGCCGCGACATTCTGGAATTGGAGCCTGGCAATCAGGAGGCTCTGATCAGCCTGATCCTGGCTCTCACCGATCAATTCGCCCAGCGCGCCAGCGCCTTTGAACAGGTGCAGGCAGCCGTGAACCGGCTCGAATCTGAATACGATCGGGCTTACTACCGCGGCCTCGCCTGGGAGCGCCGCGCCAAAGCGCGTTACCTGGCCGGCGGCCCCGGCTCCCACCACTACGTCTACGAATGGATCGTCAAGGCCCTGGAACATTTCGAAGCCGCCGAACATCTCCGCCCTCACGGCAACGACGACGCCGTCTTGCGCTGGAACGCCTGCGTGCGCCTGCTCTCTCGAGACAAGGAACTAAAGCCGAGGCCCGAGGAGGTCCCCGACGCGATCGTATCGGAGTGAGAGCGGCGAAGGTTTCATCCGGATCGCCTATAATAAGCTCCGCTATGACAAAACGAATGTGGAAGGGCCTCCTACCTGCGCTGCTGGCCGCTACCGGAGCAGCTCAATTCCCCCCTGGCTACCTCGACCCATCTCCCGTCCTCCGCGCCGCGGCCCTCGCCATTGGTACGGACAATCTGAAATGCGTCACCATCGCCGGCACGGGTTACGCGGGAGCAGTGGGCCAACAGAAGGAGTCCGGATGGAATGTTGACTGGCCCCGCGGAGAGCCGTTGGCTAACTACACCCGGACCATGAATTGGGAAGCTCGCACTTCCCTTGAGGAGTTCGACCGCAAGCCAGGACTCAACCCGGCTTCCTGGAAATACGGCACAGGCTGGAAGGGCGGAACCCCGCTCCAACAGCATTCCCGCCAGCGCTTCGCCGTCAATGGACACTACGGCTGGCACGTCGACGGGCCGGAGGGTGAGCCGGTCGCAGCAACCCCGGCCGAGGCCGAACTCTGGCAACTCGATCTATGGATGAATCCGCACGGTTTTCTCAAAGCGGCAAAGCTCCCCGGCGCCCATCCCAAGGCTGTCTGGCGGTGGGAGCTGGGGGAATCGGGCCGCGACGGACACACCACTATTCCGGAGAAGGTGACCGTCGTATCCATCACGATGCAGGGAAAATACCGCGTCGACGCCACCATCAACAAAGAGAACATGCTCCAGCGCATTCACACCCGGGTCCCCAATCCCGTCCTCGGCGACATGAATTACGAGCACGAATTCACCAACGCCAGCTACATCGATATTGGAAACGGCGTCAAGTTTCCCGCGCTCTGGCATCATCACGACGGTTGGGACGATAATTTCGGTTCGCAAACCGTCACCGCCGGACACAACGGCTTCGGCGGCACGTTCCGTAACATCACCGCCAACGGCTGCCCCGATCCTCCGCCGGTGCCGGACTCTGTCCGTCAAGCCGCATTTCCCGTTCGTGTCGAAACGCAAAAACTCGCCGACGGCGTCTATCTCCTCGGCGGCACATCCCACAACAGCGTTGCGGTCGAGTTCAACAATTATGTGGCCGTGGTGGAGGCCCCGCTGGATGAGCGCCGCAACCTCGCAGTGATCGAGGAGATCGTCAAGCTCATCCCCAACAAACCGATCCGCTACATGGTCAACACGCATCAACACTTCGATCACATCGGCGGTCTGCGCACCTACATGCACATCGGAGCCACCATCATCACCCATTGGAAAAATCTGAACTTCTACATCCGTGATGTGCTCAATTACGCTCCGCGCACCTTGGACCCCGACATGATGTCGCTCTGGCCGCCCACTGAAGTTGCCGAGGGCTATCAATATGAAACGGTCCGCGAGAACTACATTCTGAGCGACGCAAACCGGAGCATGCACATTTCCTATGTCCAGCCGCTGGCCCATGTCGAAGGGATGCTCATGGCCTACCTACCGAAAGAGAAGATCGTCATTGAAGCCGATCTCTCTGCCAGTCGGGCCCTGTACAACCATGTCCAACGAATGGGGCTCGATGTGGTAACCATAGCTCCGATTCACGGCAAGCCGTTCCCCTGGACCGAATTCGTGAAACGCGCAGGCCCACAGTGACAACCCGCCTCGACAACCAGGTCCGGCTGGAACTCTACCGCGAGTTCGTACGCACCGCCGAACCGCCCTCAACGGAAACCATCGCCGGCCTGCTTGATGCATCCCCCGGCGATGTCCGCGCGGCCATGGAACGGCTCGCCGAAGGAAAGGCGATCGTCCTTCAGCCAGAGAGCCGCGAGATTCTGATGGCCAATCCCTTGTGCGGGGTCCCAACCCCGTTCCGTGTGCGGATCCAGGATCGAACCTACTTCGGATCCTGCGTCTGGGACGCGCTCGGCATCATTGCCATGCTCAAGAATGATGCGGCGGTAGACTCCTCCTGCGCCTGTTGCGGAGAGGCAATGGCGATTCGAGTCAGTGGCGGTCAACCATCCCAAACACAAGGCATCATCCACTTTGCCATCCCGGCCAAGCAATGGTGGCAGAACATCGTTTTCACTTGAAAGACCATGCTGCTCTTCCGTGGCGAAGAGCACATTGACCGCTGGTGCGCCCAATGGAACCAGCCCCGAGGCGGAATTCTGACCATTCCGCAAGCCTGGAAACTCGCCGACGCCTGGTACGGCAACAAGATGGAACCAGACTGGCGCCGCTCCACTTTGGATGAAACCGAGGCTCTACTGTCCAGCCTCGGCCTAACAGGACCCTTTTGGAACCTGCGCCCGTAACATTCTGCGGACTCTATAACGGCTTTACTGAATTGGAATCGGCCGTCCGGCCCGCCGCATCCACCACGCGCACGCGGTACCAGACGCCGCCGGAGTGGCTCGCCGGGGCCGTCGAATCCGTGATGCTGAAAAGTTCCATGCTGGTCTGCGGGCGGAATGCGACTGTCGCGATCTTCTCCTCGCGCCGGTAGACCTCATAGCGCGCCAGCGGATCGCCCGCCGCATAGGCCGTGCCCCAGGACACCTTCACCGCTCCGTCCGCTAGGCGCTGGCTTGACACCGATTGCGGAGCGAGCAGGCCGCTGGAGGTCCGCTGGAAGAAGTTGGTCTCGGTGCCGTGTATCCCCGCCACGCGCTGCTCGATCTCGGCGCGCCGCGATTTGCTCATCGGTTCCCCGTTCTGGCAGGCTGTCAGATTGAACACGAGTTGATCCGCCTTGGGATCGTTGTTCCTGTCGATGAGTCCGATGCCGGTAATGATGGTGCTCATCCCCTCGGCCGAAAGCGTGTAGCGCAGAAAATCCTCCGGCGCCACCCTGCCCGGCTGCCCCACGGTGGGCACGCTCTGGCCCGGCTGGCTCGCGTATTTGCGCTCCAGTCCGTACATCACGCCATCGGCGAACACCTTCATCCCGATGAGTCCCATCCCTTTGGCCGCGGCCACTGCGACCGAGTTGGTCTGATGGCAGAAGTAGTGCCGGTCATTGGGATTCACGGCCACCAGCAGCGTCTGCAAGTCATTGCGCTTGTCGCGGCGCATCGCGTACATGTGCGCGGCGGCGTTTTCGTGGCCGGTGATTCCGATATGCCGGATGTACTTCTTGTGGCCCGGATTCAATCCGGTCAGATTGGTCCCGTCGCGGAAATCGACCAGCGCCGCGAGCGCACCGACCCGGGGCAATGTCTTATCTGCGGGGTTCTCGATCCCCTCAAAGACGGCATCCACATCCTCCTCGCGGGTCAGGCTGTGAATCTGGAACAAGTCGATGTAGGCGCCCTCGGGTATGAACCCCTTATCGTCACCAAAGAATTGCGTCAGGGCGCGGAAGAGATCCTCGGTCACCAGTTTGCCGCCGCCGGCCGACCTTCCCATCGGAGCCGACCCGTCGCGCACAATCGAGTGCCGCAATCCGCTCTTGGTGGCCAGGAACAGCCGGCCGCGCAGCGAGGCATCGTAGCCTGCTTCGCCCGGAATCAGTTTCAGAATCCGGAACGCCTTGTGATAGTTCCTCTGGCTCAGCTGATAGTTGTTGGCGGTCTCCAGATATGTGATGCCCGCACGAACCGCCTTCACCACAATCTCCGCGCCTTCCTCTCCTGGAAGATCCCACATCACTTTGTTACCGCCCGCCAGGCCGAACGTCGTGACCTCGCGGCCGGTCTTTCCCAGCGGGCGCGTCAGCAACATCTTTCCGGTTGGATGGGCAAAGGCGGCGTTGCGCCCGGCAAACGGCAAGAATGTAGTGGCCATCGCCGGCCCCGACATGATTCGCATCGCCTGGCGGCGGGAAAAATTACTCGACATGAGTGGTCTCCTTTCGGTTAACTGGCGTGGACGGCAAAGCTGCCGCGAGTGGTTTCCCACCCTTTGTCCACGTATGATTTCAGCTTGGCGCGGAACTCCGAGGTCACCTTCGGATTCTCCCCGGCCATGTTGTTCAACTCCAAGGGGTCCCGGCGCAGATCGTACAATTCCTCAAACGCCGGACCTGGACTCCATCTTCCTATATAGCTCCATTCCGGAGTGCGCACCGCGGCATGCTCGCCCCATCCGGTGATGACGGAATCGCCCGGTATACGCTCATTGGTGGAGATCGCCTTCACCAGACTCCGCCCTGTCACGCGCGGCCCGGCTTTCTGTCCCAGCAACTCGAGCATGGTGGGCATTAGATCCGTGTGCTGCGCATATCCGGCGATCTTGCGTCCGGCCCAGTGTTCCTTTGGATGCCGGATGCCAATGGGAACATGCGTCACCTGGTCGCGCAGCCGCGTTTCGCCTTTGTGCAACTGTCCCTGCTCGCCCATCATGGTTCCATGATCGGCCGCGAACACGATTACGGTGTTTTGCAGGAGCCCCAGTTGGGACACTTTTTCGAGGAACCGGCCAATGCAGGCATCGGTGAAGCTGACCAGCCCCGCGTACAACGCACGGGCATGGGCCACCTCGATCGCGCTCATCTGCTTGGTAATGGCGGGCGGATGAATCAGCCGGGGACCGCGATAGTCCTTCTTCATGTAGGCGCGATAGTAGTCCTCCGGCGGATCCCAGAACTCGTGCGGGGAGAACGATTCGATATGCAGGTAGAAGGGCTGATTCTCTCCCGTGTTCTCCGCCAGCCACGCCCCCGCCATCTCGAACACCTGCGCCGCCAGCCAATCTTTTTCTGATTTCCAGTCCTGGCGATTGAGCAGATACTGGAACACGCCGGCGGGCTTGGCCGTCTTGGTGGCCGGCTGCGAGGGATGCATCCATTGCGACAAGTCGATCCGCTTCCGCCCGCCCGTCCGGTAACGGTCAGACTCCTGCCCGCGAATCCACTGCCAGCTATCGAAACCCCGCGTGAAGTTCTTGCCCGGCTTGAACTGATGATACAGATCACTCACAATCGCCGTGGTATAGCCGGCCTGTTGCAGCGTCTCGGAAAGGGTCACATCCTCGGCGAACATCTGGTGCCAGCCGCGAATCTTCACCTGGTCATCGGGCTGGTAAATCTTCTCCGACGGGAACACCTGCCGGGCGGTGTAGATGACACGACGGGCCGGAATGGTCGGCAGCGCCTGCGGGTATGCCTCCCAAAAGACCGCCGATTGCGCCAGCAGCCGGTCCACGTGCGGCGTGCGGTAGTCGGGGTGGCCGTAATAGCCGGTGTGATGCGCGCCCCATGTGTCCACTCCAATGTGGATCAGGTTGAGCCTTGCTTGATGGTTTTGGTCCGGTGAGGCCTGCGGCCGAGCCGCAACAGGCAGCGCCGCCGAGGCAGCCAGTAGAGATCGACGGGTGAGTTGTTCCATAGACCACCTAACATATCAAGGTTTCATGTGCGATAAGCTGACTTCTGATTATCTGGTTGCTTCAGCTACCCCCAACCCGTTGTGGTTGAGATCTCTAGCTCCTCGGATCTGCTCGTACTCGGTTGATTTGCGGCCGGTTCCGAGACCAAGGAG
>Ga0080064_1006775_pt1 | contig 12105 bp, 15 predicted proteins | sample Subgrocontami54m_FD_69260 | JGI IMG/M metagenome (GOLD analysis project Ga0080064, IMG submission 69260) | Subsurface groundwater microbial communities from S. Glens Falls, New York, USA - GMW46 contaminated, 5.4 m (SPADES assembly) (version 2) ...
GCGCCCCCCACCGGCGGCCCGGGCGAGTCCGGATCCCCCGGGCACGAGGGGCAGGCGCGAGAGGGCCCCGGTGCCGTCAGGTGCAGCGGCCTGTTGGGCAGCCAGTGCCGCAACCAGCTCCGCCACAACCGCCTCGATTGGTTGCATCGTGTCCACCTTGCGAGCTGGCAGCCCGAAGTAGGTGAAATAGCGTTCGCGAATCACTTGTTCCTCGCGCTCAGCCGACCGAGCAAACGGACGCCGCAATTGCCGACGAACGATCTCGCTCACACACGTCTCGACATCCGCTGACGGAAGCAAGACGAACGTCGATGGACTCGATGCGACCCGCTGGCGCAGGGCGGGATAGTCGGGATGGATGCGATCCTGGTACGTCATGAATCCCGACGACAATGCCACGATATCGGGCCGGACTGGGCCATTAACCAGCTCCAAGTAGAGAGCCACATTCCGTTCCGCGTAGGCCTCGTAGCCATGTGCGTCGAGATACGCCGAGATATCGCCGTGTCGGTCCGCGAACTTCTCGTCCAGGTCCACGAAGCTCACGCCAAGTCGCTCGGCTAGTGCCACGCCTATCGTGGTCTTGCTGGCGCCTCCAGGACCTACCAGTTGAGTCATTCGATTCTGTCGACCTTGTCCAGCCATATCAACGGTCCGGTTCAGCGGCGGCGCGTAGCGCCGTCCGCTGCAACCGGTTGTTAGCAGGCCTGTCTACCATACCGGCTTGAGAGGAATAGTAGCGAACACCGCGTTCCACACTTTGCGGAAGCGCTCCACGGTTGTGTCCTTCCCGAGTTGTTCAGGATCGTACAGGTTGACATTGTGGTGCGTGCTGCCGACCCTCACGTCGAGTTGGAGGGCAGGCTTGTGAAAGGGAAGTACCTTCGGCTCGAGTTTCGGGGGGAGATCGAAGAAGCGTTCACTTGTGATCGCCTTGTAGATTGCCTCGATCGCCGCATCACCCAGATCGAAACGCGCCATTAAACTGCCAGAAGGATTTCCCATATAGAGGACTGTCAGCGACACGCGCCCGTCCGGTGTCATCGTGAGCACCCACGACTCGCCGTATGGTCCTGCGTTGCTCATGACTGCGGTCACGACGACCGGCGGCTTCTCTTCAGCAGTAGCGACCCCGACACCAAGTGTCAGAAGAACGGCAATCATGACGAACTGAAATAGGTGCTTCATTCTCGTGGTCCTTTCCAACTTCTCCAGGCCGGCTAGACAGTATGGCTGTCGGAGCAGAGGCCTGCCTCACGTAGTAAGTCGTGGATTGCGCGACGCCGATGAGGGTGACGCGCAGAGCCACATACAACGGAGGCAGGCCATGGCGAAACGTAGCATGTTCGTGGGGATGGATGTCCATCAGGAATCGATCGACGTCTCGCTCGCGGAGGAGGGGCGAGACGGCGAGGTCCGGCATTACGGGGTGATCCCCGGCGACCTGGAGGCCGTGGCCAAAGTCGTCCGGGCGCTGCGGGCGCCGAGCCGGCGGTTGCGCTTCGTGTACGAGGCCGGCCCGTGTGGGTTCGGCATCCACCGGTATCTCACCGCCCCGGGTGAAGAGTGCGTCGTCGTCAATCCCTCGAGCATGCCAAAACGGAGCGGCGATCGGATCAAAACCGACCGGCGGGATGGCGACGCCTTGGCCCGGTTGCATCGTGCCGGCGAACTCACGGCGATCTATATTCCGACGCCCGATGATGAGGCCCTGCGTGATCTCGTGCGCGCGCGCGAAGATGCGGTCGGCCTGAGCACGCAAGCCAAGCATCGGTTGAAGGCGTTCTTGCTCCGCCAGGGTCGCCGCTATCCGGGCCGCGCCGGGTGGACGCGGCCGTATCGCCGCTGGCTGGCCGATCTCAGTTTCCCGCTCGCCCCGCAGCACATCGCGCTGCAGGAGTACCGCGACACGATCGACGAGACCGAGCGCCGGGTCGAGCGGATGACCGACCAACTCCGACAACTCACCCCGGCGTGGCGCTGGGCACCGGTGGTGGATGCATTGCGGGCGTTGCGCGGGGTCTCGTTTGTCACGGCGGTGGGCCTCGTCACCGAGATCGGCGACATTCGCCGGTTCACACATCCGCGCGAGCTGATGGCGTACCTCGGCCTCGGCCCCTCGGAGTACTCCAGCGGGCCCAGCGTCCGCCGCGGCGGGATCACCAAGGCCGGTAATCCGCCCGCACGGCGCTTGCTGGCCGAAGCGGCGTGGGCGTACCAGAGCGTGCCGCGCATCGGCCGGCAGATGCTGTATCGCCAGGAAGCCGTATCGAAGACCGTGTGTGACATCGCGTGGAAGGCCCAACTGCGTCTGACGTCACGCTTTCGGAAGCTGGTCGCGCGCGGGAAAGCGAAACCCAAGGTGGCGACCGCGATTGCGCGCGAGCTGACGGGATTCGTCTGGGCCATTGCCCGGGAGGTGCCGCCGCCACCTGCGTAGCGGCGCGGCGATCAGGTCCGGCAGGTCGGCGGCATCGCGGCCAGGTGGAGAACCCTCGAAAACGTTATGGACATCAGCACCACCGATACGTCCGTGCCTAGGGCGAGGCAGCTCCGCGACGAACCACAGTCTGGGCGGTACCCAACCCGCGGATATCAGCAGCGTCAACCGTCGCTAGAACGCGGTGCCGCCGACCAGATGGACCTGAAGAACGAAGAGCACGGAAAGAGCGTGCTGAGAAAGGAACTCACAATTGGTGAGGTCGGGAGCGGTCTGCCCAGTTGACAGAAGACAGCCATATCAGCGTTTACCGGAGCCGGCGACGAAGCTTACCCACGTACGTTTTCGACGAGAGGAGCTCGGGAAACATTCGGGGCGAGTGTCATTTCGAGTGTCATTGCGCTGGCAAAATCCGAAAACGGAAGCTAATGAAAGCGAGCCGAAGAAAAAATCTGAAAACACCAATTCGCTGACGTCAAACGGGTTGTACTGAAAACGCCCGTCTTTATTGAGAGTTCTCGAAACCCGCCGAGAGACTCCCTGCCTCCCAGCCAAGTTATTTCTTGCAGAATCCTTAGCGTTTTCCGCAGTTTTCACCTGAACATGCGGTGCGAGTGACATTCCGAGTGACATCGCGCGCGGATTTTGACTCCACTCACTGGCCTCGCCCCTTCGGTTCGTGGCTTTTTGCTCGCCTTTTCGCCAACACCTGCTCTCACTGGCCCCCGAATGAGAACGGCGGTTCTCAGCCCATTTCTTGCGTTTCGACGTTCTTCCTCAGCGCCTGACGAACCACGTCTCGTGGTCGGTCGTAGCCCAGCGGGCCAACTGGCGTGTCAGCCAGCTTCACGCTCAAGGTGTGGAACGCCACGCCGTCCTCGTGGTGGAACGCCGCCTCGATGTAGATCGCGTCATCGTTCATCGTGCCGAGGACGCTGCGACTGGCGGTGGTGGTGAACGTCACGTCCGACATCTCCCTCACTTCCGCGACGACGATATCCGCGGGGATCTGCAGAGCCGTCAACACCGCCGTCAAGCCTTCCGCGAACCGGATGGGCAGCGTGGACAGGCCTCGCGCGGGAATGACGACGGGCAAGCGGGTCGCTGCGTTGACGAGCAGCACGAAGTGTTGCGGCTTGGTGAAGAGGACGGTGGCGTACCAATCGCCCAGGGTCGTTGTTGAGGTCACCTCACGTGGGGTGCCTTGACCGAGGCGATCGAGGAGCTTCCGCGTGCAGCGTACGACGACCATGGCTCCCTCGTCCGCGTGGGTCCGCGCGCCACCAAGCACGTCAGCGGTCGATTCTCGATCGCCAGTACTCGGGGCGGCGGCTTTGATGAGCGAGGACTTCGACTCTCAGCACATCTGGCGACAGGCTGTAGATCAGCGAGAACGGGAAGCGCTGAAGAGCATACTTGCGTAGATCGGCGTCGACCGCGATTCCAATCTCTGGATGCGCCAGCAGCATGTCGAGCGCCCGTCGAACATCTGCGCCGAACCGCTGGCCAAGGCCAGCGACCCGAAGCTCGTAGTATGCCGCCGCCTCGATGAATTCCACCTCCGCTTCCGGATGGAATTCAAGCCTCACTTATTCAAACGCGCGCGAAGATGTTCGAAGACCCGATCGCTCGGAACGGCCTGGACCTTCCCGTCAACAACTTCGCGGTGTCGCCGTTTGGCCTCCTCGAGCCATGCCCGCTCGACGTCAGTCTCGACCGGTCCGTCGAGTTCGGCAAGCAGAGCTCGAATGAGGCCCGTCTTGTCTTCGGAATTCAACGATCGGATTTGTTCTTCCAGTTCGGCAACAGTTCTGGACATGTCACCTCCGTACAGCCATCGCTGGCTCGTCTCAGCATTCTACAGCCGTGGCGCAGCGTGACAGCGTGATCGTCACGCGGGCACGTCTCCCCTGAGGGCCTCGGCCCACTTGACGACCTGAGTTTGATTCCACCTCTGGGCACCCTTTCGAGCGCGCTCGGGAGATTTCCTCCAAGGAAACGCGGGAAGTCTTTCGGGACGAGTGTCATTGCGAGTGTCATTGCGCTGGCAGAAGACCGAAACAGGACGCGAATAGACGAAAGCCGACGAAAGAATCCGCAAAACGCTAAATCGCTGGCGTCGCACGAGTTCCGCCGAAAAAGCCTGTGACTATTGATGTTTCTTGAACCTGGCTGAAAGACTCCCTGCCTCCCAGCCAAGTTCGAAACCCGGGTCGCGAGCTGCCGCAACCCCAACATTCTCAAGCGCTTCCCCCTTGGAGGCATCCCTCTTTGAACGGGAACGTGTTCTTCGCAGCCCATTCATCAGATCTCGTCGTTCTTCCTAGGAAGATTGTCAGATTGTGCGGGTGAAAGAGCCCACGTGACATTTCCAAGCGACATTCTGAGTCGCCGAGCCCAGAAGACGCTTCGAGCTCGAGGTACCGAATCAGAGTCACGCCGGATCTGCGGCCAAATCGGTAAACGCTTGGCGACTAGACTCGCGGCGGCTGAAGACCTATTGGCTACCCCTCCTTGAATGCCGGGTGGAAGTAAACGGTCGCCGTTTTGCCGTCTAGGATCCCTGCCACCAGTTCGGCGACCATGAAGGCTTCGTCGGGCACTTCGAATTCGCAGACGAAGCCGACGCTGGACGCAGACTTGAAGCCGAAGCGAGGGTAGTACGTCGGGTGACCGACGACAAACACCGCGTCGATCCCCAGACGTTGGCATTCCTCGAGGCCCGCTCGTACCAACGCTGACCCGATGCCAGCGCGCTGGCGCTCGGGAGTCACCGCCATTGGCGCGAGCGCCATCGCCCGAACATCCGCTGCGCCTGTCAGCTGAACCGGTGAAAACATGATGTGACCGACGATCTCACCGTCTTCTTCCGCGACAAGAGAAATTACGTTCTCGGCGCCCGGTCGCAGTACATCGACGACATCCGCCTCTGTGGCGGAATCAAAAGCGGCCCGATTGATCGCGTGGATCTTGGGACGTCCATGACCTGTTCCGTTCGAATTAGCATCGCTCGATTCCTCAAGGGACCGATCGGTCCCCTTAGGCACGACTCCTCTGCGCCCCCCGTCGCAAAGCGGGCACACGACGAGCGTGCCGGTTTCTAAAACCGTGATGAAAGGAGGATTCAACGAGGTGCCGAAGTCGATCTCAGACAGCCGGTGACGACGGCGAGAACTGCGAGTTCGGCTATAACGCGGCGGCCATGAGCGACCAGTCTAACACCGCTGAGGTGCGGCGTTCGCTGCCTTGGACTCGGCGAATCGGGCTGCGCGACTTGATCATTACCAATCGCATATCGCCAGAGTCGAACGCAGGCCGCACCTGACCGCCGAGAGGTCGGACACCAGCGCTACCCATGATTAGTCCCGTTTGACGCCGCACTGACGACGGACTGCGGCGGTCGTATCCGTAGCCACAAGGCGACTAACGACCAAATATTTAGCGGCAGAGACTTACCAATCCCGGCCATCTCGTGATCCAGGTGAGGTACTCGGTCCACAGCTCGCAGACGTCGCGGTCGTTGGTCGTCAATCGGATCGATTCGGTCGTGCAACGCTCCGGGGCTTTCTTGGCGATTGTGTGTTACCGCGGACTCTGGCAGTATTCAGGCGGCAAAGGAGAGGTCCATGCGCGTGGCTTCAATGATGACGCTCGCTGTCGTGCTGCTGGTGCGGGCGGTCTTCGCGCAGGAATGGGTCGAGTACACCAGTCGCGCCGATCGGTTCACGATTCCCGCACCGGGGCAACCGAAGATCGAAACGATCGCGTGGGAGTCGGAGTACGGCGCCAAATTTCCAGGCCGCCTCTATGCGTGGCAGCAAGGGGGGACCCGCTACTCGATCACCGTCGTCGACTACTCCGATGCCCAGCGGATCCATGCGGCGCTGAACCACATCGCGTACTCAGGAGGCCCGGGGCCGGGGGGCGTCTACTGGTTGGTCGACATCGCGGGCTCGGTCGCCCATGCCGCGACAAGGAACCAGCAGAAGCCGGGTGTTACGGTCACGTACGACGCCTTTCACTATACTGAGTTCGTCCCCGGCCTCGAACTGCAGCTCACCAATCCCGACACGACGCGTACCTATGCCGGCATCTATCTGCACGAGAACCGGCTGTACATTCTCGATGCCACGGCGCCCAGGGACGCCGCACCGCCGATCATCTTTCAGCAGTCGTTCGGGTTTCTCGACGCGGAGGGGAATCCCGTGAAGTATCGTCCTTTCTACGTCAACCGCTTTCCGGAACCCCGGCCCGTTCAGGGCAGCCCAAGCGCGACGCCGCCGGAGTATCAGCAGCCGCCGGCACGATGATCGTCCGGTTCCGCGAGTAGAGCGACACCGTCGCAGCTCAGTCACGCTTAGATTGCCGCAATCTGATCTCTCGTCCGCCCCGTCGCCGGTTCGTTATCGAAGCGCGAAGGCGAGGAGGTGAAAGTCTTTCTTGTCGGGGACGCGGCGAGCTGCGCGAAGAAGGATCAAAAGGTCCCGCAGGGGTACTACAACGCGGAACTCATGCTGCGAAGCGTGGGCCGCCGCGGCGGCGAGATCGGCGTCTGCGCCACGTGCATGGATGCACGGGGGATCGTCGACACGGAGCTTACAGACACCACGCACCGGAGCACACTCGAGGAGTTCACCAATTGGGTGCAGTGGGCGGATCGCACGCTGGTGTTCTAGCGAAGGACCAGGAATCTATGGCTGACTCGAAGACGATTCTTGTTCTTGGCGGCGGCGTCGGCGGCGTCGCAACCGCGCGGGCACTCCGGAAGCGCCTTCCGAGGCAGCACCGGGTCGTGCTGGTGGATCGCGAGCGCGATCACGTGTTTGCGCCGTCGCTGCTGTGGCTCATGGTCGGCCAGCGCACGGCTGACGCGATCACCCGTCCACTGACGCGGCTGGCACGGAGAAGGGCATCGACGTTCGCGTCGGCAACGTCGAGCACATCGACCCAGACCGGCGGATCGTGACCGTCGCGGGCGAGGCACTCCCCGGCGATTATGTGGTGATCGCACTGGGTGCCGAGCTGGCGCCGGACGTGATTCCCGGCCTCCCGCAAGCGGGCCACAACTTCTACGCCCGAAGCGGCGCTGAGTCGCTCTGGACCGCCCTTCGGAATCTGCGTGCCGGTCGCATTATCGTGCTCACCGCCGCGCCGGCCTACAAGTGTCCGGCGGCGCCGTACGAAGGTGCGATGCTGATCGATGACTGGTACCGCAAGCAGGGCCTTCGCGATCGTGTGCAGATTGAGGTCTATGCAGCCGAGTCGGCGCCGATGGGCGTGGCAGGGCCCCACGTGTCGCGCGCGGTCACAGACCTGCTCGCCGCGAAAGGCATCCCCTATCACCCTGAGCATCAAGTGACAGCCGTCGATGCCGACCGGAAGCGACTCGCGTTCGCGAACGCTGTCCAGGTCGACTTCGACCTGCTCGCGTACGTGCCGCCTCACCGGGCGCCAGCCGTGATTCGCGACAGTAGCTTGACCGGAGAGAGCGGGTGGATGTCAGTGGATCGCCACACGCTCCAGACGCGGTGGCCCAACGTGTACGCGATCGGCGACGTTGTCTCGATCCCGTTGGCTGTTGGGAAGCCGCTGCCGAAGGCCGGCGTGTTTGCGCACAAAGAAGCCGAGATCGTGGCCGAGAACATCGTGCAGGCCATTGCGGGCCAGGTTCAGTCAGCGCGCTTCGACGGCCATGGCGAATGCTTCATTGAAATCGGCGGCGGCAAAGCTGGCTTCGGCGGCGGAGACTTCTACGCGGAACCGAAGCCCGCAGTGACCTTGCGTCAACCCAGCCGGCGATGGCATCTCGGCAAGGTGTGGGTCGAGAAGGCATGGCTCTACACCAAGCTGTGAACCCACGTCGGAGGGCGTGATGACGAAGCAGATTGAGGCGGAGACCCTGCGTGAGTGGCTCAAGACTGGTGCGAACCGATGCGTCGTGAGGTAGTCGCTCGCCGCGACCGCGTCTCTGCGACGAAACGGTACCCAGCACGTCTTCAGCCTGCTTAGCGCCGCGAACTCTCCCCAGGCGGAGGCTGTCACGCCGAAGCGGCTAAGCTGCGAAGGCGGACGACACAATGCGAAGCGTGACAAGCGAGGTCCACGGGCACTCCGGACTGTGCTCGATTGGACCCCGAGATTGGGTATACTTTCGACCCGGCGGGGAAGCGATTTCCAGGTAGCCTCATCTGCGAAGGAGAGACCGATGGGTTCGAAACGACCTGATCGAAGGGAATTCCTAAAAGGCGGCGCCGCGTTGGCCGGTGGTTTCACCTTGGGAGCGGTAACGCCCGCGATCGGTCAAACACCAGCAGCACCCGGAGAGTTCATCAAGGGCAGCAAGGAGCTGATCGCCTACGGCGAGCGCTCCCGTTTCGTGAAATCGGTACGCATACCCCACGGGGGTAGGCCTTCGCCCGATGCCTTCGGGCTTGTTTTTCACGTGGCGACCCCGCTTCAGGATTCGGTGGGGGTGATCACGCCATCCTCGCTCCACTACGTGGCGACGACCCGTGGCTCCTTCATTCCGGACATCGATCCCCGGGAGCATCGTCTCTTGATCCACGGCATGGTGGACCGTCCGCTGACCTTCACCATGGAGGACTTGAAGCGCCTCCCTTCCGTCACCCGCCTTCATTTCATCGAGTGCGCGGGGAACCGGTCGTCGCCCAAGGCCAAGAACGTTCAGGAATCGCACGGAATGACCAGTTGCGCCGAATGGACCGGAGTCCTCCTCTCTACGCTGCTCAAAGAGTGCGGCGTGAAAGCCGGAGCATCCTGGTTCGTCGCGGAAGGGGCTGAGGAAGTGAAGGGAGCGTCGAGCATGCCGCTGGCCAAGGCCATGGACGACGTTCTGGTGTGCTACGGCATGAACGGCGAGGCGGTGCGGCCCCAGCAAGGTTTTCCGCTTCGGCTGATGGTTCCCGGCTTCGAGGGAATCTTTTCTACCAAGTATCTGCGGCGAATCAAGGTGGTGGACCGGTACTACCTGAACTACAACGACTACGGTCACCTTGATCAGGACCCTAAAGTCGCAGCGTTGGATTACCAGATCGGACCGAAATCGGTCATCACCTTTCCTTCCGGGGGACAACAACTGCCCGGCCGCGGATTCTACGAGGTCAGCGGCCTGGCCTGGTCCGGTGGGGGAGCCGTTCGCAGGGTAGAGGTGTCCACCGACGGCGGCCGGCGCTGGAAGGACGCCGAGATTCAGGGGACGGCATATCGCATGGCGCATACCCGGTTCAGCTATCAGTGGAATTGGGACGGAAAAGAGACCGAGCTCCAATCGCGTTGCTTTGACGAGCTGGGCCAGGTTCAACCGTCGCGAGCCCAGGTCGCCAAGTTCTGGAACGTGCCCTTCGATCCGTCATACAGAGTGCCTGGGCTGGACAACTCTATTCAGCCGTGGAGGATCGCCAGCGATGGGAGCGTGCACAATGGGAATGCTTAAGGTTCTCCCGTTCGTGCTGCTCATGGGGGTCTCTGCGCTGGCGCAGTCGTCCACATATGGTGTGGGACGCACGCCGAGCGCAGAGGAAATCCGTGCCTGGGATATCTCCGTCGGTCCTACCGGAGAGGAACTCCCGCCGGGGCGCGGAACCGCCAAGGAAGGCGCGCAGGTCTATCAGCAGAAGGGGTGCGCGGCATGCCACGGGAAGACGGGGACGGAGGGCAGGGCTCCCAATTTGAAAGGCAAAGCTGACCCAAAAACCGACACCTGGGAACGGGGGCGAATACTGCCGATCCGCTCGCCGTTCGCGACGACGGTATGGGATTACATCAATCGCGCGATGCCTCTCAATAGAGAGGGGACGCTGACCGCCGATGAGGTGTACGCGCTGACTGCCTATCTGCTCTACATAAACGATGTCATCCCGGAGGACGAGGTACTCGACGCCCAGAGTCTGCCGAAGGTCAAGATGCCAATTGGTGATGCATTCGCTTCCCTGCCTGAGTGGAAGCCCAAGACGCGAAGGCTTCGAGGTTACCCTTACTGAATTGGACTTCACCCCCTCGTCCATAAGAAGGTACCGAGAGCGCCGACTCGCGGCGCCCGGCCGCGCCCCGGCCGCTCAGTGTCACTTGACGGCGTACTTCGTGAAGGCTCCGCCCGCCTGAACGAACGAGTTCGGACCCTCTGCCGCATACACGTTTCCATCGGCGTCCACCGCCACGCCTTCACCCGCGGCGCCCTGATAGACGCGATCCTCTCGTTCGAACGGCGGGATGAACGCAACGACGCGATCCTCGTCCACCGGCCCGATGCGCACGCCGTCGCGCCAGTTCGCGTGATTCAGTGGACCAGACTCCGAGTCGATCGCGTAGACCGTCTCGCCTTTGATGAAGAGCCCGCTGACGCGGCCGAACGTGTAGCGCGATTCCAGGTAGTTCCCGTCCTGGTCGAAGATCTCGATGCGATGGTTGCCGCGGTCGGCCACCCACAGGCGGCCTTTCGAGTCGAACGCGAGCGCGTGCGGCGTGCGGAACTCCCCGTGTTTGACGCCGATCTTTCCCCACGACTTGATGAACTTGCCGTCGGGCGAGAATTTGCTGATGCGGCCGGTCGCGCCCCTCGCAAGCCCTTCGGCGAGCGCCGCGTTCGTCGTCATCCCCTGGGCATCGTGTCCGTCGGACACGTAGATGCTGCCGTCCGGCCCGACGATGACGTCGTTGGGCTGGTTGAACTGGCCGTCTGCGTTCCCAGGCTTGCCGGCAATGCCGAGGCTCATTAGCTTCTCGCCCTTCGGGCTGAACTTGTGGACCTGGTGCCCCTTCGTCCCGGCCTTGTTGCCGGAGAAGTCGGCCACCCACACGTTGCCGTCCTTGTCGACCGAGATGCCGTGCGGCGTCACCATCACTCCTTTGCCGAAGTTCGCCAGCACCGCGCCGGTGTTGCGATCGAACTTGAAGACCGGGTCGACCGCATTAGTTTCGCAATCGATCCCGCCGCCGCCCGCGCCCCCGGCGGCAGGGGCGCCGCAGCGCTCATACGCCCAGACGTTGCCATCGATCGGGTCGATGTCGATGCCGGCCGTCGTGCCCCAGGAGCGCCCGGCGGGCAGCTGGCCCCAGTTCCGGGTGACATTCGGCGCTGGGTTCGGCAACCCCTGGGCGGTAATCGGATTGGATGCAGGTGTCGCTGATGCCGCCGCGGCGGGAGCCTGCTCACGAGGTGTGCCAGCGCCGCACGCGGCCAGGAGCAGCATGGCGAACGCACTGACGACATGGCGTGCGAGTCGTGACGTGGACATGTGTCTCCTCGAGGACGAGAGACCGGCCCGACGCCGGTCATGGGTGTGCTAGTAGACCGGACGAGGGGGTCACGCCGCAAGCGAAAGCTTCGGCAACGGTTCTGAGCGGCTTTCCTGCGCGAGTGATACTAACGAGGTGGCCATCACGCCCGGGGGTTCCCGACAGCGCTGCTGATGAAGACACTGCTCAAGGTGATGATCGCGCTCGTGGCGGTGGCCGTTCTCGCCCTGCTGTTCGTGCGCTCGGCGCAGAGCACGCGCGCACAGCCCTTCACGATCGCGCGACAGCACCTCGCGGGATGGACCCTGACCCTCGCGCCGGATGCCGACCCGCTCGGCTCGTCGCTCTCGATCACGCCGAAGGCGGAGTTGATGCCGCCGCTCGCCCGTGACCTATTTGCCCGTATGGGC
>Ga0080064_1006777_pt1 | contig 12104 bp, 5 predicted proteins | sample Subgrocontami54m_FD_69260 | JGI IMG/M metagenome (GOLD analysis project Ga0080064, IMG submission 69260) | Subsurface groundwater microbial communities from S. Glens Falls, New York, USA - GMW46 contaminated, 5.4 m (SPADES assembly) (version 2) ...
GCCCCCCCCACCCAGGCCCCCGAGCCGGAGGAGCTATGATTCGCCCTCCCGCCGCTCGAAAGGAGCAGTAATGAAAGCGTATTCCCTCGTCGCCGGCGTGGTTCTCGCCGGCGCCATCGCCATGCCGGCGCTGTCCCAGACCGCCGCGCGCGACGCGGACAAGGCCGTCACGGTCAACGGCAAGGCGATTCCCAAGGCCCGCGTCGATTTCCTCATGAAGCAGCAGGCGGCACAGGGTGCGCCCGACAACGAGCAGGTCCGTGGCGCCGTTCTCGATCGCCTGATCAACATCGAGGTCGTCGTGCAGGAAGCCGAGCGCAAGGGCGTGGCCAAGAACGCCGAGGTCCGGTCCCAGCTCGAACTCGCCCGCCAGCAGATTGTCTTCCAGGCCTACCTCCAGGACTACCTGAAGACCCATCCGGTCAAGGACGAGGCCGCCCGCGCCGAGTACAACAAGGTCAAGGCGCAGCGCGGGGACAAGGAATACAAGGCGCACCACATCCTCGTCGACAAGGAAACCGATGCGAAGGATGTCATCGAGCAGCTCAAGAAAGGCGCGAAGTTCGAGGATCTCGCCAAGCAGTCCACCGACATCGGCTCGCGCGAAAAGGGCGGTGAGCTCGACTGGCAGCCGGCCTCGACCTACGTCAAGCCCTTCGCGGACGCGCTGGCGAAACTGGAGAAGGGCAAGACCACGGAGTCGCCCGTGCGCAGCCAATTCGGTTGGCACGTCATCCGGCTCGACGACGTGCGGCCGACGCAGTTCCCCGCCTTCGACGATGTCAGGCAGCAGATCGTCGGCATGCTGCAGAATCAGGAAGTCGAAAAGCTGGTGAAAGGCCTGCGCGCCAAGGCGAAGGTCGAATAGCGTCCCGCTTCCTGCGGAACAGCTAGGGGGCCGCCGGCCCCCTAGCTGTTTTTGCGCCCTGCCCGCCCGGTCGCCCGGCCAGCATGGGGCGTCGCGGATATGTCGTTGGCATAACACCCATAACATACTATGATATTGTGCGATATGTTGACTTATAAGCGTCATGGAATGGTGCTGCGATTTCTCGACCCGCAGGTTGACGAGTTCCTAGAACTCTCCTCGACACCCGATTTCAATCTGCTGAACGGACCGACGCAGCAATGATCCCGATGACTTGCTGAGCGCATCGCGATTTGCACTGTTCGGATAGACCGGGATTTCCCGCCTAACAGGAGACGCGAACGTGTCCCCGTCCAAGCCTGGAGCAGACCTCGCGGCCGTCCAGCAGGAGCTTGAACTGCTCAGGCAATTCAAGGCCCGGTCGCTGCGGCGCGAAGCTGAATTGCAGGCCATGGTTCGCGAACTTCAGGATACCCGCGCCGCCCTGCAACAGGCGCACGAACAGCTCGCGGCCAGCCAGCGTGAAATCCAGCAGGCGCACAGCGAATGGCACGCGGCCTTCGACGCGGAAACAGACCTCATTTTCCTGTACGACAAGTCCTACCGCATCGTGCGTGCCAACCGCGCTTATGCCGAGCGCACCGGCATGGCGCCCGAAGAGGTGATCGGTAAGCGCTACTGGGAGGTCTTTCCCAAGATGGGCCACCCGCTCCCCGAAAGCCGGGCGACTGAAAATAGTGCCGCCACAGGCGATGCCGGATACGAGTTTCGTCTGGAGAGCGGGGAAGTTTTCCTGTCCAGGAATTCCCCGATTCCCGGCGAAACCGGGGAATACCTGTGCACGCTGCACATCCTGCAGGACATCACCAAACAGGACCGCATGGAGAGCACCTATGGCAGAAACCGCCTGGTACTCAAGATGCTCTGCGAATGCCTCCTGGAAATGGCGCGGGCGACAAGCGAGCCGCAATTGGTCCAGGCAGTGTGCCGGGCACTGGTGGAGAAATACGGATATCGGCTGGCGTGGCTGGGCTACGCCGAGCGGGACAGGCGCGATGCGGCGAGCCCGGTGATCTTCTCCGGGCATCGAAGCGAGCACCTGGAAATGCATGCCGCAGGCCCGGCTGACGCGGAAAACGAGATCAATCCGGCTGCCGCGGCCATTCGCGCATACCGGCCGTTCGTTGTCCAGAACGTCCTTAACGACCCGCGATTCGCCTCATTGCGCCGAGATGCGGCGGGCAGCGGATATGCTTCGATTCTCGCGCTGCCGCTGCTTCATCAGGGTAATGTCCTCGGTGCATTGTGCATTTACGCGATTGAGCCATTCGCGTTCGACGCAGAGGAGGTACGGCTGCTGGAAAGCCTGGCGGCGGACATCGTCTTTGGCATCACGACGTTTCGCGCGCGCGCCGAGCGTGACACCGCGCTGGACGAGCGCGGAGAGTACCTGAGTCGTTTGAGGGAGAGTCTGGAAGCCGCCATCGAGTCCATCGCTGCCACGATAGAAATGAACAATTCTCGCAGCAGCAGGCATCAAACGCGGGTCGGCGAGCTCGCCATGGCGATCGCCACGGAAATGGATCTGCCCAGGGAGCGCTGCAGGGGCATTCGCCTTGCCGGAATCGTGCACGACCTCGGCGAACTTCAGGTCCCCGCCGAAATCCACCGCAAGACGGACAAGCTGACCGAAGGAGAACTGAACATCGAGAAGAAGCACGCCCAGTGTGGATACGACATGCTGAAGCGAATCGAATTCCCGTGGCCAGTCGCGGAAACCGTGCTGCAGCATCATGAACGGCTCGACGGCAGCGGTTATCCCAAGGGGCTCAAGGGGGACGAAATCCTCCTTGAGGCCAAAATCGTCGGCCTGGCCGACAGCATCGTGTCGATGGCCTACGAGCAGCGCTTTCACCGGCCTCGGCTGGGCATCCCGGCGGCATTGGCCGAGGTGGAAAAGGAAAAGGGACGGCTCTTCGACGCCGCGGTCGTGGACGCGGCGCTGCGGCTTTTCCGGGAAAAAGGCTTCGATTTCAGGTGACCCACCTCCGCGCATTGCGGAAGATGCGCAGCCACGGCCCGGCCTCGCCCCATTCCCCAGGGTGCCAGGACTGCTGCACCGTGCGGAACACGCGCTCTGGATGCGGCATGAGGACGGTGAACCGACCGTCGGCGGTGGTGAAGCCGGTCGCGCCGCCAGGCGACCCGTTGGGATTCAACGGATAGGTCTCAGTGGGCGCGCCGCGGTTGTCCACGTAGCGCAACGCGAGAATCGCCGCCTGCTCGCTGCCCGGCCGGTCGAACACCGCGCGCCCCTCGCCGTGCGCGGTGGCGATGGGCATGCGGCTGCCGGCCATCCCCGAGAAGAAGAGCGACGGGCTCGAAGTCACCTCGACCATGACGAAGCGCGCCTCGAACTGCTCGGAGCGGTTGCGCAGGAACCGCGGCCAGTCCCCCGCCCCCGGGATCATGTCGCGCAGGTGGCTCATCATCTGGCAGCCGTTGCACACGCCCAGCGCGAAGCTGTCGCCGCGCCCGAAGAAGGCGCTGAACGCATCGCGCGCGCGCGGACTGAACAGGATGGACTTGGCCCAGCCGGCGCCGCCGCCCAGCACGTCGCCGTAGGAGAATCCGCCCGCGGCGGCGAATCCCTTGAACTGCGCGAGCGACACGCGCCCGGAAATGATGTCGCTCATGTGGACGTCGAAGGCGTCGAACCCCGCGCGGTCGAACGCGGCCGCCATTTCGACCTGGCCGTTCACGCCCTGCTCGCGCAGGACGGCGACGCGCGGGCGCGCGCCGGAGGCGATGTAGGGCGCCGCGACGTCCTCCGCCGCATCGAAGCCCAGGTGCGCGTGCAGCCCAGGGTCCGTCGCGTCGAGGATGCGATCGAACTCCTCGCTTGCGCACTCCGGATGGTCGCGCAGCGCCTGCATGCGATAGCTGACTTCGGACCAGGCGCGCTGGAGCGCCACGCGCGCTTCGGCGAGCACGGGCCTGGCGTTGCGCACGACGCTCACCTCGTCCCGATCGTTGGGCGAGCCGATCCGGTGCGCGGCGAGGCCCGCATCCTTCAGCCGGGACAGGACCCGCACGCGGTCCTGCGCGCGAATCTGGATCACCGCGCCCAACTCCTCGGAGAAGAGCGCCGCGAGCACGCTTTCCTCGGCACCGCCGGCGAGCGCGTCCACGTCGAGCGTCACGCCGGTGCGGCCGGCGAAGGCCATCTCGCACACGCAGGCGATGAGCCCGCCGTCGGAGCGGTCGTGGTAGGCGAGGATCACTCCCTCGCGGGCGAGCGCCTGCACGCACTCGAAGAAGCGCGCCAGCGCCGAGGGCTCGTCGAGATCTGGCGCTTGGTCGCCGAAGCGCCCGTAGACCTGGGCGAGCATTGAGCCGCCCAGCCGGTTGCGCCCGCCCCCGAGATCGATCAGTACCAGTTCCGTGGCCCCGAGGTCGGTGCGCAGCTGCGGCGTGAGCGTCGCGCGCGCGTCCTCGCACGGCGCGAAGGCGGAGACGATGAGCGACAGCGGCGACACCACTTCGCGCGTCGCCCCGCCCTCCTGCCACAGCGTGCGCATGGACAGCGAATCCTTGCCCACCGGAATGCTGATGCCCAGCTTCGGGCACAGCTCGAGCGCCACCGCGTTCACCGTGTCGTAGAGCGCGGCGTCCTCGCCGGGGGAGCCTGCGGCCGCCATCCAGTTGGCCGAGAGCTTGACCCGCGCGAGCGATTCGATGCGCGCCGCGGCGAGATTGGTGAGCGCCTCGCCCACCGCCATGCGCCCCGACGCCGGGGCGTCGATCACCGCGAGCGGCGTACGCTCGCCCACCGCGAAGGCCTCGCCCGCGCAGCCTTCGAAGTCGAGCAGCGTCACCGCGCAATCGGCCGCCGGCACCTGCCAGGGGCCGACGAAGGGGTCGCGCGCGCACAGGCCGCCCACCGTGCGGTCGCCGATGGAGACGAGGAAAGTCTTGTTCGCCACCGTGGGCGCGCGCAGCACCCGGTAACACGCTTCCTCGAGCTCGATGCCGGCGAAGGAGAGGGGCTCCAGCCGCGGCTGCAGGCGGCGCACGTCGCGGGTCATGCGCGGGGGCTTGCCGAGCAGCACGCCGAGGTCCATGTCCACCGGAACGTTGCCGAAGTGCGGATCCGCCACGTGCAGACGCTGCTCGGCGGTGGCCGTTCCGAGCACCGCGAACGGGCAGCGCTCGCGCGCGCAGATCGCCTCGAACCGCTCTCGGCTCCCGGGCGCGATCGCGAGCACGTAGCGCTCCTGCGCCTCGTTGCACCAGATCTCGCGCGGCGACATTCCGGGCTCCTCGGAGGGCGCGGCGCGCAGGTCGATGCGCGCGCCCCGCCCCGCGCCGTGAACGATCTCGGGCAATGCGTTCGACAGGCCGCCCGCGCCCACGTCGTGGATCGAAAGGATCGGGTTGCGCTCGCCGAGCTGCCAGCAGCGGTCGATGACTTCCTGGGCGCGCCGCTCGATCTCGGCGTTGCCGCGCTGCACCGAATCGAAGTCGAGGTCCTCGACATTGGTCCCCGTGTCCATGCTCGAGGCCGCGCCCCCGCCCATGCCGATCAGCATGCCCGGGCCGCCCAGTTGGATGAGCAGCGCGCCCTCGGGCAGCGCGTCCTTGTGCGTCTGCGCCGCGTCGATGTTGCCGATGCCGCCGGCGATCATGATCGGCTTGTGATAGCCGCGCATCGTGCCGCCCACCCGTGCCTCGAAGCTGCGGAAATAGCCCGCGAGGTTCGGCCGGCCGAATTCGTTGTTGAACGAGGCTGCGCCGATCGGTCCCTCGAGCATGATCGAGAGGGCCGAGGCGATGCGCGCGGGCCTGCCCTCGGTCACCTCCCAGGGCTGCTCGAAGCCCGGAATGCGCAGGTGCGACACCGAGAAGCCGCACAATCCGGCCTTTGGCCGCGCGCCGCGCCCGGTGGCGCCCTCGTCGCGGATCTCGCCCCCGGAGCCCGTGGCCGCACCGGGAAAGGGCGAGATCGCCGTCGGATGGTTATGGGTCTCGCACTTCATCAGCGTGTGGGTGAGCTCCTCGCGCGCCGCATAGCGTCCGCCCTCGCGGGGGTAGAAGCGCCGCACGACGCGGCCTTGCATGACCGCGGCGTTGTCCGAGTAGGCGACGATCGTCCCCTCCGGCCGCAGCTCGTGGGTCTTGCGGATCATGCCGAAGAGCGAATGCGGCTGCGGCTCGCCGTCGATCACCCAGGAGGCGTTGAAAATCTTGTGGCGGCAGTGCTCGGAGTTCGCCTGCGCGAACATGGTGAGCTCGACGTCGGTGGGGTCGCGGCCGGCGGCGCGGAAGTGATCGAGCAGGTAGTCGATCTCGTCGGGGGAAAGCGCGAGCCCCATCTTCGCATTCGCCGTCTCGAGCGCCTGCCGGCCGCCCGAGAGCAGCGGGATGGAGGCCATCGGCCTCGGCTCGAAGTGGCGGAACAGCTGGCCCGCCTGGTCGAAGTCCTCCAGCACGGTTTCCGTCATCCGGTCGTGCAGCAGCGGCAGGATGGCCTGCCGGTGCGAGGCGACGACGCTCCCGCCCCCGAGCCGGTACGCGACGCCGCGCTCGACGCGGCGCAACGCGTCCAGCCCGCAATGGCGCGCGATGTCGGTCGCCTTCGAGGACCAGGGAGAGATCGTGCCCAGCCGCGGCACGACCAGCAGCAGCGCGCCCTGCGATGCAGGCGGTGGCGGGGACTCGCCGTATTCGAGCAGGCGCTCGAGGACGCTACGTTGAACTTGCCCGAGCTCGCGCTCCAGCTCGGCGAAATGCCAGTATTCGGCGGCGAGGACGCACAGCGACCGATGCAGGGCCGCGAGCCGTGAATTGAGTTTGTCGAGCCGGAACGCGGAGAGGGCCGAGGCTCCGCGCAACTTCAGTGTGATCGGCATGGGCGCGCGTCGGTAAAGCGGAATTATACCCGAGCGCCGCACGGCACCGGGCCGACGCTGCCGGATCGGCTACGCGCGCTACCGTTGTCCCGACTTGACGCGCAGGGTCGCCTCGAGGTGCGCCCTTTCCCGCGCCGCTTCGCGGGCGCGCGTCGCCGCAGCCTGGCGTACGATGTCTTCGGCCTCGGCCTGCTGCCGCCGCGCCTCCTCCAGCTTGCCCTCGGGAGTCGCGCGCAGGCCGGTGAAATCCAGGTCGGCCTCGCCCGTGGCCACGGGACTCTGGGAAGGCGGCGCAATGGTCTGGGGCGCCGAGGCGAACGCACGCACGAACCCGTCGCGCTGCATCCTTTCGAGCGCCTCTATCAGTTTGTGCGCGGGCAATACGCTACCGAGCTTCAGCGCGAGCGAACCGACCGTGCTCTTGCCGTCGATTTCCTTGAGAAGACCGCGCAGGTCGCGCGTTAGCTCGCTGGTTCTGCCGGAGGCCTCCATGAGCCCCTTGGCGGTCTTGGTAACGATGGTATGCCGATCCATATGCTTCAGTCTTCGAATGACCGCCGAACGGCGCGTCGGCGCACTAAGCATGAGCCCCCGGAGGCAATTATAGGGAAATCAGCCCGATGCCAACGGCATAATGTCACATCTCGGTGCGAATTCGTGGCCCTTTTGGCCGTGGCGGCTCCGCCCCGTCGCTTGCCGGGGGCGGGGTTCCGTACCCTCCCCCGCCGGGGGTCTCGATCACGAACACGTCGCCGGGCTCCATGTGCGCCTTGTCGGCGCCCTGGAGCTCCACGATTTCGCCGTTCGCCCGCTCGATGCGGTTGCGCCCCGTGGCGCCCGGCCGACCGCCCGCCATGCCGTGGGGCGGCAGGCGCCGGTGCCCCGACAGGATGGCCGCCGTCATCGGCGCAAGGAAGCGCACGCGCCGGAGGGCGCCGTCCCCCCCGTGCCAGCGTCCGGCGCCTCCGCTTCCCCTGCGGATCTCGAAGCGCTCCAGGAGCACCGGGAAGCGCCACTCGAGCACCTCCGGGTCGGTGAGGCGCGAGTTGGTCATGTGGGTCTGGACGCAGTCGGTGCCGTCGAAGCCCTCCGGCGCCCCTGCCGAATTGCGCCCGGCGATCCTCTCGGGCGTCCCTCCCGAATCGCGCCGGGCGATCCCGGCCCCCGATCCGCCGGATATGGTTTCATAGTACTGGTAGGTCTCGTCCCCGAAGGTGAAGTTGTTCATGGTGCCCTGGGAGGCGCCCATGATCCCCAACGCGCCGTACAGGGCGTCGGTGATGCACTGCGAGGTCTCGACGTTGCCCGCGACGACGGCGGCGGGATAGCGCGGGCGCAGCATGCATCCCTCGGGTATGAGGATCGCGAGCGGCTTCAGGCAGCCGGCGTTGAGCGGAATGTCGTCCTCGACCAGGGTGCGGAACACGTACAGCACCGCGGCCATGCACACCGCGGAGGGCGCGTTGAAGTTGTTCGGCAACTGGGCCGAAGTGCCGGTGAAATCGATGCTCGCGCTGCGGCCCTGCCTGTCGATCGCGATCCGCACCCGGATCACCCCGCCGTTGTCCATCTCGTAGGCGAACTCGCCGTCGCCGAGGACGTCGATCACCCGTCGCACCGCCTCCTCGGCGTTGTCCTGGACGTGCCGCATGTAGGCCTGCACCACGTCCAGGCCGAAATGCGCGACCATCCGGCGCAATTCCTGCACGCCCTTTTCGTTGGCCGCGATCTGCGCGCGCAGGTCGGCGAGATTCTGCTCGATGTTGCGCGCGGGGTAGCTGCCCGAGCCGAGCAATGCGCGCATCTCACGATCGCGCAATCGCCCGGCGTCGACCAGCTTGAAATTGTCGATGAGGACGCCCTCCTCCTCGACCACCCGGCTGTCGGGCGGCATCGAGCCGGGCGTGATGCCGCCGATGTCGGCATGATGGCCGCGCGAGCCGACGTAGAAGAGGATGCGCTCGTTCGCCTCGTCGAACACCGGCGTGATCACCGTGACGTCGGGAAGGTGCGTGCCGCCGTTGTAGGGCGCGTTCAGCACGTAGACGTCCCCGGGGCGCATCTTCCCTTCGTTCTCGCGCATGACCGTCTGGATCGACTCGCCCATCGACCCCAGGTGCACGGGCATGTGCGGCGCGTTGGCGATGAGCCGGCCGCGCTCGTCGAACAGCGCGCAGGAGAAGTCCAGCCGCTCCTTGATGTTCACCGAGTAGGCCGTGTTCGCCAGGCGCAACCCCATCTGCTCGGCGATCGACATGTACAGATTGTTGAAGATCTCCAGCATCACCGGGTCGACCCGGGTGCCGATCGCCACGCGCGCGGGCCGCGGCACGACGCGCGCGAGGACGAGGTGAGCGAGCCGCGTGACTTCGGCGGCCCAGCCCGGCTCGACCACGGTGGTCGCGTTGGCCTCGGCGATGATCGCCGGCCCCGCGACGCGATCCCCCGGCGCAAGCGCTTCGCGCAGGAACACCGGCGTGCGATGCCATTGCCCGCCCGAGTACATGTCGACTTCCTGCACGGGCGAAGGCGGCCCCGCGCGGCTCGCCGCCGGGGGAACGGCCTCGGCCGGCACGTCGGACGCGCCGACCGCCTCGACCGAGACCGCCTCGGCGATGAGCGAGCGGCCCGGCATCAGGAAACTGTAACGTCGCCGGTAGGCCGCTTCGAACTGCGCCAGCATGCCCCGGATCGTGTCCCGACCGACGACAAGGGCCGAATCGGTCCCCTCGTAGCGCAGGTGCACCCGCTCGATCACCCGGATGCGCTGCTGCGGCACGCCCTGGCGCAGCAGCTCGCCGCGCGCCTGGACGGCGAGCTTTTCCAGGGTCTCGTCGAGGACGTGCAGGTTCGCCTCCTCGAGCCTCGCCTCTACCGACTGTTCGCGCATGTCGGTGACGTCGGCGAGCCCCATGCCGTAGGCCGAGAGCACACCGGCAAGCGGATGGATGAACACCCGGGTCATACCGAGCGCGTCGGCGACCAGGCACGCATGCTGTCCCCCGGCGCCGCCGAAGCAGCACAGCGTGTACTCGGTGACGTCGTGCCCGCGCTGCACCGAGATGCGCTTGATCGCCTCGGCCATGTTGCCCACGGCGATGTCGACGAAGCCCTCGGCGACGGCCTCCGGCGGGCGGCTGTCGCCCGTGGCGCGGCGGATCTCCGCCGCGAGCCCGGCGAAGCGCCGCCGCACGCCCTCGGCATCGAGCGCCTGGTCGCCGCCCGGCCCGAACAGCGCGGGAAAGAATCCCGGCTGGATCTTGCCCAGCATGACGTTCGCGTCGGTCACGGCGAGCGGACCGTTCCTGCGGTAGCAGAGCGGCCCCGGATGCGCGCCGGCGGAATCCGGGCCGACGCGGTAGCGCGAGCCGTCGAAGTGCAGGATCGAGCCGCCGCCGGCGGCGACGGTGTGGATGCTCATCATCGGCGCGCGCATGCGCACCCCGGCCACCTGCGTCTCGAAGGTCCGCTCGAGGTCGCTCAACTGCGTCCCGGCGAAATGGGACACGTCGGTCGAGGTGCCGCCCATGTCGAAGCCGATGATCTTGTCGAACCCCGCGGCGAGCGAGGTCCGCACCGCGCCGACGATGCCCCCGGCCGGACCCGAGAGAATGGAATCCTTGCCCTGGAACCGCCGCGCGTCGGTCAGCCCGCCGTTGGACTGCATGAACATCAGCCGCACGTCCGCGAGCTCTTCGGCCACCCGGTCGACGTAGCGGCGCAGGATCGGCGAGAGGTAGGCGTCTACGACCGTGGTATCGCCGCGCGAGACGAGCTTCATGAGCGGGCTCACCTCGTGCGATACCGACACCTGCGTGAAACCGGCCGAGCGCGCGAGCTCCGCGGCGGCGCGCTCGTGCCCCGTGTGGCGGTAGCCGTGCATGAACACGATCGCGACCGAGCGGTAACCCTCGGCGAACGCCGCCAGCAGGTCCTCGCGCGTGCGCTCCACCGCGAGCGGCAGGAGCACCTCGCCGCGCGCGCCGATGCGCTCCTCGACCTCGACCACCTTCGAGTAGAGCAGCTCGGGAAGAACGATGTGGCGCTCGAACAGGCGCGGCCGGTTCTGGTAGGCGATCCGCAGCGCGTCGCGGAACCCGCGCGTGACGAGGAGCAGCGTGCGCTCGCCCTTGCGCTCGAGCAGCGCGTTCGTCGCCACGGTGGTGCCCATCTTCACCGCCTCGATCGCCTCGGGCGGGATGCGCTCGCCCGGGGCGAGGCCGAGCAGGTGGCGGATGCCGGCGAGCGCGGCATCGCGGTAGCGCTCCGGGTTCTCCGAGAGGAGCTTGTGCGTGGCGAGCGTGCCGTCCGGGCGCCGCGCGACCACGTCGGTGAAGGTCCCGCCGCGGTCGATCCAGAACTGCCAGCGATTCGCGTTCGAAGCCGGGGCCATGCTCGCCCTTGACATGCGGTGCCCGAATTCTAGCGCGCGGCGTGCGATGCTACACTGCGCGCTTTCGCCCTCCGGCGCCTGTCCCGCATCGATCCCAATGGAACGCGTTGACTGCATCGTCATCGGCGCCGGCGTGGTCGGCCTGGCGGTGGCCCGCCGCCTCGCCCTCGAAGGGCGCGAGGTGGTGGTCGTCGAGGCCGAGGACGCGATCGGGACGCACACCAGCTCGCGCAACAGCGAAGTGATCCACGCGGGCATCTACTACGCGCCCGGATCGCTGAAGGCGCGGCTGTGCGTCCCCGGCAGGCAGGCGCTCTACGCGTACTGCGAGGCGCATGGCGTTGCGCACCGCCGCTGCGGCAAACTCATCGTCGCGGCGAGCGACGAGCAGCGGCCCGCGCTCGAAAGGCTGCGCGCGCAGGCACTCGCGAACGGCGTGGACGACCTGCGCGAGTTGTCGGGTGCGCAGGCGCGCGCGATGGAGCCGGAGCTTTCCTGCGTCGCGGCGCTGCTCTCGCCTTCCACCGGGATCATCGACAGCCACGCCTACATGCTCGCCCTGCAGGGCGACGCCGAGGCCCGCGGGGCGGTGCTCGTCCTCAGGAGCCCGGTCGACGCGGGACGCGCAGGCAGCGGCGGAATCGAGCTCGAGGTCGGCGGCGAGCAGCGCACGCGCATCCGCGCGCGCTGGATCGTGAATTCGGCCGGGCTGCACGCGCAAAGGGTCGCGGCGAGCCTCGCCGGATTTCCCGCCGCGCAAGTGCCGCCATGCCATTACGCCAAGGGCAACTACTACACGCTCGCGGGCCGTGCGCCGTTTTCACGCCTGATCTACCCGATTCCGGAGGCGGCGGGCCTGGGCGTGCACCTCACGCTCGACCTCGCGGGGCAGGCGCGTTTCGGGCCCGACGGGGAATGGATCGCGGGCGTC
>Ga0080064_1006778_pt1 | contig 12104 bp, 12 predicted proteins | sample Subgrocontami54m_FD_69260 | JGI IMG/M metagenome (GOLD analysis project Ga0080064, IMG submission 69260) | Subsurface groundwater microbial communities from S. Glens Falls, New York, USA - GMW46 contaminated, 5.4 m (SPADES assembly) (version 2) ...
GACTCGGCAACCGTAGGAACCTCGGGCGCCGCGCCGGAGCGCTTGATCGAGGTCACGGCGATCGCCCTGACCCTGCCGGCCTTGATTTGCGCCAGTGCCGCGGGCAGGGACGAGAACAGCAACTGCATCTGTCCGGAGATCACGTCCGTGAGCGCCGGCGCGGCGCCCTTGTACGGCACGTGCGTGAGACTGATGTTCGCCATCAGCTTCAGCAACTCGCCGGCAAGATGCGTCAGGCTGCCCCTGCCGCCGGAAGCGAAATCGAGTTGCCCGGGCTTCGCGCGCGCCATCTCGATCAGTTCGGTGACGGTCTTCACCGGCAACGATGGATGGGCGACCAGGACATTCGGCGCCGATGCCACCAGCACCACCGCGGCAAAATCCTTGACCGGGTCGTACGGCAGCTTCTTGTGGAAGCCGACATTCACGGCGTGGCTGGCAGCAATCAGCAACACCGTATAGCCATCGGGAGCGGCTTTCGCGGTAAGGTCGGAAGCGATGACGCTGCCAGCGCCCGCGCGATTATCCACAACAATCTGCTGTTTCACGCTTTCGCCAACGTTCTGGCCAATGATGCGCCCGATGATGTCGACCGCGCCGCCGACCGGGAAGCCAACGATCATGCGAATCGGCTTCGTCGGATAGACTTGCGCCCAGGTCACCGGCAAAACGCTCGCTGCCACGGCAAGCAATGGGACGATCGCAAAACAGGCGCGCCGAATCATGTTTGCCTTCTGTCAGGAAGGGGCGAAGCGAGAACGACTGGAACGATCATTTTGAACAGATGCTACTACGCCTCGTGGAACGCGTCAAAGGCCGAATCCAGGTTGGCGTCAGACGTTTTTCGCGTTAATCTGCCGTCAGGTCTGAACCGGGAGGAATCATGAAAACATCGCGCACGGAGATCTCGCCGCTGATGCAGGAATTGAGCGCCTACATTGCGGGCGCCATCAGGAAGCCGCTGCCGCCGGCGGTAGCGGAACGCGCCAAAGTGCATCTTGTCGACACCGTCGCCGCGATGATTTCGGGGTCGCGGCTGCTGCCAGGCAAAAAAGCCGCGGCATACGTGCAAGCGCTGGGCGGCAATCCCGACGCAACCGTCCTCGGCACGCGCATCGTGACTTCGGCCACCAACGCGGCGCTTGCGAACGGCACATCCGGCCATGCCGATGAAACCGACGACACCCACCCGCCGTCGCGCACTCATCCGGGAACGAGCGTGGTGCCAGCCGCACTCGCGATCGGCGAGCGCGAGCGGCTTTCCGGCCGGCTGGTGCTGCGCGCCATGGTGTTGGGCTATGACATTTGCGCCCGGATGCTGCTGGCGTTCAACGAGCAGGTATTCCGCTACTCGGGGCACCACGCCAGTTCGTTTGGACAGGTGTTTGGTGCCGCGGCAGCCGCCGGCGCGCTGCTCAGGATCGACGCACGCAAGGTGCGCCACATGCTGTCCTATACGGCACAGCAGGCAGCCGGGCTCCGCACGATGCTGCGGGATAGAGAACACATGGAGAAGGCATACGCGATGGGGGGCATGTCGTCGCACAACGGCACTGCCGCGGCGCTCATGGTAGCGTACGGCTTTACGGGCGTGGAGGACGTCTTTTCCGGCGATTACGATTTCTTTATGACGTTCGCGCCCGAGGCTGACCGCTCGCGACTGACGCGGGGGCTGGGCCGCGATTACGAGATTCTGCGCGGCGGTATCAAGCGCTGGCCGGTCGGAGGCCCGATTCAGGGTCCGATGCACGTCCTGAATGAAATCATACGACAGCACGGGATCAAGGCCAGCGACGTGGCAAGGCTGGTGGCGCGGATGCCGGACAAGGAACTCGAAACCGTCAACAATCGCGAGATGCCGGACATCTGCGTCCAGCACCTGCTTGCAGTGATGCTGTTGGATGATACCGTGACCTTCAAGTCGGCGCACGACTACGCCCGCATGAAGGATCCGAAGGTACTGGCGCTCCGCAAACGGATCGAAGCGGTGGGCGACGCGAGCCTGACCGATGCGCTGCGCCGGTGGCGTTGTGTGATGGAAATCACGCTGCACGACGGACGCAAGCTCACGCATCAGACGATGGCCGCGAAAGGCAGCTTCGAGAATCCGCTGACGCGCGTGGAAGAAGAGGAAAAGGCGTTCGACTTGATCGTGCCGGTGTTGGGCAAACGCCGCGCGCAGGCGCTGATGGCGGCGCTGTGGGATTTCGACCGCATCAAGGACGTGCGGTCGCTGCGCAAGCTTTACGCGGGATAGAGCGCAGACCCGCGGCCGCGCATTTCACTTCGTCATCTTCGATCCCATAAAGCGCACCGCATCGGTAAAACGCGGATCGCCGTTGCGCTCCACGATGGCCGGCTGGCGCGCTTCGCCGAGATACCGGCAATCTCCTTATCGCGCATAAATTTCCATCACAGGTCATAATGACGCGAGGAGGCGCGTAGTGAACAATGCATATCTGAATCACACCCGGTATCTGCGCAAATTCCGGCACGCGTGGTTGCGCTTGCTCGCTGTTGGCATCGTCAGCGCGGCGGGTGCGGCTTCGGCTCTCGCGGCGGAGTGGAAGCCGGACAGGACCATCGAAATTATCGTGGCTACCGGACCGGGCAGCGGCGTCGATAACACGGCCCGCACGCTGCAGGCCATCATGCAAACGAGCAAACTGATCGAGCACGCTGTCGGTCACGAACAAGGCGGGAGGCAGTTATGGCGTCGCTTAATGGGTCCGAAAGGCCTGTCCGCGGAACAGATCCGCTACTGGGACGGTGTTTTCCAACGCCTGGTCAAGACCCAGGGCTGGAAAGATGCAGTCGAGAAAAACCAGTGGGAAGAGGATTACATGAACAGCGCCGAGCTGGGCAAGAACATCAAAGCGCAGTACGACATTCTGAAGCATGTTCTGTCCGAACTTGGCATGATCGCCCAGTGACGCGCTGAATCGCGCTAACCTTGCGCAAGAAATTAAATTTAGAAACGGTCGATGTATTCACAGAACGCCTTCATCGCCGCTCGATTTTCGCTTTCTCGATCACCATTTGCCACTTCGCGATGTCGGCGACCAGCACCTCGCGAAAGCTTTGCGGAGTGCTGCCGCGCGCATCGATACCCAGGTCTTGCAGCCGCTGTTTCATTTCGGGCAGGGCGATGGCCGCGTTGATCTCCCTGTTCAATCGGTCGATAACGACCCTGGGCGTCTTCACCGGCACGGCCACGCCGTTCCATGCCGACGCTTCGTAACCTGGAAGCCCTGCCTCTGCCAGAGTCGGAACATCGGGCAATCCCGCGTCCCGGCGGTCCGAAGTGACGCCGAGCGCCCTGAGCGCTCTGCTCTTGATAAGTGGCAGCACCGGCGGGATGAACTCGAATATCGCCTGCGCGTCATTGCTGCTGACCGCGCCAATAAGGGCGGGCGTGGTCTTGAACGGTACGACCTGAGTATCGAGCCCTGCCATCGACTTGAACAGTTCCGCGGAAACGTGGTTGGTGCTGCCGACAAAGGTGACGCCGATGTTGAACTTGCCCGGATTCGCTCTTGCGGACGCCACCAGCGCTTTCACGGAGTTGAGAGGCGAGGCCGCGTTGACGAGCAGCGCGAGCGTGGCGAAGCCGACGGTCGAAACCGGCATAAAGTCCCGCACCGGGTCGTAGGGCAGCGACTTGTACAGCGAAACGCTGACCGCATGGCCCGTGTTCAGCCACAGCAGCGTATAGCCGTCCGGTTCAGCTTTCTTGGCGAGCTCGGTTGCGATGATGCCGCCCGCGCCGGGGCGGTTGTCGATGACGATTTGCTGCCGCATCGATTCGCTCAATTTCTGCCCGAGCAGCCGGGCGGCGATGTCTGAGTTCCCGCCCGGACCGTACGGCAAAAGAATCCGGATGGGACGCACTGGATAAGCCTGCGCGGGCGCGCTGCTTGCGGCGCCGCACGAGAAAACCACCGTCGCGCAGCCGAGCCCGTTGACGAGCGTGTGCAGCCATTTCTTCGGAATGTGTTTCATGATCATCGCATCCTCCTCCCGATCGGACCGGACGGATCGGCTACGCCCGGCGCGTTCATATGATTCGGCCAGCGCCCAAAATGAGGCGAATTTCAACGAACTGTCAATGTCCAGCGCGTTACCTTATACTAAATCAATAAGGAAGATTTCGGTATATGTTTATCGCGGACGTGCTTGCAAATTTCGCAACGAATGTTAATTACGACGAAATTCCCCGACCGGTAGTCTCCCGCGCCAAACATCTGATGCTCGATGCGATCGGTGTGGCTTTCGCGTCCGGCAAATATGAATTTGCGACGGCCGCGCTGAACGGTATCCGGCCGCTCGGGACGGGCGACTCGGACGTCATAGGTTTTACGGACCGCCTGGCGCTGCGGGATGCGGTGCTGATCAATGGCATCCTGGTTCACGGACTCGACTACGATGATACGTACCTTCCAGGCTCTATGCACCTGACGGCCAGCAATGTCCCGACGGCAATCGCGGTCGCTGCGCACACGCGCGCCACGGGTCGCGATCTGGTTGCCGCGTGCGTCGTTGGATTGGAAGTCGCGGCGCGTCTGGCAGGCGCTGCCAAAGGGGGATTTCAGCGCACGGGATTTCATGCGACCGGCGTCTGTGCGGCGTTCTCCTGCGCATTGGTCGCCGGGCGTCTCTTGGGTCTTACGTCCGCGCAGGTGACGATGGCGCAAGGCATCGCCTTGTCCACCGCCTCCGGCAGCATGCAGCCGCTGCGCGACGGTTCGTGGACCAAACGCATGCATCCGGGTTGGGCGGGCAGTGCGGGAATTACGGCAGCATCGATGGCGAAAGGCGGATATCTCGCGCCGCAAGCGGCCTATGAGGGGCACTTCGGGTTCTACCCCATGTATCTGGGAAGTGAAGCGCCAAACGCCGAGCTGGGCATCGTGACCAACGGGCTTGGCAAAGTGTGGGAGCTGCTGCGTACATCGATCAAGCTTTTTCCCGCGGGACACCTTTCGCACGCATTCATGAAAGCAACGATCAGTCTGGTGCGCGAACACCGCATCACGCCTGACGCGGTCGAATCGGTGCAGGTGCTGATCGGCAAGGGAGCCATTCCACTCATCTGCGAACCGGTGGAAATCAAACGCCGGCCGACCTCGAGTTACATGGCGCAGTTCAGCCTTCAGTATGCCGTCGCGTGCTGCATTGCGCGCGGAACTTTCGGTCTCGCCGAACTCGAGCCAGACGCGTTCAACGATGCCGCAATCATCGGGCTCGCGCAAAAAGTCGGTTACGAGGTGGATCCCGATTCCGGCTTTCCAAAGTCCCGCACCGGCGAAGTCATCATCAAACTGAAGGATGGCCGCGAGGTTCGCCGGCGCGAAACGATACATCCTGACGAGCCCGACAGCGACCAGGAGATCGTCGCCAAGTTCATGGGCAACGCCAGACTGGTCATGCCCGAGGCGCGTGCTGCCGCGATTCGCGACAGCGTGCTTGGCGTGGAGGCGCAAAATGACATCCGGGATTTCAGCCGGTCGCTCGCGCATGTTTAGCGCATACGGCAGAGTGGGTGCGGCGTTGTTCGTGTCTCTTGGCGCGGTGCAGGCCCAGGCGCAGGCTCCCGCATATCCGGTCAAACCGGTCAAAGTGATCGTGGCTTTGGCCGCAGGATCGGGCGCGGACATCGTGGCGCGCATCGCCACCGCGAAGCTCGCGGAGAGTTTGGGGCAGCAATTCGTGATCGAGAACCGGGGCGGGGCGGGCGGCAATATCGGCGTCGAAGCGGCGGCGCGCGCGGCGCCGGATGGTTATACGCTGCTGACGATCGCGGCGGGGCAGACGATCAATCCCGCGCTTTATCCGAAGCTCAGCTACAACCTCGAAAAGGATTTCGAACCGATTGGGATGATCGCCTACGCACCGTTGATACTGGTCGTTCATCCGTCGCTACCGGTGAAAAGTGTCAGGGAGCTGATCGAATTCGCGAAGGCGAGGCCCGGCAAGCTTTATTACGCGTCTTCCGGCAACGGCAGCTCGCCGCATCTTGCCGCCGAAATGTTCAAGGCGCAGGCGGGCGTCAATATCGTTCACGTGCCGTACAAGGGCTCGCCACAGGCCGTCACCGATCTCATCGCGGGCGAGGTCAGTATGGTGCTGCTTGCCCCGTCATCGGTGATGTCGTACGTTCAAAGCGGACGGCTGCGCGCGCTGGCGGTGTGCGGCCGGCAGCGCAGCGCCACGGCTCCCGGTTTGCCGACCATGGCGGAAGCGGGTTTGCCCGGATACGAGGCCGGCACCTGGACCGCGTTGCTCGCGCCGGCGGGAACGTCATCCGACATCGTTAACCGCCTGAACCGGGAGCTGGTGAATATCGTGCGGTTGCCAGACGTACGGGACCGCTTGGCCGCGCAGGGTTTCGATGTCCTCAGCACTACGCCTGCGGAGTTTGCGGCTTATCTGCGCTCGGAGATCGCGAAGTGGGGCAAAGTGGTCAAGGCGACCGGAGTGCGCGTCGACTGACGTAGAGGACGCAAAATTGAAAAGTGCCATACCTTGCGCCGGACATGGGGACTATCGATATTTCTCCAACGCTATTCGAGCTTGGCGCCGCTGATTCGGACGACATCGGCGTACTTGTCGTAATCCGACTTCAGGCGCTGTGCAAATTGCCCGGGCGTCATGTGTAGTGGATCCAGCGTCAGGTCGGTGAGCCGCGTGGCGACATCGGGATTTTCCAGCACCTTCTTGATCGCTGCATTGAGCTCGTTCACGATCGCTGGCGGCGTGCCGGCCGGCACGAAGCAGCCGACCCAGCCGGTGAATTCATAGCCCCGAATCGATTCCGCGATCGCGGGAATTTCCGGGAACTGCGTGATTCGCGTATCCGAACTCACGCCGAGCGCGCGCACCTGTCCCGCCTTGATGTGGGATGCAATCGATCCCAGCGTGGTCATCATGGCCTGTGCTTCCCCGGCGATGAGCGCGATGTTGCCGGGGCCTGCGCCCTTGTACTGCACGTTCAGCATGTTGGTTCCGGACATCGAAACGAACAGCGCCATCGCCATGTGCGCGTAGCTGCCGTTGCCGGCGCCCGCGTAGACGATCTGGCCGGGACGCTGTTTCGCCAGCGCGACGAGTTCGCTGACCGACTTGACGGGCATGGACGGGTGCACGACCAGCACGCCGACCTGCCGCGCGAGCGTCGTCACGCCGATAAAATCCCTGAGCACATCGTACGGCAGCTTCTTGTAGAGATGCGCGTTGGCGATATGCGTGGTCGACTGCACCATGACCGTGTAACCGTTCGGCGCGCTTTTCGCCACGAGTTCCGAACCGATCGTACCGCCCGCGCCGCCGCGGTTTTCGAGCACGAACTGCTGGCCCGTCATTTCCGACAACTTGGCGAACACGATGCGCCCGGTAACGTCGTTGGAGCCGCCGGCTGGAAACACGATGACCACCCGCACCGGTTTGGCGGGATAGGGCTGGGCGAGGGTGCTGCCGGGCGCACAGAGGGCGGCGAGCAGCAGCGCAGTTGCAGCGCCAGGAAAGTGACCTGGGAGCCGATTCATCTCACGTTTCCAGCGGCAGGCGGACCCGCTCGCCCGTTGCGACTGCCCGCTCGATCGCGACTGTCGTTTCCAGCACCAAACGCGCCTCGGCTGGCGTGGCGTGTGCGATTGGGTTGCCGGTGACGAGATGGTCCAGCCACGAGCGCGTTTCGTTGCCGAGCGGGCCCCAGTAGTCGCCGAGCGCCCAGTCGCCCGAGGGATTGCTGCCGCTGAACGACATCTTGATTTTGTGGTCCGGGACGTACGCATGGGCGACGCCCTGTTCCGAATAGAGCAGGTGTTCGCGGTGATCGTCGTCTATGATCATGGTGCCTTCGGAACCGAGCAGTTCGACACGATCCGACTGCCCGAGGATCGGGTAGTCGGCCGGCAACGCGTAGCTGATTCCGAGGTTGATGACGGCGCCGTCGGCCAGCGTGACGATCGCCCACGTCACGTCGTGTATGTTGTAACCCGCTTCCTTGAAGATGCCCATCTGCCCGCGCGCGACGACCTCCCGCGGCGGGTTGCCGGCGTTGAACCAGAGCATCAGATCGACGAAATAGGTCAGCACGTCTATGACCGGGGTCGCCTCGGGATTGCGCTTGAGGATTTCGAAAGCCTGCGCGCGCGTGTTGTAAACGCGTGCAGTGCCGCCGGATATCTTGCCGAGATGGCCATCGAGCACCTGCTGTTTCGCGCGCGCGAAACAGCGCTTGAAGCGCCGGATGTAGCCGATGCGCAGATCGCCGCCGGTCTTCGCGACGGTGTCGAGTATCTGGTCCGCATCTTTCAGCGTCAGACCCAGCGGCTTTTCCATCAGCACCGGCTTGCCCAGTTCGAGCGCCTGGCATACGGGTTCGACGTGCTGGTGTTCCGGAGTGGAGACGATGACCGCGTTGACCTCCGGCCTCGATATCATTTCGAGATTGTCGGTGGAATAAATGCTGGCTCCGGTCCGTTCGGCGAGGGCACGCGCCCGGCCGGCGTCGAGATCCGAGATGGCCAGGAATTTCACCGCGGGATGCCGCGCGGCGAGACGCGCGCGCAACGTTCCGATCCGGCCTGAGCCGATGACTGCTACACCCAATTCCTTGCGATTCACTTGGTCTCCTCAATGAAAAAATCACTAGCAGCCATACCGGTTCCCCGAAGGATTGCGTGCTCAGTCCGTGCGGATTCCTGCATCGCGGAGGATTTTGCCGATTCGCGTCATGTCGGACCTGATTGCTGCGGCGAACTGCGCGGGTGAACTGGCTACCACCTCAATGCCTGCCTTGAGCAGCCGCTCGCTGGTCACTGGCATGTTCAGGAACTGCACGATCTCCCGGTTGAGCAGGTTCAGGATCGGTGCCGGCGTTGCCGCGGGCGCAAAGATGCCGAGCGTCGCACCCGACTCGTAACCCGGCAGCCCCGATGCCGCCACGGTGGGTAATCCCGGCGCGAGCACCGATGGCTGGGCGGAAGTCACCGCCAGCGCTCTCAGCCGCCCGGCGCTCACATGCGCGGTCGCCGCCGCGGCCGTGGCAAACATCACCTCAACGCGGCCACTCAGCACGTCGTTGAGCGCGAGCGGCGCGCCCCTGTAGTTCACCTGCACCATGTTAATGCCCGCCATCGCCTTGAACAGCTCGCCCGCGATGTGGTTTGAATTGCCCGCACCCGAGGTCGCGTAATTGAGCGCGCCAGGCTTCTGCTTCGCGAGCGCGATCAGGTCCGGCACGGACTTCACGGGCAACGCCGGATGCACGACGACCACGTTGGGCGTGGTCACAGCCAGTGTGATCGGCGCGAAATCCCGCACCGGATCGAACGGCATCGTGTCGCGCATGAAAGGGGAGAGCCAGATGACGACGCCCACCAGCATGAGCGTGTGGCCGTCCGGTTGCGCCTTCGCTACGATCTCGCCCGGAATAAGCCCGCCCGGCCGGTTGTCCACGATCACCTGCTGGCTCAAGCGATTGGTGAGACCGACGGCGATCAGGCGCGCGGTGAAATCGCCGCCTCCGCCCACGCCGGAAGCGAGCAGGCGGATCGGCTTGGTCGGGTAGTTCTGTGCGGATGCCGCGCCCGTGCCGGCTGCCATGGCGGCGACGCAAAGTCCGATCACGGCAGCTTGAACGCTCACAGCACGACCTTGACAGGATAGACCAATCTCTCGCCTCACGATCGAAAGTTTGCCGGCTACTCGTGGCACGCAATGCCGTCGTGCTGCGCAGCGAAATGCAGCACCTCCAGCGCGCAGGTAGCCGGGTGCAGCGTATTGATGGCGTGGTAGCGTGTGGGCATGGACTGCTCCTCGCGTTGGCTAGCTTTGGATTTCTGCCTGCAATTCTAAGGTATTATTTCGGCAGAGCAACGTAAAATCCGGTCACGTGTCTGGACCGGACGAGCAGCGCGCGCGCTGCGTCACACCAAGAGGAAGCAAAATGGAAACGCCAATTGATGGATTCAACACACCCAGTGAAGTCGGCCAGCGCGTCATCGACAAGCCCGAACTCCCGTCGGGCGGAATCGCCACCGACTCGGAGGTTTACACCGAGGTGGTCGTGGGCTCTGGGCAACTCAAGCGCGGAACCATCGGCAAATTCGAGGTTTTCTGCGACGAGGCGGAGCGGATCGGGGGAACCGACCTGTATCCGTCTCCAATGTCTTACATAGCGATGGGCACCGGCTTCTGACTGCTCACCCAGGTTGCGCGGTACGCGCACATGATGAAACTTACGGTGACGAAGGCGAGCGTCAAGGTCCGCTTCCGCAAGCTGCTCGGGGGCTCGGTGCTCAAGGGCACGGTGTTCTGCCGGTGGGACGGGGTGGACACCCATCTCGCCATCGCGAGCGATGCCCCTCCCGACAGGTTGGCCCACCTCATCCGCAACGCCAAGAACGGCTGCTTCGCCGAGGGCCTGATCGTCCAGTCGGTCCCTCTGAACAGCACCATCGAGGTGAACGGCAAGCCTTTCACTATCGAGGGCATAACCAAGAACTGACGCATTCAGTCGCCCTTGATATTGGCTTCCCTGATGAGCCTGGACCAGCGCGCGTAATCGTCGCGGACCAGCTTGTTGATGTTCTCCGTGGTGCCGCCCGTGACCGTCATGCCCTCGATCGCAGCGGTTTTCCTGAATTCCGGAGTCTTGATGACTTTGTTGATCGCGGCATTCAGCCGCTCTACGATAGGCGCAGGCGTGCCTCTGGGCGCTACGGCGCCGAACCACGACGCAACGGAGTAGCCGGGCACTGCGTCAGCCAGCGGCGGCACATCAGGCAACTCGCGCGCGCGCTGGGCGGTGCTTACTCCCAGCAGGCGCAACCGTCCGCTTTGCGCGTGCGGCAACACGTTCACCAAGCCGCTGAGGATAGACTCGATGCGCCCAGCCAACAAATCGGGCAACATCGCTCCACCGCCCTTGTAAGGCACGGCGAGCACATTTATTTTCGCCATATGCGTGAGGAGCACCGTCGCGAGGTGCGTGATACTGCCCGCCCCGGAGTGGCCATAAGCGAGTTCACCGGGTCGCGAGCGCGCGAGCGCGATGAATTCCTTCGTGGTTTTGACCGGCAACGATGGATGCACCGCCAGCACAAACGGGTTGTAACCAAACTCCACGATCGGGGTAATGTTATTGATCGGGTCAAACGTGGGCTTGCTCATGGCAGCGGAGGTGAGCCAGCTGCTGGTCGAAACCATGATGGTATAGCCGTCCGGCACGGATTCGACGAGGATTTTAGTGCCGACCAATGCTCCGGCACCGGGGCGGTTATCGACGACGAACGGTTGGCCAAGCTCCTTGAAGAGTGCCTGCGTCAGCAGACGTGCGGCAAGATCGCTGCCGCCGCCGGCTGCAAACGGCACGATCACGCGAACCGGGCGCACGGGCCAGGTCTGCGCGTCGGTTCCGGTAGTGAAAACCATGGCGCAGGCAGCAAGCGCCGGCACCAGGAATCGCCATTGATTGCGAGCGTTCATAGGGCTCGTCCTCTGTTGGTTTCTGCACATCGTTTGCTGTCGCGGCGCGCCGTGGAATTTGTTATTCTACTTTCGCACCTGAAATTTTTACCACACGGCTCCATTTGGCAACTTCGGACTTGATGAATTGGGCGAAATGTTCGGGTGAGCTGCCGACAACTTCCACGCCCTGGCTTAACAGCCGCTCGATGATTTCCGGCAGTTGTAATACCCGCAGAATATCGGCATTGAGCCTGGCGACGATGGCGCGGGACGTGCGCGCGGGCACCACGACGCCGTACCAGGCGCTGCTTTCGTACCCCGTAACGCCCGACTCGGAAATCGTCGGCAGCTCCGGCGCCAACTTATTGCGTTGCAGGCTCGATACGCCGAGCGCGCGCAACCTCCCGGATTTGACATGAGGCAGCGCAACGGCCGGTATTGCAAACATAATCTGCACCTGTCCGCCCAGCAAGTCGTTCAGTGCCGGGCCGCCGCCGCTGTATGGAATGTGCACGAGATTGATGTTCGACATCGCCCTGAACAACTCGGCGACGAGATGACTCGAACCGCCAATGCCCGAGGACGCATAATTCAATTTTCCCGGTTCGGCCTTTGCCAGCGCGATGAGT
>Ga0080064_1006780_pt1 | contig 12101 bp, 10 predicted proteins | sample Subgrocontami54m_FD_69260 | JGI IMG/M metagenome (GOLD analysis project Ga0080064, IMG submission 69260) | Subsurface groundwater microbial communities from S. Glens Falls, New York, USA - GMW46 contaminated, 5.4 m (SPADES assembly) (version 2) ...
TCGCCGTCGCCGCCGGGCCGGATACTCGCACCATGCCGACCCCGCCACGCCCGGGCGGGGTGGCGATGGCGGCGATGGTGTCCGTGGGGGCGCTCAGGCCGCCGCCTTGCGCTCCAACTGGCGGTTGATGAACCACTGCTGGGAAATCGACAGCACGTTGTTGACGAACCAGTACAGCACCAGCCCGGCCGGGAACAGGGCAAAGAACACCGTGAACACCAGCGGCATGGCCATCATGATGCGCCGCTGCGTGGGCTCCATGCCGGCCATGGGCGTCATGCGCTGCTGCAGGAACATGGAAATGCCCATCAGCACCGGCAGCACGTAGTACGGATCGGCGCCCGCCAGGTCGTGCACCCACAGTATGAACGGCGCGTGGCGCAGCTCGACGCTCTCCAGCAGCACCCAGTAGAGCGAGATGAACACCGGAATCTGCACCACGATCGGCAGGCAGCCGCCCAGCGGGTTGATCTTCTCGGTACGGTACAGCTCCATGGTCTTTTCGTTCAGCTGCTGGCGGTCGTCCTTGTAGCGCTCGCGCAGGGCCATGATCTTGGGCTGCACCTTGCGCATGTGCGCCATGGACCGGTAGCTGGCGGCCGACAGTTGATAGAAGGCCAGCTTCAGCAGCAGGGTCACCAAGATGATGGCGAAGCCCCAGTTGCCGATCACGCCGTGGATGGTGCGCAGCAGCCAGAACACCGGCTGCGCGAGCACGGTCAGCTTGCCGTAATCCACCGTCAGGGCCAGGCCCGGGGCGACGTCTTCCAGACGGTCCTGCGCCTTGGGGCCGGCATAGAGGCGGGTTTCCCAGCTGGCTGTCTGGCCCGGCGCGACACTGAGCGGGGCGGCGATGCACCCGGCCAGAAAACGCTCTTCCGCCAGCGCCTTGGTGTAGCAGTTCTGGGCCTGGCCCTTGGTCAGCAGGAACGCGGCCAGAAAGTAATGCTCACTGAGGCCCACCCAGCCGTCGCTGAGCGTGATGGCCAGCGGCTCCTTGAGCATCTGGTCGTAGGTCAGCTTGTGGTATTTGTCGGCGCCGCTGTAGTAGACGGCACCCTGGAACGAGGCCGGCATGAACATCTTGCCCTTGGCGTCCGGGCCTTTCTTGCGCAGCAACTGCGCATAGGGCTGCGCCTGCCACGGCTGGCTGCCGGAATTGCGGACCTCGTAACGCAGGCCGATGTCGTAGCGGCCGCGGCGGAACTGGTAGACCTTGCGGACTTCGACGCCGGACCCGGTATCGGCCCAGGACAGCGGCACTTCCAGCACGTCGGCGCCGGCTGCGAGCTGGTAATCCCCGGCGGCGCTGGTGAACATCGCCTGGTGGTCGGGCGCGCGCCCAGGCTGGCTCGACAACAGGCCGGTCTGGGACTGGAACAAACGCGGCGGGGCGGCGTCCAGAACGCTATAAGGCGGGGCGCTGGGGCTGGCCTGCGCGCGGTAGTCGGTCAGGTCCAGCCGCGTGATGTCGCCACCGGCGGTGTTGATCTGCACCGTCATCACATCCGTGCTGACGGTGACCAGGGTGCCGGTGGACATGATTGCCGGCGATTCGATAGCCGCAGGCGGCACGGGGACGGCGTTTTGGGCGAGCGTGGTCTGGCCCGCCGCGGGGGTCGGTAGCGTGCCCTGTTGCGCAGACTGCGGCTGAATCGGCTGCGGGCGCTGCGCCTGCCAGGCCTGGTAGATGAAAAAGGTGATGACCAGCAGCAGGGTCACCAGCACGAGCCGGACGGTTTCCATGGTAATTCCGGTTGATTCAGCGACAGGCAGGGCGGGACGACCAATGCTCGGGCACCGGATCGGCGCCGCCCGGATGCCAGGGATGGCAGCGCAGCACGCGCGTCATCGCCAGCCAGCCGCCCCGCCAGGCGCCAAAACGGCGCACCGCCACGACGGCGTAGGTCGAACAGCTGGGATGAAATCGGCAACGGCGCCCCAGAAAAGGGCTCAGCAGAATTTTATAAGCATGCAGCAAGCCCAGCAGCAGGCGGCTCACGGGGCGGTCTCCACGAGCAGCGCCAGGGCCGCGTCCACATCCGCGTGGGTGATCGCGCCGCTGTGCACGCGCAGCACGATGTCGGTCATTGGCAAGCAGTGTTGGCGCTGGCGAAACGCCTCGCGCGCCCAGCGCCGGATGACATTGCGATGCACCGCATGGCGGACGCTGCGTTTTGGAATCACCAGGCCAAGCCTGGCCAGACCGGCATCGTTACGTAGCGTGATCACTTCCAGCCCCCCCAGACGCCGACGCCGGCCCCGCCGGAACACATCCTGAAACTGACGGGGGTTCAGCAGCCGCTGCTGGCGGGTAAACCGGAAACCCGGGGAGACCGGGCTGGTCGGGATCAGACGCTGCTGATGCGGTGGCGGCCCTTGGCACGCCGGGCGTTGAGCACTCGACGGCCACCGACGGTGCGCATGCGGGCGCGAAACCCGTGCGTGCGGGCTCGGTGCAGGTTGCTGGGCTGAAAGGTGCGCTTCATGGCCGCGTCATCCAAAAAAAGGGCTGGCAAAAGGCGCGGAAGTATGCGGCCGGCCGCTTGCCCGGTCAACCCTGGGAGCCGCTAAATCTGCGCCATCGCAAGCGCCTGCAGGGGGTAAACTTGCCCCCCGCACCGGCGACCTGAACCGGATCGGTTTCCTGTCGAGGATCTCATTGAAAAATATCTGGCAGGGCTGCGTTGCCCAGCTCGAGAGTGAGCTGTCGCCACAGCTTTTCAACACCTGGATCCGGCCGCTGCAAGCGCGCCAGGTCAACGGTGCGCTGCGCCTGCTGGCGCCGAATCAATTTGTACTGGAGCAGGTTGCCAGCCAGTTCCAGGAACGTATCCGCGAGCTGGTTGCCGAGCGTGGCCTGAGCCTGGTGCTTGAAATCGGCAGCAGCATTGCCGATCCGGATCCGGCGCCGACGGTGGTCAACGGCGCTGCATCACCGCCCAGGCGCAAACGACAGGCTGCGCCTGCCGTGGATCCGCTGCTGCAGTTCGACGCCTTCATCGAGGGGAAATCCAACCGCCTGGCACGTGCCTCCTCCCTGCTGGTCAGCGAAAACTGCGGCGGTCTGTACAACCCTCTGTTGCTGTACGGCGGCGTCGGCCTGGGAAAAACGCACCTGCTGCACGCGATCGGCAACGCTGTGCTGCGTCAGCGCCCGGATGCCCGGGTTGTGTACGTTTCAGGCGAGCGGTTCGTGTCGGACATGGTATCGGCACTGCAACAGAACCGGATCGACGGATTCAAGACCTTCTATCGCAATCTGGACCTTCTGCTGGTGGACGATGTCCAGTTTCTGGCGGGCAAGGAACGGTCGCAGGAAGAATTTTTTCATGTTTTCAATTCCATGCTGGAGAGCAAGAACCAGCTTGTGATGAGCAGCGACCGTTACCCACGCGACATCAAGGGCCTGGAGGACCGCCTCAAATCCCGCTTCGGGTGGGGCCTGTCGGTGGCAGTCGAGCCGCCGGACATGGAGACGCGGGTGGCTATTCTGCTCAGCAAGGCGGAATTGGCCAAAAAAACGGTTCCCCAGGATGTGGCGTTTTTTATTGCCCGGCGCGTGCATTCCAACGTGCGCGAACTTGAGGGGGCGCTGCGCACCGTCATGGCCTACGCGACGCTCAGCAACGCCCCAATCAGCCTCGAACTGACGCGCGAAGCCCTGAAGGACATCGTCAAGGCGCAGGATCGCCAGGTAACGCTGGACGCCATCCTCAAGGCCATCGCGGAGTACTACCGTGTTCGCGGCAGCGACCTGACCTCCCGCAGCCGCAAACGCAACTTCGTACGCCCGCGGCAAGTGGGCATGGCCCTGGCCAAGGAACTGACCTCGTGCAGTCTTCCTGACATCGGCGCGGCGTTTGGTGGGCGCGATCACACCACCGTTCTGTACGCCTGTGAACGTGTGACCGAGTTGCGGCGAGACGATGAGTCCATCGCAGTGGACTACACCAACCTGCGACACATCCTGACCAGCTGAAAGACTGTGGATAAACTGTGTACAAGCGTTTCGAAAGTCGTGGTCCGGCTTGGGAGTCCCTGCTGGTTTGCGTTGGCAGGCACTTTCTTTTTCCGCCAGATTTATAAATAACATCATGATATGTATGATATATTTAAACTTATCCAGTTCTCCACAGATCTAATAGATATAAGTCTTGATACTCGTATATGAAACTTAATCGAGGTCGATGATGAAGATCAGCGTAGAACGCAACCAGCTCCTGATGCCTTTGCAGGTTGCCCATGCTGTGGTGGAACGCCGCCAGACGCTGCCGATACTGGCCAATGTGCTGCTAACGGCTACGGAGCACGGTTTTCGCTTGTCTGCGACAGACCTTGAAGTAGAACTGTCGGTACCCGGTAAGCTGGATAAGTGCATTTCGCCGGGCGCCACAACACTTCCAGCACGCAAATTGCTGGACCTGTGCAAGGCCTTGCCCGATGGCACTGTGTTGACCATCGATACCAGCGGCGATCGGGCGGCCATACGTGCCGGACGGTCGCGCTTCAGCCTGAGCACCTTACCGGCGACCGAGTTTCCCGGAATTGATGTGACCGGCGATGAGCTGGCGCTCGAGATGTCGCAGCGCCTGCTGCGCCGGGCGATCGAGGCCACGTATTTCGCGATGGCGCAGCAGGATGTTCGCTACTACCTGAACGGAATGTTGTTGGAAATCAACGCCGGTAAAGTGCGTCTGGTGGCGACCGACGGACACCGTATGGCAGTGACGGAGTTGCCGCTCGAAGTCGCTCCGGAACTGAACCGACGCATCATCGTGCCGCGCAAGACCATCATCGAGGCGCTGCGCCTGCTAAGCGACGATGAAGCACCCGCCACGCTGCGTGTGGGAATGGATCACCTGACGCTGTCGGCAGCGGAGGTTGTGTTCAAGTCGAAAGTAATCGATGGCAGTTTTCCGGATTACGAGCGCGTTGTGCCGCGAAACCAGGACAAGATTCTGGATGTTGACCGGCTTGCCCTGCGTGAAGCCTTGGGACGCGTGGCCATTTTCGCCAACGAAAAATATCGGTCGGTGCGCTTGCAGCTCGAACCGAACCTGTTGCGTCTGTCGGCGAACAACGCGGAAAACGAAGACGCCGAGGAAGAGCTTGAGGTCGATTACACCGGGGCCGGCCTTGAAATCGGTTTCAATGTCGGCTACGTGATTGATGTGTTGACAGCTTTGCGCAGTGACGCCGTGCGCCTGCATTTGTCGGACCCGGGCAGTAGTTGTTTGCTGACCGAACCGGCTGGTGGAGCACATCGTTACGTCATCATGCCCATGCGGCTCTAGACGAAGCTGATGCGTTTGACGCGACTCATCGCTCGCGATGTGCGCAACCTGGAATCGATCGACTGGCGCCCGGCCGATGGTCTGAATGTGCTGGTCGGCCCAAACGGCGGGGGTAAAACGTCACTGCTGGAGGCGATTCACTTGGCGGCTGTCGGGAGATCATTCCGCACCCGTGATACGGCGCAGGTCATTCGTCGTGGTACCGGTTGCCTGCGAGTCAGCGCCTGGTTCGAGCACACCAGCGGTCAGCGGCAGCACATCCGGATGGATCGCGACGTAAACGGTACTCGGATAAGTCTCGATGATCGTGTTCTGAAAACGGCCTCGGAGTTGGCGCGCTCCTTGCCGATTTTGGCACTGTCACAGGATGGTGTGCGCAGGTTCAAGCTGAGTCGTGGCGATCGTCGGTCGCTGGTCGATTGGGGTTTGTTTCACGTGGAACCGGCATTTCACTCACTATGGGCTCGGTACCACACAGCCCTGGCACAGCGTAACGCCGCCCTTCGCCGCAGGCAGCCTGTAGCACCGTGGCTGGATGCAATGGTTGCAGCGGGTGAGCAGATGAGCGCCAGTCGCCAAGCTTACGTTCAACGTCTTCAGGAAAGTGTTGACAGGTTCTGCTCGCGTCTGGACGTCGATTTCGCCGCAGGACTCGACATGCAGCGTGGTTGGCGAGATGGTCAAACTCTGTGTGATTACTGGGCAGAAACTGAACACAGGGATCGTGGCCTTGGATACACTTCAGGCGGGCCTCATCGGGCGAACCTGCTTGTACGAACGGAGCAGCGACTGGGACTTGAGCACTTGTCGTCCGGGCAGGTCAAACTTCTGTATTTGGTCTTCCGCCTCGCGCAGCTCGAGGATTTGCTGCGGCGAAGGCCGGAGTCCGAGCCGATAATTTTTTTCGACGACTTGGCCGCTGAACTTGATGGCCGGCATTTGCGTATGGTCCTGGCCGCCTTGGCGGACCATCAATTGCAGCGCTTCGTTACCTCCCCGGTTATGCACGCGGAACTTACTACTGACGGTGGCTCCGTGTTTCACGTGGAACGCGGAACCCTGGTACAGGCACCTTCCTGAGATTCCTATGACTGACGCAAACGTATACGACTCATCCAGTATCAAAGTACTAAAAGGCCTGGACGCGGTGCGCAAGCGTCCGGGCATGTATATCGGTGATACCGACGACGGGAGTGGCTTGCACCACATGGTCTTCGAAGTGGTCGACAACGCCATCGATGAGGCCCTGGCCGGGCACTGCACCAACGTAACGGTCATGATTCACAGCGACGGCGGTGTCAGCGTCGAGGACGATGGCCGCGGCATACCCGTGGATATCCACGCCGAAGAGGGCTGCTCGGCGGCCGAGGTCATCATGACCACCTTGCACGCCGGCGGGAAGTTCGATGACAACTCGTACAAGATTTCCGGTGGCTTGCACGGTGTCGGTGTGTCGGTCGTCAATGCGCTGTCGGAATATCTGAAGCTCGTTATTCGCCGCGACGGAAAGCTGCACGAGCAGATTTACCGTGATGGTGAACCGCAGGCACCTCTTGCGACTGTGGGGGACGCTGACACCACCGGTACGTGGGTCTATTTCCGGCCCAGTCCCACGGTGTTCACCGACATGGAATTCCACTACGACATTCTCGCCAAGCGACTGCGCGAGTTGTCGTTCCTGAACTCCGGGGTGCGTATCGAACTCAATGACGAGCGAGAGGATCGTCGGGAAGTGTTCGAGTATGTTGGCGGCATCAGCTCGTTTGTGCAGCATCTGAACCGCAACAAGACCCCGCTGCACCCGACGGTGTTTCATTTTCTTGACCAGCGCGGCGATGTGGGTGTCGAAGTCGCGATTCAGTGGAACGACTCCTACCAGGAGACGATGTTCTGCTTCACCAACAACATTCCCCAGCGTGACGGTGGCACCCACCTTGCAGGCTTTCGGGCTGGCCTGACGCGTACCTTGAACCAGTACATGGAAAAGGAGGGCTTGGCCAAAAAGGCCAAGGTCGAAACTGCCGGCGAGGACATCCGCGAAGGCTTGACCTGCGTCCTGTCGGTCAAGGTGCCGGACCCGAAATTCTCGTCGCAGACCAAGGACAAACTGGTTTCGTCCGAGGTTAAGGGCATCGTCGAGGCAGCCATCGCCGAGAGGCTCAATGATTTCCTGCTCGAGCGTCCAGCCGAGGCGCGGGCCATCGTGTCCAAGATCATCGACGCGGCACGCGCACGCGAGGCCGCACGCCGGGCACGGGAAATGACCCGCCGCAAGGGTGTGCTGGACATTGCCGGACTGCCCGGAAAGCTTGCCGATTGCCAGGAAAAGGACCCCAGCCTGTGCGAGATCTACCTGGTGGAGGGAGATTCCGCAGGCGGCTCGGCCAAACAGGCCCGTGATCGCCGATCGCAGGCCATCCTGCCGCTCAAAGGCAAGATTCTTAACGTCGAGAAGGCCCGCTTCGACAAGATGTTGGCGTCGGCCGAGGTCGGAACGCTGATTACGGCCCTCGGTTGCGGCATCGGACGGGAGGAGTACAACCCGGACAAACTGCGCTACCACCGCATCATCATCATGACCGACGCCGATGTCGATGGCGCCCATATCTGCACGCTCCTGCTCACGTTCTTCTACCGGCAGATGCCGGAGCTGATTGAGCGTGGTCATTTATACATAGCACAGCCGCCGCTGTACCGGGTAAGGAAGGGCAAGCAGGAGCGGTATTTGAAGGACGACCGGACGCTGAACCTGTATCTGCTGGAACTGGCCCTGCAGAACGTCAGCTTTCACCCGGTCGAGGATGCGCCGCCGCTGCCGACCGAGGACTTCGAGCTTCTGGCCAAGGACTACACGGCGGTGCTGGCGTTGATCGAGCGGGCCAGCCGGCGCGTTGATCGCCGTATTCTGGACGCGCTTTTGGACTTGCCACGGGTCACGGACGACAGCTTGCAGGACGTGGCTGCGATGACCAGCCTGGCTAGGGGGTTGGAGGCGGCGCTGTCCGGAGAAACGATCCGCTTTGCCGCCCGATGGCAGACAGATGGCGTGCTGCGTGTGGAGCGCCTAGAGCACGGCGTTCGTACGGCATTCGCGCTGGGCGCCGTCTTCTGGCACTCGCCGGAGTACCGGGGAATCGGCGCGATGGCCGAGCGCCTGGCGGGCCTGATCGGGCCTGGAGCGTCGCTGCAGATGGGCGACAGCAAACGCCCGGTAGCGCGATTTGGCGACGCGCTGGCGGCGTTACTGGCCGAAGGCCAGCGTGGTGTCAGCGTGCAACGCTACAAGGGCCTTGGCGAGATGAATCCGGAGCAGCTGTGGGAGACAACCATGGACTTTGCCACCCGGCGCTTGCTACGGGTCCGGGTGGAGGATGTGGTGGCGGCGGACGAGATGTTCACCACCCTGATGGGTGATGAGGTGTCGCAGCGGCGGGCGTTCATCGAAACCAACGCCCTTGCTGTGGCAAATCTGGACGTATGAGGCCGGCATGCCGACGGGCCACCGGTTCGCTGGTCAATAGGCCACGAGCCCAATTCCATGGGCATCAAACACGCTCACGCGGCTGATGTTTCAGATGCTTCGGCGAGCTCCGGTGCTGCTTCCCGATAGCCGCAGGCCTTGTCCGGGCACAGCTTCTCCACGCCGCGCCGCTTGGTGGTCTTGATGGTCATGATGGCGTGTCCGCATTTCGGGCACGGCTGGGCGATCGGCGGATCCCAGACCGCGTACTTGCAGTCCGGATAGCGGTTGCAGGAATAAAACAGCTTGCCGTAGCGGGACTTGCGCTCCATGAGCGTGCCCTGCTTGCACTCCGGGCAGGTGATGCCCATGTCCTTGGGCTTGTTCAGCGGCTCGACGTGTTTGCAGGTCGGGTAGTTCACGCAACCGATGAAGCGCCCGTACCGCCCGCGCTTGTAGGCAAGATCGCCCTCGCACAGGGGACACTTGCGATCCAGCAGCTCAAGCGCCGGTTCCGGTTCACCGGTGGCTGGCTTGATGTCGCGTGTGTATTTGCATTCCGGATACGCCGTGCAGCCGATGAAATTGCCTCGCTTGCCGAGTCGGATGGCCAGCGGTTTTCCGCACTCGGGACACGCTTCATCGAGCTGCTGCTGCGTCACATCGCGGCGTGCGACGGAGGTTTCGGTCTGCACGACCAGCTCGTGAAACGGTTTCCAGAACCGCTCCAGCACCGGCACCCAATCGGCTTCGCCGCGCGACACCGCGTCCAGCTCATCCTCCAGGCGGGCGGTGAAGTCGTAATCCACGTACTGCGTAAAAAACTCGGTCAGGAAGCGGCTGACCACTCGCCCGACGTCGCTGGGCACGAAGCGTTTGCCATCCAGAACCACGTATTCGCGCTGCTGTAGCGTGGTGATGATGCTGGCATAGGTGGACGGGCGGCCGATGCCGAATTCCTCCAGCGCCTTGATCAGGCTGGCCTCGTTGAAGCGTGGCGGCGGCTCTGTGAAATGCTGGTTCGCTTCAAGCGCGCGCAGTTCGACCAGCTCGTCCTGTTCCAGTGCCGGCAGGGGCGCCTCCGGCTCGTCGCCTTCCTCGCGGTTGTCATAAACGGTCAGAAAGCCCGGCTCACGCACCGTGGAGCCGGTTGCCCGCAGCAGGGTTTGCACGTGCCCGGGCGGGCTCAGGTCGACGGCCACGGTATCGATCACGGCCGGGTTCATCTGGCAGGCAATGGTGCGGTTCCAGATCAGGGTGTACAGCTTCAGCTGATCGGCGCTCAGGTGTCCCCGTATCGAATCGGGAGCGCGGGCCGCTGAGCTGGGCCGGATCGCCTCGTGGGCCTCCTGGGCGTTCTTGCTCTTGGTCTTGAAAACATTGGGCGACTTGGGCAGCGTCTGTTCGCCAAAGCGTGTGGCGATCACCTCGCGGATTTCGGCCACCGCCTCCTGCGCCAGGCTGGTGGAGTCGGTACGCATGTACGTGATGAGGCCGACCGGACCGGCGCCGGTGTCGATGCCCTCGTACATCTGCTGGGCAATACGCATGGTGCGCTGGCCCGTGAAACCAAAGCGCTTGGAGGCTTCCTGCTGCAGGGTCGAGGTGATGAACGGCGGGCCCGGGTTGCGCTTGCGCGAGCGACGGGTGATGGCGGCCACCTGCAACCGCCCGTCCGCCTGCGCGGCGATGGTGGCCTTTACCTGCTGGGCGCGCTCACCGTCCACCACGCTGAACTGCTCGATTTTTTCGCCTTCGAACTGCGCCAGCTTGGCGCCGAACGTGGCTTTGCCCTTGCCGGCGGTGGCGTCGAGCGTCCAGTACTCGCGCGGCACGAAGGCCTCGATTTCTTCCTCGCGCTCGACGATCAGTCGCAGCGCCGGGCTTTGCACGCGTCCTGCGGACAGGCCGCGGCGGATTTTTTTCCACAGCAGCGGCGAGATGTTGAAGCCGACCAGGTAGTCCAGCGCACGGCGCGCCTGCTGGGCGTTGACCAGGTCCATGGCGATGTCGCCAGGATGGTCGACCGCCTCCTGAATGGCCCGCTGGGTGATTTCGTGGAACACAACTCGCCGGACCGGCTTGTCGGCGAGTACCTTGCGTTCGCGCAGCAGTTCCGCCAGGTGCCAGGCAATGGCCTCGCCCTCGCGATCCGGATCGGTCGCCAGCAGCAGCTGGTCCGCACCGCGCATCGCCTTGGCGATGGCGTCCACGTGCCGGGCATTGCGCTCGATGCCTTCGTAGCGCATGGCGAAGTTCTGCTCGGTTTGCACCGCCCCTTCCTTGGCCACCAGATCGCGCACGTGCCCGTAGGAGGCGAACACCTCGTAACCGGCGCCCAGATATTTCTTGATCGTCTTGGCCTTGGTCGGGCTTTCGACGATCACCAAATGGGTAGGCATGATCAGCGGAGAGCATCGGGGAAGCGGTGGGGTTTGTCAAAGACGAATCAGTAGGTGAGGCCGAACACTGTTTCTCCGATCAATTGCAAAATCTCTTTCAGTCCACGGTGTCTTGCAGTGTTGAGCACGTCTCCACTTTTCTCATTCCAATCTTTGAAGCTGATTTCCGTTGCATCCATCAGATCGATCATTCGTCTGCGGAGCGTGTCGAATGTTTCCAGCAATGCAGGACTTGTTTTTCTCCGTACCAACTCATCTCTCAAGTCCAGCAGGCGAATGTGCGGGCGACTTTCTCCATTGATTGGTCCATGAAGCAGGTAGTATTTCCAGTCCCATCGGCCCTGAGCATCTATGACAGGTGTTGCCGACTAACGATCGGGATTCCACATAAATGAGTATTTAATACTAATGTATTATTTATGTCAATGCAAGGATCTCTCTCTCGTTCTCACGCAGTGTTCACGAATTTTGGCTTCCAGAAGCCATTTTCACCATCACAAGCGGAAATCAAGGGATTTGCACCTTCATTTTGGCTTGCGCTAGCCAAAGCAGCTCGTACAATTCGGACATCCTTATTTCTTACCCCCTTAGATCTATGTCCAAGCAAGATCTGATCGCCGCGATCGCAGACGCATCCGGCATCACCAAGCGCGCCGCCTCCGACGCTCTCGAGGCTCTCATCGGTACGATCACGAAGGAGCTCAAGAAGGGCCACAACGTGACGGTCACCGGTTTCGGTACGTTCCGCATTTCCAAGCGCCAGGCGCGCATGGGTGTCAACCCACGCAACCCGACGCAGAAGATCAGTATCCCTGCCATGAAGGTTCCGTCCTTCAAGGCCGGCAAGACCCTCAAGGACGCGGTCCGTTAGTCTTCGTTTTCTCGCAATCAGAAAAGGGCCTCCGTAAGAGGTCCTTTTTTTAAAATTCCAAATTCCAAAAA
>Ga0080064_1006781_pt1 | contig 12094 bp, 12 predicted proteins | sample Subgrocontami54m_FD_69260 | JGI IMG/M metagenome (GOLD analysis project Ga0080064, IMG submission 69260) | Subsurface groundwater microbial communities from S. Glens Falls, New York, USA - GMW46 contaminated, 5.4 m (SPADES assembly) (version 2) ...
GCACGTCCGCCCGGCCCCTGTTGTACGAAGACCCCGAACTCGGGTTCTGCATCTTCGCGCACAACTACAAGGGCGCCAAGGACAGTCCGCCGCACGATCACGGGCCGTCGTGGGCGATCTACGGCCAGGTGCAGGGCGAGACGCAAATGACGGACTGGGATCTGGTCGAACCCGCGAGCGCGGACAAAACCGGCAAAGTCCGTCACCGCAAGACCTACAAGCTGGCGCCGGGCGACGCCCACGTATACAACGAAGGCGACCTGCATTCGCCGAGCCGCGCCAGTTCGACGCGGTTGATCCGCATCGAAGGCACCAACATGGAACGGATCAAGCGCCACAAGTTCCAGGCGATCTAGGCACCGCCGCCTCCCGTTCCCGGTTCATTTGCAAGGCAGGAAATGCTCGACCCGATTACACGGGAGGTGATCAATTCGTCGCTGCTCGCCTATGCCGACGAAATGACCAACAACTTCTGGCGCACCTCGTACAGCTACATGAACTACGAGATGCGCGATTACGCGGTCGGGCTGGTGGACCGGAACGGCGGCATCATCACGCAATCGCGCCAGACGCATCCCGCATTTACTGCTGACCTGGGTTTCGTGGTCAGCGCGGCGATCAGGGAACTCGGGGACGAGGTGATCGAGGAAGGCGACGTGATCGTCTCGAACGATCCGGTCTCCCAGGGCCAGCACCTGAACAACGTCGTGGTCTTCGCGCCGCTGATACTGGACGGCCAGCCGTTTGCTTATGCGTGCGTCAGGGCGCACTGGCAGGATGTCGGCGGCGGCGCGATCGGTTCCGGCGCCACCAATTCGACCGAGATCTTTCAGGAAGGCATACAGCTCAACGCCATCAAGGTCCACCGCAAGTCGGTACCGGACCGTGGCATCCTGCGCATCATCAGGGACAATTCGCGCTTCCCCGAGCTGGTGCTGGGAGATCTCGGCGCCCAGATCTCCGCCTGCGCGATCGGCTTGCGCAGGATGGGGGAGCTCGTCAACAAGTTTGGCCGCGAGCAGGTGCAGCAGGCGATACACGAAGGCTGGGACATGTCCGAGCGCGCCGCGTGCAACGCGCTGCAAACCATTCCGCAAGGCGAGTATCGCGCCGCATCCTTTCTCGACGACGACGGCGTCGAATTCGGCAAACCGGTACCCATCGCCGTGCGCGTGGAAGTCCGCGCGGACCGCATGGTAATCGACTTTTCGGATATCGCCGATCAGGTCAAAGGTTCGCTCAACAGCGGCTACTATGGCGGCGCGATGAACGTTGCACGCATCGCGTTCAAGTGCCTGACCACCCCGCGCCTGCCATCGAACGAGGGCTGCTTCCGCCCGCTCGAAGTGATCTGCCCGCCGGGCAAGCTGCTGCACGCGGTGCCGCCTGCTGCGCTGGGCGATTGGGCAGTGCCATTCCCCACGGTGCTGGACACGGTATTTCGTGCGCTTGCCGACGCAATTCCAGAGCGCATACCCGCCGCGACCCGTGGCGATGCGCGGGGCATCATCGTCGTCGGACTCAGCCAGACGCGGCGTAAATTTTTCGGTCTGCACCTGCCGCACATCGGCGGCCACGGCGCGCGCCCGACGAGCGATGCGCCGGCACCGCGCTGCGCAATTCAGCAAGGCGACATGTATGGCGTGCCGGTCGAGGTCAACGAAAGCAAATCTCCGGTGATCATCGAGAAGTACGAGCTGCGGCAGGATTCGGGCGGCGCGGGAAAATTCCGCGGCGGTCTCGGTACTGAGACGATTGCATATTTGCGCGTCGATTCCCAGGTGCAAAACAAGATGATCCGGTCGCGCTGCCCGCCGTGGGGTCTGCGCGGCGGTGGCAACGGCGCCGGCAATGAATCGTTCGTGATCAAACCGGACGGGACCCAGGAGCAGGTGCCGCGCACCGATCGCCATCCGTTGCCGGCCGGGGAGCGGGTGCGGATGCTGACGGGCGGCGGCGGCGGCTATGGACCGCCCTTCGAGCGCGCCCCGGAACAGGTCCGCCTCGACGTGCTAAGCGGCTTTGTATCAATGCAGGCGGCCCGGGACGACTACGGGGTCGTCCTCGATCCGCTGACGATGCATGTCGACGCGGCGGCCACGTGTGAGGCTCGCGGGCAGCAACCGTCTGCAGGAGCCGCGTGATGCTGCGCGTGGCGACGGATGTCGGCGGAACGTTCACGGATTTTGTCGCCTTCGACGAGCAAACAGGATTGCTGACTGCGGCGAAAGCATCGACCTCCGCCGACATCATCGCCGGCATCGTGGAATGCTTCCGAAAATCGGGCACTGCGGTCGCGGGGCTCGATCACTTCGTGCACGGCAGCACCGTGGCGATCAATACCGTGATCGAACGCAAAGGCGCGCGTACCGGGCTGCTGGCAACCGAAGGCTTCCGCCACGTGCTCGACCTCGGGCGCGGCAACATTCCCAATTCGTTCGATCTGATGTTCGAAACGCCGCGGCCGCTGGTTGCGCCGCATCTTCGCCACGGCGTGCGCGAACGCATGCTGAGCGACGGCACGATACTGACGGCGCTCGACGCCGGTCAGGCGCTGGCCGGAATCAAAGCGCTGGCCGCAAACGGGCTCGAATCGATCGCCATCTGTCTGCTGCATTCCTACGCTAATCCGGAGCACGAACGCGCTCTCAAGCGGTTGGTGGAAGAATTCGATCCGAAACTTTACGTCACAGCTTCCTCCGACATCATCCGGCAATACCGCGAGTACGAAAGAACGTCGACCACGGTGCTCAACGCATACATCGGGCCCAAGGTCGGCGCCTACCTGCATGAGCTTGCCGGTTTCCTCGGCAAGGAGGCGTTTCGCGGCACTTCCATGATCATGCAGTCCAACGGCGGAACCATGACCATCGAGGCCGCGCGCGCGCAACCGGTGCGGATGATGGAGTCCGGTCCGGTCGGCGGCACCATGGCAGCGGCCTACATCGGCAAACAGCTGGGCTACGACAATGTCGTCGCGTTCGACATGGGCGGCACGACGGCGAAGGTCAGCATGGTCAAGCAAGGAGAAATTGAAGTCGCGGATGGCTACTTCATCGGCGGCGAGAACGTCGGCTATCCGCTGCAGTTGCCGGTGGTGGATATCATCGAAATCGGCGCGGGCGGCGGCAGTATCGCGCACCTCGACGAGACCGGCGCGCTGAAAATCGGTCCGCAGAGCGCGGGCGCCGTGCCGGGCCCCGTCTGCTACGGGCGCGGCGGGACGCAGCCGACGGTCACCGACGCGGACCTCATGCTGGGGCGCCTCAATCCCGGCTATTTCCTTGGCGGCGAAATCGCCCTGCACCCGGGCGAAGCGGCACTCGCTATCGAGCGCGAAATCGGCCGTCCGCTCGGCCTCGATAGCCTGAGTGCGGCGCGCGGCATCGTAAAGCTCGCGGACATCAGCATGGCGCACGCCGTGCAGTCGATGACGGTGCAGCGCGGCTACGATCCGCGCGACTCCGTGATGGTGGCGTTCGGCGGGGCCGGGCCGCTGCACGCGGTTTCCGTGGCGCGCGAACTGGGCATCAAGACGGTGGTCGTGCCGCCGTTCTGCGGCATTTTTTCGGCGGTCGGAATGTTGCTCGCCGACGCGAAAGACGAGTACGTATTGAGCCATATCGGCACGTTCGACGCCGCGGCGGCGCCTGAAATCGGGCGTCTTTTCGCGACCCTCGAGGCCGAAGGTGCGCCGGTCATGATGCGCGCGGGCTTTAGCGCCGATCGGATCGTCATGAAGCGTGCGCTGGAGATGCGGTATATCGGCCAGGAATTCACGCTGCTGGTCGATAGTCCCGAGCGCGATCTGACGCCAGAAGCCATGGACGGGATCCGGCGCAAGTTCAACCAGATCTACGCGGCGCGCTACGGGCATGCGTTCCCCGAGCTGGCGCCTGAAATCGTCAGCCTGAGATTGCGAGTCTACGGGATATTCGCGAAACCCGAGTTGAACCTGCGGAACGATCCCGCGCGGTTAACGCAGGGCAGACCGCGCGAGCGCCGGCCGGTATACTTCGAGGCAGCGGGTTTCGTCGATTGCGCCGTGCACCGGCGGCAGGAACTGCCGGCCGGCCGGACGTTTGATGGTCCGCTCGTGATCGAGGAACACTCGGCGACTACCGTGATCTCTCCGCCTGACAGCGTGACGGCCGATGAATTCGGCAATCTCGTCATCAGCGTCGGGTCCGATTCTTAGCAGAAAGGAAACACGCATGATCATCGATTGGCATACCCACGTGCACGATCCGAAGGACACCGAGCGGCCGTACTGGCAGGGCAAATGCCCGATGACGGTCGAGAACGTGATCGCCGCCAACGACCGCGCCGGGGTTGACATGAGCGTCATCAGCAGCGCGGTACACTATATCAGGCACCTCGAGACGATGCCGGAAACCGTGGCCGCGCTCGAGAGCTCGAACCGGCATCTGGCGCGGTGCCGCGACCGTTTCCCGCAAAAAGTCATCCCGCTCGCGACCAGCATTCCGGGCGGCGGCGACGCGTGCCTGAAGGAGCTCGAGCGCGCGATCAGGCAGGACGGCCTGAAAGGCGTCATCATCAATTCGAGCCACCGCGGCGCGTATCCGGACGACGACGACGGCAAACCGTTTTTCAAGCTGGCGACCGAACTCGATATTCCGGTGTTCATCCACCCGGGCGATCACGGTTTCGGCGCGGAGCGCATGCAGGACTATCGGCTGATCTCGAGCGTCGGCCGGCCGCAGGACAACTGCCTTGCGCTGGCGCGGCTGATCGTGCGTGGCATCTTCGAGCAGTTCCCGACGCTCAAGCTCGTCGGCAGCCATCTCGGGGGCGGCATCTGCGAGGTGATCGGCCGCCTGGACTACGCGTACAACTGCCGCGACCAGGCATTTTTCCTGGGCCCGTACGAGCCGCTGCTGATCAAGCATGCGCCGTCGCACTACCTGCAGATGATGTATCTCGATTCCGCGTGTTACGCGGCTCCTGCCGCGCAAATGGCCCTCGACACCGTCGGTGCGGATCACTTCCTGTTCGGTACCGATTCGCCGCCGATGACGTCGCTCAAGCAGGAGGGTGTCGACATGATGGGCAAGCTGCGCATGTCGGCGCAGGACCGCGACAAGGTGATGTATGGCAACGCCAAGCGCCTGCTCAAGCTGCACTAGCGCGCTCGCGCTCGCGTGCCTGCTGCTGGCGGCGGCGTCCGGCGCGGCGCAGAAGGGTGCAGCGCGCTCGTACCCGGAACGCCCGATCCGCGTCGTCGTGCCGTTCACGGCGGGCGGGGGCGCCGACCAGATTGCGCGCAACGTCGGGCAGAAGATGAGCGAGCAAATGGGCCAGCAGCTGGTGACCGACAATCGCGTCGGCGCGGACGGCAACATCGCAACCGAGATCGGCGCGCACGCGGCGCCCGACGGCTATACGCTGCTGCTCGGTTACGTCGGCAATCTGGCGATCGGTCCCGCGCTCAAACGCAAGCTGCCGTTCGATTCGGTGCGCGACTTCGCGCCAATCACGCAACTGGCGGCGGCACCCAACATCCTCGTGGTGCACCCCAGCGTCCCGGCGAAGAATTTTCCGGAGTTCATCGCCTACGTGAAAGCCAACCCGAAGAAGGTGAATTTTTCGTCCGCGACCGTGGGCAGCCCCGGGCATCTCACGGGCGAGTTTCTCAACCGCGCGGCCGGCATCGAAATGACGCACATTCCGTACAAAGGCGCGGCCCAGGCGATCGTCGATGTCATCGGCGGCCAGATACCGGCGATGTTCGGCGTAAGCACGGTCATGCCGCAGGTGCAGGCGGGAAAGTTGCGCGCGCTGGCGACCACGGGAACGCGGCGCTTCACCCTTTTGCCACAGGTGCCGACGATCGCGGAATCGGGTTTCCCGGGGTTCGAGGCGACTGCCTGGTACGGCCTGCTCGCACCTGCGCGCACGCCGCAAACGGTGATAACGCGCCTGCACGGCGAAGCCGTACGCGCGCTGAAAGTGCCGGAAGTAAAGGAAAGGCTCGAAGCAGCCGGCTTTGAGATCGTGGGCAGCACCCCGGACGCATTCGCCGCGTACATCAAGTCGGAAATCAGCAAGTGGCGGGAAGTCGCCGCAGCCGCGGGCACCAAGCTGGATTGAGATCGATCATTCAACGAGGAGGAACCTGCGATGCCAAAAGTCCTGATCGTGCACGGCGCCGGCATGAACATGCGCGGCAAAGCGCAGCTCGATGTCTTCGGCCCCATGACCCTGCCGCAATACGACGAGCATATCCGCCGTTACGCGTCCGAACTGGGTATCGAGGTCGAGATTTTTCATTCGAACATCGAAGGCGAAGTCATCAACAGGTTCTACGAAGCGCATGAGCGCGGCGTGGACGCGGCGATCATCAATCCCGCGGGCTACACCATCGGCTATCCCGCGCTGACCGCGGCAATCGCGCAAGTGCGTTTTCCCACTTTTGAACTGCACATCTCGAATCCGGCGCGGCGCGGCCGCGTTTCGGAAATCGCGCCGGCGTGCCGCGGCGTGGTGACGGGCTTCGGTGTTTTCGGCTACTACGTGGCGCTGCGCGGCATCAAGGAGCTCCCGGCTCCAAAGTAGCTCAGTGCAGCGTCCGCACCTCGGGTGCGGCGTGCGAGCCCACGTTGAGCAGTATCACCCGGTGGCCGCGCAGTACCACGCTGCCCGGCAGGCGGTTGTTGCCAGTGTCGCTGAATTCAAAATCGTAGGCGCGCTGCAATGTGAGGCGGCCATCGTCATCGCGCACCGGTTTCAGGTTGGAGATCGCAACGGTATCATCGAGCAGCATCAGGCCCTCCGCCACGCACGCCGCGCGTGCGGCGCGCACCGCAGCCTCGCGGGCCTTGAGGCTGTCGTACCACAGCCAGGCGAGCGCTCCGAGCAGAATGATGCCGAAAATTTCAGGGCCGAACATGGCGGCGTTTCGAAAATCCCTGGGGCAATAGCGTGGAGGGCATTGTAGCCCAAGCCATCGCTGCAACCTTGACAGCGCCGGCACCGTGCATCACGATGCGCGGACCGTAAAAAAGGAGTCAGCTTATGAAGATAGTGTCTGCGCGCGGCCTCGAGATTCCGCGCATCGGTTTCGGCACTTCGCAACTGGGGGATTGCGGCGAGATCGTCGCCACTGCGCTCAAGCTCGGCTATCGCCACATCGACACCGCGTGGAAATACGGCTCCGAAGAGGGCGTCGGCGATGGCATACGCCGCTCGGGCGTGCCACGCCAGGACATTTTTTTGACCACCAAGGTCTCGCACGAGTACCTGCGCGCGGACGACTTCGCGCGCTCGGTGAATCAAAGCCTGGAGCGGCTGCAGGTCGATTACGTGGACGCGCTGCTCGTGCACTGGCCGACGATCGATAACATTCCGCTCGCCGAAACGATGGGCGCGCTGGCGAAAGCCAAGCGCGAGGGCAAGGCGCGGCACGTCGGCGTCGCGAATTTCAACATCGCGATGATCGAGGAAGCAATGCGCTTGTGCCCCGAAACGCTGGTGACGCTGCAGGCCGAGTATCACCCCTACCTCGACCAGACCAGGATACTCGCGTACTGCCGCAGCAAGGATCTCGTCTTCATGGCGTACTGCCCGCTGGCCCGCGGCCGCATGTTCAATGACCCGGTCCTCGGCGACATCGCGCGCAGCCGCGGCAAAACCATCGCCCAGATCGCGCTGCGCTGGCTGGTGCAGCAGGAAATTGTCGCCCCGCTGCCGCGCTCCTCCAACCCCACGCACATGGCCGAGAGCCTCGATGTTTACAACTTCACGCTGAGCGACGAGGAAATGCGGCGCATCTACGCGCTCAAGCGTCCCGACGGCCGCATCGCCAATCCCAAGGGCCGCGCGCCGGCGTGGGACTGAAGCGGTTCCTCCACGGAGTTTGCGATGACTATCCAGATCTGCATGGGAGGCTACGGCCCTCCGACCACCACCCACAGCCGCGCGCTCAAGATGATCGGCGAGCGTCTCATTGCGCAATTCGGCAAGGACGTGGACATCAAGTACGTGTGGAACGTGATGGACTTCGGCTACAAGGCCGAGGAAGTACTGTGGATGAGCGAGCGCGGCATCCTGACACTCGCTTATCAGTCGACCAGCTATCTGACCGAGCGCGTGCCGGAGCTGGAATTCGCCGATCTACCGTTCCTGTTCGCGAGCCTCAGCGAAGCGCGCACCGCAATGGACGGCAAGCTCGGCGCCTACCTGAGCCGCAAGATCGAGGAGCGCGTCCCGGGTTATCGCATGCTCGGCTATTTCGAGAACGGCTACCGCCATGTTTCGAACCGGCTGCGCCCGGTGCACAAGCCCGCCGACATGAAGGGCATGCGAATCCGCTCGCTGCCGAGCCAGATGCACGCCCGCACCTACGAACTGCTCGGCGCGGTTCCTCTGATCATGGATCTCAAACCGGCGATCGCCATGATCAAGGCCGGCGAGATCGACGCGCAGGAGAATCCGCTGGCGAACACCGTGGATTACGGCGTTCACCAGTTTCACCGCTACCACACGCTGACAGGCCACAGCTATCTTTCACGCGGTATTTACGGCAATCGTGCGGCTTTCGAAAGCTGGCCGCCGGCACTGCAGAGCGCAATGCTGCAGGCCGTGCGCGAGGCGGTGCTGGTGCAGCGCGATCTCGCAGTGCGCGAGGAAGAAATCGCCCGCAAGGCGATCGAAGAGGCCGGCGGCGAGATTGTGGAGTTGACCCCGCAGGAGCGCGCCGCGTTCGTCCGCGCAGTTAAACCGTTACACGATGAAGCGCGGGCGCGCTTTGGCGAGGCGTTCGCTGCGTTGTAGGAAACATCCAGAAATTCCAATCTCGTCATTCCGGCGAAAGCCGGAATCCAGGCAAGTCAAGAACTGGATGCCGGATCAGGTCCGGCATGACGAATACTTCGAGGTTCCCCTAAAAAATTCCCGGGCGGGTTTTACGGCTGATCTTTTCGATTGAGCAGTTCGACGCTCACCCCGTCGGGCGCCGCAATGAACGCAATGCGAGTGGTCGGGTTGAAATCGGTAGGCTCCAGGTTGAACGCGACACCTTTCGCCCGGAGTCCCGCGCAAAAGCCGTCGAAATCTCCCTTCACCCGCACGCCGAAGTGATCGACGCCCCATTGCAGGCCGGGCTTATCCGCTGCCCGCTCGGCAGGACGCTGACCGCGCACGATGATCGTGGCATCGCCAAACGACACGTAAATCTGCGGTGCGCCTTTGACCTCGCCGCTCCTGGCGATTTTGCCGCCGAGCTTGTCGACATACCAACCGGCGGTGGCGTGGGGATCCTGGCTGACGAGGTGGACGTGATCGAACGCAATGCTTACATCGGGCATGATGGTTCTCTCTTTCGCGGTTACTGAGTCGGGAATCGCGATCATGGCTTTACTGCGGCTGCGTGTCAAAGGGGGCACGCAATTGAACGCTATCCGTTGCGTTGCAATAGAAAGGATGGCGTCTGCTTCAGGAAAACTCCTCGCCAAACAGCAGTTTCCACGCGGAACGGTAGGCGATCTGGTGTTGCGTGTCGCGCGGCAACTGCCGGAGAAAGGTCCTGAGATTCTGGTCCCATTCCCGGATGCGATGCATGCGGTCGCCGCCGAGGTCGAGCGCGGCGAGAAAGCGCTGCGGGTACGCGACCAGCAGGTCCAGCCAATCCTTGCGGATTGTGCCGTTGCTCGCCCACACCCGCGCGTGCCGCTGGCCGCTGAGCGGATAGACCGAGTTCGAGCCGCCAAAAGCCGTCTCGAAATACAGGTTGGGAAATTTTCCGATCAATCCTTCGACGTAGGCCGGTGAATACGACGGCGCGCGCTCGAGGTAGCGCACCTGGGCGAGATGGCACCAGATGACTTTGGCCTTCGGGTACTGGGCGAGCATCTTTTCGAGCGGCGGCAGCAATCCGTCCTCGATTTCGTAATGGATCTGAAACGCAAGGCCCGAAGCCTCGCTCAGGTGGAATACGCGATGCCCGGTCTCGCCGTCGATCGGCACCGTCTCGTCCCGGTTTGCCCCGCGCTGGACCTGCCGCGGCGACGGATAGTGGCGGAACTCGAACTCACCCATCAGCAGGCAATTGCCGTCGTTGACGTCCTGCTCGTACGCGGTGAGAAACGCGCCGGTGTCGCGGGTCCACGCCGGCGGCACGCCGCCGTTGCCCACCGGAATGAAACGGTCTGGGTATTTCGCCATCAGCCGCGACGCCAGCGCATCGTAACGGATGCCGCGCTCGAATTGCCCGCCCCCGACATCGGCGGACAACGCCATCAGGCCGATATCCAGTTCGTCCATCGCTCTGGCCACACCATCGATATCGAGCTGGCCCGGATTGCATGAGCTTTCGATGTCGATGTACGGCACGACGTTTCCTGCGAGCTTTTCCGTCAGGCGCCGCCGGTATCCGGCCTTGAGTTGCTCGACGGGCGGAATCTGCCGCGCAGGCAGCGCGACGCCGCTATAGAGAACGAGCGGACTGAGCGCGAGGATGCGCAGCGTTTGTCGCCTGGCGTTCATCCCGGGTGCCTCGCCACGACCTGTCCCCTTGGTAAATAATAGCTTAGAAACAGCACAGTACTTTTGACCTAAGACTTTATTTTTCGTGGAAGGGCGTTTATGCGTTAACGTCTTCCCACTCTGTGTACAGGAACCGCTCCACATCCAACATCGTCACGGGATACTGTTCGAGCAGAGCAGCAACTTTCGTTTGGTCGTAAAGCTCGACGCGATTAAATTCGGCGTGCATTACCGCGGTAGCATTGAAATGCTGGTTCGTTACGCACACCTTTTGAAATTCCACGCCGGGGTGCCGCATGCGGTACGCCGCTTCTCCGGTCACGACGTCCTTTACCGCTTCCCATGACAGGTCAGCGCCATCTACACCCGAGCTCTTGCATTGAATTAGCTCTCCGCGGTTACCAGAGATGGCGACGACATCCACACCGTCGTCGGTTTGGGGCGTGCGATAGACACGCTTATAACTCTTCTTCTGCCAGATTGCCGCAATCAGGCATTCGAAGTAATCCCAGCGCATCTGAAGAACATCATCAATCGTGATGTGCTCGTCGAATGGCGCGTCGCCATCAGGTGCCACGTCCTCTAAACCAAATTCCCCGGGTCGGATGTCCCCCGACCCGTTCAGCATGTCTCGTGCGAGGCTACGCTTCCGCTCTAGCAACTCGTCAAGCTTCACATCGAAGGTCGAAAAGTCCTCGGCATAGACAACAGGGCAAGGGCATGGAGATGAAGCTTGGCCACCGAGGATTCGGAAAGCTGCGAAAAGAGGCGGCAGCCAAGCAGGACTTGAGCGATGTCACATAACCTGGGGCCCCACGCAGACGTGCCGCGGGTGTCGGGGTTACGGGATACGCATCCGTGAAAGCCAATCACCATGCGGCTTTCTGGTCCTGCCCCCACAACCTGGAACGGGGAATTTTTTGTCTTTGATCCACGAAAAAGTTACACTGAACCCTATTAACTCGTGCTCGCGCAGGCGAGCTGCTAAAGGGGGTTAGCCCATGAACGCACCCATTACCGCCGAAGTGCTGCTCGCGAAGTTAAAAGCTTTGTCGCCCGAACGTCTTGGGCAGATTGCGGATTTTGTGGATTTTCTCACCACGCAGGAGCAGCGCCGTCAGGCGGGCGAGGAACTGCGCGCGATGTGGGCGCGCATGCCGCAAGAAGAGCTCACCGAGGCGATCGAGCAGGAAATTGTGGCTGAAGTGCGCGCGGTGCGCGCCGAGCGGAGCAAGCGCGGCGCGCTTTGATGCGCCTTGTCCCTGATTTTTAAAATCGCCCTGGGCCCCGGCCTTCGCCGGGGAGACGAATTGAGGTCCGGGGCGACGAATTGAGGTCAATCAGGGGTTCCTTAGCGCGCAACTTCCCCAAGCACTCCGGCAGCGCCTAGCGCGGTAATCTCGTCGGCATTCATGCCGAGCACTTCGCGCAACACCTCGTGGGTGTGCTGGCCGTGCAACGGCGCGGGCGTGCGAATCGCGGCGGGCGTTTTGGAGAGGCGTACCGGTGAGCCAACCGTGCGCACCCTGCCCGCCCGCGGATGGGCCAACTCGGCCAGCGGTCCCAGGGCCTTGAGCTTGGTGTGGTTGTG
>Ga0080064_1006783_pt1 | contig 12090 bp, 4 predicted proteins | sample Subgrocontami54m_FD_69260 | JGI IMG/M metagenome (GOLD analysis project Ga0080064, IMG submission 69260) | Subsurface groundwater microbial communities from S. Glens Falls, New York, USA - GMW46 contaminated, 5.4 m (SPADES assembly) (version 2) ...
CCAAGGTCGAAGCTCGCGGTCTTCTGCAGGCGAAGCGCGAAATCAAAGAGCTCAGGGAGCGGGCTGACGTCGACCGTACGGCGCTTGCAAAGCTCGTGGACGATGCACGCACGCTGGACTGTAGCCTTGCGCAAGCGACCAGCGCCGTCGCCGCACTGATAGAGGAGCAGCATCGTCTCGAGAAGGCGATCGTCGGGTACGAGGCGCAGGCCGCTAGGGCCGCCGACGATGTCGGTCGGCTCGCGCGTAAGGCTGACATCGTGTCGCTCGACCGTCGCCGTACAGAGGAGGAGCGATCTGCGCTGGAGGCGCGCTGCACCGAGGCCCGAGCGTCGCTCGTGGGACTCGAGGCGGATCACAAGCAGGCTGCCGAACGGCTGGCCGGCGCACAGCGGATCCTCAGCGACGCGCGCGAGGCGGTCGACGACTTGAGCCGCAAGGCTGCTGAGGCGCGGGCGTCGCACGCGGGGCTGGTTGAACGTGCTGCCGCGCTCGGCGCGGAGGTCGTCCGGTTGCGCGAGAGCGCGCGCGAGCTGGAGGAGCGGATTGCGGCGAGAGGCGCGGAGCTCGATCAGACCGCCGGCCGGCGGGAATCCCTTCTTCAAGCGGCGCAGGATGGCACACGCGCGCTCGACGAACGTATTTGCAGCCTCGAGGTTCTTCGCGCACGGCTGCGAGCGGCCGACGAGGAAGCCACCGCGTGCCGCGTGCAGGTTGATGCGCAGGACGACGTGATTCGTACGGCCCGGCGTCAGCTTGAAGACGTTCGGGCGCAGGCGGCGGAACTGGATGTCGCCCGCGCGACGGCCGAAAGCGATCTCACACATCTTGCCCAGTCGTGTATCGACGCCCTACAGTGCTCGCTTGACGAGGTGCTCTCTGACGTCGAAGTGCTGGAGCAGACCGGACAGGACGTGCCGGACGCCGCGGCCATCGCGGCGGAGGAGCTGGATTCAGACACAGACGAAGGAGACGCGTCAGTCCAGGTCACCACCGAGCCGATCGCCGTGGCGACGGTGGATGCGGCCCCAACGTCGATGACCGCCGAAGAGGCGATGACCCGCCTCAAAGCCAAGATCGATCGCCTGGGACCGGTCAACATGATGGCCATCGAGCAGTTTGATGAGCTCGAGACGCGGCACGAGTTCCTGACGACGCAGCGGAAGGATCTCACCGATTCCATCGCGCAAACCTCCGAAGCGATCCGGCGGATCGACGAAACAACGAAGGTGCGCTTCCGCGACGCCTTCACCGCGATTCAGCACAACTTCCAGGAGACCTTCAGCACGCTGTTTGGCGGTGGACGCGCCGGCCTCGCCCTGTTGGACGAGAACGACCCGCTAGAGAGCGGCATCGAGATCGTGGCCTCCCCCCCTGGAAAGCGCCTGCAGAGCGTCCAGTTGCTCTCCGGGGGTGAGAAAGCGCTGACCGCCATCGCGCTCATGTTCGCCATCTTCAAGTACAAGCCGAGCCCGTTCTGCCTGCTCGACGAGATCGATGCTCCGCTGGATGACGCCAACGTCGGGCGGTTCGTCGAGATGTTGCGAGGCATGCTGGACCGCACGCAGTTCATCCTGATCACCCACAACCGGCGAACCATGGAGATTGCCAACCGGCTGTACGGCGTCACGATGGAGGAGCCGGGAGTCTCGAAGCTGATCTCGGTGGAGCTCAACTAAGGGAGAACTTTGAGCGACCTTCTCGAGCAGGTCATACACAATCAAGCAAATCGCCCGACTCGACTCGGAGTCGGGCGCGTCAGCCGTCGCTGCTCAGAAATCCAACTGGGCGCTGATTCGAAGCAGACGCCCGTCCAAGATGCTTGTTGGTCTCAGCCAGTTCGCACCATATGCGGTGATGCCCCCGAGGACGGCGCTCGAATTGAACGCATTGTAAAGGTCGAAACTGGCGCGGATCCTTGTCTGGTCGATTCGGAAGATCCGGGTAATCCGAAAATCGAACTGGTTTAACGCATCTTCGTACAAGGTACCTGGAGTGATAAGCGGCACCGTTGCGGTGCCATTGATGCCAGAACTCAAATTGCGCCCAAGCGACGAGACAATCTCCGCATTGCGCGCGGTGTAGGACGCGGTGATTTCCGGTCCGGGCTTGTGTTGATACGTGCCGCTCAGTTGCAGATCCCACACCAATGGATACATGCCAGCCACCGAAATCGCCGGCTGAAAAAACGGTGACGTAACTTCGCAGTTCAAGAGAGCTTGCGGCGAATCGACGACCAAGCAGTTGTCCGTCTTAGTACGCCCGAAATTCACCCCACCTTGTACGAAAGCGCCCTTCGGCAGGCGAGCGTTGATGATGGCATCGATCCCATCGTACACCTCGCGCCGCTCCCCGTACTGGTCAGCGAAGGTGACGAGTCCGCTGAACTGCCCGAACTTCGATGGCTTGAGGTCGTACAGTCCGCAAATTCGATGGCCGCCCCCTCCGGGCAGTCGTGCGTCGGCCGGCGCCGTCACACAAAAGGAATCGTAATCTGCCGAACTGACGGCCAGATTGTCGGTGATCGTGAAGTTGTCGTAGGTACGCCGGAAATAGCCGAAACCCGCAGAGACTTCCGGCAGGACCTCGTGCTGGATCGTTGCGGTGGTCTCCCAGCTGTGGAGCGATTTCCCATATCCCTCGGCGAGTTCCGGGTCATACACGGTCGCTATGACCGTCCTGCCGAAATTGCGGTTCGAAATAGGGCCGCATTCGCCGTTCGCGTCAAGATTGACCAGATCGCACTGCGGAACGAAGTCGCCGTTTGCATCGTTCCACGATCGGTTGGCGTTATTGACCGACGTGCTCAGCGGATCTGGGTTTATGGGCAGCGCGTTGTGGACCCGATAGCCACTGATCGAGCTTTTGACAGCGGTCTTTCCCGTGCCGAAGAGGTCATACGACACGGCCAGCCGCGGATTGACGTCCATCCAGCGTGGCATCGTGACTTCCGGGAAGTCTCGAGCGCCGACGAATCGAACCGGCGGCAGCTGCTTCGCAGGAAAGCGGTTGGCGTAGTAATCCCAGCGGACGCCGGCATTCACGGTGAGGCGCGCGACCGTCCATTGATCCTGGGCGAAGATTCCCATGTTGTCGCGAACGGTATCGGTGGTGGTCGGCGATGTAAACATCGTGATTGTCGTAGGTCGATCGTTCAGGAACGTATAGGTGACGTCGTTCTGAGTCCGGCTCGAATTCGTATCCCTCGAATGGTGCCATTCGTACCCAACCTTAAATGCGTGAGAACCGGTCACGTATGACACACTGCCTTTAAGATACTTGGGCGGCCAATTCTGGACGCTGTAGCTAGCAGCGGCGCCCCAGCCGAGACCCCGGCCCACGTCAGTAATAGCGATAAGGTTTTCCGTAACCCCCGGACTCGGTGAAGGTTTGTACCACGTGCGATCGAATGAGAAGCCCGCCAGCAGCAGGATCCGGTTCGTGACTGGCGAAGTCCACACCAGCTTCCGTGTGTAGTCCATCGGAATGTCTTGGTACGCGAGACCCTCGGGTGTCCTCGCGATCGTGACAGACGTCGTGCCTCCACCGGCGGCAAGGCTCCGGCGTGGCTGCTCGCCCCAGTAGGAACTCAGCTTGTTTCGCGGGGTGACCTGCCACGTCAACCGCACATCGTAGCTTGTGGTCCACGTGTCATTGATGGCCGGGCGGCTGAGATCGGGTTGATAAATGATCGATTGCGGATCCTTGGCGTGATACAGACCCGCAAACTGGACGTTCGAGCCCCAATACCGGAATGACCCGTAGAACCACATCTTGTCGCGTTTGATCGGTCCGCCGAAGCCGGGATTGAGATCCCATAGCTGTCTCAAACTGTTGACCGTCGTAAGCCCACGCTCGCGAACTTTGGCCGACAGGTTGTCGCTCTGAAAATCCTCATTCGCGAACGTTCCAAATACAGAGCCTGAAAAGCGGTTTCCGCCTTCCTTTGTGATGATGTTCGTGATGACGCCGCCGCTGTCGTTCTCTGCCGTGTTGACGCCCAATTCATAATTGATTTCCTGAACCATCCCGGTATTCACACGGTATGGATTGCGATCGATTGTCCCTCCGTTGGATCCCAGCATGCCGTCCGTCCGCTGTCGCGATTCTCCGGTCGCATGACCGCCGTGGATAGCCAGCACGTTTCCTTCACCCTTGAGGCCGCCGACATCCTGGTTTGAGCCGCCCGTGCCAGCGCCAACCTGCATGCCCGGGATGATCGCGGCCATAGCCTGCCAGTTTCTGCCGCTCGGAAGGGTATCGACCACTTCTACGGTGATGACGCGCTGCTGACGTGCGTTCTGCACGTCGACGACGGGTGACTGGGAGCTGACCAACACCGTTTCTTCCAACGTGCCTACGGACATGTCAGCGTTGATGGACGCGGTGAACCCGCTGGTGAGTTGAACGCCTTCGCGCCTGACGGTGTGAAAGCCGGCCAGAGTGAACATGACGGCGTAAGTTCCTGGTCGAAGATCGACGATCTTGTACTGACCGCGCTCGTCTGTAACAACCGTTCGAACCTTTTCGATCAGCGCAGGACTTGCCGCTTCGACGGTGACACCTGGCAGGACGGCGCCGGTAGTATCGCGAGCGACTCCCGCAATGCCGCTTTGCGCCTGAGCCCAGATGACGGCCGGGAGAGCTGTCAAGATGATCGTTGTGATCAAGATTCGCAGCGATCTGTCGATACCCATCACAGAACTCCTGTGCACCGGCCCGAGAGTTGTGATTCGAGCCGACGTGCCATTCGTGTCGTTATCGAACCTGAAGAGCAGTCGTAAGTCCCCGCGCCTGGTGTTCTCTATATCAGAGGTTGCGGGCGTTCGCGTACGGCGTCGCGACGCCTTGTCTGTTTGGACCCTCGACAGTCAAGTCACTCGCCCGCTGATCACGCGACTCGAGGACTCGGTTCACATAGGGAGGCGCAACCGTAGCGGCCACCGTGACCGCCTTCTCTAGAAATTCAGTTGCGCACCAATTTTCAGGAGCCGCGCGGGGAACACGTTGAGCGGGTTTAACCAGCTGGCGCCTGTGGTCCCGTATGTGTTGTTCCAAGCGATGACCGGGCCCGCGTTGAGAAGATTGTAGAGATCGGCCACGAGTCTGACGGAGGTTCCTCCTGTCCTGAACGTCCGCGCCACTCGCAAATCAATCTGTTGGAGACGATCCTCGAACATTGTGCCTGGCTCGATCAGGTTGACGGTGACGTTCGAGTTCGGCCCGGCTGAGAGGTTTCGGCCGAGAGACGGCGCTATCTGAGCGTTGGTCGCCAGGTAGTTCGCCGCGATGCCTGGGAGTGAACCAAAGATGAAGGACGTGTTGGCCCCGTAGTTGGCAGAGTTCTGGTAGGTCGCCGCGACATCGAAATCCCACGGCAGCTTGTACGAGGCCAGGAACTTCACCTGCATGGTCTTGAGCCACGATGACGCCAGGTGGCATCGGCTCGCCGGTGAGACAGTGGAGCCGGAGATCAGAAGTTCAGGAAGGGTGTCGATCAAGTCGCAGATGTCGGTTATGCTGGAGCCAGAACTCACCCCGCCCTGCAGTACAAGTCCCTGGCTGAGACGCTGGTTCACCGAGACGGCAATCCCGTTGTAATGCCTGGTTTGCTTCCCGTAGTTATCCGAACTGGTCTCCAGGATATCTTGTTGGCCGAATTTTGCCGGGTTGACGTTGTACAGTCCGCAGATTTCCTGGCCTCCTCCGTCCGGTAGCGCCGGATTTCGTGGCGCGGTGATGCAGAATTGGCTGAAGTCGCTGGGGCCAGTCGCGAGATTATCCGTCACCAAAAAATTTCCAAAGACTCGCCTGAAATAGCCGACGTCCACTGAGGTGCGCGAAAACAGCTGTTGGACGATGTTCGCGCCAAATTCCCATTGATAGCCGCGTTTGCCCCAGCCGTTCACCACGTCAGGATCAGTGCGCGTAGTGATCCTGGATTGACCCCAATTCGCATTGGGGCTGCGGCCGAGGTTCCCGTTCGGCTCCGGGTTCGTGGGATCGCCTTGCGGAACGTAGACGCCGTTGATCAGCGGGGGTACGCTGGTCAAAGTACGCGTCAGGCTCCCACTGCTTGCATTCGCCGGGTTCGACCCTGACAGGGTATTTGGGCCTTCCGATGCCACGTACCGACTGGCAGTCGCTTTGATCGCGGTCCTGCCATTGCCGAATAGATCGTAGGAAAGGCCCGACCTGGGAGACACGTCCTTCCAATTGGCCAAATCACCCGCCGCGAACTGGCGCGCGGGAAAATAGGCGGTGGCCTGCTCGAACTGATCGGGATATCCGATGTCTATCGAATCGAAGCGGAGACCCAGATTGAGCGTCAGGCGCTTGACCGTCCATTGGTCCTGTGCGTACACCCCGACATTCACCGATTCACCCGAACGGAGGAGCGGGTCCATTCGATAGACGACTGACTGGGGGACGCTGTTGAGGAGGTTCAGAGAGTAGGGACCCAACCCATAACTGTCGGCGAGAAAATGAGCATCCCCAAGCCAGACCTGCGTGCCAAACTTGAGCGCGTGTGAACCGGTCGTGCGGGACAGGGACGCACGAAGGTAATGGCTGCCCCAGCGAATGTCGGTATAGCCTGTGGAGCTCAGTCCGGGATTGGACCGAAAGCGCGTATTGTTCGATATTTCGGTGACGGCCGGACTGACCGCCTCTGGCTGCGGAATCCCCCAGTAGTGCCCCTTGAAGAACATGCCGCCAACGTCGAGCAACAACTTGTTAGTAAGCGGCGCGACCCAACTCGCGAACACGACAGGTCGATTTTCGATGTAAGTGATCGGTGATGCTTCAGGGGCAGTAATACTTCCGCTATAGAAGCCGACCAAATTATGGCACTGGCAGATCTTTCCCCACTGGAGGCCGACGCTGAATCGATTCCGCTGCGAGGCCTGCCACGTCAGCCGCCCATCGGCGAGACGCTGCGGCCGATCATCAAGCGCAGGCTTTTTTGAGGTATCGGGGACGTACGTCCATCCGTTTGGATTCGCGTTCGGATAGGCCGTTGAGTAGCGAACCGGGCGGTCCTCCCTGTAGCCGGCGAAATACCAGAGTCGGTCGGTCACGACGGGTCCACCTATCGTCGGGTTGATGTCCGCGACATACTTGATCTTGCCGTGGACGGTGGACTGTGCTTCCAGTGCGGCCGTCAGGTTGTTGGACTGCATGCCGCCGTTCGCGAAATTCCCGGTCACGGCTCCTTGAAACCTGTTGCCGCCTGTCTTGGGGACCATGTTGTAATGGACGCCGCCAGTTTCGGCCTCAGCCGAGAGCCCCGATATTTGGATCGTGCTTTCCTCAGCGACACTGGACGCCGGCACGACGCCGGGATCGTCTCCGGCTCCCGCGAAAAAGCCGCCTTGCGGCATGCCGTCGATCAGCAACCGAAAGTCGATCGTGTTGCCGCCGTGAATCATCACTCGCTGCCCGTCACGTCCAACGGAGCCGCCGACATCAATCCCAGCATAGTTGCCGCTGCTCTCCATGCCGGGAACGAGTTTGGCGACGGACGAATAGATCTGACTGCTGGGGATCTCGTCCAACGTGGCGCTGGAAAAGACGGTCTGCCTCGTGACGTTCTGGACGTCGACGACAGGCGAAGCGCCCGTTACCGTGACCGTTTCCTGCAGCTCCCCGACGCTCATGTCGGCATTGACCGCAGCGGTAAATCCTGTCGTCAGCTCGATGCCTGGTTTCTGGACTGTGCCGAAGCCGGACAGCGTGAACGTGACGGTGTAGGTCCCGGGCCGGAGATCGATGATCCGGTACTGACCGGCCGCATCGGTCACGACCAAGCGCACCTTCTCGATAAGCGCGGGACTACTCGCCTCGACCGTCACACCAGCGAGAACGGCGCCCGTCGTGTCCTTGACTTGTCCGGCGATACTTCCTGTAGTGAACTGCTGCCCTAGAGCACTCAGCGGAGTGAGGGTTACGATTCCCAAGACGAAAGCAGAGAGTAGTCTCTTCATATCGCTCCAATCCTTCCTCAAACCGAGCAAACGGCAGCGTCGACGCCCGGATACCGCAAGCGTTTGGCGGGGATTATACTCTTCGACGTAGGATTTTTTATTGACCAAAAATCAGTCCGCCACTAGACTTAACGTTCAGAAATATAAGGGTTTAGGTGTGCGTGTGACCTCAGGACGGGTGATGTATATCCCGGCTGCGACTTTTGTCGTTGGCCTTACCCTCTGGTTCGGGAGCGCCCATCTCCTCGCCAGTCCTGTCGCCTTAATTCAACAGCCGCAAAGTGAGCGACAGCCCGCCGGAACGCAGCCAGCGCAAGCTGGGACATCGGCGTCGTATCGCGCGCTCCTCGATCGATATTGCGTTACATGCCATAACGCGCGGATGAGAACCGCCGAGCTGACGCTGGATACGGCCGATCTCGCGGCCGTCGGTTCTAACGCGATGATTTGGGAGAAAGTCGTACGGAAATTGAAGGCCCGTGCGATGCCGCCAGCTGGATCTCCTCGGCCCGACGCCGACGTGCTGGCGGGATTGGTCAGCTGGCTGGAAACATCGCTCGATGCGGCCGCCGCCTCGCGGCCGAATCCGGGCCGTCCTACGCTGCATCGTCTGAACCGTGTCGAGTATGCGAATGCCATTCGTGATCTGCTCGGGCTGGAGATCGACGTCCGATCCCTTCTCCCGGCGGACACGACCAGCTACGGCTTCGACAACATTGCGGATGCGCTATCGCTTTCGCCGGGACTGCTGGAACGGTACCTGTCGGCTGCCCAGAAGATTGCCCAGCTGGCAGTCGGGCTGCCGCCGCGTCGCAACGTTGAGAGTGTCAAGGTTCCGAGACTTCTCGAACAAGACCAGCGCATGGCCGATGAGCTGTCCTTCGGGACGCGAGGCGGAATGGCGCTGCGACATTACTTTCCCGTGGACGGGGAATACGTCATAAGGCTGCGTTTGCAGGGAGCGGCTCGAGGAGGACCGCCGACCGACGTCGACGTGCGTTTGGACGGGGTGGCTGTCAGCCGCTTTCAAGTGGGTGGGCCACCAAGACCCGACGCTCAAGACGGGCAACGTTCCGGGGGAAATACTCCAGAGTTCCGGCTAACGGTCGCCGCGGGACCGCGGCTGATTGGCGTTTCCTTCGGTAGAAGGCAAGTCGTCGCAGAGGGCTCAGCGCCCGCACGGATGCCGGTCGCGAGTAACTCTCGCAACAGCGTCGAGACTGTCCAGCCAACACTGGAGAGTGTCGAGATAGACGGGCCGTACAAATCCTTCGGCGCCGGCAACACGCTGAGTCGTCGTTTGATCTTCGCCTGTCACCCCGAACGCATTCAGGACGAGGAGCCGTGCGCCCGCCGAATCTTTGCGACACTGGCGCGGCGCGCCTATCGGCGTCCGGTCACCTCCCAGGATGTCGATCGGCTTATGCAGCTCCTTCGAGAACTCAGAAAGACGGAAGGTTTCGAGGCAAGCGTGGCGCGCGGTTTGGAGGGCGTCCTGGTGTCGCCCGAATTCTTGTTTCGCGTCGAACGTGATCCCTCGACCGGACAGAAGGGCGATGCGTATCGTCTGAGTGACCTCGAGCTCGCCTCACGGCTGTCGTTTTTCCTGTGGAGCAGTATTCCAGACGAGGAGCTGCTCGGCCTCGCCGAACGTCGCGAGCTTCAGAAGGCAGCCGTTCTCGAGCAGCAGATCCGGCGAATGCTGGCCGATCCGCGTGCCGCGGCCATGATAATCAACTTCGGCGGTCAGTGGCTGCAGACTCGAAACATGCGGCTGGCACTCCCGGACGTGAAGGAGTTTCCTGACTTCGATGAAAACCTTCGTGATGCCTTGCAACGCGAAACGGAATTGTTCCTCGTGGCTCAACTGCGCGAGGATCGCAGCGCGGTGGATCTTCTGACCGCCCGATACACGTTTCTGAACGAGCGACTGGCGAAGCATTATGGTGTTCCAGGCGTCTATGGGGGGCATTTTCGCCGTGTCGATCTGTCGGACGACCGGAGGGTCGGCCTGTTGGGGCATGGCAGTATTTTGACCGTGACGTCGCATCCCAACCGGACGTCTCCCGTCGTGCGCGGGAAGTGGCTGCTCGAAACGCTATTGGGAACGCCGCCACCTCCGCCGCCACCCAACGTGCCGGCGTTGAGGGATGTCGGCGAGGGCGGTCGGCCCGCGTCCGTGCGGGAACGGATGCAGCAGCATCGAGCGAATCCAGTCTGCGCCAGTTGTCACAAGGTGATGGATCCGCTCGGGTTCGCGTTGGAGAATTTCGACGCGCTTGGCAAATGGCGTGTCAGCGATGCAGGCGCGCCGATCGACGCAACAGGTACGCTTCCGGACGGCACGCCCTTCGACGGCCCGACGCAGCTTCGAGCTGCGTTGTTGCGAACCCCGGAACAATTCGTCACTACGGTCACGGAACAATTGTTGACGTACGCAATGGGTCGCGGCGTTGAGTATTACGACGCGCCTGCGGTGCGCCAGATTGTGCGGAACGCGGCGCGTCACGACTTCCGCTGGTCGTCCCTCGTTCTCGGGATCGTCAAGAGCACGCCGTTTCAGATGAGGAGACGAGAGTCATGATCATCAGCAAGAAATGCCTGTCCCGTCGCACGGTGTTGAGGGGTGCTGGGGTCGCAGTCGCTCTCCCGCTGCTCGACGCGATGGTTCCAGCGCTCGTGGCACAGGGTCGCACGGCGGCGAGACCGACCCGCCGGCTGGGCATCATCTACCAATCCAACGGCATCGAAATGGGCCGATGGACGCCGGCGACGTTGGGAGCGGATTTCGAATTGACGCCAATTCTCGAACCACTTGCACCCTTTCGGGACAGGCTGACGATCGTAAGCGGTCTCAACAACAAGGAAGCCGAGACTCGACCGGGCGAAGGTGCGGGCGATCATTCTCGCGGGCCGGCGGCGTTTCTCACCGGTGTGCATCCGAAGAAGACGCAGGGGTCGGACGTGCAGGCCGGCGTATCGATGGATCAAATCGTCGCTCGCGAGCTCGGCAACGAGACGCAGCTTGCCTCGCTCGAACTCGCAATTGAGTCGGCCGAAGTATTCGGGTCGTGTGGCGATCCGGGCTGGACGTGCATGTACACCAGCACGGTCTCATGGCGGACACCCACGAATCCGCTGCCGATGGAAAACGATCCTCGGGCAATCTTTGAACGCCTTTTCGGGGCGAGCGGTTCGACGGATTCATTGAGCCGCAGGCTCGAGCTTCAGCGCAAACGAAGCCTGTTGGATCTGGTAACGGGCCAGGTCGCCGACCTCAAGCGTGGGCTTGGCGCGACCGACACCGCCAAGCTGACCGAGTATCTGGATGCGGTTCGCGATGTCGAACGACGTATTCAGCGCTCCGAGGAACAGGTTGATCAGGAGCTTCCGGCGGTCGAGCGTCCCCCCGCCATTCCGAGCAGATATGACGAGCACGCCGCATTGATATTCGACCTCTTGTTGCTCGCTTACCAGTGCGATCTCACGCGGGTTGGTAGTCTGATGATGTCGCGTGAGCTCACGGGCAGACCCTACCCCGAAATTGGTGTGTCCGATGGTCATCATGGGATCTCTCATCATCAGAAGCAGCCGGAGCAACTGGCAAAGCTGGGAAAGATCAACACCTTCCACATGACCTTGTTCGCACGGTTCCTGGAAGGACTGCGTTCGACGCCCGACGGTGACGGAACGCTGCTGGATCACACGACGTTCATGTACGGGGCTGGCATCAGCGACGGCGACAAGCATAGTCATGACAACCTGCCGATGTTGTTGATCGGCGGACAGGCCGGAACGGGTGGAGGCCATATCCGCGTCGACCCCACAACGCCTTTGTCGAATCTCCACCTTGCTGTGATGGAGAAGATGGGCGTCGCCATGGAACAATTCGGCGATAGTTCCGGCAAGCTCCCGGTACTCTCGTATCTCTGATGCCGGTTGAGATGTCAGGAGGAAGCTCAATGACGGCACCGGCTCGATATCTCGGTTGTTGGGTCGTGGCGGTCGGGATCGGCCGGGATCTCGTGGAACGCCTCATCCGCGCTTTCAAAAAAATCCGCCTGATACTTGCACTGCTTCAACATCATCGCAAAAACATTCAAAA
>Ga0080064_1006786_pt1 | contig 12086 bp, 12 predicted proteins | sample Subgrocontami54m_FD_69260 | JGI IMG/M metagenome (GOLD analysis project Ga0080064, IMG submission 69260) | Subsurface groundwater microbial communities from S. Glens Falls, New York, USA - GMW46 contaminated, 5.4 m (SPADES assembly) (version 2) ...
AAAACTTCCTCGGACAGATGCCGGTGCTTGCCGGACGCCTTACCGGGCGGAAGGAACTGCATGTAGATGTCGAGGCAGCACTCCTTGGTGTCCATCTTCTCGTTGATGATCCACTTGATCAGGCCGTCGGGCGAACGCTCCATCGGCATCTGGTTCGCTTTGACGACATTCATGCGTCCTTCGTATTCCTTGCGGAATTCCTGCGACGCCTTCACCGCCTCGGCATAGAAGTTTACTGACTTGGTCTGCGCGTGGGCGCGCTCGCGCTCGCGCGGGTCAACAACACTGCTCATTATCGTTTCTCCTTAGAGGTCGGCCGGCGGCACATAGGCCATCTGCTTGTCGTTACCGGTCTTGGGCGGGTAATCGACGACGCGCTGGAACAGCATGTGCATGAAAAGGAACAGGGGCTTGGCTTTCATCACGACGACAATGGTCTCGTCGTCCTGATCGTCGTTGAAGTGCTGGTGCACGCAACCGTTTTCTACGATCAGCGCGTCACCGGCTTCCCAGTCATGCCGCTTACCGTCGTGCACGTCATGACCCTTGCCTTTGAGCACGAAGAAGACGGCGCTATTCATATGGCCGTGCTTCTGGCCGTAGCCGCCCGGCGCGAAGCAATCGATGTGGCACTCGATCGACTGCGCAACCTTCACGGCCTGCGGATTGATGATCTTCTTGCCGTAATTGTGCGGGCCGCCTTTCCACTTCCAATCCTTGGAATGATAGACGCGCGGCTGGGTGAAAAGCTCGTTGACGAGTTCGCCGTAGGTGCCTTCCAGAGCGCGAACGAAAACGCGCTTCTTGGTCCAGCGCTCCCATACCGGCTCTTCCTTCGGGGCGTGGGTCTCGATGTTATGGCCGGGTCCCGGCTCGGCCGGTTTTCTCCGGGTATCCACTTTGTTGTCTGCCAATGTCGTTCTCCATGACTGCCCGGGCAGCCGCCCGGGGGCTCAGGCTTCTTTTGCGTATATGCCACGTCTTTTGACGCAAACCTTGCCCGGGATCAAGTTCGACCGGCACCAAGGGCCTTCCTTTGAGATAATAACGCTTTACCGGGATGAAATATCCTGCCGGTGCGCTCTTCTTAGGCCACTTTAGGCGGCAGATCTTTCAGTTCGTTCTGGTAGGCCTCGTCCATCCGGGGCTTGATGCCGTGCTTGGCCAGGGCATCGGCGAACATCTGGCGCATCTCGCGGCTTTCATCGGCATAATCGATCTGTGAGCCGCCGAGCCGCCGGCTGATCCATGACATCGGCACGCCCTGGGCGTTGCGCGGCGACCAGTGCTTGAAGGCAAGATAGCGCGCGGGCGTCGGCCCGGTATTAAAGTGCTGGTGGTAGGTCTTGTTCGGCGGAACGATCAACGTGCCGATCTGCCAGTCGTAACGCTTCGGCTCCTCCCCCTCGGTCCACATCAGCGAATAGCCTTCGCCGTTGAGCAGAATGACGTGTGCTCCGGCGCCGTGCGCGTGCGCTTTCTTGTAGGTACCGACGTCGAACTGGGAGATGTGGCTGGCGATCGAGCCCTTGGCCATGTTGAAGCGGATATGCCCGCCGCCGGCGCCGCGCTCCTTGGCGCTGATCAGCGGCAGACCGACGGAATCGGGAACGAAATTGGTGCGAAGCAGAAAGCCGTTCTGCTCGCCCTTGGCGCTGAAATAATCCGGCTCGCCGGCGAAGCGGCTCTTGAAATCGTAGGCGGTGTTGAAAAGAAAATGAGCGTCGCCGTAGAGATTGAGCACGGAGGGGCAGTTGGTGACTGCCACGTAACGCGCGGGCTCTTGTCCGGAGCCGTTGAAATGCTGGTGCCAACAGTTGAGCGGAATAGCGAAGATCGCACCCGCCTTCCATTCGAAGGTGACGCGCTGGCCGGCGTCGTTCCACACCGTCGTCGAACCGCGGCCGCCCAGCACCAGGATCATCTCTTCATAAAGCTGACGCTGTGGCTCGAGCTTTTTGCCCGGCGCGATTTCGCAGACATAGCAATCGTTCGACGTGCGCGAGGCCTCGTGATTGATGTAAATGCCTTTGCCGCCGCGGCGCGCCCAGGGCTTCAGCTCGACGGTGCGAAGATTGGGAACGTAATGCGCGCTGATGATGTCGAGCCCCTGCTCGGCCACCCAGCGCACATAGGGCGTGTCTTTTTCAGTTTCGAATTTCTTTGCCGTTTCTTCCGAAACGATCGCGTCCTTGGCCATGCATCACTCTCAGGCGGCGAGATTGCCGTGTTTGATCAGGTTCTCTTTCTGCTTCTCGTTGCGCGGGGGCAGCTTGAACAACCGCGCCGCGGTGCCACCCAGGATATTGTGCTTTGCCTTTTCCGAGAGGAACGGCAGATCGTAGATCGTGCTGGGCAGGTCGAAGTCCCAGTGCGGGTAATCTGAAGCATAGAGCAACTGAGTTTCCGCGTTGATCATGCGGAAAGTGCATTCCAGCGCGCCCATGTCCTGCACCTCCATGGGCTGCGACGAGTAGTACATGTCGCGCATGTAGTCGCTCGGCTTCTTCTTCAATGTCGGGCATTCCGACGAGCGCAGCATGTATTCGTGGTCGAGGCGCTGCATCAGGAAGGGAACCCAGGCCAAACCGCCTTCCACCCACATCACCGGCAGCTTGGGGAAACGCTCGCCCAGCCCATTGATGACCCAATTGGTGCAGTGAAGGATGTTGTAGAAAGTGAATCCAAGCGCATGGACGGAGAGAAAGCGGTTGCAACTGCGGAAGACGGGCTCGCCCCAGTTGGGACCGGAATGGAAAGCGAGCGCTAGGCCGCGCTCCTCCATCGCCCGATAGACTTTCATATAAGCGTTGTCGTGCACCGGGAGCGTACGCACGGTGGTGACCATGAAGCCGGTCACGCCTTCGCGCGCGCCGAAAGTTTCGATATGGCGGAGGCAGGCGTCGGGATCGGAAAATGGCAGCGACAGCATGGAATACATGCGATTGTCGCATTCGGTCAGCACGTTTTCGGTGAGCCAGCGGTTATAGGCCCAGCATAGCTCGACTTCCATTTCCTTCTGCGGATGCAGGCCGACGTTGAGCATCCCCGTGGGAAACAGGCAGGAATAGTCCACGCCCATCGCGTCCATCCAGCGATGACCGAGCTGAATGTCCCGCAGCTTGCCCGGCTCCACCTTTTCCGACGACCGCATGGGATAACGCGTCACCCGTCCACCCATGTCCTGATAGCCGAATTGCCCCGGCACAATACTATGCCGCGCCTTGGCCTGGCCGGACAGCGTGAGCTGCCGCAGGACGTCGTTTTCCATATAGGGCAGGATCTGCGCGAAGTTCTCATTCTCATAGTGGTGCGCGTCCACATCGACGATCAGGATGTCATCGAGCTTGCGCTGCTGCGCCTGCTTGCGCGCATGGGCCAGGAGCTGGCTGGTGTTCAATTCATCGACCGACACACGCCGGCCGCGATCGGCAATAAGATCCATGGTGCCTTCCCTCCCGTCGTTCTTGTTAGTCTTGGAGCTTGCCGGTCATCGCCCGGTCCAGCTCTGCCACATGCCCAATTCAAACACCTGCAAATCTACGGCGCGCAGCAAACCGCTGGCAACAATCATCACATCGGTCGGGCTCACGCCGCTGCGCTGATGCAGCGGCAGCGATTGTCCTCCGCCCTGCACCTGTTGCGAATAGGTCTTGCACACCGCGGCGGTCAACTTTTGCAAGGCTTCCTGCGAGACGACGTCGAGGCGTCCACCAGCAATTCCCCGCTCCATCTCGGCGGCGAGATGCAGCGCCTGAGCGGAAGCGGTGGCGCCGCTGCGCGCGTTTGCCTTTGGCCGTGCGGCAGCCTTGACCTTCGTACGCGTCTTCGCGGAAGCCCTAGGCGACGACATAGATGTCATCCCCCTTTTGAACCACTGGGTATTTTTTCAGTTTCAGCTTGCGGTCGGCGACGCATTCGCCTGTCTTCATGTCGTATTCGTAGCCGTGCCAAGGGCAGACGAAATGCATTTCCTTGTCGGAAAAATATAAGCCCCGCGAGGTCTTGTCGGGCATGATCTTTTCTTCGACCTTGGCGATGGTCAGTCCCTCGCAGGCCGGGCCGCCCTGATGCAGGCAATAATTGCTGTAGGCATAAAACTGACCGTCGTGGCGGAAGACGCCGATCTCGCGATCGCCGAGAAAGAGGATGCGGCGGTCGCCGTCCTTGAAATCCGAAGCCTTACCGACAAGTTGTTCGGCCATCCCAGCGAGCCTCTCTCATAAGCCGCGCATCGCACCTGCTTGCGGCGGCGGCGGCGGCGGAAATTCGGGTGCGGCGTGACTTTGCCCTCTGCCTCGCGTGAAAGCAACCCAGCGGGACGAAACGATCAATGCCGGGGCGAAGGCTCGCGCGATAAGCCCTTTTGCGCAAGCTCATCGAGATATTCCTGCCAATAGCGCGTACGCGCCCGTCCGAGCTCCAGCAGATAGTCCCAACTGAAGATGCCGGTTGTATGCAGGTCGTCGAACACCAACCGCACCGCGTAATTGCCGACCGGCTGCACTTCCAGGATCATGACATCCTTCTTGCCGGGAACGGTTTTTCGCTCGTCCGGCGAGTGGCCCTGCACTTCCGCGCTCGGGCTCTTCACCCGCAGGTATTCAGCCGCCAGATCGTGCGCTTCCGCGTTGTCGAAAACGACGGTGAGCGTCTTGCGGTCCTTGTGCAGGCGCAATTCCGTAGGCCATAACTGGGTATTGGGGCTAGCCATCCGGATTTCATACGCCTTCATGCCCGAGGATGCCAACAAGGAGAGAGTCCGTGGCCCGCCTATCTATCAGCCTCGCCCTCAACCAATACGACCATACGGCAGACCTGGTCAGCGGCCGGGTCCCGGTGCAGGGCGTGGAGCTGATCTGCCTGACGTTGCAGGTGGAGGAGATTTTCTTTCGTACTTTCGTTCAGCGCGCCTTCGACGTCTCCGAGGTCTCGATGGCGAAATATTGCTCGATGATTTCCCAGGGCGATAATTCGCTCATCGCCATTCCCGTTTTTCCCTCGCGGGTGCCGCGCCACTCATCCATCTATGTCCGCCGCGACGGTCCGGTGCGCCAGCCTTCCGACCTCGTCGGCCGCAAAGTCGGCCTGCCGGAATGGGCGCAGACCGCCGCGGTCTATTCCCGCGGATTGCTTGCGCATCACTATGGGATCGACCTTGCCTCCATCGAATGGATCCAAGCCGGCGTCGATCAGCCGGGCCGCATCGAGAAGGTGAAGCTCAATCTTCCCCCCGGCGTGAAAGTGACGCCGCGCCCGGACAAGAGCCTCAATGAGATGTTGCTGTCCGGCGAGCTTGACGCGGTCTTCACTGCCCATGCGCTGCCGAGCTTCGAGCAGGGACATCCAAACATTCGCCGGCTGTTCGAAAATTTCATCGACGTGGAGCAGAACTACGTCAAAGAGACCGGGATTTTTCCCATCATGCACACGGTCGCAATCCGCCGCGCGCTGGTGGATCAGCATCCCTGGCTGCCAATGAACCTGTTCAAGGCTTTCGAGGAGGCGAAGAACCGCAGCCTCGCCCGCGCGCAATCAATCACGGCGACGGCCTGCCCGATCCCCTGGTGTTACGAGCAGGCACGCCGCGCGAAAGAAATCTTCGGCGAGGATTTCTGGCCTTACGGCATCCAGCCCAATCGCACGACGCTGGATGCCTTCCTGCAATACGCCCATGAGCAAGGCGTCTGCCATCGCCGGCTCGCGCCCGAGGAGCTGTTTGCTCCCCAGGTGCAGGAGCGCTTTGGCGTCTAACGTGTGAGAGCGCGGCGGCGTGCGCCGCGCTACTTCACTTCTTCACGCAGAAAGCGTGGATCTTCTGGGCGTTGTTTGCGCAAGCCGCAGACATAGCCGCCGCAGGTGGTTCCCCCAAGGAGTATTGAACAGTGGTGCTTTCGCCCTTCGATCCAATGCAATAAGCGCTGACGACCGCTTCGTCGGGCGCGCAGGCCGCGCTTCCGGTGCCTTCCACCAGGCGAAGCCCGGGTTCGCCTTTATCCCCGCGCTCGCCCTTGTCGCCGCGGTCTCCCTTGTCGCCCTTTTCGCCTCTGACGCCCGCCGGGCCAATATCGCCCTTGGGGCCAGGCTGGCCCTCCGCGCCTTGCTTGCCTTCCGGACCCTGCGGGCCGACGGGGCCTTCGCAGGCGGCGAGCGCAAACGGGATCAAAAGGGCCAAGGCTATCGGAGAGAATTTCATGGTCATCCTCGAAGGTTGCATTTAACGCCAATTCTGGCAGGTCGGCGGCCAAGGTCAACGGTGCTGTTTTCTTTTACTTAATGCGCTCGATGCCGACCTGCTTCGCGAGATTGCCCAACGCTACGTCCGCGCCATGATCGACGAGGGTGCCTCCTATCGTTTTTACCATGCCACCCCCGCTTTCTCGATAATTGTTGATCTTGTAGTGGCGGCCAATCAGGGGCCGTCCGGCGATGCCGTAGGCCGTGATCGCCAGTTCGTTTTCCACGACGTAGTTGTCAATGAGATGCGCGTTTTTGGGCAGCGTAGAGGCACTGGACGATATCGGGTTTAGGACAACCGCGCGGACGCCTTCCATGCCGGCGGCATAGGCGCAGGCCCCGCCTCCCAGACTATGGCCCGAGCAAACGATGGTATATTTGTTGCCATAGGCCTCCTTCACGGCCTGCACATATTGGCGGGCGATTTCAAATTGCGGCGGCGTTTGACCCGATATCAGCCCCTTCTTCAGATCATTGATCCACCAATCTTGAACGAGATCCGCCCGCGTATCCGGATGGCTTGCACTGTCCAGACCGGGTAGCCGCGATCCCTGCACCGCGACCACGATGGTTTTCGCACCTTCATTGACATAGCTGTATGCGTTGAAGCCCATGGCCTTCAGCGCCGCGCGCATTTCCGGCAAAGCGCGCGCATCGGCGATTTCCAGCATCTTCCAGTCTTGATTGCCCACAAAAGGACTTTGACCCGGCATGGTCTTCATGCCGTACACCTTGGCGGCGAGCTCCAGGATGGCCCAATCCTCCGCGACCTTTATCGGATCGGGCTCCTGCGGCGAGACCCCAACCAGCGGGACCGGCGGCTCGGGAAACTTCGGCTTTGCGACCGCCCAACGATCGGCAACGCACTGCGCGCGCGTCGTGAGCTCGGTTTGTGAGCGGCAGAGATCAAATGCCGGTTTGAGCGCCGCGTTTTGGTCGATCGCCGTTTCGGTCGTTTTGACACGTTGCGCCAGAGCTTCATAGGAAGCCTTCAGCCGCAACCCCTCGGCCTGCCGCTTGCGATCCCGCGCGCTGATCTCGTTCCGCCGCGTTACGTTCGCGGCAGCGGCGGCCTCGGTTTCACGTTTCTTGACGGCGCAGATTTGGCGGCGGCGCTCGAGCTCTTCAGCCAAGAACGAGCCTTGGCAAAATCCGGAGGCAGCGGTGACGTCCTCTGTATGTTTGGTTTCTGCAACGCCGAGATCGGTGTATTCCTGATCGATGACGCGTTTTTCCGCCAGGTTGTCCTTCAGCTCGCCAACGAGGCCCGCCCGCTCGGCGGCAAGCATCAGATAGGACGTGATTATCCGCTGGGGTTCCGTTGACGGTCCGGACGCCTGCGGCCAGGACGGCAATGTGGCCGCAAGCAGGAAAAAAACGGCCTGCAAGAAAAGGCTCCCGTTTTGCACTCCACTTCGCATCGGCGTCACTCGAAACCGGGGCAATTTCATGGTTTGAATCCCTGGTTGTCGTCGTGTGCTTTTTGCCAACCTCTTTTGGCTGCTGCTCCTCCACCAGGCGGAGTGGAACCAAAATTTGCTACGTCTTCTTTCAACCAAATCCAAAGTTGATCCCCGCCATAACCAAAAAATTTTATCCCTCCCCACGTCCCTATGTCACGCTTCAACTCGGGAGGCACGTCAGTAAGACTATCGCTCAATGGAATATAGTAACTCGCCTCACCCCATATGGAATACTGGAGGTCACGGCGCCTAATTGCTTCATGTTCATCGTAAGCTCTCCCCGTTTCCGAGCACGCAGGAAGCCTGTCTCGACATTCATTTCTCAGCCTCGATATCTCGTTAAGTCGGCTGTAAACGTCCGCCTTACGAGCTTTAAATTCCGTGATCTTCTTCTCATAGTCGGGAGTGCCACTAAGCAAGCCGGGAGTTGCGGACCCAGGCGTCAGTGGACGGACAATGATCTGTTGCTCGCGCGCGATGGCAGGTGGCGCCGCGGCGGCCCAGCGGTCGGCAAGGCATTGGGCGCGTGCCATGAGGTCGGACTGCGCTCTACATTGATCGAATAGCGGCTTGAGTACCGCGTGCTGCGCAATCGCCGGTTCGATCGCTTTGGCTCTCTGCCCAAGGCCGTCATAGGCGGTTTTCAGCTTCAGCGCCTCCGCCTGCCGCTCCTTATCGCGCTGCTTGATCTCGGCTCGAAGCTTGTTTGCCGCAGCGTTGCTTTCATCGAGCTCCTTTTGCTTGTCCTCGCAGATTTTCCGGCGGCGCGCGACTTCCTCCTTTGAGAAGGTGCCCTGGCAGAATGCAGACATCTCGGTAATTTCTTGTTTGCGTTTGGCGGCGGCATCCAGTTCGGAGAGTTTCCGGTCGATCTCGCGTTTTTCCGCCAGGTTTGCCGTAATCTCCCTGACGATGCCCGCCCCTCCGGCGGCGAGTATCAGATAGGTTGTGACCAGCTCGTTGGGTTTTGCGGACGGTTCGGATGCCTGCGGCCAGCCCGGTAATGCAGTGGCAAGCAGGAAAAAGAGGGCGTGCAAGGAAATCCACCCGTTTCGCATCGGTGGCATTCCCCTGTCAGAATTTTGGGGGCGGAACGTCCCGCACCCGGAATGATTGCGGCCCCGGCCGCGCCGCGCCCGAGGCCTTGTATTCTTCGATCGCCTGTTCGGCGGTGCGCCGCGGGCCCGTCTGCGGCGGCACTACGACCGGCGTCGCGCCCGACGACGATCCGTTCGGCGTCATGGAGAATGTCGGCTTTTGCACCTGCTCGACGAGGGGCAACGCGGTGTGGCTGCGCCCTTTATCCCAGCAGGCCTGCATGCATTGGGCCGCCGAGTCACTGTTGGCCAACCCCGTGCATTCAGACCGGCAGGAATTACTCGCGTTCGCCTTTTTGAACGCTATCTGCTGCTTCAAAAGGCTGATGCGAAGGTCGATCTCCCGGTTGCGCCGCTGCTTGTCGGCAACGGCCTTGCTCTTCTCATCAAGCGCGTTGGAGACCGCTCTCAAAGCGTCCCTTTTGGCATTCGTCGCACCGATACGCGAGTTGATCGCATTGAGCTGCGACAAGCAGCCTGCGTCCTTGTTGCAGTTGACCACCCAATTCGACGTTGCTGGGTCCCCCTTGCCGCCATATCGGCCGATAAGACTCCTGGCCTCGCCTGTATTTTGGGCGCTTTCCGCTGTCACTTTTTGGCGTTCGACTTGCTTGCTCGCATCTTCGCGCGAGCCTTCCTGAACGGCTCGTAAGTCGATTTTGATCTGCTCGACATTCTTTTCTTTTTCAGCCGTCAATTGGCCGATCTCTGCCATCATGGCGGTAACGTCGGCCTCTTGCCCCTTCGCCGCCCCAGGCAGCGCGAGTACCCATGCCGTCAATAAAGCTGAAATAATTATCGGCCCATAGGATTTCATCGAACCATCTCCTCAGTGGCGCAATGCGCCGGCACGCCTTAGCCGCCTGACTTGCGGACTTGCTCCAAGAGATTCTTGATCCGCCCATTGCCCGGATCGGCTGTCTGGGCCTTTTCCAGATCGGCAATCGCCCGGACACGATCGCCCTTCTGCTGATAAATCTGCGCGCGACGGAATAGAACGTCTGCGCTGCCAGGAGTCAGTGCATCGGCCTGGTTGATGGTTTCAAGTGCCTTGTCCGGGTCGCCAAGCGCGGCATAGACCATAGCGAGGCCGACGGGTAGGCTCACATTTTTCGGCTGCATGCGCATGGTCATAGTGACCGGAAAGAGCATCTGATTGACGAAGCCCTTGGTCTCGCGCTGCTCTGGCTCAAGCCGAATGGCCTCCGCCAGATCGAGCATGGCCTCGCCATATTTTGTATTGCGGGCACGCAGCATGCCGCGTTGGGCATAGGCCTCGGCGAGCGCCGGGTCCAATTCAACGGCCTTGTCATAGTGCTGAGCCGCAACATCCGCTTTGTTGTCCAGCTCCGCGAGCATGCCGAGGCCGAGATAAACCCGCGCATCTTTCGACTTGAGGTCGGCGGCCTTCGTGAGGTCCTCGGACGCCTCTTTGCGCTGCCCCAACGCCAGTTCCGCCCAGCCACGAACGCCATAAGCCTCGCTGAAGTCGGGCTTAGCCGCGAGCGTTTTCGTCGCGTCTGCAACGATGCTCTTGAGTCGGCTCTGCGCGGCGGCGAGATCGGAATTTAGTTTCAGGGCGCGCTCGAGATCGCGAATGGCGAGATACGGAGTAGCCTGCAGGCTGCTGCGCAGCAGATAAGCTTCAATCGAAGATCTGATAGCGATGGCCTTTTGGCAGTCTGCCAGAGCGCGAACCTTGTCGCCCAACGCCGCATAGGCGCCGCAACGCTTCTCCAACGCCTGGGCATTTCCAGGCGTGGAGCCAAGCACCGAATTGAGGTTTGCAATTGCGCCCGCGGGCTGGCCGAGCTCCAACAGGACCGTGGCCGCGTCGATCCGCACTGTCGCACCGGCCGGGTCGAGCGCAATGGCGATGTCAACGTCTTTCATCGCATCGTCCGATCGCTTGAGGCGGGCGCGGACAAAAGCGCGGCCGAGATAGGGCTCGGGCCGGTCCGAGGCAAGTTCGACCGCCTTCTCGGCGTCGGCCAGGCCTTGCTCCGCTTTACCTGAAACGGCGAGCAAGCGGCCACGGCCGATAAGAGCCTCCACGTCGCTTTTGTTGATTTCCAGCAGCTTGCCGAAATCCGCAAGTGCGAGGTCATAGCGCTGAAGCTTTTCCTGGATGGCGGTGCGGATGCGGTACACTTCGGCAAAATTCGGATAGGCTTTTGCTATGAGGTCGAGGTCTGCGAGTGCGAGCGAATAATTGCCCGCCACCGCATGGGCCAGTGCGCGATCCCGAAACGGACGCCAGTCGTTCGCATAGAGCTTGATCGACTGGTTGAAGTCGGCGATCGCCTTGTCGTGCTCTCCCACACTGAGCAACAAATTGCCGCGCTCGCGCAGGACCCCGGCGTCCTTGGGGTTGATCTCGACGGCCTTGTTGTAGTCCGCCAGCGCCAGATCGTCTTTTTCCTGTCCGGCGTAGAGCGCGCCGCGCGCGGCATAGGCAAACGCGTCATTGGGGGCAAGCTCGATGGCCTTGGCGAAATCGGCCAGCGCGCGCTCATTTTCTTTGTTGGCGCCGAAAACCATACCGCGGTCGGCGTAAGGACCGGCCGATTTCGGATCAAGCGCAATCGCCTTGGTGAAATCGGCAACGGCGCGCGGATAGTCGCCAATCAGGCGATAGGCCAATCCGCGATAGAGGTAGATCTGCAATTGGTCCGGCACCGCCTTGAGCGATGCATCGAAATCAAGGATCGCGCGGGTTCTATCTTGCTTGACAAGATAAGCGTAGCCGCGAACGGCAAGCGCCGCTGCCAGCCTGTTGGCCGGTAGGTTCGCCTTCTCGATCAGGTAGGTGCAGCCTTTGATCCGGGCATCGGTGTCGTTGCCCGCGCAATCCTTTTCGGCATCGGCGGCGCTTGAATAAGTCTGCTCCTGCTTTTGCGTCTCCGCCGGCTTCTTGTCTGTGGCCTTCTGAGCCAACAACATTTCAAGCGGAGAGCGAACGGCGGGCCCGCTGCCTGGCGTGTCGGTCGCCGTTGCGATAGCCGGCATCCCGCCGCCGGCCGTCAGGACGGCCGCAGCCAGCAACAACGCAAATGGGATTCCCCGCCCCCAACAATCGAGATGCCCGGCTTGCATGATGCCGCCTGTGATCTCTATTTGATCGGTAAAGTTAGCAGATCGTGGGGAACCGCAATAGCCGCAAGCCGCTGCTCTCGCGAGACACGTGGCGATTGAACGTGGCGCTCCCTAGGGGACTCGAACCCCTGTTTTCGCCGTGAGAGGGCGACGTCCTGGGCCGCTAGACGAAGGGAGCTGACGGCAGTTCTCA
>Ga0080064_1006789_pt1 | contig 12081 bp, 8 predicted proteins | sample Subgrocontami54m_FD_69260 | JGI IMG/M metagenome (GOLD analysis project Ga0080064, IMG submission 69260) | Subsurface groundwater microbial communities from S. Glens Falls, New York, USA - GMW46 contaminated, 5.4 m (SPADES assembly) (version 2) ...
TCAATCCGACCCTGACGCCTGCTCCGACGCGAAAAACGTCGGCCCCATCCTCACACCTCGCGCCCACCGCGCCCGAGCTCCAGCACCTGCCGTCTCATGCCAAGCGTTTTGCAAGAGCCTCAACCTACGCCAATTTCGGCCTAGCGTGCCAGTGCCGCAGTGGACACTCGCTGGTTCGGTTACTACCCGCGCGGGAGCGGCACGCTCGGTGACTTGATACCGCGATGCCGATGCGTCGACCAATCGGCCATCGCCAAACCGGCCAAGCGATAAATATTGTCGCGTAACTCCAGGCGAGGCGGCCATGAAGCGGCAGAGCGGGACTACTCGAGATTGGCGAACCGTGGCCTTGGTGGCTGCTCTTGCGCTGCTGCAATCGGCAGACGCGCAGGCACAGGACAAGGCCAAGATCGAGATCCTTCCGAACACCCATCACAGCGGCCAAGTGACATCGCTCGTCCATTCCCGTGACGGGAAGTACGTGCTTTCGGCAAGCTGGGATTCCGCAAGACTCTGGGACGCGGACAGCGGACGCCTGATCCGTACCTTCACGGACAGTCCCGGCTCCGCCAAATCGGCTGCGTTCTCGCCCGACGGAACAAAACTGGTGGCGGGGTGGGGCAAGACGCTGAAGCTTTGGGAGACCGAGAGCGGACGGCTGATCCGCACCATCGAAGGACATGCAGATGACGTGAGATCGGTCGCGTTCTCTCCGGATGGGACCTTTGTGCTGTCAGGCAGCGACGACAAGGCGCTGAAGCTATGGGAGGCCGATACGGGGCGGCCGGTCTGGAGCGTTGATGGGCATACGCGGGCCATCAGAGTGGTCGCGTTCGCGCCGGACGGCAGCCGGGTGCTTTCAGCCGGAGACGACAAGGGGCTCAAGCTCTGGGAGGCCGCAAGCGGCCGCCTCATCCGCAGCTTCGAGGGGCATACTGCCGACGTCAGGGCTGCCGCATTTTCCCCGGACGGCAATCGTTTGCTCTCGGGAGGTTTCTACAAGACCTTGAAATTGTGGGACGCCAACAGTGGGCAGCTGATCCGCAGCATCGAAGCGCACGCTCGCGACATTTACGGTGTCGCGTTCTCGCCCGACGGCAAATTCCTGCTGTCGGGCGGCCGCGGCCCAGGCATGTCGAAGCTCTGGGACGCGGAAACGGGCACCCCTATTCGCACGTTCGAGGAAGGGTGGTCGGGAGACGTGGTGAGTTCGGTCGCGTTCTCGCCCGATGGCCGGCATGCGCTGACAGGCCAGGTGTCCATGACAAAGGTCTGGGATGTCGCCAGCGGGCGACTTGTGCGCCAGATTGGGCGGCGCATCGTGGAAGCAACGACAGCCACGTTTTCTCCCGACGGGCAGCGCGTCGCGGTCGGCTTGAACAACGGCAAACTGAAGGGTCTTCGATGCACACAACGGGCGCGTTCACCTCAATCGGCAAGCCACCGGCGGCGAGATCACCCAGGTGGTTTTTTCCCCCGACGGGACGCGCGTGGCCTCCGGCGCCCACCAGGGAATGGGCCTGCCGGACGACAAAGTCAGGATCTTCGAGCAAAGCAGCGGACGTCTCATTCGGGCGCTGGAAGGGCACACCTCCGGGATCAGCGCGGTGGCTTATTCCTCCGACGGCCGGCACGTGCTGTCGGGCAGTTGGGACCGGACGGCAAAGCTCTGGGACGCGGAGACCGGGAAAGTCGTCCGCAACTTCGAACACGGGCCTTTCGTGCTGTCGGTCGCAATCTCGCGCGACGGCACCAGGGTCGCTTCCGGCATGCACAGCGTCGGCAGCGAGGCGCTCGTGCAGGTGTGGGATACCGCGAGAGGGAGCCTGCTCCATACTTTGAAAGGGCACACGGGAAACGTCGAGGCGCTTGCGTTTTCGCCAGACGGCACGCGCCTCTTGTCGGCAACTCTGACCGGACAATTAAGGTCTGGGACACAATCAGCGGGCGCCTCGTACACACTCTCTTCGCACAAGACCTTGTTTCGTCTGTGGCATTCTCAGCAGACGGAAGGCAAATTCTCTCGGGTGGCTGGGATCGTACACTAAGGCTCTGGGATGCAGACAGCGGGCGCCTGGTTCGTACCTTCGAGGGGCATCCGGCGGCCATTACGTCGGTGGCGTTTTCGCCAGACGGGCGGCAACTGCTGTCGAGCAGCACCGACGGCACCTTGAAGATCTGGAAGGCCGACGCGGGCGACCTGCTCGCAACCATCTTTGCCGCCGGCGACGATGATTGGCTGCTGATCACCCCGGCGGGCTTCTTCAACGCCTCCTCCGACCAAGCCTCCGAAATGATGTCCATGGTGCGCGGCATGGTGGCCACATCCATCGGCCAGGTCTATGAGCACCTCTACCGCCCGGAGCTGATAGAGCACCTGCTGAAGGGCGATCCGGAAGGGAGATACACGGACGAGGCGTCCAAGCTGAACCTGCAGAAGATCCTGGATTCCGGCCCCGCCCCGCAAATCGAAACGCTTCCCGAGCGCAAGACCGAACGCGCGGGCGACCAGGTCAAGCTGGCGCTGCGCATCGTTGATACCGGCGGGGGCATCGGCGACAAGATCGTGTGGCGCGTCAACGGCGTCGTGCAGGGCGTGGCGACGGCGGCGCAGCCTTCGCAGCTGCGCGTGCGCGGTGGCTACCGCGTGGTCGCACAGACGCTGCGCGTCGATACGAGCAAGAAGAACGTGGTGGAAGTCACGGCCTACAACGCCGCCGGCCTGCTCGCCACCGAGCCCTACCGGATCGAGGTCGACGCTTTCGGCGCCACCACCGAGGCGCGCCCGCGCATGCACGTGCTGGCAGCCGGTGTCAGCGCGTACGCCCAGAAGGATTGGAGCCTGCAATACGCGGTGCAGGACGCAAGAACGCTGGCAAGCACGCTGAAATCCGTGGCGAGCGGCCTCTACGACGAGGTCAAGGTCACCACGCTCTTCGACGGGGCGGTGACAGCCGCGGGACTGGAGACGGCGATCAACAGTATCGCGGCCGAGGTGCAGCCCGCGGACGTGTTCGTGCTGTTCATCGCCGGCCACGGGCGCAACGTCGCCGGCACCTACTATTTCCTGCCGCAGGACCTGAAGTTCGACGGCGGCCGCACCATCATGAGCCACGGCATCAACCAGGACCAATGGCAGCGCTGGCTCGCCAAGATCGCGGCCCAGAAGAGCATCCTGATCTTCGATACGTGCGAAAGCTCGATCGCCGCGGGGCTCACCCGCGGAGATCGCGAGCGCGAAGCGGCCATGAATCGCCTGCGCCACGCAACCGGGCGCAGCGTCATCACGGCGGCGCGGCAGGCCGCCTACGAGGGCTACAACGGTCACGGCGTTCTGACCTACGTGATCCTCGAGGCGCTCACCAAGCCCGACACCGGCGGGGACGACGAGGTCGACCTCTACCGCCTGGCGTCGCACGTGGACCGGCAGGTGCCCATCATCAGCGAGCGACTGTTCGGTGTCGCGCAGCGCCCACACAACAAGGTCGAGGGCAACTTCCCGATTGGCATCCGCAAGGCGGGCCTGACGTCGCCCACAACGGTATCGGCCATTCCCGCGACACCGACGCACGTGCTGATCCGCGCTATGTGCCCGCCGAGGCGTTGGTCCGGTTGCAGTAGAGCGATTTGCAGCTCGACCTAACGAATGTCGGCTTCCGGGCAAAGCCGTGAGTTCAGCTAAGGGTGCACATGGGCGGGAATCGCATCGGTGCGCTGGGCACGTCTCTTGTACCCCCAGATAGCTGGCTAAGTTGTTGCAGTGCCGAAGTTTTCAGCCTTGTGCCAATTGCTGCCGTGAGCAGATGCAGCAAGGTGCGTGCACGGAAACGGAATTCACTCGAGCACCTCGTCGGCGCGGGCGTATCAGCGAGTGTTTGTCCGGTCACAGTTGTCGCAGACATCTCGTGCGAGGGTTGCGCGAGTGAGGCCGCGCCGCTCCAGCTCGGGATCCGACAGCCTGGACAGCTGCTCGTACATGGTCGCGGCGGCGTAGTAGTCGGCGCAGGTGGTGGCCCACGTCACAATTCGCAGGCCGGCCAGCCTGATCCAGTTAGAGGGCGAAGCCGCCGCCCTGCTCGAGAAGGCGGTATCAGTCGGGGAAAACGCTTCGTGCATGGTCATAACGGATAATCCTCCGGTCGCGCCGATTGACGAGAATCTATTTGAGACGATGCAGATCGCTTATCGGGCCGAGCTCTCTTTGCGCTGCTCGACCACGGATGCGCTGACTGTCGGTGGTGTTGCGGCGACTTGTGCCGTCTCTTGCGTTTGCACGAACTGTGGATGGCTACGGCTTTCTCGGGCCTCCGCGCCAGTCAACGGCCGATCTTCAACGCATTCGTACTGCCCGCCGCATTGCATGCCGGCGTGCACGTCTGATGGGCTCTGCTGAGCCGCGCTCGAACCGGCGGAGGCCGCGAGCAGGATAAGGCAGCAGAGTGCCGTGGTTGGACGATGCTTGGACATGAGTTCCTCCTTTGCGTGCCGTGCGGCACTTTGCATCTTCAGGTTGCGAGCCTTTCCGGAATGCCCGGCCCGTCGCTCGCGTGACACCAGTTGAAGCCTGCCCCGTCGTCGCCCGCGTCAGTCCGGCGTCACAGAGGCGTTATTTTTCTTCGGAGGGCCGTGAAAAGCGTAGAATGCGCTTCCTGGAAGGGCATCACCGTGCGAATCCCGCGTGCGCCAATGGACGGCGCGCCGTCCGCGAGGTTTGGTCTTTCGCTGCTGGGACGCTTTGAGCTGACCGGACCGGATGGCGTTGTCGACTTGCCGAGTAAGAAGCTTGCGGGCCTGTTGGCCTATCTGGCCTGTACGCCCCAGCCGCAGCCGCGTGAGAAGCTGTCGGCCCTGCTGTGGGGCTCCCACTTCGACGCGCAGGCCAAGCAGAACCTGCGCCAGGCCCTCTACCGGCTGCGCAAAGTGCTCGGCCAGGACGCTCTCGAGGGCGACGGCGAGGTCGTATCGCTCAATGCGGCGGCCGTCCTATGCGATGTCAGCCGGTTCGAGGCCCTGGTCCGTGAGGGCAGCCGTGATGCGTTGAGTGCGGCAGCCGATCTCTACCGGGGCCAGCTCATCGACGACGTTGCCGTCAGCGAAGAGGGCTGGAACGAATGGCTGACTGGTGAGCGCGAGAGGTTACGGGAACTCGCCCTTGGCGCCATGGTGGGGCTCGGCGAACAAGAGCTGGCCGCCGGCCGCGCCGAACACGCTCTGAAGGCCGGCCAGCGCGCCATCGCGCTCAACAACATGCGCGAGGACGCCCATCGGCTGATCGTACAGGCGCTGGCCGCCACGGGACGCAAGGCCGAAGCGCTCAAGCACTACCAAGACCTCGTTGCGCTGCTCAAGCGCGAGCTGAACACGGAGCCCGATGCGGCAACCAAGTCGCTTGTCGCTGAGCTTCGCAGCACACAGCCGCCGAGCAGATCACAGACTGTCAGGGAGATCGCCAAGCTCGCGCTGCCGCAGCCCGACCGGCCGTCGAATGCGGTGCTGCCTTTTGCCAATATGAGCAGGAAACCCGAGCAGGAGGTGAACGCCGAGAACCCCGCAGCGCGGGGCGATGAGGCATCGTCTGCGGTGGCGGTCCGCTCGGGCGGCCCCGAGCAGCGACAGTTGACGATCATGGTTTGCAATATGGTCGGCTCAGTGCCCCTTTCGCCACGCCTTGACCCCGAGGACATGCACGATCTGATCGCCGCCTTCCACAAAGTGGCCGCCGATGCGGTGGCGCGATTTGACGGTTTTGTCGCCCAGTACCTGGGCGATGGCGTGCTCGTCTATTTCGGCTACCCTGCAGCTCATGAGCATGACGCTGAGCAGGCCGTGCGCGCCGGCCTTGCCATCCTCGACGCGGTCGGCACGCTGAAGGCCTCTTCCGGCGTGACCTTTCGGGCGCGCGCCGGGATCGCCACCGGGCTGGTTGTCGTCGGCGAGCAGTTGGGGACCGGCGACACACGGCAGCGTGTTGCGATCGGCGAGACGCCAGACCTGGCGGCGCGGCTGCAGGCCGCGGCAGCGCCCGGCGAGGTGGTGATCTCGGGCAGCACGCGGCGGCTGGTGGGGCGGATGTTCGACTGCCGCGCGCTCGATGCCATCGAGGTGAAGGGGCTGCCGCAACCGGTGGAGGCGTGGCAGGTGCGCGGCGAGACGGCCGGCGTCAGCCGGTTCGAGGCGCGGCGCTCGGGCGCGCTGTCCCCGCTCGTTGGCCGGCAGGAGGAGATGGAGCTACTGCTGCGCCGTTGGGGTCAGGCCAAGCTCGGCGAGGGTCGGGTCGTGCTGCTCTCCGGCGAGCCCGGCATCGGCAAGTCGCGCATCGCTGAAGGCCTGCTAGTCAAGCTCGAGAGCGAGCCGCATGCTCGCCTTCGCTATTTCTGCTCTCCGCACCATACGCTCAGCGCGCTCTACCCGTTCATTGCGCAGCTCGAGCGGGCCGCGAGATTCGAGCCGGGCAGCGGCGCCAGAGCAAAGCTCGACAAGCTGGAGGCCTTGCTCAAGCCGACGGCGACAAATGTGCCACGCGATGTGGCGCTCATCGCCGAGCTGTTGGCGGTGCCGGCGGACGGGCGCTACCCGGCGTTGGCGGTCAGCCCGCAGCAGAAGCGAGAGATGACTCTCACCGCGCTTCTCAACCAGCTCGACGGCGTAGCGGCGCAGAGCCCCGTCCTGATCGTGTTCGAGGACGCCCACTGGATCGATCCGACATCGCTCGATTTGCTCGATCGAACGGTTGCCCGCGCCGCTAACCTGCCGGTGCTGCTGGTCGTCACGGTCCGGCCGGAGCTCCAGCCAACCTGGGTCGGCCAGCCGCATGTGATGATGCTGCCCTTGAGCCGCCTTGGCCGTCGCGACAGCGCCGGCATCATTGGCGGCGTCACCAAGGACAAGGCTCTGCCCGACGCAGTCGTCGAGCAGGTCCTTGCGCACACAGATGGCGTGCCGCTGTTCATCGAGGAGCTGACCAGCACGCTGCTCGAGAGCGGGCTGTTGCGTGAGACGCCGGACCGCTACGTGCTCGACGGACCGCTGCCGCCGCTCGCCATACCGACAACGCTGCAGGCCTCGCTGGTGGCCCGCCTCGACCGGCTTGGCTCGGTCAAGGATGTAGCGCAGATCGGCGCCGCGATCGGACGGGAGTTCTCCCACGAGCTGATTGCCGCGGTGTCGGCCTTGGCCCCGATGGACCTCGACGCGGCGCTCGAGCGGCTGACGGCCTCCGGCCTCATCTCCCGGCGCGGAACACCGCCGGACGCGACCTACTCATTCAAGCACACGCTGGTACAGGACGCCGCCTACGTCACGATGCTCAAGAGCCGGCGGCGGCAGTTGCATTCGAGCATCGCCAAAGTGCTGATCGAGCGGTTCCCGGCGATGGCCGAAAGCCTGCCCGAGGTCGTCGCCCACCATTTCACCGAGGCCGGGCTTGCAAGCGAGGCGATCGGCTATTGGCTCAAGGCGGGTCGGCTTGCGTACGCGCGATGGGCCAACCGCGAGGCTGTCAAATCCTTCGAGCAGGCGCTGCATCTCCTCGAGGCGCTGCCGGAGACCCGCGAGAGGCTGGAGCAGGCCATCGATCTTCGCTTCGACCTGAGAACTTCACTCCACCCGCTCGGAGAATTCGAGCGGATCGTCGGCTATCTCCGCGAAGCCGAAGGCCTGGCGAGGAAGCTCGACGATCAACGGCGACTAGGCCAGCTGTCTGTCTATATGTGCCACAACCTCCGGGAAACTGGTCATGCGACGGAAGCGCTTGCGTTCGGCCAGAACGCCCAGGCCATCGCCGAGTCGCTTGGAGATGTTCCGCTCCAGGTGACGGGAAATCTCTACTTCGGTGTGGCCTGCCTCGGCACGGGCGACTATCGACAGGCCGAGGAGCTTCTGCGGAAAGTCCTCCAGTGGCTCGAAGGCGATCTGAGCCGGGAACGCTTTGGCCTCGCCGGATTTCCTGCCGTGATGGCCCGCGGCTATTTGACTTGGGGTTTCGCTGACCGGGGAAAGTTCAAGGAAGGGATCGCCCACGGCCAGGAAGGCATCCGCCTCGCTGAGGCGCTCGATCACCCCTTTAGCCTGGCCTTCGCGTGCTGGGTTCTCGCCCATCTCCAGATCACCAGGGGAGAGTTCAGCCACGCCGTCGGCCTGCTCGAACGCGGGGTGGCGCTGAGTCGCGAGTGGAACCTGACCTTCTATTCAGTGCTCAACACAGGGGGCCTGGGCTACGCCTACGCGCTCTCGGGGCGGATTGCTGAGGGCATCCCGTTGCTGGAGCACGCGCTGAGCGCCACTGAGACCATGGGATTCAGACTTTTCCAGCCGCTCTTCCAGGTGTATCTGGGCGAAGCGTACGTCCTCGCCGGCCGGCTCGAGGACGCTCTCGCGTTCGCCGAGCGAGCCCTGACCTTTACCCGCGAGGGCGGTCAACGCGGCTACGAGGCGTGGGCCCTCCGCCTCCTCGGCGAGGTCACCGCCCGCGGCGATCCCCCGGAGCACGCTGACGGCCACTACTGTGACGCGCTCGCACTCGCCGAGGAGCTCGGGATGCGCCCCCTCGTCGCCCACTGCCACCTCGGCCTCGGCAAGCTCTACCGGCACACCGACAAGCGCGAGCAGGCGCAGGAGCACGTCCCGACGGCGACGACGATGTACCGCGACATGGGCATGCAGTTCTGGCTGGAGCAGGCGGAGACGGAGATGCGTCAGCTGCAGTAGTCGTCCCTGCAGGCTTCACTGACAGACGTGCTGATCGACATCACATTGCAGTGCGCCAACTTCAACGCTTCGGAGTCAGCTCAGGGTGTGCGCCGTGAAAAGGCGGCACCTTTCCAGTGGGTGCAAACCCCACCCGGCATCCGCTCCAGCCGGAAGCAACCGGAGCAGCTATGGAGGTAACGAAATGGCTGAAGCCTTCGGTTAGCGTGTCACGATATACGGTGACAGCGCGAGTGTGCAGGCCGTAACGCGAATCGCGGTAGGGACGCAGGTTACCCCGCGCCCCCCGCTCAGATCCGTACAGGCCCGATTCAGGCATACGGCTCCCACCTCGGGTGTGTGACGGCGAAGCGAACGCTCGGCCAAGGGTGAAGGATGTTAGGTTTCGGGAGGAAGTCATCGGCCAGCTTTGTGATCCGCTCCCAAGAGAACCGGTCTTTCTGGCTGCGGCGCCGCAGCGTGCGCAGCCAGAGACGTCGGATATGGTGGCGGAAGGCGCTGAGTGCCGGGAAGTTGGTCGGCACGGCATGATAGGCGAAATAGCCCCTAATGACCTGCGCCAGCCAACGCCCCTGTTCGGGGATCGCCTGGTGCATTCGCCGTCGTAGCTCCTCCTTGATCTCGCTGAGCTTTGCTCGCATGCGATCCCGCCGGGATTTCCGTTTAAGCAGGAACTTTCCCCTGCGCGACCGCCCGCAGATGAAGATAAAGCCCAGGAACTTGAAGGTCTCCGGTTTTCCGAGCCCGGCTATAGCGCGGTTGTCCGCCGCATGGCGGCCAAACTCGATCAGGCGGGTCTTGTCCGGATGCAGTGACAGCGAGAACTCCTCTAACCGCTTACGCATCGCGTCCCAGAAGCGCCGGGCATCCGTCTCGTGCTCGAAGCCGACGACAATGTCGTCGGCATACCTCACTATGACCATGTCGCCCGTGGCCTCCCGCCGTCTCCAGCGCTCGGCCCAGAGATCGAACACGTAATGCAGGTAGACGTTGGCGAGCAGCGGTGAGATGACGCCCTGAACGCAAAAGGTAACTTTCAATTCGAACGCACGATCAGAGACTGGCGGCGTGGATTGGTGCTTGATTTACGTCGCAAACGGTAATATTTATATGTCACATGCCGCGATCAACCGATGTGCAGAAGGCCGAGCGATTGAATGCAGCCCATCGGTTGCTGTCGCGCGGCATGAACCTCGCCGAGGCGACCTTGATGCTGTCGCGCGATTTCGAATTGTCGCGGCGTCAAGCCTACCGCTACCTGGAGGAGGCGCAGGCCATCGGGCATCCAGTACCGGTTGGCGAGCCCTCGGTGGCAATCACTCTCAAGGTCCCGGGCAGCGTCGCGCGCGACTTGAGGACTCATTCCGCAGCCAGCGGATTGACGCTCGGCGAGATCGTGGCACGGGCCGTCGCGGCTTTTCTGGCGCAGGAGCGCGAGCATGGCTGAGCGGCGCCCACGCAAAGATCGCGAGGTCCATCTCGACTATGCCTTCGACCGCCTGCTCGCCGCCAAGCTTCAGCAGGCTTACGAGATACTGGTTCCCGACCGCGTCCGCATTATCGGCGAGCGCGGCGGATTGACGGGAGATGAGGATGAAAAGCGCCGCGATCTACGCACGGGTGTCCTCGGATAAGCAGAAGGAGGAAAACACGATTGCCAGCCAGACGGCGGCGCTGATCGAGTTCGCCCAGGGTCGCGGCTACGACGTTCCGGTTGATCGGGTGTTCGAGGATGAGGGCTACAGCGGTGCGAGCCTGGTGCGTCCCGGTCTCGAACGGCTCCGGGATTTGGCGGCGGAAGGACAGCTCGAGGCGATCCTGGTCTATGCGCCAGATCGCTTGAGCCGGAAGTACGCCTATCAGATCCTGCTGATGGAGGAGTTCGCCCGCGCCGGTGTCGAGATCGTGTTCATCAAGGCGCCGCAGGGTGAGACCCCGGAAGACCAGTTGCTGCTCCAGTTCCAGGGCATGATCGCCGAATACGAGCGAGCCCAGATCCTGGAGCGCTCACGCCGGGGCAAACGTCACCGCGCTCGCCAAGGACAGATCAGCGTGCTGAGTGGCGCGCCTTACGGCTACCGTTACGTGCGCAAGAGCGAGGAGACGACCGCTTACTACGAGGTTATCGAGGCCAAAGCTGAGGTGGTGCGCTTGGTCTATGAGCGATACACCGTCGGGCACTTAAGCATCGGCGCCATCACGCGCCTGCTGAACGAGCGCGGCGTGCCGACGAGCAAGCAGGGCTCGCGATGGGAGCGATCGACCGTCTGGGCAATGCTGCGCAATCCGGCCTACAAGGGCGTCGCGTGCTTCGGCAAGACAGAGCTGCGTCCGCGACAGCGGATCACGCGGCCACTGCGCAAGCGTGGCGGTAGCGCCAGTCGCGACAGCGCCAGCCACGAGCGACCTCGGGCCGATTGGATCGAGATCCCCGTGCCGGCGATCGTCAGCGAGGACACTTTCGCCCTGGCCCAGGAGCGACTGCTCACCAACAAGACGCACGCGCCGCGTCGCACGGCCGAGCCCAGCATCGTGCAAGGCCTGGTCTCGTGCAGCAAATGCGGTTACGCGCTGACGCGCACCTCGACGCGCTCGACAGCACGCAAGATCCACTACTATCGTTGCCTCGGCTCGGATGCTTGGCGCCATCTTGGTGGCGCGGTGTGCGACAATCGCCCCGTCCGTCAGGACCTGCTCGATGCTGTCGTCTGGCGTGAGATCATCGGGCTGCTCGAGAACCCCAGCCTCATCGATGGTGAACTCGAACGCCGGCTCACCGCGGCGCGCGAGGCTGCGCCAACAAAACGGCGGGAGGACACATTACAGCGCGACCTCGCTCGACTGCGAAAGAGCATCGACCGCCTGATGACGGCCTATCAAGAGGATCTCCTTTCGCTGGACGAGCTGCGTAGCCGCATGCCCGAACTCAGACAACGAGAGAAGGCCGCGAATGCCGAGCTGCAGTCGATCGCGGTGCAGGCGCAAGATCGTGCTGCCTATCTGCGCTTGGCCGAAACGCTTGCGGCGTTCTTGACACGACTGCGGTCATCGGCTGACAACCTCGACATCCACGAGCAGCAGCGCATCGTCCGTCTGCTCGTTAAGGAGGTTCTGGTCGGCGAGGACACGATCGTCATCCGTCATTCGATTCCAGTCACGACCGCGCCGCCGCGCAAAGAGGAACCACCGATTCCATCCGGCAGATCCCCGTCATCAGCCGGAAGTTACCTTTTGCGTTCAGGGCGTCATCACCGAACCCTGACCTGTCCCCTTGTCACTGACCGTGACGATCCCGTCTTCCAGTACGCCCGCCTTCAGCCACTTCCGTATCAGGCGGATGATGCGTGGGTCGCCGACCCGATGCATCTGATCAAG
>Ga0080064_1006790_pt1 | contig 12080 bp, 8 predicted proteins | sample Subgrocontami54m_FD_69260 | JGI IMG/M metagenome (GOLD analysis project Ga0080064, IMG submission 69260) | Subsurface groundwater microbial communities from S. Glens Falls, New York, USA - GMW46 contaminated, 5.4 m (SPADES assembly) (version 2) ...
GATCCCGTCGCCGCGACGCGCGCATGCCTGAGAGCGCTGGTCGATCAAGTCGGCAACCGGCGCGTGAGCTTGGCGGGCACCACCGGTTCGGCACGCGAACTCGCCGGCGCCTACCTCGGCACCGAGCATGTCTACAATGAAATTTCAGCCCACGCCGCCGGCACGGCCCATTACGATCCCGGCGTCGATACCATCTTTGAAATCGGCGGGCAGGATGCCAAGTATATTTATTTGCGCAATGGCGTTCCCATCGACTACGCGATGAACAATGCCTGCTCCGCGGGCACCGGCTCTTTTCTCGAAGAAAGCGCCCACGGCGACCTCGGCATGAACGTTTCTGAGATCGCCGATCTCGCTTTGGCTGCTCCCGCCCCGGTGCAGTTCAAAGCAACCTGCGCTGCATTCATCAACTCCGATATCCGCATCGCCCTGCAAGAAGGCCATTCACGCGAGAACATCGTCGCCGGCCTGGTTTATGCGATCGCCGACAACTACCTAAACCGAGTCAAGGGATCGCGTTACGTCGGCAAAAAAATATTCCTGCAGGGTGGCGTGGCGTTGAATCGCGCTATCGGCCCCGCTTTCGCGCATAGCGTCGGACGTGAGGTCGTGGTTCCACCCAGCCCGGAATTGCTCGGCGCCATGGGCGTCGCGCTGCTGGCGCTCCAACGAGCGGGCCGACCGTTAAGTGCCGCGACGGAGCTTTTGACCCTGGCCGCGCCGGAGATGAAACGCATTCGTCGATTCACCTGCGGTGCCTGCAGCCTGTACTGCGGCATCGACCATTTCGAAGTGGCGGGACGGCGCTTTCCCTTCGGCGGGCGCTGCAGCCTGTACGAGAATGTCTGGAAACGAAAAACGCGCACCGTGGCGGCGCCGGATCTGGTGGAACAGAGAAGCAAGGTGATCTTTGGCCGTCCTGCCGCGACCGTTGAAGCAAAGGTTAAACGCATCGGCATTCCCAAGGCGCTGATGACGCACTCGTTCTATCCACTCTATTCGACGTTTTTCTCCGGGTTGGGCATGGACGTGGTCCTATCGGACATCGACCCGCGCGGCGAGCTAAAGTCCAATGCCGGTTTTTGTTTTCCCGCGCAGATCGCCCATGGCGCGGTGTTGGACCTGGTTCAGCGCGGCGTGGGGTTAATTTTCTTGCCCCATGTGATGCGCATGCCGCGGCGCGAGGCGTGGAAAGAATCTTATTTATGTCCGATCACGCAGGCCAGCCCCTATTTCCTGGCCAAGGCTTATCCGCAGATTCAGTTACTCTCGCCGCTGCTCGATTTTAGCGACGGTTACGCAGCAAGCTCCACGCTGGTCGACATGGCCGTAAGCGAGTTAGGACAGGCGCGCGAGTTCGCTGAGCGGCAGTGGACGGCGGCGGTACGTGCGCAAACGGAAGCCGATGCCGATTTGCAAAAGTTGGGACAAACCGCGCTGGCACAAGCCATCGCGGGGAACGAGCCGGCGATCATCTTGGCGGGCCACAGCTACAACGCTTTCACACCGGAAGGGTCCCAATCGGTGGGCAAGAAATTGTCGAGCATGGGAGTGACGGCGATTCCCGCCGACTGCCTGATCCCGGCAGGCGCCGGTCCCACCTCGTGGCATTTCGCCAACCAAGTGATGCATGCCGTGAAAACCGTCAAAGAACATCCTAATTTATTTCTCCTTTGGGTTAGCAATTTCAGTTGCACTATCGATGCTTTCACCCAAGCGATGCTCACTGCCGAGATGGGCTCAAAGCCCTATCTCATCCTCGAAATCGACTCTCACACCGCCGACGCCGGCTTACAAACTCGCTTGGAAGCCTTCCTCGACATCGTCGGAAACTATCGCGCCGGACAGAGTCGCCGCGCCCCCCGGTTTACGCCCGCGCGGCTCATTGCGGGCGGCCAAATCCGCCGAGGAAACGGCGCGCAAGTAGCGCTCGCCGACCCGCGCGTCAAACTCTATTTCTCCAATTTCTCGCAATACCACGCGGGGACTTTAGCTATGGCGGTCGGTTGGCTGGGCCTGCACGCGGGTGAAGTCATTCCGCTCGACCGCCGCCAACTCAGGAGAGGGCTACAGCACACCTCTGGACGAGAGTGCCTGCCCTTGCCGATCTGCATCGGCCAGCTTCTCGATATTCACGAGCGACGCAGCCCCGGCGAGATCAGCGGTTTTTACATGATGCAGGGCGGCGCGCCCTGTGTCGTCGATGCCTACGTGGGCTACCTCGAGCAGTTCATCAACGAACAGCAGTTGGACGATCTATTCCTGCTTGCCCCCGGCGGCGAAAACGATCTTTGCGGATACGATGAGATCACCCTGGCAAAATATACCCTGCCGGCGCTGCTGGTGGCGGACATCATGGCCGAGATCGAGCAGGTGCTTTGTGTCGTCGGCGATGGTCACGGTGTAGCCGAGCTTAAACGGCAGTGGGCGAATTTCAGAGCAACCAGTACTTCGCTCGAACAATTCCATACCGAACTGTCCGGTTTCATCGACCGCTTGGCATCCCTGCCGCGCAAATCAAACCCGCTCGCCTGTCCACGGGTACTCGTTACCGGCGATTTTTTCACCCGGTTTAGTCCCTTTTTCATGGAAGGCGTGGGCGAGATCTATAACGAACGGGGCATTATCCTTAAGCCCGTTGACTTGAATAGCCTCCTTTTGTACGGCGCTTATAACGCGGTGTTTGAAGCCGCCGGCGGTTGGGGACTCAAACCGGGCGGCGCGGCATTGGCCAAAGCCTGTACAAAAATTTTCCGACCCGACGGGAAAGAGTACTTGCGCCGTTGGCTCACCTATCGGACCGAGCGGCGTTCCGAGGAATACTATCGCCGGATCTTTCACAAGAGCGGGTTGCTCGTGGCAACTCCAAGAGATGCCTCTTCGCTATTCGCAGACGCCTCTGAACATATTTCGCCGAAGATCTTCGGCGAGGCTTTTCCTACGGTAGGCGACGGCGTCAGGGCCGAAACCGATGGCTATGATGGCATCATCATTATCGGCCCGTTCAACTGTCTCCCCTTCCGCATCGCCGAAGCCATTCTCAAACCGCATAGCATCCGAGGCGGGATGCCCATCCTCACCTATGAGAGCGACGGCTACGCGGTATCGCCATCCTTCTTGCGACAGGTCGAGGTCCACACCCAACAGGTACTCGATCACAGTGCGCGCCGTGTCATCCACGACGCGGCGTGAAACCGGAAAGATTGACGTAGGCCCGGTCACTCGTCTGATGCTCGGTCACGCAGTTAATTTTTTTCACAATTGACCAAGTCGACGCGGTTGTTTCCCATGCATGCAAAGCCGCGCGGCCGATAGTTAGTGCTACCGGGAAATTACATCAATTGTATCAACAGATGACGGCGCGGGCCTTGGATGGCGGCCCGGTTGCGGGTGGCATACGCCTTGCCTTTAGACCTAATCAACCGGCCTTTGGTGAGGTGAAATGATGGATACAGAACTGATCGCTTCGTTGGCCCAACTTCTGCGCGACCAGCGCGACAGCTTTCTCCGGGAATTCCGCAAGGCCGAAGAAGCCCTGGACATGATCGCCGAGGAGCGGGAAAGCGAATTGGAGGAACATGCTCAAGAAGAGCAGTGCGCCCGGCTGCTGACCCGATTGGATAACCGCACGCTCGTGGCGGTTCGAGAAATCGACGCTGCCCTTGAGCGGATTCTTAAGGGCGCCTATGGCAAGTGTGAACGGTGCCGGAAAGCTATCCCGGTCGCGCGCCTGCGTGCGCTGCCGGCAACCCGCTTCTGTAAGAGCTGCGCCGGGCGCAGCGAGCGCCGGCCGGTAGCCGCCAGCGGCGCGAGGGAGACCATGACTGCGGCTTCAGCTCCGCCGGATCTGAGCCTGCTCAACGACCGCGAAATGGCCGAGACGATTCTGGAGCACTTAATGGAAGACGGCCGCATCGATATGGAAGAGTTGCGCGTGGTCGCGCGAAAAGGGGTGGTTCACCTCACGGGCGCGCTTCCCAGCGAAGCGGAGCATCAGATCCTGTTGCGGACTTTGACCGACGTGCTCGGCTTCAAAGAGATCGTCGACCATATCGAGATCGAAGAACTGCTCTGGGAAAACGACCGGCGCACAAGAGAGAAACCGCCGGAGGAGCAGCCGAGCTGGGAAGATTCGCCCGGGACCGAAGACGTTGTTGAGAGTCATGAAGAGGGCACGGAGTTTGTCGCGCCGGCGAAACCGACGCCCGAAGAACAGTGAGCGCCATACGGCGGCGCAAGACCGCCATGGAACGTAGCGCAACCGACCCCTCGACTCGGTCTCCGGCCATGGCCGGAGACCCTTCGCTCGGGGTTCCACCTGAAAATCGAGGGGTCGTCCTGAGCGAGCGTGGTTCGACAGACTCACCACCCCGAGGAAAATCGAGGGGAAGCGAGTCGAAGGGCAACAGAAGTGGTGCCTCAGGCTCGCCCGGAAGGCTCCACAAGCAACTCAACCTGCGCATCGCGCGCCGCCTCGATGAAGTGGCGCAGTTGCTGGAGGCGCAGGCGGGCAATCTCTATCGCGTTCAAGCCTATCGCCGTGCGGCCGAAACTTTGCGGCGCCTGCCGCGCTCCGCTGCGGGAATCGTTCAGCGGGAAGGCGATCCCGGCTTGCGCCGGCTCCCCGGCATCGGCGAAAGCCTCGCGCGATCGATCGCCACACTGGTGCTTACGGGAAAGCTTCCCATGCTGCACCGGCTGCGCGGTGAAAGCGACGCGGGATTGCTGCTCGCCTCGGTGCCGGGAATCGGCAAGGCTCTCGCTGCGCGGCTGCACCACGACCTCGGCATCGAGACCCTGGAAGAACTCGAAGCCGCTGCTGATGATGGAAGGTTGAGAAAGATCGCCGGCATCGGCTACAAACGGCTCGCGGCGATCACCGACTCGCTTTCCGCTCGTCTCGGCCGCGTTCGACCGCTGCGGGCAATCCGCAAGACCGCCGAGCCTGCGGTTGCGGAGATATTGGATGTCGACCGTGAATATCGTGAAAAGTCAGCCAGCGGCGCCTTGCGAATGATTGCCCCGCGGCGTTTCAATCCCAATCACGAGGTTTGGCTGCCGATCCTGCACGCGGTGCGCGGCGAGCGCCACTACATGTCGCTCTTTTCCAACACCGCCCATGCGCACCAGATGGGAAAGACCAGGGACTGGGTCGTGCTCTATTACGACGGCCGCGAGGGCGAACGGCAATGCACCGTCATTACCAGCCAGCGCGGCCCGCTCATCGGCAAGAGAATCGTTCGCGGGCGCGAAGTTGAATGTTTAGATTACTACCGCGATACCGAGAGCGCTTCGGCGCCAGCCTCCGGGGATCGAGAGACAGAGCCATCGCTGGACCACGCAGCTTCGAGGTAACGATGGCCCAACGGAAACGCCGCCACCGAACCGTCACGGTGCGCGAGATGGGCATCGACGACATTTCGAGCGAAGCGCAACGCCGGTTGCACGGCGGTCCCGCGCCAAATTACGGCAGAAGATCGCAAAACGGCGGCGCAAGAGGAAACCGCTGCCGAAGTAATTTTCACCCGGCTACCGGCAACCCAAGCTAACCAACGGCGGAGACTCTTGCTTCCTGGCCTTCGAGGATCTTTATGACGTCCTCGTCGGAAACCTGCTCGAAATCCTTGAAGAACTGGCCCACGGCGTAGAATTCCATCGGCACCTTTAGACAAACCATGGCGTCCGCTTCCTGGCGCATCGCGCGCGCGGCTTGCGCCGACGCCACAGCGACGGCGCCGACGAGCTTCTTCGGTTGGCGCGCGCGGATCGCTCGCAGCGCAGCCATCATCGTGGAGCCGGTGGCGATGCCGTCGTCGACCACGATCACGACTCGGTCCTTGGGGTCGATCGGCGGGCGGTGGGGCGTGTACCGGGCGCGCCGCTGGCGGATGACTTCGAGCTGCCGGTTTTTCTCCGCTTCCAGGTAACCCTCGTCGATTTCGTAGGCGTAGTCCGAATAAAATACCCGGCCGCTTTCGTCGATGGCGCCGATGGCCAATTCCGGTTGCGAGGGATAGCCGAGCTTGCGCACCAAAACAACGTCCAATTCGCCGCCCAAGGCATCGGCGATGATCTTCGCCATCGGCACGGCGCCGCGGGGAATGGCTAGGACCAAAGGATGCTTGTTTCGGTAATAGGCGCCCAACCTGCGCGCCAAAAGCCGCGCCGCCTCTTCTCGGTTTTGGAAAATCATGTTGATCGCTCCTGAGGTTCAAGGTTCAAAGTTTAGTGTTCAACGTCCCTACCGCACACTTTGACCTTTGAAAGCTGAACGTTCAAGCACGGCCCCGCGGCGAGCGCCGGTCGAGACGGTGCTGTCGCGCCGACGGTTTCGTTGGGCGAACTCTGTATTACAATGGGCATCATGATCTCTCAGAGGTTCACTCAGCTTCCTCGTTCTGCTCGACGAACACCCGGAGCAAATCCATGACGGAAATCATGCCGACCAATTCTTCCCCATCGACCACGGGTAAAGAACTGATGCGGTAGGTTTCCAGCACCTTGCCTGCTTGCACCAACGGCGCATCGGGGGAAATCGTCATCGGGTCCACTGTCATCGCCGCCGTAACCGTTAAGTTCTCTGTATAGCGGCGAATCTCCGCCTCGTCGCGAAACAACGGATAGGCTGGCGCGACTTGACGAATGTCCCGGTCGGTGACGATGCCGACGAGCTTGCCCTCCTCGATGACCGGAATCGACCGGATATCCCGCCGGCGCAGCAGCTCGATGACTTTTTGCAACGAGTCCCGGGGGCCCACGGTCGCCGGGTCAACGGCCATGCAGTCGCGCACCCGCAGCTTCGACGCCATTGCCTTTCCCCTCTCGGGTAGGCACGGAAATCCCATAGGTCTCATCCGGTTTTTATTGTTTCCGCTCAGCCGGCGACCCCATCCATTCGGGATCAATCGCCTGAATCGCCTCTTCCCTGAGCTTCCCATAGGATTCCGCGAAGCCCGGGTGATGGCGCTCCAGGTACGTCTTGAGGATTTCGATCTCGATTTTCAGCGAATCGATGGCCGCAGTGAGATCGATTTTCGCCTCGCGCATGAACGAAACCGCCGCTTCGAACTCCCTTTGCATCAAATGAAACCGCTGCTCGATGTCCGCGTCATGCATGGAGCACCTCCCAAACGATTCAATGCCTCTCCCTGCTACGAATCAAAGCCGTCGAAAGCCATTCACCATACACGCCTCTGCCGGCACTAGTAGCCACTAAGACTACGCTGTTTTAATCGCATACGCCGTGCCATCTGCGGGGGGTCGATTGAAGTCAGCAAAACAGCGAGAAAAGCCAAACTCGCAATGAAATTTTCGCGATGAAGGGAAAATCAGCGTGCGGAACTTTCAAAAACGCAAAACTGGCTTTGGCGCCTCGCGCCGTCCGGTAGCATTCAACCGACGCAAGCGATGGCGGAGCCGAATCTTGCGCCCACCACCGTAGTGAATCGCGCCTAAGGATCTCGCCGATATTACGCGCAACCTTGAAGTCCCTCCTGAGCTTCGCAGCCGAGTTCCGGTAGAATTCTTGTCCAAACTTCTTTAAAGTAGTCCAGAAACCCGTCCATGTCTGCGGCACTCATGCCCGAGAGCAGGCGGGTATATTACAATCGTGGTTCACAGTTCCAATACGCTGACGACATTCCTGGCGCCAGTCCTCACGCCGCACGGCCGTTTGCTGCTAGCGCAAGTTGAAGATGCGCCGCCGCTCTCCCCGGATCTCGCGGAGAGACTGCAAGAAGCGTTTACACGAGGCCACGGTCACGGTCTTCTGCAACTCGGCGCCGCCGAGGTTCAGACGGCGATGCCACCCGTGTTCATGTACTGGCGCGAGTTTTCCGGGCGCTACGTCGTGGCTCTCTGCGCGCTTTCGGACGTCGAAGCCGGCCTCGCGTTGCCGCCGATACCGCCGCCTGGGCGCGCGGATCTCGACTCATTCGCCGCGGCGGCGCCGTCGATGACCGGAGCGGAATATCTGACGGCTTCCGTTCTCGAAACGGTCTGGACCGACGTCGATGCGGCGTTTCGGTTGGAACTGTCGCAGTCGAAGTTATCAGTCCAGGACTTCCTCAAGCGCAAGAACCCCGCATGGAACGTGGTTGGACGGGTCCATTTCAATCTCGCCGAGAACCGCAAAGATGAGGAAGCGCCGTTCGCATTCCTGGCCACGTATACGACGCGCTTGTCGGCGCATGCGAAGGCTCAACACCTGCCGCTCGGCAGAGCGCTCAGCGAGTATGCAGGCGCGGCGAACAAGTCGCGGCTTCTGTCGCTGCTGTCACCGGTGCAGCGCGTTGCAGAGCAGTGCCCCTGGCTCAAGGCGATGGTCGATTCCGGCGAGGTCTTTCACCCGCTGCGCTGGACACCCGCGGAGGCTTTTCAACTGCTGAAGGATCTATCGCTCCTCGAAGCGGCTGGTGTGATCGTTCGCGTGCCAAGCGCTTGGATGGCGAATCGTCCATCGCGGCCTCAAGTGACCGCGACCGTGGGCGGCAAGCCGCCATCGGGAATCGGGACGGACGCGCTTCTGGACTTCCGGATGGAAGTCACGCTCGACGGCGAGCGATTGAGCGAAACCGAGATAGCGAAGCTGCTCGCAGATTCCAATGGCCTTCATCTCGTGCGCGGCCGCTGGGTCGAAGTGGATCGAGAGAAGCTCGCCAAAATGCTGGACCAATTTCGGGCCGTTGAAAAAGCGGCGGCTGAGACCGGAGTGACCTTCGCCGACGCGATGCGCATGCTCGCGGGCGCGAACGTCTCTGACGGTGGTCTCACGGATTCGGCAGCGCTCGACTGGTCGCGCATTGTCGCGGGTCCGTGGTTCGCCAAAACTCTGGAAGAGCTCCGGCATCCGCAAGCACTCGCGCGCTTAAAACCCGGGGATGAGCTAAAAACGACGCTGCGTCCGTATCAGCAGGCCGGCCTTCGCTGGCTCCACCTCCTGTCCATGCTCGGTCTCGGCGCTTGCCTGGCCGACGATATGGGACTGGGCAAGACGATGCAGGTTCTGGCGCTGATGCTCGTGCTGCGGCGCGACGGAGGCGGTCCAAGACGGCCGAGCCTTCTCGTCGCGCCCGCGTCACTACTCGCAAACTGGGCATCGGAAATCGAACGATTCGCGCCAAGTCTCAAGGCGATCGTCGCGCATCCATCGGCGATGCCAGCCGCCGAATTGCGAAGTCTCGACGCGAACCGCCTCGCCGGCGTCGATCTGGTCATCACGAGCTACGGAACGCTCTTGCGCGTTCCCGAACTTTTGAAAATCCAATGGAGACTGTCCGTGCTGGACGAAGCGCAGGCCATCAAGAATCCCGGCGCCCGGCAGACACGGGCCGCCAAGCAGATCGATGCTCAGGCGCGGATCGCGCTCACCGGCACGCCGGTGGAAAACCGGCTCGGAGATCTTTGGTCCATCTTCGACTACATCAATCCGGGCCTGCTCGGATCGAGCAAGGAATTCACAACATTCACCAAACGGCTCGCCGAAAGGCCGCATAATCCTTACGCGCCCCTGCGCGAGTTGGTGCGCCCATACATCCTGAGGCGATTGAAGACGGACAAAAGCGTCATCGCGGATTTGCCGGATAAGACCGAGGTGAAGGCGTTCTGCCAACTCACGCGCAAGCAGGCCGCGCTGTATCAGGAAGCCGTGACGGAATTATCTGAACGACTCGAAAAGACACACGGAATCGAGCGTCGTGGTATGATCCTCGCGTTCCTGATGCGTTTCAAACAAATCTGCAATCACCCATCGCAGTGGCTCGGCGACGGCGCATGGGCGGAAGGGGACAGCGGCAAACTCGCGCGCCTGCGCGAGATCGTCGACGTTATCGCCGCGAGGCAGGAAAAGGTATTGGTCTTTACGCAATTCCGTGAAGTCACCGCGCCGCTTGCGGCGTTTCTGGGCTCGGTGTTTGGCCGTTCCGGACTTGTGCTGCACGGCGAAACCGACGTGAAGAAGCGCCAGTCTCTTGTGCGGCAGTTTCAGGAAGACGAAGCCGTGCCGTTCTTCGTGCTGTCGCTCAAGGCGGGCGGAACCGGACTCAATTTGACTGCGGCATCGCACGTCGTTCATTTCGATCGTTGGTGGAATCCGGCGGTCGAAAACCAAGCGACGGATCGCGCCTTCCGCATCGGTCAGACCAAGAACGTGCTCGTCCAGAAGTTCTTGTGCCGCGGAACAGTGGAGGAGAAAATCGACGCGCTCATTGACTCGAAACTACAACTTTCGCAGGATCTGCTCGAAGGCGGAGCCGATCTGCAGCTGACCGAGATGAAGGACGACGAACTACTGAAGCTCGTCGCGCTGGACATTCACGCCGCCTCACTGGAGTGACGCATGGGCAGATACGACTATGATTATGGTTGGAAACCCTACGTGCCGGTTGCCGAACGAAGGCGGAAGGCGGCGCGCGAAGCTGCCAGACTGGCGAAGAAAGGCCGGACGGTTTCGCCGGTCGTTATCAAGGGCTCGAAGATCGCGAATACGTTTTGGGGCAAAGCCTGGTGCGACAATCTCGAACGCTACAGCGACTACTCCAACCGGCTCCCGCGCGGCCGCACGTACGTTCGCAATGGCTCCGTGGTCGATCTGCAGGTCTCGCCCGGCGCAGTGACCGCGCTGGTTAGCGGCTCTAGTCTCTATCGCGTTGAAGTAAAGGTCACTACTGTACCGAAGGCTCACTGGAACGCGGTCTGCACGGACTGCGCGGGTGCGATCGATTCTGTAGTCGAACTGCTGGAAGGGCGGTTATCCAAGGCAGTCATGACACGACTTTGCCAGGAGAAGACCGGACTGTTTCCGCGGCCGGCGGAGATCAAGTTCAAATGCAGTTGCCCGGACTGGGCGTCGATGTGCAAACACGTCGCCGCCGTGCTCTACGGAATCGGCGCACGACTGGACGAAAGGCCCGAACTTTTGTTCGCGCTGCGAAACGTGGACCAGCAGGACCTTATCGCCCGTGCCGGCAAAGGTATGGCGAAGAAAAGGAAAGGACCGGCCGCCGCAAAAGTTCTTGAGAGCAGCGACCTGTCCGAGATCTTCGGTATCGACATCGCTGAGTCACCGGCTAAGCCAGGGCGCAGGCGCCGAACTCCCCTCAAGTAAGGCGTTGATCCACCTCCGACAGAGAGTAAATTTACTCAATGTTAAATGATAGGAATTCGCTTTTTAGCGCCCGACGCGGATAACTGAAAACCGGCTCTATCAGCCGATTGAGAACCAGCGAAATCAGTATTGTGTTCCCGGAATGCCATGATGTCGCGGCAGGCATTGACGATAGACGACAGCCGTTGAGCCGTGGTTGCGGGTTGCGTGGATTTTTGATTGCGCGCCATTTCCGGCCTCAAAAGATCGTCTTCCAGTATGCGTTGAGTCGCGATACTGCGCTCTCAATCGTGATCTCGGTAAGCTTCATCTCTTGCGCCATAGCCATGTAAGAAGATGCCCACGTCGCTGGAGCAGGAGCGAAGAAGTCGGGAATGCTATGTGTCGCGCGGTGGTGAAAAGTGGCTTCAACCGCAGATTTGACTGCTCCAGGATTTGGGACGCCGTGGTCGAGAATCAAAGTCATATCGACTAGGTCCTTTACACGCGAGTTCAGACCGCTTTTTCTTGGCAGCGAGTAGGCGTGGATTTTCTCCGCGAATTGCTGCGTCAAGGGGATAAGTGGAAATCTTGCCGGCGGGATAGCAGCGAACGAAAGGTAGTCTTCGCCGTTTGTCCATTCGGCCTCTTCAAGAATAACATCGCCGATTCCAACATCCAGGTGGAATTTTGCGAAGGTCCGTCTGTCGAGCAGGACTTCTACTGGGAAGCGAGCGCCGCCACCCGGAGGCGCATCGAACTCCTGCCGTGGCGCGGCGATGGTAATCGCGAAATGATCTCCAAGATCTCGAGCGGCCGCTTCCTGGAGTTCGTCCCAAAGTTTCTGGATCGTGGTTGCAGGGTTGTCGGCTCGTGAACCAGTTACAGGCAAAGCCAAATCCACATCTTTCGTTGTCCGCGCTTTTAGTCCGTAGCGAACTTCCAAGCCATAGCCTCCCTTCACGATCCAGGGAGAGCTCTGATCGACAAATAGCCT
>Ga0080064_1006793_pt1 | contig 12075 bp, 9 predicted proteins | sample Subgrocontami54m_FD_69260 | JGI IMG/M metagenome (GOLD analysis project Ga0080064, IMG submission 69260) | Subsurface groundwater microbial communities from S. Glens Falls, New York, USA - GMW46 contaminated, 5.4 m (SPADES assembly) (version 2) ...
TTCCGGCCCGGCGTCATGGAGCGGCTGGGGCTGGCGCCCGAGGAACTCCTGAAGCTCAATCCCAAGCTCGTCATCGGCCGCATGACGGGCTTCGGGCAGGACGGGCCGATGGCGCAGGCGGCGGGCCACGACATCAACTACATCGCGCTCGCGGGCGTGCTGCACACCATCGGCCGGAAGGGCGAGGGCCCGGTGCCGCCGCTCAACCTGGTCGGCGACTTCGGGGGCGGGGGCATGTTCCTCGCCTTCGGCGTGGTGTGCGCGCTGCTGGAGGCGCAGAGATCCGGCAAGGGCCAGGTGGTGGATGCCGCCATGGTCGACGGTGCGGCTTACCTCGCCGCCGGCATCTTCGGCATGTACTCGCAGGGCACCTGGGCCGACGAGCGCGGCGTCAACGTGATCGACGGCGGCGCCCCCTGGTACGACGTCTACCGGACCAAGGACGGCAAATGGCTCTCGGTCGGTGCCATCGAAAGGCGTTTCTACGAGGAATTCGTCACCAAGCTCGGGCTCAAGCTCGCCGATCTGCCCAAGCAGCACGACCGCAAAGGCTGGCCGCAGTTGCGGCAGCGGTTCACTGAGATCATCGCCACGCGCACGCGTGACGACTGGGAGCAGGTGTTCGAAGGCAGCGACGCGTGCGTGGCCCCGGTGCTGGCCCTGGGCGAGGTGGAGAGCCACCCGCACAATGTGGCGCGCGCCACCTTCCTGCGGCGCGACGGCGTGCTGCAACCGGGCCCCGCGCCACGCTTTTCCCGTACGCGAAGCGAGATCGGCTCCCCGCCGCGCGCGCGCGGGACCGACAGCGAGGCCGTGCTGAAGGACTGGGGTTTTGCGCCGGCTGAGATCGCCGAGCTGACCAAGGCCGGCGTGGTGGGAGCCGCATAGGCGGAGCTCCAATGCGGCGGGCAGCCGCCGTGAACCATCCGCGGAGCCTCGCAGAGCGACGGCGACACAACGCGCGCTTGACCCGCCGCGCCAACCGCAGCTTGAATTGGCGTTTGCGAGATTCGCCAGCTAGGAGCCGGGGCCCCATGTTCGACTTCGACCGCGTGATCGAGCGCCGCGGCACGCACGCATCGAAATGGGACAACATGGCGCGGCTCTCGGGCATCGAGGCGCCGGATGCGATCCCGATGTGGGTGGCGGACATGGATTTCGCCGCGCCGCCCGGCGTGACGGAAGCCCTCGCGGCCGAGAACAGGCGCGCCATCCACGGCTATTACGCCGACACCGGGACCTGGGCGGCCGCGCTCGCGGACTGGATGGCGCGTCGGCATGGCCTGCGCGTGGACCCGGGCTGGGTGAGCCCGACGCCCGGGGTCGTTTCCGGGCTGGGTCTCATCCTGCAGGCGGTGAGCGCGCCCGGCGACGAGGTTGTCGTGTTTCCGCCCGCCTACCACGCTTTCCGCAGGATCATTCTCGCCAACGAGCGGCGCATTCTCGATGCACAGCTTGTGGAGACCGATGGCCGTTACGCCATGGATCTCGATGCCCTGCGCGCCAAGCTGACGCTTCGCACCAAAGTTGTCTTCTTCTGCAGCCCTCACAATCCCGGCGGCACCGTCTGGTCTGCCGAGGAGATCCGCGCGCTGGCCGCCTTCTGCGCCGAGCACGACTTGATCCTGGTTTCCGACGAGATCCATTGCGATCTGGTCTTTGACGGCGCGAAGCACACGCCCACCATCGTCGCCGCGCCCGACATCGCAGACCGTCTGATCACCTGCGTCGCCGCGACCAAGACCTTCAATCTCGCCGGCGCCCATGTCGGTGCGTGCGTCACCTCGAATGCGGCGTTGAAGCGTCGTCTCGACGCACGGATCATGGCGAGCAGCCTTGGCTCCTACAACAGGTTCGGCATGATCGCGACCGAGGCGGCTTGGCGGACCGGCGAGGCATGGCTCGACGCGCTGTTGGCCTATCTCGCCGAGAGCCGCGATCTTTTCGACGCGCGGATCGAGGCCGCTGCGCCCGGCGCGCGCTCGATGCGGCTCGCCGCCACCTATCTCGCGTGGGTCGATTTTTCCGGCACCGGCCTGCCGCCCGAAGAGGTGGCTGCCAGAGTGAAGAGCCGGGCGCGCATCTTTGCCAGTCCCGGCCCGCAATTTGGACCGGGCGGCGAGGCCTGGCTGCGCTTCAACTTCGCCACGCCGCGCCCGATCCTCGAGGAGGCGCTCGGCCGGCTGGAGGACGCGTTTCGGGATTTGCGGACGGGCAGGTGAGAGCCAAGGCGATGAAGAGACCCGTCGTCGGCGTGATCGGCAACGCACATTTTGTCGAGAACCGATTTAACCTGCAAGCTGTGGGAGTGAGAAACCTCCGGGCGGTGGCGGAAGTCGCCGGTGCGCTGCCGTTGATGTTCGCAAGCGCGCCGGACATCACCGATATCGACACGCTGCTGGAGGTGGTCGACGGCGTGCTGCTGACGGGCGCCCGCGCCAATGTGCATCCGGCCCGTTTCGGGGCCGAGCCGCATCCCGGGCACGAGCCCTACGACGAGGCGCGCGACGCCGTGGCCCTGGCGTTGGCCGAGGCGTGCGTTGCCCGCGGCGTGCCGATCCTGGGCGTCTGCCGCGGCTTGCAGGAGCTGGCCGTCGCCTTCGGCGGCACGCTGCATCCCGAGATCCGCGAGTTGCCGGGGCGCATGAACCACCGCATGCCGCGGTTGGAGAACGGCGAGATCCATCCCGATCCCGCCGTCATCTTCGCCGAGCGCCACGACGTCAGGCTCGTTCCGGGCGGCGTCTTCGCGCAGCTATTCGGCCGCGAGACCATCCGCGTGAACTCGCTTCACGGTCAGGGCATTCTCGAGCCCGGCAAGCGCATCGTGGTCGAGGGCGTAGCGGAAGACGGCACGATCGAGGCGATCCGGATCGCCGACGCGCCAGGCTTTGCGCTCGGCGTCCAGTGGCATGCGGAGCACGATCCACGAGGCAACGCGGTGAACCGTGCGTTGTTCGAGGCGTTCGGCCGGGCGCTGCTGGCGCGCGGCGGGAAACCCGCCTAGCGTGGACCTCTGACCCGAACGGTCCGACGTTCGATCTTCGGCCGGAGAAATTGACATGGACCATTCGCTCACGCCGGCGCAGCAGGAGATCCGCGAGGCGATCCTCAAGATCTGCGCGCGCTTTGGCGACGACTACTGGCTCGCGCGCGATGCCGACGGCGTCTTCCCACGCGAGTTCCATGGCGCGCTGGCGGAGGCCGGCTGGCTCGGCATCGCCATGCCGGAGGCCTACGGCGGCGCCGGGCTCGGCATCACGGAAGCCGCCGTCATGATGCAGGCGGTGGCCGAGTCGGGGGCGGCATTCTCCGGCGCCTCGGCCGTGCACATGAACATCTTCGGGCTCAATCCCGTCGTGGTGTTCGGCAGCGAGGAGCAGAAGCGCCGCTTCCTGCCGCCGCTGATCGCCGGCAAGGAGAAGGCGTGCTTTGCCGTCACCGAGCCCGACGCCGGCCTCGACACTACGCGCATGAAGACGCGGGCCGTGCGCAGCGGCAACGGCTACGCGGTGCACGGGCAGAAGATCTGGATCTCCACCGCGCAGGTGGCCGAGCGCGTGCTGCTGCTCGCCCGCACCACGCCGCTCGAGCAGGTGGGGAAGCGCACCGAGGGGCTCACGCTGTTCTACACGACCCTGGACCGCGCTTACGTGGAGGCACGCGTCATCGACAAGATGGGGCGAAAAGCGGTCGATTCGAACCAGCTGTTCTTCGACGGCCTGCCGGTGCCGATCGAGGACCGCATCGGCGAGGAGGGCCGCGGCTTCGAGTACATCCTGCATGGCATGAACCCGGAGCGGATCCTGATCGCCGCGGAGGCAGTGGGCACCGGCCGAGCGGCGCTCGCCCGCGCCGCGCGCTACGCCAAGGAGCGCATCGTGTTCGGCCGCCCGATCGGCCAGAACCAGGCGATCCAGCATCCCCTCGCCAGGTGCTGGATGGAGCTGGAAGCCGCGCAGCTGATGGTGCTGAAGGCGGCCGCGCTCTACGACAAGGGCGAGCCCTGCGGCATCGAGGCCAACGCGGCCAAGTATCTGGGTGCCGAGGCGGGCTTCACGGCCTGCGAGACGGCCGTGTTGACCCACGGGGGCATGGGCTATGCGAAGGAGTTCCACGTCGAGCGCCTGCTGCGCGAGATCATGATCGCGCGCATCGCGCCGGTCACGCGCGAGCTGATCCTGTGCAACGTCGCCGAGAAGGCGCTGGGGCTGCCCAAGTCTTATTGACCCCCTGCAAACGGGATCCCCCGGCATCCAGACACGCCAGGCAAGCCGACGCGCTCAGGCGACCAGCTGCTTTGCTGCGGCGATATTCTCGATGGTCCTGGCGCAGGCTGCCGCCGCTTCAGCGCCCTTGACGAGGAAATGCTCGCGGAAGAAGCGCCGATGCTCCTGATGCTCATGGAACCGCTGGGGCGTCAGCACGGCCGAGATGATCGGCACTTCCGTGTCGATCTGCACGCGCATCAGCGCGCCGATCACGGCATCGGCCACGAACTCGTGCCGATAGATGCCACCATCGACGACGAAGCCAGCCGCAACGATGGCGGCATAGCGCCCGCTTTGTGCCAGGAGCTTGGCTTGCAGGGGTATTTCGAAGGCGCCCGGCACCTCGAAGAAGTCGATCGACGTCTCTGGCGTGCCCAGACGGCGAAGCTCGGACACGAAGGCCGAGCGGCACTGATCGACAATGTCCTTGTGCCAGCAGGATTGCACGAACGCTATGCGGCCCAACCCCGCGGGGAAAGACCGTGCGGCGCTGGTGGGATGGGAGAGCAGATCTGACTGATTCATGGCGTCCTCAAACGTTGAGACCAGAATCAGGACGCACGGGCTCGCGCCAGCGGACAGCCGCACAGGGCGGCCGACAGGCGAGTGTCCCGTTCTCTTTCATCCGGACTGTTACCGTCGGCCTCGGCTTCTCACCGAGTCTGCTGACCTCGCCGTTGTGACCTCGGCGAGCGCTCGCGGGCTCTTGCCATTCTCGGCAATTACCGCCGGTGGGGACTTCCACCCCGCCCTGAGAACGATGCGTCGCCTCTGTGGGAAGCGGCGCCGCTCGAGATTGCTCGCGGACATATCCTTCAGTCAAGCCGGTTGCGCGAACCGTCGCACGCTATGGCTGCTTGCCGGGATTTGCCGACGCCTTCGCCTTTGCGGCGACATGATCCTTCAGCGCCGCGGCGATGATCTCGGCCACCTGCTGCGAGCCGTGGTCGGTGAAGTGCACGGCGTCGTAGACGTCGCCGAAGGACCAGGGGCGGGCGGCGGCGAGATCGATGAGGAGGGCGCCCTCGCTCTTGGCCACCTCGCGCACGATGGCGTTGAAGTGGTCGTGGACAGTGGCGAACTCCTCCGGGCGCTGCACCACGCCGGCCAGCCGCTCGCGGTTGATGAAGATGTCGCGGCGCTCGACCTCCGAGCGCGGCTGGACGTTCACCTGCGTCACCAGCACCGGCGTGATGCCCCAGGCCGAGGCGAGCCGCACGAACGACTTGAGCGAGCTCTCGTAGGCGTGCGCCATGGCCTTCTGGCGCTCGAGCGGATTGCCGGCGTCGCCCTTGGCCCCGGTCGCGGCGTGGGCAGGCCTGATGCGGAAAAATCCGCGCACCGACTTGACCGTCTCCTGCAGGAACTCGGAGGTATAGGGGATCAGCGATCGCACAAGAACGCGGCCGGCCTCGCTGACCGACTGCTTCTCGCCCTCGACCAGGCGCAGGGAGCCCTCCTTGACCCAGTAGGTGCCGTGCGCCGACAGCGTGCCGACATCGTTGGCCGCCTCCATGAGCACGACGAAATCGGGCTGCAGCGGGATGACCTTGCCCAGCAGCAAAATGAGCGCGTGCATGCTGTTGTTGCCGGAGAGGCCCGCATTGATGCCGTTGACCTTCAGGCCCAGCGCCTCCTCGAGCTGGCGCGCGGCCAGATGCGGGAAGCGGTTCTCGGGGAGGACAAAGGCGCATTCCGTGGTCGAGCCGCCGAGGAAGACGATGCTGACGTCGGGCTTGGCATGCCGCCGCGCCGGCTCGATGAAGCCCTCCGCATCGGTGGCGATGCGGTAGGTCTTGGGCAGGCCGCCTTGCGCGTAGCGCTTGCGCGCCTCGGTCGGCAGGAACTGGTAGTCGGTGTTGCGCCGCCACTCGCGCAGCACCAGGTGGCGGGCCGGCCCGGGCCCGGGGTTGAGACCGCTCGCGCGGTAGCGCCCGCCGCCCGGCGACAGCGCCCATTCGAGCAGCGCCACGCCAGCGACCAGCGTCACCGCCCAGAGGACGATGAGGGCCTTCCGGGCATGCTTCTCGAACCGGTTCGTGCGAGCTGCCATGTGGGATCCGCCCTTGTTGCCAACCAGCAATCGCTGTCAATGGCGCAGGATAGCGAAAATTACGAGGCCTTGCGGCCGACCATGACGAACAGCGCGCCTTCCCAGCCGATGCTGCCGAGCCAGGAGAGCTGGGTGAGCACACGGACCGCCTTGGACCCCGCCGGCCGCGCCACGGCCATGTCCCCCGAGCCGTTGGCCTTGGTGCCGATGATCGGCGGCTCGCAGCTGAGGTAGTCGACGTTGTTGGCTCGGAACCAGCCCATCACCTCGTCGACCGAATGCCACGTCTCGTGCGGGTTGTAGTACTGGTCCTTGACCCAGATCTCGGCCTTGCGCTTGTCGCGGGTGTTGCGCACGTGGCGATCGATGTTGGGACCCAGGATGCCTATCAGCTGGGCGCGCATCCAGGTCGGCACGCGCGCGAACCAATTGTAGAGCCCGACCACGATAAGCCCGCCGGGCTTGGCCTTGCGCACGATCTGGGCAAACGCGGCGCGTGCGTCCTTGGTGTGGTGCAGCACGCCGGTCGAAATGACCACGTCGAAGCATTCGTCCTTGATGCCGAGGTCGAAGATGTTCATCTCGACGAAGCCTACGCGGGGCACCGCATTGCGCAGCTTGTGCTCGACGGCGAGCTCGAGGCTCGACAGCGACAGGTCGATGCCGAGCACATGGTTGTTGTTGAGCGAGAGGAAATGCGACAGCTGGCCGGTGCCGCAGCCGCATTCCAGCACCAGCTTGTTGAAGCCGATGGTCTCGAGCAGGTCGCGGGCGAACGCCGTCTTCTGGCCGCGGTTGACGAGGTCGCCGAACTCCTGCACGCCATCGTAGTTGGGAAACGGGTGCTCCTCGTAGAAACCCTTGATCTTGGCGGTGATGCGGTCGCTGCCCTTGGCTTCGATGGGGCGCAGCAGCGACGGCACGCCCTCGCGGTCGGGATAGACGGCGCCGGTCTCGGGGCAGCGAAAGGCGCCGTCGACGCGCTCGAGCGAGCCGTCCCCCGTGGCGCCGGGGGCCCGCAGGCAGGCCATCAGCCGGTCCGGCATCAAGCTATCGCCGCGCACGGTGGCGGGGAGCGGCGGGAGCTGATCCTGCTTGCGCAGGATGGCGTTGCCGATGACCAGGGTATCCATCTCCGTCGCCATGAAGCAGCGGTAGGCATCCTCCGGCGTGCATACGATGGGCTCGTCGCGCACGTTGAAGCTGGTATTCACCAGCACGCTGCTGCCGGTGCGCTGCCGCATGAGCGTAAGCAGGCGGTGAAAGCGCTCGTTGGTCTCGGGGTGCACGGTCTGGATGCGCGCGGAATAGTCGACGTGGGTGACGGCCGGGATGTCGCTGCGCGCGACGTTGAGCTTGTCGATGCCTTCGAGCGCCTGCTGCTCGGGGGTCATGGCGATCTGGCGCGCGCGCTTCACCGGCGCCACCAGCAGCATGTAGGGGCTGTCGCCGTCGAGTTCGAAGTAGCGACCGACGTCCTCGCGCGGCACGGCGGGCGCGAACGGGCGGAAGCTCTCGCGGTACTTGATGCGCAGGTTGAGCTCGCGCTGCAGGCCCGGCGAGCGGGCATCGCCCAGGATCGAGCGGTTGCCGAGCGCGCGCGGCCCGAACTCCATGCGCCCCTGGAACCAGCCGACGACCTTCTGCTCGCTGAGCGCCGACACCACCTCGTCGAGCAGGGCCGTATCGTCGAGCTGGCGATAGACCGCGCCGTATTTGTCGAGGGCGGCGCGGATCTCGGCCGCATCGAAGGCGGGCCCGAGATAGGCACCGCTCATGCCGTCGGGCTTGTTCTGCGCGCGCCTGGGCTGGCGGTGGTGGAAATGGCAGGCGGCGAGCGCGGCGCCGAGCGCGCCGCCGGCGTCGCCGGCCGCCGGCTGAATCCACAGGTTCTCGAACGCGCCCTCGCGCAGGATCTTGCCGTTGGCGACGCAGTTGAGCGCCACGCCGCCGGCGAGGCACAAGTTCTTCATGCCGGTCTCGCGTGCGAGCGAGCGCGCGAGCTTGAGCACCACCTCTTCCGTCACCGCCTGCACGGAAGCCGCAAGGTCCATGTGCCGCTGCGTGATGCGCTCCTCGGGCCTGCGCGGCGGGCCACCGAACAGGGCATCGAAGCGCGCGTTCGTCATGGTGAGCCCGGTGCAATAGTCGAAGTAGTCGAGGCTCAGGCGGAACGAGCCGTCGGGACGCACGTCGATCAGCTTCTCGTAGATGGTCTTGGCGTAGCGGGGCTCCCCGTAAGGCGCCAGCCCCATCACCTTGTACTCGTCGGAGTTGACCTTGAAGCCGGTGTAGTAGGTGAACGCCGAATAGAGCAGGCCCAGCGAGTGCGGGAAATGGATCTCCTTGGTGATGGTGAGCTCGCTGCCGCGGCCCACGCCCGCGGTGGTCGTCGCCCATTCGCCGACGCCGTCCAGGGTCAGCACGGCGGCCTCCTCGAACGGCGAGGGGTAGAAGGCGGAGGCGGCGTGGCTGAAATGGTGCTCGGCAAACATCAGCTTGGCCGGATCGGCGAGGCCGGCATCGACCTTGGCGAGCTCGCGCCGCAGCAGGCTCTTCTGGAACACCTTCTCGCCGATCCACACCGGCAGCGCCGTCCGGAACGACTTGAAGCCGTGCGGCGTGAAAGCGAGGTAGGTCTCGAGCAGTCGCTCGAACTTCAGGAACGGCTTGTCGTAGAAGACGACGTGATCGACTTGCCTGCCGGCGATGCCGGCATCCTCGAGGCACCAGGCCAGCGCCCTGGCGGGGAAGCCGGCGTCGGCCTTCTCGCGGGTGAAGCGCTCCTCCTGCGCGGCGGCGATCACCTCGCCGTCCCGCACCAGGGCCGCCGCGCTGTCGTGGTAGTAGGCCGAGATGCCGAGAACGAGCACGGGGTGCCGCTAGAACAGCGTGTAGATGAGGGGCGCGACGGCCGATCCCTTGACCAGCACGACCAGGCCGCCGAACACCAGGATCAGCAGGAAAACCGGCACCAGCCAGAATTTCTTGCGCTCCCTGATGAATTCCCAGAACTCGGCTAGAAACGACATGGCGCTCTCAGAATTGTTTCAGCATCGAGCCGTGCTTGGGGCCGGGCGGCACCCGCGCAATCCAGTAGCTCGCTTCCTTGTCGGCCGGCTGCCAGCGCAGGCGCAGCAGGTCTTTGCCGAAGGCCTTGAGCAGCAGCCCGATCGGCAGGATGCCCGCGAAGTAGATCAGCGCCATGATGAGCGGATTGACGATGCCGTGCAAGATGAGCCCGAAGCGGAACCACAGCCAATTGAGGGGGCCCAGCGTTCTCGGCGCGATGAACGGCGCGGCGGCGAAGAAGAGGGCAATGGCGAGCGCCCAATAGCGCGGCGCCTCGCCGCGGAACACCCACGGCCAGCTGCCAACGATCAGGAAAAAAGCCGCCATGGTGAAGCCGAACGACTTCGGCGTCGGCAGCTCATGCGCGTCGGACATGCGATCCCTCACGGCCGCTTTCTAGTACAGCGGGCGGGCACTTGAAAGCGCCAACTGTGCGCGCCGGCCTTCCCCCTCTCCCCGCTTGCGGGGAGAGGGTCGGGGGGAGGGGCAGCCCCAAGCTCAGGGGCCACGCCGACCCGCGATGCCCGGCCGACACGCGGGCAGAGGCGGGGGCCCGCTCGGCGATCAGGTGCTCCGCGGTGCGCAGCAATGTGAGAGGCTGGGTTTGCCGGGCTGAGCGCAAGCGAATTCACCCCCGACGAGCGACCTCGAGACCTCGACCGCCCTACTCGGATAAAGTGCAGACGTTGCAGCAGGGCGGGGGAGGAGCGATCCATGGCAAAGGTCGACGAGCTGAGGCGAATGATCGCCGACGCGGGGAGCATCGTCGCCTTCACCGGTGCCGGCATCTCCACCGAATCGGGCATCCCCGACTACCGCTCGCCCGGCGGCATCTGGACCAAATACAGGCCGATCGAGTTCGGCGATTTTCTCGCCTCCGCCGAGGCGCGCCGCGAGGCATGGCGTCGCAAGTTTGCCAGCGACGAGACGATGCGAAAAGCAACGCCCAATGCCGGACACCGCGCGCTCGCCCGCATTGTCGAGCAGGGCAAGATGATCGCCGTCGTGACGCAGAATATCGATGGTCTGCACCAGCAATCCGGCGTGCCCGACGACAAGGTGATCGAGCTGCATGGCAACGCCACCTACGCGGCCTGCCTCGAGTGTCGCCGACGCTACGAGCTCGATTGGGTGCGGGAGATCTTCGCCGTCGATGAACGGCTCCCGCTCTGCACGGCCTGCGGCGGCATCATCAAGACGGCGACGATCTCCTTCGGCCAGGCGATGCCGGAGGCCGAGATGGAGCGGGCGCGCACGGTGACGCTTGCAGCGGACCTTTTCATCGTGCTCGGCAGCTCGCTCGTGGTCTATCCGGCCGCTGGCTTTCCGGGCATCGCCAAGCGCAACGGATCGCGCCTCGTCATCGTCAATCGCGAGTCGACCGACCAGGACGACATGGCCGACCTCGTGATCAATGCCGAGATCGGCTCCACGATGAGCCGGGCCGTCGGGGTGAATTGACGGCATGGCCTTTTCACCACCTCAATTGTCGGCGCCCGGGTCCGAGCCGTGTTTCAGGCGTGACGCTTGAACCCTATCTTATCCGCCGCCCACTTGCCGCCAGCTTCCCGGACATGGCGGCGGGTGAGCGCCTGCCTACGGCTCACCACGTCAAATGCGTCATGGCGGCCACGGCGGGCGGGGTGTCGGCCGGGGCGAAGAGAGAGGCGAGCCGCGCGTGGTCGATCTCTCCCTCGACCAGCAGCTGGTCGCGGTGGATGCCGGCGGCGACGAGCAGGCCGTCGACGCCGAGCCCCTGGGCCGCGGCAAGATCGGTGCGCACGGCATCGCCGATGGCGAGGACGCGGGTGAGATCGACCTGCTGCCCCCGCAGCTCGCTCGCACGCACAAGTGCGGTCGCGTAGGCGGCGGGGTGCGGCTTGCCGGCCCAGAACACCTCGCCGCCCAACCGCTGATACTCGGCGGCGATGGAGCCGGCGCACGGCAGCCGCGCAGGCCCCACGTCGACCACGAGATCGGGGTTGGCGCACACGAAGGGGAGCTTCAGCGCCACGCCCGCCTCGATCAGAACGCGGTAGTCCTCGACGGTCTCGGTGCGGTCGTGTTCGAGCCCCGTGCAGACGATCGCCTCGGCTTGCGCCAGCGGCACGTCCGGACCCGGCAGGCGCACGTAAAGGGCATAGTCGCGCTCGCTCGGACCGACCCAGTGCATGCGCCGGTAGCCCTGCTCGGCGATGTGGCCGAGCGCGATGTCGCCGGAGGAAACGATGGCGTCCCAGGCGTCGCGGCGCACCCCCGTCCGCTCCAGCACGCGCTCGACGCCGGAGGCGGGAATGGGCGCATTGGAGACGAGAATGACCGTCCCGCCCTCGGCCCGGAAGCGGGCCAGCGCCGCGCCGGCCGCTGCGTAGGCTTTTCGCCCGTTGTGCACCACCCCCCAGACGTCGCAGAAGATGGCGTCGTAGCGGGCGAGCAGCGGACCGGCGTTGGCGATGATCGGCGGCGTCATGGATTGGGCGGAATGGTGGGGCCTCTGGTGCTGCAGCGCGGCGCGCCACTGATACCGGGTGCGAGTGCAAACACAACGGGCGAAATGATGCAGCTCTCCTATGCGCAGAACCTCGAGGACTACCACCTCGACCTCGTGTTCGCCGGCCAGGACGCCGGCACCTACGTCGATGTGGGCGGCGGGCACCCCGTCGCCGACAACGTCTCGTT
>Ga0080064_1003301_pt1 | contig 12074 bp, 16 predicted proteins | sample Subgrocontami54m_FD_69260 | JGI IMG/M metagenome (GOLD analysis project Ga0080064, IMG submission 69260) | Subsurface groundwater microbial communities from S. Glens Falls, New York, USA - GMW46 contaminated, 5.4 m (SPADES assembly) (version 2) ...
TGTTTTAAAAAAAACCTTTAATACCACCATTAAAGAGTAGGAGTAGATATAAGTGTAGGTGTAGAAGAGGGGACAACCTCAGTTGGAGTCGGAGTAGATGTTGGCTCAGCTAAATTTTCATCTTTTTGATAATTAGATGTTTCAGTTGGGGGATAATACTCAGGACGGTCAGCCGCATAAGTCTTTTTAATCCACTCAATTATTCCCTCCATCCATCTATTTTTACCATCTTGAGATATTGGGTCATTTTCTTTTAAAACTATATAGTCTTTTGTTTCATACTCACCATTATCAATTTCCCATGGACTTGCAAGTTTTCCACTGTCTTGTTTAGAAAGTTTTAACTTTTGATAAATTGGGGAAGGGCCTGATGGCTGTGTTCCTTTTATAAAATACTCGCTTCTTTCAGGCTTTCCGCTTACCGGAGTCCCACCTCCATAAGCATCAATAATCATTGCCTCAACATTTGCGGGCTTTTCAAAAGGCTCGTCCTGTTTGTCTTTAAGTACAAATTTCATTATCCTGTTAAATATTGGAGCAGATCCTGAAACACCAGATGTAATATTTCCCATAGGAGCATTATTATTATTCCCAACCCATGAGCCTACTACAAAAGACCTGGAGTAACCAACTGTCCAGTTATCTCTTTTTTCATCCGTAGTTCCTGTTTTTACAGATACGCTGGGATGTCCCGGGATAACAAGATATGAATTTGTTCCAAAAGTTGTACTTCTCGCATTATTGTCTAAAAGAATATGTGATATTAAAAAGCTTATTTCTTCACTAAATATCCGCTGAGGCGATGGCTGGTTGTATTTGTATAATGTATTTCCTTTTGAATCTTTTACTTCAAGTATTGCAACAAGAGGCTTTCTTTGGCCTCCGTTTGCAAATACACCATATGCCTGCATTTGGTCAAGCAGCCTTACGTCTCTTCCCCCAAGTACTAACGAGTATCCAACGTTTCTTAAATTTTCATCAGTTGGTTCCCAGTTTTCTATACCCATCTCATAAGCTTTTTGCATAACATTTTTTACTCCAACCATTGCCAGCATTTTTACGGCAGGAATATTGAAAGAATTAGCAAGAGCAAATCTTACCTGAACAGGACCTCTGTATTTTCCGTCATAATTTACAGGAATATAGTCTTTTTCACTGTCATTTACCTTAAAATTAGTCTGACTGTCTATTAAAAGAGTCGAAGGGGTATAGCCTTTACTAAAGGCAACAGCATAAGTAATTGGCTTTAAAGATGATCCAGGCTGCCGTAGGCCTGTTGCCGCATTAAAGTTTCCGTCATTATCTATATTAAAGTAATCCTCGCTTCCAACCATAGCCAAAATTTCTCCAGTTTTGGGGTTAGTTACCATAGCTGCACCATTTCCGACCTTGAAGTTTTTAAGCTTGCCTATTTCCTCATTGACGACTTTTTCAGCTTCTTTTTCTATTTTGTAATCAAGTGTTGTCGTAACCCTAAGTCCTCCATTTTCAACCGTTGCCTCACCGAATTGCTTAACAAGCTGTTGTTTTACATACATAACAAAATGAGGAGCTTTTATGCCAATGTCACTGCTTGAAAACTTCTTTTTTTCAATTTCTTTATACGCCACCTCAGCCTGCTTTTGGGTAATATAGCCTTGGTTTTCCATTTGAGCTAAAACATTTTTTGTTCTTTGCAGATAATATTTTTCACCGGAAAATGGGGAATAAGTACTCGGGCTTTGCGGAAGACCGGCAAGGAATGCGCTTTCGGTAAGATTTAAGTCTTTTACATCCTTATTAAAATATATTTGTGATGCAGCCTGTACTCCAATTGCTGTTCCACCATATGGAACATCATTTAAATACATTTCCAAAATTTCGTCTTTTGAATATTTTCGATCAACCTGAATAGAAAGCATTAATTCCTTTATCTTTCTGGGGAGTGTTCTTTCAGAAGTTAGGAGCACATTTTTAACCAGCTGCTGAGTAATTGTAGAACCTCCAGTAACGCGCTGTCTAAGTATTGGATCAATGATGAGTCCTCTAATGTATCCAGTTACAGAAAAACCTTCGTTTTCATAGAAATTTCTATCTTCAACTGCTATTGTTCCTTGTCTTAAGTACTTTGGAATTTTATCCAAAGTAACATAGATTCTATTCTGGTTTTGGTATACAGAGAATAAAAGTTCTCCCTTTCTATCATAAATTCCGCTTGATTGATTGGCTTGAGCCTCGACTAGTTTTCCCGGAGCAGGTAAATCCCTTCCATACCATACAAAAAGAACTACCATAAGAAGAACAAGACCGATAAGGCCAAAAAACGAATATTTAAAAAGCTTACTTATTAAAACGTCTTTTGGGATATTTCCAAGGCTATTAAATTTTAATCCTCTTCCAAAATTGGGGATTGAAAGCGTAAAATAAGAACTTTTACGCCTAGACTTTCTGACGTAATCCAGCATCCTCTAAGTATACCAAATTTAAGATTATCTGTGCTATACTGAGGCTATGAAGCAAATTGAAGAGCTCTTAACGAGAAGCGTTGCAAATATCATTCCAAATAAAAATGTACTTGCCGGAAAACTAATGTCTGGGAAAAAATTAAACATCTACTTAGGTATTGATCCAACTTCTACGAAAATTCATTTAGGACATGCTGTAGTCTTACGAAAACTTAATCAATTTGCACTTTTAGGACATAATGTTACTTTTTTAATAGGGGATTTTACAGCCCTTATTGGCGACACGTCTGACAAGGACAGCGAAAGACCTGCTTTAACAATTAAGGAGATTGAGGAGAATTTTAAAACATATAAAAAACAAGCAGAAAAAATATTAGACTTTTCAAAAATAAAGGTAAGATTTAACAGTGAATGGTTAAAAAAACTTAATTTTGAAGATATTTTAAAACTTACACAGCATTTTAGCGTCGGAGATTTTGCCGGTAGAGAACTTATTAAAAAAAGACTGTCTGATAACAAAAGAGTCGGGCTTCATGAATTTCTATATCCTGTAATGCAGGGTTATGACAGTTACTTTATGGATACTGATTTGCAACTCGGCGGCACAGACCAGACTTTTAATATGCAGGCAGGAAGAACACTTATTAAAGATCTTAGAAACAAAGAATCTTTTGTCTTAACTACGGCAATTTTAGAAGGAACTGACGGAAGAAAAATGAGTAAATCCTGGGGAAACGCAATCTGGCTTGATGATACTGCATTTGACATGTATGCAAAAGTAATGGCAATAAAAGATGAGCTGATTTTAAATTATCTGCTTTTAGCAACTAACTTATCCTTAGAGGAAATTGCAAAATTTGAAAAAAGACTAAAGTCAAAAGAAAATCCAAGAGACATTAAAAAAGAATTAGCATATCAAATCGTTAAAGAGCTTTATAATGATAAATCTGCACAAAAAGCAAAAGAAGAATTTGAGAAAACTGTCCAAAATAAAGAAGTGCCACAAGATCTTTCTGAGGTTTTAGTTAAAGGAAGCTTAACTGTTTCTGATACGCTGATACAATCTTTGTTTGCACAAAGCAAATCAGAAGCAAAAAGACTTATCGATCAGGGCGGGGTACTGCTTAATGACATTAAAGTGACAAATCCTAATTTACAAATTGAAGCAGGAATACTTAAAGTTGGTAAAAAAAGATTTGCAAAAATTGTGATAGAATAATCATATGGAGTTTATTAGAAAAAACCAGTGGATTTGGAAAATCATTATCATAATAGTCGCTTTTGCACTAATCGCATCGTCTGTCCTTCCTTTCTTAAGCCTTTAAAGCTATGGACTTAAATACACCGCTTACTCTTTTATCAAGAGCTTATAAAATGTACGCCAAAAGACTGGAAAAACTAGGTATAGTAAAACTTGAAGATTTTTTATATCACATTCCTTTTAGATATGATGATTTTTCTCTCGTTTCAAAGATTGACATTATCCAACCCGGAGAAACAGTAACTGTCAGAGGAAAAATTGAAAAAATTGCAAATCAATATATAAGACGCTACAAAAGCCTGCAAAAAGCAGCTGTCTCTGACGATACAGGACAAATTGACGTTATCTGGTTTAACCAGCCCTTTTTACCAAAGGCAATAAGAATAGGCGATGAAGTCTCTCTTTCGGGAAAAGTAGAACAGGATGAAAATAAACTTGTAATGAAATCTCCTGATTATGAAGTTATTTTTCAAAACCAGACAATTCATACAGGACGACTTGTTCCCGTTTATCCTGAAACAAAAGGAGTTTCTTCTAAATGGCTAAGAAGACAGGTTTTTAAAATATTACAAGAAAATCCTAACGCTGAAGAATATTTACCCCAAGAAGTACTTAAAGAAAATAATTTAATGAATTTAAATGATGCGATTAACAAAATCCATTTTCCAAAAACATTAGAGGAAGCAGATAATGCCAGACAAAGACTTTCTTTTGATGAACTTTTCAAACTCCAGCTTTCTTCAATTTTTAGAAAAAAATCCTGGCAAAAAGAAAAAATTAAATCCTGGGAAGTTAAAAAATTTGAAAAAAACATTGGTGATTTTATTAAAAATTTACCATTTGAATTAACAGGAGCACAAAAAAATGCAACTGCCGAGCTTTTAAAAGACCTTTCATCCGATACCCCAATGAACAGACTCTTAGAAGGCGACGTGGGGAGTGGAAAAACAATCGTCGCAACAATTGGAGCATATGTTTGTTATTTAAATGGTTTTCAAACAGCGTTTATGGCTCCGACTGAAATTTTGGCAAATCAACATTTTAAAACTATAAAAGATCTTTTAACTGTCTTAAAAATAAAAGTGGAACTAGCCACTGGATCTACTAAAAAACTCAACGAAGATTTTGACATAATAATCGGAACTCATGCGCTTGTTTACAACAAAGTTAAATTTAAAAACTTAGGTCTTATTGTAATCGATGAGCAGCAAAGGTTTGGTGTAAAACAAAGGTCAATATTAAGACAAAAAGGCAATAATCCTCATCTTTTAACTATGACTGCAACGCCAATTCCAAGAACCGTAGCGCTAACTATGTATGGAGATTTGGATTTATCAATACTTGATGAAATGCCAAAAGGGAGAAAAACTATTAAAACCTGGGTTGTACCACCTGTAAAAAGAGCTGGAGCATATAAATGGATCGAGGAAAAAGTAATTAGAGGAAAAGATCAGGTTTTTATAGTCTGTCCTTTTATAGAAGAGTCAGAAAGCATGATAACAGTAAAAGCAGCTACAAAAGAGTATGAAAAACTTAAAAAAGCAATCTTTCCAAATTTAAAATTAGGACTTTTGCATGGAAAAATGAAGTCAAGTCAAAAAGAAGAAGTACTGACAAATTTTAGAAAAGGAAAAATAGATATTTTAGTTTCCACTCCGGTTGTAGAAGTCGGAATTGACATTGCAAATGCAACCATTATGATGATTGAAGAAGCAGAAAGATTTGGACTTGCACAGCTTCATCAGCTCAGGGGAAGAGTTGGTAGGGGAGTAAAGGAATCTTTTTGTCTTTTATTTACATCAAGTAAAAATCCTCAAACCTTAGATAGATTAAAAGCAATGGAAACAATTTACTCAGGCACAGCGCTTTCTGAGATAGACCTAAAACTAAGAGGTCCTGGACAAATTTACGGAACCAACCAGCATGGAGTGATACAGCTAAAGGTTGCAAACTTTAGCGATTTTGAACTAATTGAAAAAGCAAAAAAACAAGCCGAGAAAATATTTGCTGTAATTAATAAACATCCAAAATTGCAAAAAGAGATTGCTAAATTAAATATCACTCAAGTCTCTCCAGACTAACTTCTTGAAACTAAGCTTCAAATAAAGTAAAATGCACTTATGCCACAAGAGCCGAAAAAACGACATTCAAGACAAAGGCAGGGAAAAAGAAGAGCAAGTATCCACTTGACTCTTTCTCGTACTGTTTCGTGTACTAACTGCGGAGTAGAAATATTATCACATCAAGTTTGCAAAGCTTGCGGATATTATAAAGGCAAAGAGGTAATAAGCAAAAAAACAAAAAAGAAAGAAGAAGAACAAAAAGCATTACCAGACAAAGCAAAAGAAGAAACAAAGTAATGAAAAATCCTCGCGATATTAGACACTTAAAAAGACAAAAAGTTGTCGAAGATCTTTTTAAAAGCGCATTTCACAAACAGCGTCTTGGAAATAAAGCATCAGAAATTTTAAAACACCTTGAAGAAATTGACAAGCATATTCAAAAAGCTGCACCACAGTATCCAATCGAAAAAATTAACAAAGTTGACCTTGCAATTCTAAGACTTGCTGTTTTTGAACTTGCTATTGAAAAAAGTCAGCCCCCAAGAGTTATAATAGATGAAGCAATCGAACTTGCTAAAGAATACGGAGGCGAAACTAGTCCAGGCTTTATAAACGGGGCATAATAGAAACATCGATCCATGGCTTTTAAATAATCTCGCTTATAAAGATAAATACACCACAAAGAGAAATTCTCTTGAAAGAGAGATGGAAAGACTTCAACGCTTGAGCAAACACTAAATAAATGGTAAAATACATATTATGTCAGTTGTAATTAGAAGTGCTCGAATCGGAAAAAGAGGAGAGCGAAAATTCAGAATAGTAGTGAAAGAAAAAAGATCAAGAAGAGATGGTAAGCCCATTGAGTTTTTGGGGTGGTATGAAAAAGGTAAAAACGGAACTTTTAAAATAGATAAAAAAAAATATGAATACTGGGTCTCAGTAGGCGCACAACCATCATTAGTTATTGAAAAGTTATTAAAATAATATGAAAGACGCACTGCATTATCTTGTTACCTCAATTGTAGAAATTGAAAAAGAAGTAGAAATTTCAGAAACCGAGGAAAACGGAGTTTTAAATTTTGTAATTAAAGTAGATTCAGCCGATATGGGAAGAATTATTGGAAAAAATGGAAAAGTAATCAAAGCAATTAGAAATGTAATGAAAATTCCGGCTATGAAAAACAACAAAAAAGTTTTTATTTCTCTAGCACAAGACCTCTAATATTTTTATGAAAATTTCGGTTATAACACTTTTCCCCAAAATGTTTGCCTCTCCATTTAATGAATCAATTATCAAAAAAGCAATCGAAAAAAAACTTATCGAACTTGAATTCATTGATATTAGAGAATTTGGAATTGGAAAACATAAACTCGTAGACGACACTCCATATGGCGGCGGGAAAGGCATGCTTTTAAGAGTTGATGTGTTACATAAGGCTATAGAAAAAGCAAAAATTAAAAAATATAGTAAAAGAGAGCAAAAAGTAGTTTTGCTTAGCGCTCATGGCAAAACTTTTAATCAAAGTAAAGCTAAAAGCTTTTCTAAATTAAAACATTTGATACTTGTCTGCGGACATTATGAAGGATTTGATGAAAGAATAAAAAAATACATAGATCAGGAAATTAGTGTAGGCGATTTTGTTTTAACAGGCGGAGAAATACCTACAAATAGCATTTATTACACCCGCAAAATCTTTGCTAGAAGGAAGAGTTTTTGTCAGCATTTCAAAGTATGAATTCAGCTTGACTATATCCATATTTAAAAGTAAATTATAGTTACTTTTGAAAAGTTCCAACTTTTGCTTTTCAATTCTTTCTTTCTCTTTTGCATCCAAAACAGCCTGAACTTGAGGAATAATAGCAATAAAAAAAAGTATAATACAGGAAATTATTATAATAGAAGGAAGAACAAAACTTTTATATTTTCTATATAAAATATTAAAGGTGGTTGAGTTAATATTTAGATGGATATCTTTTAAATCCTTGTTTAAATCCATTTTAAAGCGACTCTCCTTTCATCAAGACAAAATATTTCCCACTTTTAACATCTAAGGAAAGAGACTGCAGTTTTACATTAGCAAGAACTTTATTTTGTTTTCCTAAAGCTGAAATATCATCAATTAATTTATTCATAGAAATAAGCGATGTACCCGAAATATTGATAGTAAGTACTTCTTTCTCTATAGATATACCTTCTAGGCTTAGGTCTTCGGGTACTTTCTCTAAAATTGCTGTAATAGGTTTTACATAATCTTTCCTCGTTGTCAAAATGCTTGAAATATTAGTCAGCCTATCTTTAGTTAAATAATATGTAGTGAGCTTCTCATGAAGGGCTGATATTTGTGAAAGAGTAGTATTTTCTTCTTCCTTTATTTTAGAAAGAGAGATTTGCGTACTAAGTATAAAAGCGCTAATTGCAACCACAGAAATAGTTATTAAAAGTGAAACGGAAACGACTCTTACAATTTTTAAAATAAGCAGCTCTCTCTCCACCTGCTCGTTTCTGTTGGAAACAAGATTTATGCTTTTATTCATAGTCTTTTATTGCAAGCCCCACGGCAATAGGGTAGTCTGAGGAATTTTGTAAAATTTCTCTAGGAATTTGCTGAGATGAGAGTATTTTCCAAGGATTAGCAATGGCAGTTTCTATTCCAGAGTTGCTTGCAAAGAAAATTTCAATTCCTGGAAGCTTGGCAGTTCCACCTGAAAGAATAATCTGTCTTATAGCATTATCGTCTTTATATTTCTGGCCATAATAAGCGATTGATTTTTTAATCTCAGTTAAAATTGCATTTAGGATTGGCTCTGTTGATTTTCCAATTTGTCCCCCAAGATTCTTGCCTGAAACCCCGTAGACTCTTTTATATTCTTCAGCCTGCTGGGGACTGAGGTTAAAATCAGTTGCAATAGCTCTGTTTATTGCCGCTCCGCCAACACTCATTGAATACGTAAATACCATTATTCCTTTTCTCACAATCGCAAAAGAAGTGCTGATTGCACCAATGTTTACGACAAGACTGGTTGGAAAATTTTCATCTAAGACTAAAGCGCGTAGGGTTGCAAGAATTTCTGTTTCCATGGAATTAATTTCAAGTCCTGCCATTGATATTATTTTTTGGTATTTGTTTATAAGCATACTTGGCGCTCCTACCATTAAAACCTGCATTTTTTCTTCAGGGCCTGGTTTTTCCGGCCTTTTTAATACATTCCAAACTAACTTAATGTTTGTTAAGGGAACTGGTATATATTGTTCAGCTTCCCAATAAATCGCTGAAGCTACCTCGCGGTCGGAAAGTACGGGCATTTCTAATACTTTTGTATAAACCTGATTTTCAGGCAGCGCAATATTTACTTTTTTAGTGTTAACTCCTGCTGTATCTGCAGCTTTTCTTAAAGCCTGTGCCATTTCTTCTTCATCTAAAGGAGATTCAGAAAGCATACCTTTTGAAGGAATAGGGGATATTAAAGCAGCTTTTAATAAAAAACCCGCTCTTTGTTTATCAAGCCAAACTAATTTTAGGGACGTTGCCCCTATATCTAAGCCGAATCCTTTTTTGCTCATCTTGGTACTAAAATACTGTAAGGAAAAAGTTCGGCAGGAAGTTCGGGGTATCCTTGAAAAACAGTAACTTTTCTTCTTACTGAACCTGATTTTGCTTCAGCTATAATAACTTGTCCTTGAGCAGGTAGGCTTGGATCCGCCGCTGGACGACCAGCTCCTAAATAACTTGATTGATAAATTGGATTTGCCCTAACAACTAAGCCACTTACAATATTATTTAATGTAACTCTGTATGCAAATTGTCTCCCTTGCACAGTTGTTGTAACTTTCTCAAAAATTGAATCTGCAGTACTACTTGGATATGTGGTGAAATTATTACTTCCTGCTCTTATAGAATAAGGATCAAAAGCAAATCTTTTTATTTGGGCAGTAGCAACACTTGCTCCGGAAATTAAAACTATTTCAATTGCCGGATTATTTGCATCTGTTTTAGCAGAATCTCCAAAATAAATAATTAAATCACCGCTCCATCCCGGAGTCCATGAACCGGTGTTGTTATAGTCAGAAAGCCAGATATAAGCCCCCTCATTTTTTGAAACAATATTACCACCGTTAACTAAAAACGATGCATTTCCTGCAACTTGAGTAATATTTGTTTTATAAGAAGCACCATTTCCTATAGAAACATATGAAGCATCAGAACCGATGTTTGCATTATTTTTAATTGTCTGTTCAACACCAGCTTCGGCAGCTGCAAGGGCTTTTTGGGAATCTGTTTGCTCAACAGATGTTTTTAAATTAACAATAGATCTTGAAACTACAGCCAGAGTTACAGTAAGACCCACAACCATAACTAAAACTATTATTAAAAGAGCTTGACCTTTTTGGTTTTTAAAAATATTTATTATATTTTCCATTTATATTTGCTTACTATAGAGTAGCAACCTTATCCTTAGTTTGTCAACTAATTTTAAAGCTAATTGCCGCTATTTCTAAACCCGACAGTTGTGTCAAAATCAAGGCTTACTTTATTTTCCACAATAGTCGTATCTGGTTTTTGAACGGTAAAACTTATGCCAATAGTTGGCGTTACGCTGCTATTTTCCTGTATGCAGGTAAAAGAGCAGGCTGAAACAGTATACTTTGCTTCGTTAAAATACTGAACAAATGAAGTATTATCACTTACGCTAATTGGCCATTTTGCCAAAGAAGCCCCGTAAGATGCTATTAAATTTCCTGTGGGATCGTAATTACAAACAAAAGTAGTTTTTCCCTGATCAAAAGAAGAAATCTTGAAATACTTATATTTAGTGGTAGCAGGATTTAGGGTACAGTTTTTTGTATAAACCAGATTTCCGTTTTGATCTGTTGTTCCATCGCTTATACCTTCAAAACTTTGGGCGTAGGTAATCATTTTTGTCATTTGAGAAAGAGCAAAATTACCTTCTTGCCTTATGTCATTTACATTTGTGCTTCTATTGCTTCCTCGAAGGGAAATAACTATTATTGCCGCCATAATACTTCCTACAGTAATTAAAAGTATCATTGCCACAAGAAGCTCAACTAAAGTATATCCTCTGTTTTCGTTAAATATTTTTTTCATCAAGGTGTTGGTATATTATTTATTCTCTCAGCACAAGAATTAAGTTTTACGCTATGACAATAATTATTTGCGCTGTCGCATCTACCATCATTCCAGGACACAGAAACTTTTATCAGTATCCCTGTTGTGGATGACCCACAGGGCGTACTGCCTCCTGATGGGTGAGTTATGTCTACTTGCCTTACGTATATATTTCCAACATTAAGTGTTTGACAATTTCCTGAGATTCTAGTTCCTAAATTAAGATCAGCACTTGGACAATAAGTACCATCATATGCATTAAAGTTATTCCAATCATTTTTGCTCATATCTTTTAACGCCTCCAGCTCTTCTTGCGCATAGGCTGTGGCTTGATTTTGAATTCTAGTATAATCGCTATTGCCAACTGCACTTAAAACCACCATGGCTAATGCAGAAATTATTAATACTGCCGCTGAAAGAGCAATTATTGCCTCAATTAAACCTTGTCCTTTTTGTGTCATTTTATACTCCCTGATGAGTCTATGGTAATAGTTTTTGGACCTTTACCAAAACCATCTATTACTATTCTACACGTACTGCTGTCATTACAATTAACAATACTCCCTGTTCCTATATTATTTTTAACCACTATTCCTCCAGTTAAAAGAGGAAAAAATACAGATGATACATTCATGGGAGTAGCTCCTGAAGTAATAAAGCTGATACCCTTAGACAACTTATAAGGAGCATCCCTCATTTCAATCTCCCGCGGAGGAGATGAACCCGGATTATTTCCGCTGCAGCGCACATAAAGCTGGTACGTATTTGCATCTGATCCTGAGGTCGTAAAAACCACACTATAACCCTCAAGCGTGCCTTGACACTTTGCCGTTGAGGTAGGTTTAAATTGCGAAGTTGTATTGGCTTTTGCAAGATTTACAATAGCAATAATGTTTTCTCTATCATTTGAAAGGCTTTGCAATTGGCTATATGAAACAAAAGCTGCAATTCCCCCGACTGAAAGGATTGCGAGTACTGTAAAAACAATGATAAGCTCAATTAGAGTAAATCCCTTGAGATTGAAGATTTTTTTTATCATGGCTGATTTTCTACGAAAAAGTAACGAGAAGTACAATCTGTTGTTGTACCCTCCAATGCGCCAGCCAAAGCTAAAGCAATAGCCTGCGAATCCGAACTGTTTTCAGCACAAGCAGCAAGGGAATACGTACTGCCATCGCTT
>Ga0080064_1006794_pt1 | contig 12071 bp, 4 predicted proteins | sample Subgrocontami54m_FD_69260 | JGI IMG/M metagenome (GOLD analysis project Ga0080064, IMG submission 69260) | Subsurface groundwater microbial communities from S. Glens Falls, New York, USA - GMW46 contaminated, 5.4 m (SPADES assembly) (version 2) ...
AACTTTTAACGCTCAAGTGATGAACCGCGTTCTGAAATTAAGCGTTCAGTGTTGAGCGTTTGCTCCCGTCACCCTCCAACGACCGAATCCGATTCTCCGATACTTGAGCGTTCAGCGTTAAACGTTAAACGTTGAGCGCCATTCGGGTCAGGTTTCGGAAAGGGATTTCGCGCGCTTGCCACGACTGATTCCACTCCGGAGCGGTTCGGAAGCAAAGCCCGTTGTGGGAGCATTTCGCGGGGTGAGGGCACCCCGCCCACAGGGAATGAGGTTTGGTTCGCAACGCCGACGCGGGGTCGCACGAGGAACGGCACAAACGGATCATCCTGCAAGGTTTGGTCACCGAGGTTAGAGACAAAGCCTACGGTGTTCCCCGTCGGCGCAGGTGTTCCCCCGCGCAGGCGCGATCGCATTTTCCGCTGATCCAGCGGCTTGAGGTCGAGCCGCCCCACCTTCAAAACAGCCGCACCCGTTATGACCCGTCGCATTCTGTTTCTGGCGTCGTTGTTGTTTGCCGCGCGCTGCGCCGCCGCCGACGCGCGCCCGAACATCCTCTGGTTCGTGATCGACGACATCTCGCCGAGTTTCTCCTGCTACGGTGAGCAGACGATTCAAACGCCGAACGTCGACCGCCTGGCGCGGGAGGGTACCTTGTTCACCCATGCCTACACCACGGCTCCGGTGTGCTCGCCGTGCCGCTCCGCCTTCATCACCGGCATGTACGCGACGACGATCGGCGCGCATCATCATCGCAGCGGCCGCGGCACGGAGAAGATTCATTTGCCGGAGGGCGTCGTGCCGACTCCCGCGCGTTTGCAGCAGGCGGGTTATTATACGTGCATCGGCAGCGGGTTGATCGATGGCGACCGTCGCGGCAGGAAAGCAGCGCGGAAGAAGGACCGGCCGGAGGCGAAGAAGCGGGAAAAGGCGGGGGATCCCGAGGGCGGGGGCGGCGCGCGCGGACTCGGCAAGACCGACTACAACTTCGAGTGGGATCCGGCGATCTACGACGGCAACGACTGGGCCGGCCGGAAACCCGGCCAACCGTTCTTCATGCAGGTCCAGCTCGCCGGCGGGAAACTCCGCGGTGGCTCGGATGCGTCTGCCCAGGCGCTGGCGGAGCGCGCGAAGGCGGAGTTCGGCGCGGCGACCGATCCCCAAAAAGTCACGCTGCCGCCCTACTATCCGCGCGATCCGGTCCTGCTGCGCGATTGGGCCGCGTACCTCGACGCGATTCGTTTCACCGACCAACAGATTGGCGACGTGCTCGCGCGGCTGGAGCGCGAGGGATTGCTCGAGCAGACGTTGATCATCGTCACCAGCGACCACGGAATCAGCCATGCGCGCGGCAAGCAGTTCCTCTACGACGAGGGCACGCACGTGCCGTTCATCGTGCGCGGCCCGGGGATCGCGCGCGACCGGCGCCGCGAGGATCTAATCGAGTCAATCGATCTCACGCCGATATCGCTCGCGGCGGCCGGCATCTCGATTCCCGCGGGCATGCAGGCCCGGAATATCTTCGCCGCGGACTACGCGCCGCGCCGGGAAGTATTCGCCGCGCGCGATCGCTGCGACGAAACCGTCGAGCGGATTCGCAGCGTGCGCGACGGGCGTTTCCTGTACATCCGGAACTTTTACCCGCAGCGGCCGCACCTGCAGCCGAACGCGTACAAGGATGGCAAGTCGATCGTGCAGACGCTGCGCGCGCTGCACGAGGCGGGCAAACTCGATCCGCTGAGCGAAACGCTGCTTTTCAGTCCCACTCGCCCGCCGGAGGAACTCTACGAGTGGACGACGGACCGCTGGCAGGTGAAAAACCTCGCCGAGGATCCGGCGCGGCGCGTCACGCTCGAGCAGCTGCGCGCGCGGCTCGACCGCTGGATCACCGAGACGAAGGACAAGGGGCCGGAGTCGGAAGCGATGTACGACAGCGACATGGCGGTGTACCTCGGCGGCCGGGCAAACAAGGGGAAAAGCGAGACCGTGACCGAGCGGAACATCGCGCTGATGAAGCAGTGGGCGAGGGAGGGGAAGTAGGGCGGAGGTTCCGGTTCATCCACGCTCAGAACCGGCCGCTCACGCCGAAGGTGATCGTCGTGCCCGGAATGATCACGCTTTGCGTACGGTAGGGATAGCCGCGGTAGAAGGCCTGGTATTCGTTGAACACGTTCGCGACATCCAGCGAGAGCGAGTAACCCGGGCGCAGCTGGTAGGCCACGCCCGCGTTCACGATGGTACGCTCGACGCGATAGAGATTCAGCGGCGGGTTGGCGACGTTGGCCGCGTCGAGGTAATGCCCGGTGTAGTTCACGTTCACGCGTGAGCTGAACTTCCGGTAGCGCCAGCTCAGGCCGACGTTGCCGGTGCGCGGAATGAAGCCGGGCACGGCATCGGTCGTGAGATTGCGACCGCCGCCCCAGTTGCCGTGCGTCTCGAGGTAGGTGTAGTTCGCGAAGAGGCCGAAGCCCTTGAGCGCGCCGGGCAGGAAGGTGAACTGCTGCTGGTAGCTCAATTCCCAGCCCTGGATGATCGCGGTGCCGAGATTGCTGCGGCCCTGCAGGGTGAAGCCCTCGTATTCGCCGTTGAAGCCGTTGCCGGCGCCGGTCGGCACGATGCCGAAGGGGACGTTGTTCTGGAAGAAATCTTCGATTTCCTTGTGAAACCAGCCCACGGATACGCTGCCCACGGGTTCGAAATAGTACTCGAGCGACGCGTCCCAGTTCTCCGCCGTCTCCGGCTTGAGGTCGGGGTTGTTGATCGTGACGGTCTCGTTGGTCTCGTTGATCGCCTCGTTGGGCATGAGGTTGCTCAGCGGCGGGCGGCCGAAACTGTTCGACCAGCTGAGCCGCGCCTTGAGGTTCTCGGTGAGGTCGTGCGTGAGGTGCACGCTGGGAAACGCCTTGGTGTAGTGGCCCGAGAGCTGGCGAAACGTGTTCGCGTAGTCGCGCTGCGCGGAGCCAATCGGATCGGCGGCCTGCTGGGCGGCGGTGCTGCCGAAGCGCTGCCGCACCCAGCCCCAACTGTCGTCCCCGGTCCGCTCGACCCGGACACCGGCAAGAAACCCCGTGCGGCCGATCTTCCCCTGGGTCATCACGTAGGCGGCGTCCACCGTCTCCGTGACGCCCCGCGTGCCGGTGTAGCGCGACATCTCGCGGAAGTAGAGGTCTTCGCGCCAGAGCAACGGCTCGAGCGGCGTCTTTTTGCGGGCGAGCGCGTTGGTGTTCCAGCGGGGCAGGTTCCAGCCGATCTCGCGGTCGCCGGTGGTGACGATGCTGGCATCGGTCGGCAGTTGCGCCGCATTGGTCCCGGTGAAGGCGAAGCGGCGGTTCTTGCTCCCGTTGTCGGCCTTTTCCTCGCGCCGGCGGACGCCGGTCCTGACGTAGGCGGTGAAGCGATCGATCGGCAGCTTGTAGCGGGCGTTGCCGCGGAGCTCGCGCACCTCGTGGACATTGTGAGTGTCGTTGAAGACGAAGTTCTGCGGCCGATACGTGGCCGGATCGCTCAGGCTGCGGCCGCCGGTCTGCACGAATCGCGGATAGGTGTCCGACGGGGAGCGATCGAGCGTCCAGCCGATGCCGGTGGCGCGGAAGGTGAGATCGCCGCCGTCGCCACTGCCGCCGTTGATGTGGTCGAGGCTGACCACGGCATTGTAATCGAGCTGCAGCGGGCCGAATTCGTGCTCGCCGCCGAAGTCGGCGTGTCGCTGGCGGTGGAAGAAATTGGACATCTGCGACTGCAGATCGAACGTCGACGCGTTCACCGGCCGCACCGCCGTGACGAGATCGGTGTAGCCGCCGGCGATGACTCCGGTCGTGGTGGCGTTGGGCACGGTGTTTGCGTTCTGGGTGAACGCGCGCGTGTAGTAGCGCAGCCGGAAGCGCTCCATCGCGTCGTTGTAGATCAGGTTGAGCGAAAACTTCGTTCGCGGAGAGAGCCGGTAATCGAACTTGGTGTTCACGCTCGATTGCTTCCGGTTGTTGTAGTTGTCCTGCGTGCGGAAGTCCCAGACGTAGGCCGGCCGGTTCGCGGTGTTCTGCCAGTCGGTGGTGCCGCGGTAGAAGCCGACGGCCTGCTCGCTGTAGAACAGGTTCACCGCGACGCCCAGGTTGCGCGCGCCGCCGAAGGCCCCGAACACCTCCTGGTAGGCGAGGTTGAGCAGCGGGTGCGTGCGGTGCTGCTCGCGCAGCGGGATCTGTTCCGTGAACGGGGGCGCCCAGCGGCCGGAGAAGTTGTAGGTCACGCGGCGTTTTTCGCGCAGGCTGAGCGGCGAGCGGCTCTTGAGGTTCAGCGTGCCGCCGAGGGAATCGGCGCCCTTGTCGGGAGTGTGGCCCTTGGTCAGCTCGAGCGATTCGAACATCGAGCCGGTGATCGTGTGCATGCGCGTGACGCGGCCGGCTCCGCCCTGGCTGGCCATGAGCGCGCCGTCGATCGTGATGGTGTTGGCGCCGGGGCCCATGCCACGGATGGTGAAGCCGACGATGTTGCCCTCGTCGCTGAGGTCGCCCGCCACGCCCGGCAGGAGCACGGCGAGCTCGCTCGCGTTCATGTTCGGGAGATTCCCGTAGGCGTCGATTGCGACGACGTTCTTCACGTTCGGGGCGTTGCGCTGCGCGGTGATCGCCGCGGCGTTGCCTTCGCGCTCGCCGGTCACGGTGAATGCCTCGAGCTGGTAAATGGCGGAGGTCAGATCGAAGTTGCGCGTCGCGATGGCGCCGGCGGCCACGCTGACGGCGGAGGTGATCTTGTCCAAGCCGGTGTACGAGGCCACCACCTGATGGGTCCCGGCGGGAACGCGGGTGAAGGTGAAGCGGCCGGTGCTGTCGGTGAAGGTGGTGAACCCCAGTTGCGGCACGTCGACCCGTGCGCCCTCGAGCAGGTTGCCGGTGGCGGCGTTGCTGACATAGCCGGTGATGGTGCCGGCGGGTTCGGCGGCGGGCGCGGCGAGCGTCGCGGCAAACAGCAGCGCGGCCGCGAGCCGGCGCCGGCCGCGGGGCGAAATCGGGTGTTTCGAGCTCATGGGGGGTGGGGTGAAGGTCGCGGCTGCGCGCGGGCCCCGGCGCGTTGGGCAGCGCGCACACGCAGGGTGACCCGCCCGGCACCGCGGCTCGCAGCCGCCGCGGCGGGGCGGAAAAAATCACACTGGCCCCGCGCCGGCACCGGGGGAGCGCGACGATCACGGCTCAGCGGAAGAACGAACGATCGGTGGGACTCGCGCGATCCGGCGGGCGCCGACGCGGGACAGGGGTTTTGGGTGCCGCGATGGGACCACGCCGCGCGCGGCGCGGGCAAGGCCCGGCGGCTGACAATATTGTCATGGTCACCGCGCGCGCGTTCCCGCGCCGCCGACGTATTCTAAGTTCCGAGACGGGTGGCGGTGCGGGCTCGTCCGGCCGCCGGCGTCCGGCTGGCCTGAATGGATCCGCCTGGTGTGCCGCCATGGCGCCACGGCGCTCGCCTTCGCCTGGCTCCGCCTGAACGTGGCGCGCGTGTCGCGCCCGGTTGCGCTTTGATAAGTTCCCCGTGCCTCTCTCGAGGATCCAGAGGTATTTTCACGTAATACGTGAAAAAGGAATTGAAGCGTATTTCAGAGGTAAGTGACAGAGTGATGCTATTCAGAAGGTCATGAGTGTTTGCGCATGTATTTGGAGGGCCCGCCTCTGTGCGGGCCGCGGACGACACGGAGGTCGTCCCTCCAGGAATGCGAAATCTTTAATGACGTCGTGTTTAGAACCGGCCGGTCACCCCGAACGTGATCGTTACGCCGGGAATGTAGACCTGCGCAAGGTTGTCCGGATTTCCGCGGTACCAGGACTGCTCCTGATTGAATACATTCTGGATGTCCATCGAGAGGCTGACGCTCGGGCGCAACTGGTAGGCGATGCCGGTGTTCACGATTTGGCGCGCCCGCGTGTAGAGGTTTGCCCCCGAGCCGACAGCGGTAAAATTGCGGATGTAGCTGCCGACGCGATTCACGACGACGCGGGTGCTCAACTTGTGGAACCGCCAGTTGAGGCTGACGTTGCCGCTGCGCGGGATGAACCCGGGCACCTGGCCCGTCGTACGCTCGACGGTGCCGCCAAAATTCCCCTTCGTGTCGAGCAGCGTGTAATTCACCGACGCGGACAGGCCCTTGAGAGCGCCCGGCAGGAAGGTGAATTGCTGCAGGTAGCTGAACTCCCAGCCGGTGATGTTCGCGGTGCCGAGGTTCGACTGGCCGCGGATGCTATAGCCCGCGTAGTCGCCACCGAAGCCGTTGTCGGCGCCGGTGCCCACCGTGCCCAAATCGATGCTGCCGCTGAAGTAGTCCTTGATCTTCTTGTGGAACCAGCCGACGGAGAGATTGCCGACGGGCTCGAAGTAATACTCGAGCGACGTGTCCCAGTTTTCCGCCATTTCGGGCCGCAGGCTGAGGTTCGGAATCGTCAGGACGCGCGTGGTGTCATTGGCGGACTCGCTCGGATAGAAATTACTCAGCGGCGGGCGGCCCGCGCTGTTCGACCAGCTCACGCGCGCCTTCAGGTTTTGCATGAGGTCCTGCGTCAGATGGACGCTGGGGAACGTTTTGGTATAGGTGCCGTGCAGTTCGCGACGGTTGCCGGCGTAATCGCGGGCGGCAGCGCCGGCGGGGTCGGCCGCCTGCTGCGCCGCAGTGCTGGGTGTGCGTGAGCGCACGTAGCCCCAGCTGTCATCCTCGGTTTTTTCCTGGCGAACACCCGCGAGGAAACCCGTCCGGCCAAGGGTGCCCTGCGCCATGAGGTAGCCCGCGTTGATCGTTTCGACCACGCCACGGTAGCCGGTGTATTTGACCTGTTCCGCGGCATAAGCGTTGAGCGACCAGAGCGAGCGATCGAGTGGCGTGCGGCCACGGGCAATCGCGTTGGCGTTCCATTGCGGCGTCTGCAGTCCGCTCCGGTGGTTGCCAAACGTCTCGACGGACGGATCGGTCGGGAGCTGCGCCCCGTTGACGCCGGTGAAACTGTACGCGCGATTCTTGCTGCGCGTCTCGACCTCCTCCTCGCGCCAGCGGTAGCCGGTCTTCACGAGAAGATTCATGGTCGTCGGCAGCTTGTAGCGAAAATTCGCGTGCGCCTCCTTCGGCTCATGGTTGGTGCGGGCATCGTTGAACGTGTAGCTGTTGGGCCGGTAGCTGGCCGGATTGCGCAGATCCGGGCCGGCGGTCTGGAGGAAGCGCGGATAGTAATCGGACTGCGTGCGATCGAGGATCCAGCCGACCGGTGAGATGTTGCGCATCGTCAGCACGCCGCCGTCGCCACCCCCGCTGTTGATGTGATCGATGCTGAAGGCCGTGCCGTAGTCGATCTGCAGCGACCCGAACTGGTGCTCGACGTCCGCCGCGTAGTGGCGCTGGCGATGGTAGAACTGGGACATCTGCCCCACGAGGTCGACGTTTGATCCGGCGACGGCCCGCACCTCCGTGATCCGGGCGGTGAAGCCCGGCACGATGTTCGAGGTGGCGCTCGGGACCGCACCCGCGGTGCCGGCGACGGCGTGGAAATCGTAACGCAGCCGGAACCGCTCCATGGCGTCGTTGTAGATGGCGTTGAAGGAAAACTTGGTGTTCCGCGAAAGCCGGTAGTCGGCCTTCACGTTCACGCTCGATTGCTTCCGGTTGTTGTAATTGTCCTCCGTCGTGTAGTCGAAAAGGAAGGCGGGCGCGGTCGCGGTGGTCTGGAAATTCCGCGTGGTGCTGAAATAACCGACCGCCTGCTCGCTGTAGAACAGGTTCACGGCCACGCCGAGGTTCCGCTCACCCCCGAACGCGCTGAAGACCTCCTGATAGGCGACATTGAGCAACGGATGAGTGCGATGCTGCTCGCGCAGGGGAATCTGCTGCGTGAACGGCGGGGCCCAGCGCGCCGAGAAGTTGTAGGTCATCCGGCGCTTTTCCTTCATGCTGAGCGGCGAGCGGCTCTTCAGGTTCAGCGTGCCACCGAGCGAATCGACGCCCTTGTCCGGCGTGTGCCCCTTGATCAATTCGAGGCTGTCGAACATCGAGCCGGTGATCGTGTGCATCCGCGTTGCGCGGCTGTCGCCGCCCTGGCTGCCCATCAGGGCCCCGTCGATGGTGATGGTGTTCAGGTTGCTCGGAATCCCGCGGATGTTCATCGCGTTGTAGTTGCCCTCGTCGTTCACCGTGCCGGCGACGCCCGGCAGCAGAATCGCCAGCTCGCTCGCGTTCATGTTGGGCAGATTGCCATAGGCGTCGATCGCGACGACGTTCTTCACGTTGGGCGCATTGCGCTGCGCCGTAATGGCGGCGGCATTACCCTCGCGCTCGCCGGTCACCTTGAAGGTGTCGAGCAGGTAGATGGCGGTGGTGAGATCGAAGTTGCGCGTCACCGGCTGGCCGGGCCCGACCGTCACCTGCGCCGTCACGTTGTCCAGGCCAAGGTAGGAGGCGGTGACTTGCTGCAGGCCGGCCGGCACATCGTTCAAGGTGAACTGGCCGTTGCGGTCGGTGTAGGCCACGAGGCCGAGTGGCGGAATCTCGACCCTGGCGCCTTCGAGCAGGTTGCCGGACGCGGCATTGCTGACGTAGCCGGTGATGATGCCGGCGGCCGAATCGGCCGCGGTGAGTCGAGGCAGGATCGGGAACGCGCAAAGCAGCAGCGCGAACAGGGTGGGAAGCCAACGGGTCGTGGTCGTTTGGTGCGTGCTCATGGTGAAAGCAGCGGCGCTGTCGGGTAGTCAGGCGCGCGACGTGCGCCGAAGCCGCGCGGCACCAAGGAGCTGTAATCAAACGCCGTCGTTATGCCAGAAATGCTTTTCGCGGGCGCGGCGAACTTATACCCGCCAGAAGGGGCGCAGAAAAACGTGCCGCCCAGCGGACGAATTCGCGGTGGGCGCAACGCGGGGCTGGCATTTCCCGTCTGGTGTAGGAGTCTGCGGCTGGGTACCGTGCCCCGCGGTTCGCCGCCCGCCCGGTCCCGCTTCGTCCAGCAACTTTCCTGGTCCTCATGAATTCTCGTCGCTTCCCTCTCGCCGCGCTGCTCCTCGCGGCATCACTGCCCGCATTGGCCGCGCTGCCGCTCGATCAGCGGCCGGCCAAGCCCGACGAGTGGGGCTACCGGCCGGCCGATGGCGCGAGGGTCGCGCTGAATCCGCCGTCGTTCACCTGGATTGCGCCGGTCAACGCCGCGACCTACAGCGTGCAGTGGTCGACCGACCGGACGTTTCCGGCGGGAAAAACCACGACGGCCGACGGCGTCGTGTGGCCGACGTACACGCACCACGCGGCCTTCGCGCCCGGGACTTATTTTTGGCGGTATCGGATGAACGACAAATCGGGCGCCGCGTCCGAATGGAGCCTTGTTCGCCGGGTGGACGTGCCGGCGAGCGTGGCCACGCTGCCGATGCCGACGGTCGCGCAGCAGCGCGCCAGTGTGCCGCAGGGCCACCCGCGGCTGTTCATGCGACCCGAGGATCTGTCGCGGTTGCGCGAGCTGGCGCGCGGGCGGGAAGCGGCGGCCTTCGCCGCGTTGAAAAAGTCCGCCGACGGCTACATCAAGGCCGGCCCGACGCCGGAGCCTGAGCACAAGGGATCCGCGCGCGACAAGAACAACCCGGAGCTGGTGAAGTACTGGTGGCCGAACCGGCAGCAGACCGAGGAGGCATGCAACGAGGCGGAGACGATCGCGTTCGTGTATCTGCTCACTGGTGACAAGGCCTATGGCGAGGCCGCGCGGCGCTGGGTGCTGCACCTCGCCTCGTGGGATCCGAAGGGCAACACCAACTTCACGCTGAACTGCGAGGCGGGCAAACCGCTGCTCTACCGGCCGGCGCGGGCGTACGACTGGGCGTGGGACATGTTCACGGCGGAGGAGCGCGCGAAGATCCAGGCGGCGTTCCGCGAGCGCGTGATCGAGGCGTGGAACAGCGGCGAAGTGCAGAAGGGCGTGGGCCACCTGCAGCGGCCGTACAACAGCCATGGCAACCGCGTGTGGCACAAGATCGCCGAGGCCGGCATCGCCTGGCTCGACGAAATCCCCGAGGCGCCGCAGTGGCTCGATTACGCGGTGAACAAGTTCTTCGCGTGCTACCCGGTGTGGTCGGATGACGATGGCGGCTGGCACGAAGGCGTCAGTTATTGGAGCGGTTATCAGACCAAAGTGGTGTGGTGGCTGCAGGTCGCGAAGTCCGCGCTGGGCATCGATGGGCTGAAGAAGCCGTTCTTCGCGCAGGTGGGCGACTATCCCTTGTACCTCGCGCCGCCGAATTCGCCGAATGCGGGGTTTGGCGATTTGTCGTTCCGGCCGCTCGGCGCGCCGAGCTTCATGGAGTATCATTTGCGCGCGCGTTCCACGAGCGGGGATGGCGGCAACGCGCGGTACTGGCGCTGGTGGACGGAGCAAAAGAAGATGCCGGCGAATCCCGGGTTTCTCGCCTTCCTCTATCGCGCGAACCTCCCGCCGCTGCCGGCTGGAAAGGCGCCGAAGGATCTCCCGCCGTCGAAGGTGTTTCACGGCATCGGCGTCGCCAGCCTGCACACGACGCTGCTCGACAGCCGCGACGACGTGCACCTCGCGTTCAAGTCGAGCCCGTTCGGTTCGCAGAGCCACGGCCACAACCCGCAAAATTCCTTTTTCCTGAATGCGTACGGCGAGGCGCTGCTCGTCGCGAACACCTATCGCGACCTGCACGGCAGCAAGTTTCATTACGATTTCGTGCATCAAACCAAGTCGCAGAATGCCGTGCTCGTGAACGGCCAGGGCCAGGTGCCGCATTCGGTCGCGGCCCACGGCCGGATTGTACGGGAGGAGTTCCGACCGGGCTACGATTACGTGGCGGGCGATGCGACGGCCGCGTATGGCGGCCGGATGAAGAAGGCGTGGCGGCACGCCGTCCTGGTGAAAGGAGCGCAGCCGTTCGTCGTGCTGTACGACGAGCTGATCGCGCCGCAGCCGGCCACGTATCAGTTCTTGCTGCACGGTCTCGCGGCCTTCACGACCGATGACAAAACGGTGGGCGCGCATCTGGAGCAGCCGAAGGCGGCGCTGGAAGTGCGCTACCTCTCGCCGGTGCCGGTCGGCTTCCGTCAGACCGACGGCTTCCAGCCTGCGCCTTCGAAGGAATTTCCGAACCACTGGCACCTCGAGGCCGGGACCACTGAGCCGCGCGCGGAGCTCGGCATGGTCACGGTCCTGCTGCCGCATCGCGCCGGGCCCGCGCCGGCGTGGTCCGCGCAGCGCGACGACACGGGGAGCGGGGTGGCCGTCGAAGTGATCGTGGGTGGCACTCGGCACCGGATCGAGTTTCCCGCGCCGGGCACGGAGGCGGCGGTGGTCGTGAAGACGCCGGCGGGGCGTGGTCGGTGAAGGTCGTCGTCAATGCCTTCTTGAAATCCCCTCTAAAAAGAGGGGTGCCCGAAGGGCGGGGTGTGTACCGAGGCGGGTCATGCTCGACGCCACATTGCTTTTCGAACGTAACCGCACACACCCCGGCGCGTTCGCGCCACCCCTCTTGCTAGAGGGGATCTTCAAGACGCGGCTTGCAGTCTTGAATCCCCTCTAAAAAGAGGGGTGCCCGGCAGGGCGGGGTGTGTACGTTCGTTACACCGCCAGCTTGTCTCCCGTCCGCTTCTGCCAGGAGCGGATTTCCTTTGTCAGCCGGGCAATCGTCTCCTGCTCCCCGCCACGATAGAAGAGATTCCGCTGCTCGTGCGGATCGTTGCGCCGGTCGAAGAAGAGGCAGCGGTCGACATCGCTCAAGCAGAGCTTCAGCCCCTCCGGCGTGATCACGGTCCGGCTGGCTTCGCGTACCGCGCGGCGTGACGCCTCGTCGTCCGCCTCGACCTTCTCGTCGCCGGCCTTGTTGAAATTCCACTGGACGAAGATATTTCGCGCCGGCGCCGACCCGCCGCGCACTTCAGCCGCCCGCGAGCGACCGGCGAGGTGCTCGGGCAGCGGCTGGCCCATCAAGTCGAGCAGCGTCGGCGTCATGTCGATGTGACTCCACGGGCCCGCCACGCGGTGGCCGCCGCGGACACCCGGCACCATGATGAAACAAGGGATGCGCACGGACTCCTCGTAGAGCACCGATTTTCCGACCAT
>Ga0080064_1006795_pt1 | contig 12069 bp, 16 predicted proteins | sample Subgrocontami54m_FD_69260 | JGI IMG/M metagenome (GOLD analysis project Ga0080064, IMG submission 69260) | Subsurface groundwater microbial communities from S. Glens Falls, New York, USA - GMW46 contaminated, 5.4 m (SPADES assembly) (version 2) ...
TTATTTTTCTCTCACACTATTGATATAATCTCAAAAAGAAGACTATTTTTAAAGTTTTACATCTTTAAATCAAAAATGCGCATCATGACCTGGAACATCCATGGAACTTCTCTTGGTGATAGAGAGGAACGCTTTCCGCTGATTAAAGCAGCAGTTGAAATGTATCAACCCGATGTTGCTTGTTTCCAAGAAGCATTTTTTCCCAAGAGCAGGAAGATGCTCAAGAGTATAGAAGGATATCATGTTTCTTATCAATTGAATTGGTTACGACCGCCATCTACTAAAGGAGGCCTGGTAACATTAACCAAAGAAACATCATTTGATGGTAAACCATTGGAAGTTTCATTTAATCCGTATCACAGTCAGGGTAATTGGTTTACTGAACAACGCTGGGATCGCTTACTGGGGAAAGGTTTTTTGGAGACTATTGTAAAAAATGAAGAATGTGGAAAAATCACTGTTATCAACACCCACAAAGTCTGTACTTACACCCAAGATACAGATAAATATCTGGAAGCGCAGACGCAGCAATTATTACGTAAGATTAGGCAGCGCAAGGAAAAAGGTGAACGTATTGTGGTAGCCGGAGACTTTAATTTTAAACGAAAATCTAACCTCTATCCTCAGTTTAAAGAATTACTTCACGATGCGACGGAAGGACTTCACGATGCAGCAGAAAGCTTCCATAAGTTGCATCTATTTGAATATGAAACCATTGATTATATCTTTACTGAAGATAGATATCACTGCGAATCTGCCAGTGTTTACCATGAATCTTGGCAAAAATATCCCAGCGACCATCCGTGCATTATGATTGATACCGACTTCCGGAAAGAATAAGATTATATAAAGAAATGCGTTGATTATGATAATTTACGCATTTCTAATATGAATCTTTGCTAAATACGCAAGATTCATATAATCCTAAATTCTCCTTCTTTTATGAGCATCACTCGCGAAGCAGCTTACCTTTACCTTTGTTCTAAAGAATTGATTAAAATGAATAAGAAATTGCATGATCTCAGCAAAGAAGCGCAGCATCACGGACAGAGACATGCACAGGCTACTGACGAAAAAACTAGACATAAGCATAGTAAGAAACATCATAACGCTACGGAAGAATTACAACATCTGCTCAAGAAACATCATGCTATGCTTTCTAGAATTAAACACCATTTAGTCAATTATAATAGTGCCTTGAGAAAAGAATTGAAAGAGTAAAGAGAAATATTTTTAAATTACGCCTGTTATTTTTCTAATATGACAAACATTGAAGATAGAATTAAAGAATCACCCGAAAGAAAACAAAAAGAAGCTAGAAATATCGCAATAGTCTGTGGTTTTGCCAGCTTAGGATGGTATGGAAACTCTGTATTTCAATCTTTTACTGAGGAAGGGAATGGGAAGGCAGCAATAGCTTATGCGTTAGTTGGAACTCTGTGTGCAATAGCTGCTGCTACCAATTACAAAACATATAGAAATCATAAAAAATCAGAACAGTAATTCACTTCTTCTCCTCTACCTTCTTCACATGGATAATATTCACGGGACAGACATCTGCCGCTTCCTGATTGCTGTCTTTATCTTTTTCATCGATCTCTAATTCGAAATGATCCCCTACTTTGGTTGAACCTTTCAGGTCAGCCATGCCTTCCGCATCCATCTCCCAGAAATCTGGATTGATCACTGCACAAGCGCCACAGCTAATGCAATCCTTCTTGAAATGCTCAACTTTGTATTTAACCATGATATTACCACTGGATTAGGGTATATTTATAATATTTTCCCACCTAAATCAGTCACCAAAAAACTTATATACATTCTTTATTTAATAAGAAGAATGAAAAAGAGTAAAGATATGTTACTATTAGTCGTTCTCATAACCTTATTTTTAGTCTCTTGCCAACCAAGGCCAGGCGCAGGTGAAACTCCGTTAGATACCGCCGCCGCCCTGCAACAAGTCAGGACTGGAACACAGGGAGTAGAATTACAGCTGGTCCAAGATTCTCCGCCTGCCATCATTTACGACCAAAGCGACCTTATCGCCTTAGTGGAAGTCAAAAACAAAGGAAATTACAATTTGAAAGCGCAAGATTGTTTTGTGCAGGTCACTGGTTTTGATAGAAATATTATCTCAGGAAGTTTTGCTGGGCCACGCTCCTGCGCAGAAAGCCTCGGCGTATTAGAAGGAAAAAATCTTTACAACACTGAAGGCAGCAGCAACTTATTGGAATTTCAATCCAGTGTCAATCTCCCCTTAGGAGTTCCTGATTATAACCCTACCTTAAACTTCCTCTCCTGTTATCATTATCATACCATCGCCAGCCCTTCCGTCTGTGTTGATCCTTTATTTTATCAAGTATCTGCGGAACAAAAAACTTGTCGTCCGAAAGACGTGCCCATGGGCGGCGGTCAAGGCGGCCCAGTAGGAGTCACTTATGTAGGGGTAGATATGGTGGGCAACCGCGCTATCTTTGAAATCAATATCAAAAACTTGGGGTTGGGGATAGGAAAAGTTCTCAGTCCTTTTGCTAATCTCAATAATTGTGGACAGGGTTCGTTAGGATACCAAGATCTTGATCGTGTCCAGTATAACGTTGAGATGACTGGCGGGGGCAAGGTCAACTGCAAACCACAAGACGGCTTTGTACGCTTGAGCAACGGCCAAGGAAAGATAATCTGTACCTTTGACATTCCTGGTGCATCCGCTTTTGAAACACCTTTATTGATAGATTTAGATTATTCCTATGCACAGTCATTCCAGAAGTCAGTCAGGATCATCAAGACGCCGCAGTAAGCCGCCAACTCGTAAAATTTAAATAGCCTTCTTCATTAGTAGAGGTATTATTATCAAAAGAGGTATGCAGATGAAAAAATTTATTATCCCTACGCTTGTTATCGCTTTATTATTTCTGACTGCTTGTAATCAACAGCCGCAGCAAACTGTCAAAGGAGCATATTTAGGCGGAATGCAAGGAGTTCTTGCTGAATTCGAAGCCTTTGGCGTTGAAGAAGATGGCATCTACAGCATCTTTAAAGAAGAAGCTTTCCCTTTAGAATTAACGCTCCGCAACAAAGGAGAATATCAAATCCAGCCTAATGAAGTATCGGTAAAATTACTCGGCCCATCCCAGGAAGAATTTACCGCCATGAAAGCCTGGGAATTGAAAAACAACCAGCCTCTTGAAGGAATCTCTGAACTTGTCCCAGACGGTGGAGAGGAGACCATGAGCTTTGCTTCTGAAGCAAAATATGCCAAAGAAGTTGCTGGTGTAGTAGAACGGGAATGGTTTGCTAATATTGAATACCATTACCAAACTTATTTATTGATTCCAGAAGTATGTTTAAAAGAAGACATGGCCGATCAACGTGTATGTACCGTCAAGCAACCTAAAACATATTTTGTTTCTGGAGCACCAATTACCATTAAAGCAGTAGAAGAAGACACTGCTGGTAAAGGAATTGTCGCGCTTAAAATTTTAGTCAGTAATGCTGGTGCTGCTACCGCAAAAGTAACCAAGCCTGGAGAAGACTTCGGTGTGAGAAATGTCCTTTCCTACAGCCTTGATGATCCTGCTTGGGAATGTAAATCTGCTGGCAAATTAAGTGAAGCAAGATTGGATGACGGACAGGCAGAGATTGTCTGTAAGTTAAAAGAACCTTTAGCTGACGGGCATGTTTCCACCAAGCAAGTGAAATTGACTCTTGATTACAAATATCGGGAATTGATCTCTGAGAAGCTGAGGATTAAGCAGAGTAATTGATTATTCTTTATTTTTCTTATTATTTTTTTGAAGTACAAGTAGCATGCCTATTCGACCCGCATTCATTGATGCTGCAATAATATTCTAACGTTTCCGGATCAATGCAGGTTTCAACCCCTTCATAAATAAGATTAGCCATAACCGACCTTGAACTGGCAAGATGATCTAATCCTAGAAAATGGCCATATTCATGTAAAGCTGTTCTGTAAAACGCTCCCCCATAATCAGTATACACTCCCTTTTCTACTAACTCCTTAATTTTATCTTCAACAAAGATTATGTTGGTAAATACTTTTGATACTCCCACTAGATCAGATCCAGATTCTTCTTTAAGCGTAGCATAACCAGGATTGCTTGATTCAATTTTGTAAATAATCGCTTCACTTCCTCTCTTTTGATCTAAGAAACCAGACGGTTTTTCATCAGAATTAAATCCTAAGGAAAGAAGTATATCCATCTCAGAAGAATCAGCAGCTTCCTGCCATTCCCGTTGCGCTTCGGCAATGAGATTGACTTCCTGCTGAGAGAACTTGTAATCAAGCAGAATCTTTTCTGGTCGACCTTGACAAGCAGCCAGAGCTAATACTGAAACAATCGGTAAGGAGTTTACGAGTTTAGTTAACGACATTTTCTACCTAAACATTCTCAGAACCAGCTCTACTTATAATAATCAAGTCTCTTTAAAAGAATTTCCCTTAAAAACCTATTTGCATTTAAAACCCATAATAGGATTAGAATGCATTGATTTTGATTTATCGATGGGATATCTTAATTTATTTTTTTCAAGTTTTTGTTCAACTGCCTCAAGAACATTGATATCTGCTTTGTAAGAGATGATCAAAAGATAAATCAAAATATCAGCAATTTCTTCCTCAACCTTTTTCTTTTTTTCTGGAGTCGAATGAATGGTTGAAATCTCTTCTTCGGTCAACCAGCGATAACACTCAGCTAACTCCCCTACCTCAGAAGTAAGCGCAATTATCAAATCTTTAACATTATGAAATTTATCCCAATCCCTTTCTACATTGAAATTTTTTATTTCATCCCTTAGTTTTTGTAAGTCCATAAACATCCTACCTACTTCCCACCAAAATCACTTATTCAACAATTCTTTAACAATAGCAACCAATTCCTTCGGTTCATCGATAAGATAATCAAACTTCACTGCACCATCTTGTACACCTGCTTCCAAACTCTTCCTACCTTCATATCCATAGCAAGCGCCGACAGTGATAATATCTTCTTCCCGAAGCGGATTCAAGCGAAGTACTTTATGGGAAGCTCGTAAATCATTCAATGTATCTCCAACATGAAGAACTCGTCCTCCGACAGAACCAAGTACTTCTAATGAAAGATTAAGTGAAATTGATGACGGCTTCTTGATAGCATCTCCGTTACCGGCACCGTGATAGCGACTGAGAACTTCTTCAGCGATAAAACAGTCAAAATAAGGAAGAACTCCTCCTTTATCTAAGTCGCGACTAATTGAACCCCAGGAATTAGTGGTGTTAATGCCTAAACGCAGCCTGCGATTCCTGTTTGAATCTTTTGTAAGTATTCCTGATTTCCAGATCTCTTCAATAGTTTCTTTCATACCAGGATAAAGCCCTGCAGGATTTGTTTGGTTGAACATTTCATAGGCAGGCCAAACCGGATGAGTTTTATCGCTCATAACACAAGGCAGTCCAAGCTGATCGTACACATTCTGTACTCCGCCAGGAAGATGACATTGTTGATTGTAGAACTTTAAAAAAGTATCAAAAGAAGAGAATGACCATTCCTTCTGGTGCATATTTGAATAAAATTTAAACCAAGCTTCTTGACGTATTGAAGTTGGCGCAATAGTTCCATCGAAATCAAAAAGTACTGCATCGAGCATAGTAAAGTTGTGGATAAAGGATGTTTATTAAGATTGTTATATTAAGAGGGTTATATTGCTGGTTCACCTACTCCCGACCAACATCGTAAAAGCCAGAAAACTTTCCAATTGAATATATTCATCACTGCCTTCGACCATCCTGAACTCCACTTCGCCGCATTTATCGACCAACTCTACTTTCTTGCGATCTTCTAATTTTAAATTCCAGATCTCTTTCTGAATCTGCCGGATAACATCCAAACCAGACAAGCCATAATCTAACATCAGCGATAATAATTTCTTTCGTGACTCAAGAAAGTTCCCTTTTGCCGCTAACGATAACACTTCATTCACTTCCTTCGGTTTAGCGACTGAAGCCATGGAGAAAATCTGTTCTGGATTAATTCCTTTCCCCAAGACCGCGCAACTTTGCATGATATTTTCCAGTCTTCGGACATCACCGTCACAGACTTCAAATAAAGCTTCTTTTGCCTCGACACTGATAGCTAATCCTTCTTCTTTGGCGATCTTATCCACTACTGTAAAAATCTCTTCTTTACTGAGCGGCTTAAATCGAAAAACTGCGCATCTGCTTTGTATCGGATCAAGAATCTTGCTCGAATAATTACAGCTCAAAATAAATCTACAGGTTTTAGTATAATTCTCCATAGTTCTTCGCAGAGCTTGCTGCGCTTCCCTAGTCAGAGCATCGCTTTCATCCAGATAGATCAATTTGAACGGCACATCGCCAATCGCTTTGGTCCTGGCAAAATCTTTCACCTTCACTCTGACCACATCGATACCTCGCTCATCGGATGCATTTAACTCGAGAGTATTCTCCCGCCAATTCTCACCGAATAATTCCCGGGCAATCACCAACGAAAGAGTTGTTTTTCCAACGCCAGCTGGACCGGAAAACAATAAGTGCGGCATGTTTTTTGATTCTACGAATGCCTTGATCTTTTCTACAATTTCTTTCTGCCCTTTGATGTCTGCAAAAGTTGCCGGTCGGTACTTTTCTGTCCAGATAGATGAAGTCATAAAAAGATAGGAAAGAAACTAGTTTATAAGTTTTACCTCAAGAATGGTTCTGTAGAAAAAGTCGCCGCCATGGCCAAGATGGTGTAGAGCTAAGCTGTTCGTAAGACTAAATTAAGTTACTTTTTCTTTAGAATGTACTGCAAGAAAAAGGCGAATACACCGGCCAAGGCGACTTTTTAGAGATTTTCTACAAAGCCCTCAAGAAGGTTGTAGAGAAAAAAGCAGCGCCTTCAGCAGCGAATGAACTAAAGAGATCAGCCAGGTCTGAGAAGATATCCAAGTTGTGACATCAGAAAGAGAAATGCCAAAAAAATAGACCAATACTGCCGTGGCCAGCAAGACCAAAAGAACAAACTCTATAGAATCGATTATTACTTTGACTAATAATAGAATGATGACAATCAGTAAAAGTACACCAACTAATCCAAATAATTCCATACCTGATAGACAAAAAGATACTATTTAATAATTTCTACAGTCAATGATTCATGTTTACTGTCCTTGGAATAAAAGATAGTTATCGCTTTAGATACACAGTCTGAGTAGGATACGGAATCGCTATCTTCGCCTTGCGCAAGGCATTGTAAATCTTTTCCGTAGCTTCTAATTTCTGGTTATATGCTTCACTCCATTTCTCTACCCAGAAATGAGCTTTAAATTTTAAGGCAAAATCACCCATCTCTACAAATTGTACCGCCGGAGCAGGATCAGCCATCACACCTTCCATGCCTTTAATGACATTCATCACCAGCTTGCTGACTTTTTCAATATCATTGCCATATTCCACCACAAAAGCCACATGAGTCCGTACTTTTGAATCGGGATGAGTATAATTAAGCACCCGCGAATTAGCTACATATCCATTAGGAACATAAATAGCTTCATTATCAAAATTAACTATCTTAGTACTTCTTAACCCAATATCATTGATTATTCCTATCTCGCCGCTTTCCAGTTTAATTTTATCACCAATCTGGTAAGTTTTATCTAACAATAAGGAAATGCCGCCAAAGACATTTTTCAATGAATCCTGCAAGGCTAGCCCTAACACGATCCCACCTATACCTACTCCTGCTAAATAGGGAGTTATGTTTATCTGCCAAATTTTTAAGATCCATAATAAACCAATAATCACAAACAAGACCTTGGTGACTTTATGGAACAGCGGCAGCAGCACATCATCTACTTTGGTTTTTGTCTTTTTAGAAAAGGTGATAGCCCAGGTCTCTATCACAATATCAATGCCGCGAAGGATAGCATACAAGAACACCACCGCCATGATAGAATCAATAATTTTGTCTACTGCGCCACCAATACCCATATTCAAAAGAGCCAGCTTGATTCCGTAGGCTATGAGAAGATATAATAACGGCTTCTTTGTACGCTCAAAAATCATATCATCAAACTTATTTTTAGTTTTAGCAGCAAATCGTTCTAAATATTGACTGAAAATAAAGAGCATTAACTTCCCCAATACTGCCGCTGTCGCAACAATAAGTAGAGAAATTATATACTTATTATCCAAAGTTGTCCCTGCGACCAGGGAATGTATCCAATTTAGTATAATTTGACTCATGACAAAACCTCAAAGAAAGCGTAATTTAAAAAACTTCACCTAAAAAATAAAAATTCATGCTGCGATAAAAATATCTTCTAATTCTTCTAAGTCTCCTTGTACATAACGATAGTGCAATAAATCCTGCACATACTTATGAAGACCCATCTCTTTATTGTTCACCCTCATCAACACTGCCACCGGCAGGTGCTGCGCTTTTGGATATGACAAAGATATCTCCGATTGCTTTGACCATTTGATGGGGAACAATGACTCCTTTAGCGCTGCCTAGCACTTTACTGAGATAAGAATTCTTAGTAGCTCGGATCTTCCAGCCAGAGACTTTATTATTATGTACTATGCTGTCCTCGATATCACCAAAATAATCTCCTGCATCGGTAAATACCTTTAAATCGTACGTTTCAGTAACCTTTTTCATTTTTAACATAGGAATAACCACCTCACTGGTATAAAAGCAATTTAATTGAGCTCAATTTAAATACTTTTCTATAGTATAAGAGGGGGAAAAGAAGAGAAATATTAAAAAGAATCTACAGAATATATGGTTATGAAGCAATATTGGCCTATCATGGGAGCAGTTGGATTAGCGGCAACAGTAGGATTGTATGCGTACGTAAGCCGTGATCCGTTGTATGAAGAACAGGAAACCGAAGAATTCACTGAAGAAGAGCAAGGGTATGAAGCAGAATTGCCTGATGAAGAAATACCGGCTCCTTACACTCCAAAAGTTAAAAAAGAAAAGAATCAAATAAAAAACAAGCAGAATTCTCCAAAATACGATAAAAAAGAAATAATCCCTAGAGCTCAGATTTATCATCCTTCATCTCCAAAATCTTCTAGATTAGAAGATTTTGAATTTAGATACCGAGCCAGAAAATATTTTGACGAGGCCTTGGAGGCTAAAGATTACAAAATAGCAGAAACGTATATTGATGATCTTCCAGAAGATATAAAAAAAGACTTGCTATGTCAAATAGTTGTTAGCTATTCTAACTATTTAACTTCTGTAAGTAAGAACTGTGAAACGCAGGACCATTACTCGGTGCTTAGAAAAGTACTTTCCATGGAAGCTATCCTTGATAAATATAAAGAAGATATTAGCTGTGAAGCAATGGATATTAAAACTGATGATGAAACCGGAGCTGGCACCATGAATCTTACCACCATTAAAGTAAATGAACTTCAAATGAAGGGAGAAAAAGTGCTTCAGAAAGTAATTGCTAACTGCCATGAATAACCTCAAAATCATCGGAACTTCCCATATCGCCAAGCAAAGCATTGAGGAAATCAAGAAAGCAGTAGAAGAATTCCAACCTCAGATTATTGCGGTAGAACTCGATGCGCAAAGAGCTGCTGCGTTGATGCAGGAGCAAAAAAGCAAAATTTCATTGAGAGACATACAAAAAATAGGTGTAAAAGGCTATGCCTTCGTAAAAATAGGACATTACATCCAGCAGAAATTAGGAAAATCAGTGGGGATCTCTCCTGGTTCGGAAATGAAAACAGCGCTGGAAATCGCACATAAAAATAATCTCCAAGTAGCTTTGATTGACCAACCCATCAATATCACCCTTAAAAACTTTTCAAAGGAACTTACTTGGAAAGAGAAATGGCACTTCTTCAGTGATTTGATAAAAGGCCTACTCTTCCCAAAGAGACAAATAAAAAATTATGGCCTGGAAGAATTTGATCTTCGTGCTGTTCCTGAACAGCAAGTGATTCTTAAAATTATCAACCAGATGAAAAAACATTATCCCAGCATCTATAAAACCATTATCGCTGATCGGGATAAATACATGGTCAGGCAGTTAGTAAAAATAATGCGAGAGCATCCAGATAAGAAGATTCTTGTGGTGGTGGGAGCTGGGCATCAAGAAGGGATGGAAAAACTTCTCCTAAAAGTAGAAGTAGTTAGAGATTGATATGTTATAGACATATAGTCAAAATTTAAATATAACAAATGTGTTAAATATCTGTACATTTATCCACACATTTGCTTATTAGTAATTGTGAACAAATGTTTGAAAATAATTCACAATTACTATAATTATTATGTTAAAGATAGATATGAACAAAAATTATCTAGCAATATTGGCAGTCTCTCTCGCTACCTGTAGCTCACTTTCTTCAGGATGTGACCAGCAGACTAAAATATCTGTTCTTACCTACAATGTACATGGGCTGCCAAAGGCCATTTCTGACAGCAATCCTGAAGAAAATATCCCACAAATCAGCCCAAAATTGAATTCTTATGATATTGTCTTAATCCAAGAAGAATTCTTTTATCATCCCCTACTCTCGTCAGCAGTAAAACATCCTTATAGAACTCCTTTGGAATATTATATCCAGAAAGATGAAGAAATCATCAATCCCAGCGGCCTTTCATTATATTCTCGCTTCCCTCTTGAAAATTACTTCTTACAAAGATGGTATACTTGTAATGGTACGATTGATCAGTCCAGCGACTGTCTGGCTCCTAAGGGCATTTCTGCTGTTGATATAGAAGCAATTCCTGGAACATGGATTGATATATATAACTGTCACATGGATTCAGGAGAATCAATAGGAGACAGAAATGCTCGAGATGAACAGAATTTACAACTAGCTCGGTTTCTTAATGTGCGTTCGCCTTATCGTGCAGTTATCGTAGCTTGCGATACCAACATGGAAGAAGAAGACCGGCTGCAACTAGAACAACTGTTATCCTTGACCGGCTTGAAAGACAGCTGCCAAGAATTAGATTGCCCTGAACCGGATAATATAGATCGCATTTTCTATCGAAGCGGAAGCTGGGTGCAATTAGAACCGACCAGATGGTATATTCCTTCCGGCTTTGTGAATGAAAAGGGAGAAGATCTTTCTGATCATAAACCGGTTGCCGTTGACTTTAAAGTTACAGTTGGGCCTGCGTATGGGGTAAGGTAATATTAAATCAGAAAATAGAGCTTCTAATTCACAAATCATTAATAAACAAAACTTACCTTGAATTTTCAGGGAGGAATGACTATGGAACTTATCGAAAGAAATGGCGGATTTGGAATTTTTCAATTGAATTCAAAAGAAGTGACTTTGTTAGGAAAAATGCGAGCGTTGGCTGAGAATGAATATAAATATGTCCTTGGGAGCAAACAATACCCAGAAACCCAAGAGTTCTCAACTATGATGAAGGATCTTTTTCCAGAAGTGCCTCAACCAATCAGTAACGTATATTGTCCTAAAGGTGGAAGTGATTACTTTTTTCCATTTGCATCATACCAACAGCTAGGCATTGACAGTAACTTTCCAAGGGGAACTATTCGTTCAGAACATAATGGAGATAGAAGCAGATTGACTATCATCTTCTCCAAACTTGCTGAACAGAACCAATACCCTATCAGTATGGCTCTGATGGAGTTTTATACTCCAAGCTATGTTGATGACGTCGTAAAAATGCTCGGGGAACGGGAAATACCTGTGCTGCACGGACTTACACCTTTACCACCACATATAGATAGAGGTTATGGAATTGCCGAAGTGCATCGTTTAGGAGCAACTTTAAATTTATACAAAAGAGCCAATGAACTTGTAAATGATTCTGAAGGGATGATAGGAGTTTCAAAAAAAGAACTAAGAATCATGCGTCGAGATGGGATGGAACACGAAAATGTAGTCATCCGTGACTTAAGCAGAGAACGATATCAGAAGGAACTGCAGAGACTGATAGATTATTAATTGACCTCCTCCCAGACTTAAAAGTCTGGGATTCCTAGAAAGAAAACTTTGGCGTGATGTGCCTCGATGTATTTCTTCGCAGTCTCAAGCGTAATATGCCCAACACTGCCCATGAATTT
>Ga0080064_1006797_pt1 | contig 12063 bp, 15 predicted proteins | sample Subgrocontami54m_FD_69260 | JGI IMG/M metagenome (GOLD analysis project Ga0080064, IMG submission 69260) | Subsurface groundwater microbial communities from S. Glens Falls, New York, USA - GMW46 contaminated, 5.4 m (SPADES assembly) (version 2) ...
TTACCCAGATGATCGATGAGGTCATTGATTTCTCTGGGCTCGGTGATTACATTCACATGCCGCTGCGAACTTATTCCAGCGGCATGTCCATGCGCCTTGCCTTTGCCATCTCCACAAGCATTCGCGCTGATGTCCTGCTCATGGACGAGTGGCTCAGTGTAGGCGACGCCGAATTTTCCAAAAAGGCCGAAGCGCGACTCCGGAAGCTGGTGGACAACGCAAAAATTCTCGTCATCGCGTCTCACAGTTCAAGTTTGATCGAGATGGTTTGCAACCGCGTGGTCCATCTGGAGCACGGCAAGATTCTCTCGCATACGTGATAGGCTCGGTCATTGCGGTTGAGCCCGCCGAGAAAAAGAACGGATATTTAGAGGCGTGCCCCTGGTGGCGCCTGTTCATCGCCGGTGAAATTAGTTCGAATCATCGTATCAGCCGTGGGCGGCCGCCATGAGAATGATTCGGATTTGCGCGGCGCCGGCCATGCTTGGCGCGTTTCGCGAGCTTCACGGCCTCGACGGCAAGACATTCGATGAGCAGATAGGAGTCCTGAGAGCCGAGAACATGGTTCTGCCGGGTGGCTGGGCCAAGTCCATGGCCGACCATGGCGTCCAGGTGTTCGATGTCCTTTACGACGATCTCAGACTGCAACGGCAGTGGGCGGAGGAAAACGGCTTCAGCAAGCTCGTCAAACAGCCGAATTTCGCCTTCAAGATATTGGTCGAGCAGGCAAAGGCGTTTCGGCCGGACGTCGTGTTTCTATATGCCGGCGGGTTCTTTCTGGTGCAGCGGGAGGCGCGGCAGAGGTTGCGGGATGCCCTGAGCCGCGCCGCGCTGGTAACAGGGTTCTGGGGTGACGAACTGCCGCCACGTCATACATACCAATCCTATTTTGGCGATCTCCACTTCGTATTCTGCTCATCTTCAGCGTATCAGGCGCATTTCGACGACATCGGTATTCCTGCTTTTTCGATTGGCAACTGTTTCGATCCGACGATCTCATATGATCGTCGCGCGCCCAAGATCTACGATTTAACCTTTTCTGGAACGACCGGCTATGGCTTTCCCGATCATGTGAAGCGGTACAACGCTTTAGCGCAATTGCTGGCAGCGACGCCTCTCCAAATTTGGGCGCGAGAGCGCTCCGCGCGCTTCCGCCCCGTGACAGATCCTGCTAAAATTGCGCTTCTTAAGCTGCTATCAAAATTTTCCGGCAGCGCCTTGCATGCCGCATTTGCCCCATTGGGCGGGAAGTTCAAACGGCTCGCAGAATTGGCGACGTCGATCAGGGAAACCGGTATCGATCCAGAGCATCTGTTTGTACGAATCGCCCATCCAAACGGCCGCTACTTCGACGATCTCGAACCACTAACGCTCAGATTTCCAGGCCGCGTTAGCGGGCCGCTGGTCAATAGCAGCGACTACTGTCGGTTGGTCGCGCAAAGTCGTCTCGTTCTCAATTTTCATCGAGACGAAGAAGCGGATGTCGGAAACGTTCGTTGCTTTGAGGTGACCGGATTGGGATCGTGTCTGATTACCGACCGGGGCCGTCAACTCAGGGAATTTTTCGATCCAGACTGCGACATCGTCACCTTCGAGTCGATCGGTGAATGCGTTGATAAGGTCAGCTACCTTCTGAACCATCAAAATGAGATTGAAAAGATAGCGTCAAGCGGGCAGAAAGTGACAATAGCAAGGCATACTGTCGCAAACCGTTGCCAAGTCGTGGCATCCGTGTTGCGCATTCGGCTCAGCAGCGGCAGGCATTGCTGAACCAGATGGGGTCTGGGGAAGTTGGAGCGGCTTATCTCTTGGCTTGTGACAACAATCCGCAGTTTTGATGGCTGATTCCTTATCATCGGGCTTCGATCGATCCGCCGTGGCAGGTTTCCGTGCCTACGAACCACGTTTGTCGGTGGTGATCCCACATTATAATCACGAGCGCTTTCTTGGAGAGGCGCTTGCGGCGATCATGGAGCAGTCGAGGACGCCGGATGAAGTCGTGTTGGTTGACGACGCTTCTTCGGCGGAAAGCATGAAGATCGTCGAAACAGTCCTTGCCCGCTATCCAACGGTCCGCTTTTTGCCCCGGGCATCGAATGGCGGCGTTCTCGCCGCCTGTGAAACCGGTTTTGCCGCGGCCACCGGTGAATACATTGCCTTCATGTCAGCGGACGACCGTCTGGCTCCGGGCGCAATCGAGCGGGTAGCGGGAGTGCTTGCGGTCCACGGCAATACGGGATTAGTATTTTCCGACGCGGCAGAGATGGAGGAGGGCGGAGAAAATCCGCTACTGAATTCGCTTTGGCTGGCTGACCATTCGCGCCATTTTTCACCGCAGGAGTTTCAGCGTCTTCTCGCTTCTAGTTTTTTTTACATCAGTACGGAAAGCGTCTGGTTCAAAGCGACAGCTTTGCGTGCCTTTGGCGGGTTTGACGAGCGCCTGCGTTGGCATGCGGATCTGTATGCGGCCTATGGCGTCGGTATGGCTTATGGCGCGACCTATGTTCCCGGTGCCCATAGCTATTTTCGCCGATCGGCGACCTCCTATTCATCGTCTCGGTTTAACTCAGAAGTTCAGGTGGAGGTGTTGGAAGCTTGGCTTGCAAAGACGCGGGAGGCCACAGATTGGGATGCACGCACTGCCTTCCGGATCGCTGCGGTACTGCCAGACTATGGGCGGGCTGCTGTAAGAGCTTTGTGCTCCGATTCGGAGTTTGTGAGCACCCGGCTCATCTGGCGCATACTATCCCGCAACTTATGGAGATCGCTGCGAAGCGTCCTGCCGTCGAGTATTCGGCGGTGGGTGCGCCGAGTATTGAGCTTGCGGACGAGCCGCTTTTGTTATTTCTAGTGGCGACCGTGTTCCTGGGCGGATGATGACTGAAAATGCCAATCTGCATGAACTGGTAGACGCGGTCCAGCGATGAAAGTACTGCACGTTATTCCGACGCTAGAGCAGGGAGGTGCAGAGCGGCTTCTGGCGGACCTTTGCGATCACACGAGCGATTCGACTGAGCATGTCATTGTGACGCTGTTCGGAAACGTGTTCTTCAAACCTCGCCGTGCAGCGGTCTATACTATTGGCTTTCCCAGACAAGTGAGTACCGGCGGGATTCGGCAAGTGCTCCGCGCTCTATGGCGTTTGCGCCGGACGGTGGCGGCGCACAAGCCCGATATCGTGCATTGCTGGCTCTATTACGGGAATGTTCTGTCGCTGCTGCTGGTTGGGGTCGCACCAAAAATCATTTGGTCCATTCACAATACGACGTTGCCAAAGAACCGACCGGTACTTCAGTGCGCACATTGGCTGTCTCGGCTGATATCGGAATCAATCCCCGATCGAATTGTCTATTGCGCCGCCACTGCTCGTGAATTGCATGAAGATTACGGGTATTCCGCAGCAGCATCGCTCGTGATCCCGAATGGTATTTGTATTGCCACCTTCCGGCCGCGCGAGGAGTGCCGCCAAGACATTCGTGCGAGCTATGGTCTCAAAGTCGACCAGGTCGTCATCGGAATCATTGGGAGGCTCGACCTGCAGAAGAACGTCGGCCTCATTGCCGCCGCGGTAGCGCGTGCTCGCTCGCGCCTTGGAGCGTTCAAATTGCTATTTGCCGGTCGCGGTGCGGATCCAGAAAACGCCACGTTAGCCGAACTTTTAACGTCATTCGGGCTTCTGGACGATTCGATCCTCTTGGGCGAGGTTTCTGGTGTCGAGCGTTATATCAATGCGGCTGACATTATTGCCCTTGGCTCAAGCTATGGCGAAGCGTTGCCGATGATCCTGATCGAGGCCGCCGTCTGCGAGAAAGCGATCGTTGCTACCCGATTGGGAGATATCAACGCTCTGGGACTCCCGGCAGACAGTATCGTGCCTCCGGAGGTCGAGCCTTTCGCGGAAGCGCTGGTGCGGGAAGCTCGTGCGTGGCGCGATGGTTCAAGGGTTCTCACCCGCGCCCACATCGCACGCACCCTCAGTGACACGCTCTCGATCGACAAGTGCGCAAAAGCCTACGAACAGGTCTACCGGTCCCTTTGAGTGTCGGCGACTTCCTCTTCAGCGCGCCTCTGGGACATTTTCATGGTTGATGGCGAGTACCCGTCCGGTGAAGGCGACCTTGCGGGGATGAGGGCGAGCGGGAAGTCATAGGACTAATCCTAGGGATAGTCCTATGACCAAGACGCAGGTTGAGGTGATCACGTCGGTGCAGCGTCGCCGGCGCTGGTCGCGCGCCGAGAAGGAACGGATTGTCGCCGCGGCGATCGAACCGGGTGCCATCGCATCCGAGGTGGCGCGAGCAGCCGGGATTCACGTAAGCCAGTTGTTTCGATGGCGGCAGCAGCTCTGTAGTCGAGCGCCAGCGGCGCCGGTGTTTTCGCCGGTGGCGATTGCGCCTGGGCCAGGAGCGGCACCGGCGCTGCCGACGGCGCAGGGCGCCATCGAGATCGAGTTTGCGACCGGGGCACGGATGCGGCTCATGGGGCCGGTCGATGCTTCGACGGTCAAAGCGATGGTCACGGCGCTGGCAAAGGCCAAGCGGCGATGATCCCGGTTCCGAGCGGCGTGCAGGTGTGGCTGGCGACCGGCCACACGGACATGCGCAAAGGCTTCGACGGCCTGGCGCTGCTGGTGCAAGAGACACTCAAGCGCAATCCCCACAACGGTCATCTGTTCGTGTTCCGCGGCCGGCGGGGCGGCCTGATCAAGGTGCTCTGGCACGACGGGCAAGGCATGTGCCTGTTCGCGAAGCGGCTGGAACGTGGTCGCTTCGTCTGGCCATCGACCACGGATGGAGTGGTGACGATCTCCCCGGCGCAGCTCGGCTATCTTCTCGAAGGGATCGATTGGCGTCTGCCGCAACACACGTGGCGCCCACAAGCGGCCGGCTGAGCGCGACATTGTGACTCACGACGACGATTGAGGATCACAACATCTGCGATCTGTGCTGCAATTTGCGTATGACGTCCGCCCCTGATTCTCCTCTTCCCAACGATGTTGCGACGCTGCAGACGATGCTGCTCAGCGAGCGCGCGGCACGGCTGGCGGCGGAGAGCGAGGCCAAATACCGCGCGCTGCTGATCGAGAAGCTCAAATACACGATCGCCAAGCTGCGCCACGAGCGGTTCGGGCAGCCGCCCGCCCCCTCGCATCCGATCGCGCGCGGGCGGGCCGGGCCAGGACTGCTCGCGCATGTGCTGTTCTCCAAGTACGGCCTGCATCTGCCGCTCAACCGCCAGAGCGCCGCCTACGCGCGCGAAGGCATCGAGCTCGATGTGTCGACGCTCGCCGACTGGGTGTCCGCGCGGGCAACGGCCATAGCGCCGCGCCATGTTATTCCGGGTTCTGGTCAGCCTGGCTCGCACGCCACTCCTCGCGGACTTTGGCGACCGCGGCGCGCTCCTGTTCGAAGGTTGAATTACAAATCCGGCTCAGCGAAAACTCAGCCGATTAAATCAATCCTGAAAATGCTCTAGGCCGCGCTTGGACGTGTTCGGAACAATGGCGTGGACAATGGAGTGCGCCCCAAGCATTGTTTTTTAAACGATATACCAGTCCAGCGAGGGAGCAAATGGCCCGAAGCCTGACGCGGTGACACTGGTTCCATTCATCTCGGTCAAAAGAACCCGTCCGTCCACGTTGTTGTGCCAGATCAGGTCGGTGGCGTGATTGCCATTGAGATCACCCGTTGCTGCGATCTTCCAATCTGAGCTTTCTTGAATCGGCAAGTTGCCACTACCGTCAACGATGCTAAGGCCATTCATCGCCCAGAGGACAAGTCGGCCGTCTGTGTTGTGCCACAAAATATCGGCCTTGCCGTCGCCGGTGAAATCCGCAGTCGCCTCGACCGACCAGTCGAGTGTGGGCGCGAATTGCGCTGTGCCGCTGCCGGGTATCACACCCAAGCCATCCATCTCCCAAAGAACGACCCTCCCATCGACGGAATTCCGCCATACGATGTCGGTCTTTCCGTCGGCGTTGAAGTCGCCGGTGCCCGCGATCGTCCAATCGAGCGTCGGCGCAAATTGCGCCAAGCCGCTTCCGGTAATGACATTGGCGCCATCCATCATCCAGATGACGGTGCGGCCGTCGGCGGAGTTGTGCCAAAGAAGATCTGACTTTCCGTCTCCGTTGAAGTCCCCCGTTCCGGCAATGCTCCAATCCGGTGTCGGCGCCATTGATGCCGTTCCTCCGCCAGGAATAAGGGTCGTGCCATTCATCGTAGAAATCACTACTCTTCCGTCGGTGTCATTGTGCCAGACGATATCGGTCTTGCCGTCTCCGTTGAAATCGCCGGTGGCAGCCAGCGACCAGGTCAGGTCCGGCGCCGAGGGCACCAAGCCCCCTCCCGGGATGAGATTCAGGCCGTCCATCGCCCACAGCACGACACGGCCATCGCCGCTATTGCGCCACAGGATGTCGCTCTTGCCGTCTCCGGTTGAATCGTTTTCCACATGGCTTGTAATGGTAGGCCAGATCACCGTCTGGTCATCGAAAACCAGTCTTTCGACATTGGACAGCGTGTCGGTGCCGTCAATTCCGGCGACGCGAACGCCTCCGTTGCCGAGGTTCGTCAGCGCATAAGCCGACCGCAGCCCGGAAAAAATCGCGCTGTCGGTCCCGGTAAGGCCGTCGATGGTATCATTGCCTTGATGGCCTCTCAGCGAATTATCTGCCTCATTTCCTATGATCGTATCGCTGCCGGACCCCCCGATGGCATTCTCGATCAGGGACCGCTGATCGTTGTTGTAGAGCAGAGCATTGGCAATGTTTCCCCTAGCCATGTGACCACTGCCCAAATTCGCGAGCTGGGCGCTCGACGTGGTCGTCCATTGGCCCGGCTGAAGATTGATCGAGAGATTGGTGCTGTAGTTGGAAAAGTCATAGGTGTCGCTGCCGCCGCCATCCCACAACGTCATGAAGATGCGGTTGCCGCCCGGCGCACCCTGCCCAACGGCATTGATGAACATCTCGCCGGTGGTGGGGCTGCAGGTGTAGGTCGTATTGCCATTGTTTGTGTTGAAGTTCGCGCCATAAAGATATTGCAGGGCCGCGATGTCATTCTGCATCAGCGTCTGCGGCGCCCCCCAACTCTCATATGTGTAGCCATCCGTTGAACCTCCAACGTAGCTCCGGTAGGTCATCACGGAATATTCGAGCGAGTCATGCGCCGCCGGCAGCACGCCCCACGTATTGGACGGATCGTGGCCATGCTCTAGGCCCATCGCATGCCCGAATTCGTGCAGGAACGTATGGGCGGCGTAGTTGCCTTTGATGGGGTTGTCGTAGATGCCGCCGGAATTGCGATACCAGGAATCGCCGCCGGCACCCGACGAGGAGGGCAAATAGGCCCACGCCGTCGAAGGCGCATCCGACTTCGCAAAGCGAAAATCGGCGTGCTCAGTGGTCGATTCGGTGATCTCATTGAAGGTGACATTGATCACCGAAGAGAACTGCAGCAGAACCCATTGCCTCACGAAATTTTGCTGGGCGCTATTTAGGACGTCAAAATTATTCGTCGTCTCGCCGTTCGGCGCCGACCCCGATTCATAAAACGAGAAGCTGCTTGGAAAGCTGAAAGTGAAGGCATTCACCGCCCATTTCCGATCGTAGAGCAGCCCATCAATATCTTGGTTGCCTGACGGGTTCACAGCAGCAGTCGTGGGCATTCGGCGGTCCTCGAATCCCGTCAATGATAGGGATTATCCCTATGTCTTTCCGGTGAATACGGAATGAATAAGGCGGCTCAAATTGCGCTGAATTCCCTATTTAACCGTTTTTTGTCGCTCAAGGCCAGCAAATATCGACCACGGCAAATCCTACGGCAGCCCCGGTTTCGCCATGTTGGATTTCTATTAGATATCCTTTGAAACGAGTGTCGTGCTGCGAAGCCTGTTGATCATCGCTCTAGCTATGGTCCTATCTTGGAAGGCAGCCTCAAGCGAGCCTATTATGCAAAAATTCGTTCTAGAACAGGCGCTGAGTGGAAATCTGCAGTCCCAGCGGCGGCTCGCCGACTGCTATCGGCTTGGCTGCAGCAGCGAACTCACCCCGGATCCCGTCCTGGCCTGCGCATGGCGAATAATCGTCGTCGCGTCCGGGGCGCCCGCGGTCGTTCAGGACGATACTGAAAGCCGACGAAGAGATTGCGAGAGTTTGAGCCCGAAGGACCAAGCTGCCGCCGCGCGTCAGGCAAAGTCGCTATTTCAGAAGATCTACGGCAAGGAACTACTGTTGCCTGCTGATTTCTTCGGTGGAAACCGGCCACTTAAGTTGCGGGAATTTGGGTAGCGACGCATTTTGAGATATGCTAGGTGTTCGGTCCCGGAAAGTCGTGGCGCTATCCTGACACGCGTGTCGGAGGGAGCGCTATGGCAGACATTCTTCACGGCAGCGCCCGTACAACGCCGCGAGTTCGATCCGAGCTTCAAGCGTCGAAAGAGACGACTGGTAGTCTCGGCCGCCGTTACGGCCTGAGCCGAACAACCGTCACGAAGTGGAGGTCTCGGACGACGACCGCGGATGCTCCCATGGAGCCGCGCAATCCCAAGAGCACTGTGCTCACACCGGTCGAGGAGGCCGATGATCGTCGAATTTCGCCGGCTGACGCTACTTCCACTCGATGACGTCCTCGGCTGCCTGAAGGACAGCATTCCGAAGCTTACGCGGTCCAGTCTCCACCGATGCCTGGAGCGGCACGGCATCTCTCGCCTGCTGGAAAGTGAAGAGAAAGCCTCCAAACGAGGTCGGTTCGCAGACACGACGATCGGCTACGTCCACTTCGATATCTCGAGCTGCGGCTCGCTGAAGGCAAACTCAACATGTTCCTGGCGTTCGACCGGGTCTCGAAGTTCACCTATGTCGAATTCCATGAGAATGCCGGTAAGGTGAACGGCGCTGACTTCCTGCGGAACGTCGTCAAAGCCTTCCCCTACAAAATCCACACGGTACTTACCGACAATGGCATGACTTACCGACAATGGCATGGCTTTCGCCGATCTGCCGAAGAACAGGAACGGAGCCACGCGGCGATATCTCGGCGCCCACATCTTCGATCGTGTCTGCACCGAGAACGGCATTGAGCACAGCCTGACAAAGCCGTACCACCCGTGGACGAATGGTCAGGCCGAGCGAATGAACCGGACGATCAAAGAGGCGACCATCAAGGTCTTCCACTATCCAAGTCTCGAAAGTCTGAAGGCTCACGTCCTCGCCTTCGTGACCGCCTATAACTTCGCAAAGCACCTCAAGGCTCTACGATGGAAAACGCCCTTCGAGGCCATCTGCGCTGCCTGGACGAAACGCTGAACCCTTCATCATCAATCCGCGTCACCTCAATCCCGGGACCAAACACCTAGCTGTGAACGGTCGCGTGGCCTGGCTCCCTAACTTGCACTTCCTTCATAAAGAGAGGCTGTACCGGTTGTGCCAAATTAAGACACTACCATGGGGGGGATCGTCTAGCCTCACGATCTGTTTCTTGCTATATCGCCGTCACGGCGCTCGCTCAATGTCTTCGCTGCCCTTAAGGCTGCACGGCGAAATCGGTATGACGACAATCGACTTCACCGGGTCAGGTGCATTTCAACTACCTCCTGTCTTGTGCGCCCGCGGAGGGGGACCCTGATCAGTCGGTAATCGGACGAGGGATCTGCAGTCTTTGTAGAGCGGCAATATTAAGGTTCGACGACACGCCGTGACAATAGGGCAAGACAAGACTTGTGCATCGGCGCGCGCTTTGTTTCTTGATCGGGACGGAGTGATCAATGTCGATCGGGAGTACGTTCATCGGGTGGACCAGTTTGAGTTCATGCCCGGCATTTTCAAACTGGCTCGTTTTTCCGTTCAGGATCTCGGTTGGCTTTTGATCGTGATAACGAACCAGTCTGGTATCGGACGTGGCTACTTCGATGAAGCAGAGTACCTCACACTCACGGAGTGGATGTGTGAGCGATTTCGCAGGGAACATGCGAAGATCTCGAAAGTTTATCACTGTCCATTTCATCCGGAGCACGGCATCGGTGAATACCGGGTAGATCATGATTGGCGCAAGCCGAAACCGGGTATGATATTACAGGCGGCCTCCGAGTTTGACCTCGACCTCTCCCGTTGCGCCATGATGGGCGACAAGATCAGCGACATCAAGGCTGCAGCCGCCGCGGGTATTCAATGGCGAATCAGGCTTGACGCGAACAGCTCAGTCTCTGCCGCTACCGATCCGCCGCACCTGGTAGCCCGAAATCTTGAGGATGCGCTTGTCATTCTCAAAGAGCACTGCCGATAGTGCCTCGGAAGTTGAATGGCGGCAAGCATGGCGTATAAGCGCCTTCTCAAGCTCAATTCAACGCTGGGCCATGCAATCGCAGACTATCTGCCTGCTTGGGCGGGAGGCTTGCCGCGTGACGCGCCTCCGCGACCGGGCACCGATGAATACGACGCCTTCAAAAAGCGAATGAATGATCGCGCTGTCGGTCCATTAACGGCAGCATCAATGGTGACTCTGACCACCCCCTGAACACGTTTGTGAAACATAGCAAAAAAATAGGCTATTCTGATATTCAAATTTAGCCACTTAGGTCAAAACAGGCCAGCACCAGCCGTGCCGAGGCCGCCATCTGAGCGGGTTAACGAGGCCCGGCCTGGATTCGAACTAGGATATGAGATTAGGCGTCGCGTCCGCGTCGCCATTCCGCCACCGGGCCATACTCGCAGAGGGAGCGCCATTGGCGTGCTGACAATCAATGGACGCCAACGGTGTCGCCAACGCGCTTGTGCTCCCGCATCTGCCGGCGCACGGCCTTTTACAAATGGCCGTCCGTAAGGGGCCATGCCGGTGGTGAGCAAAGGCTGCCTATTGCTGGCCGGATGGCCGACCAACTAACTTCTGAAAGAGCGGATAGTAATCTGCACGTCGTCGAGGCCAGCTCCTAGGCCCGGCGTCCGTTACCTTTCAGGATAAGAAGAGTTTGTGCTACCTGCTTCCACAACCCCTCTTCATATCGCGGGAGTTTTTCCAGAATCGGAGTGCTTAGGTTTGCAAGTCGGAGAAAGCATTGGGCAATTTCCATCCGTTTCGATATATTGGGCTCGAGCTTTCGAGCTTCCTCAGCAGCGCCGGCTTCATTGTTTTTGGTTTCTCCCGAGTTGCTCCCCGATACCAACTCGGTTGAGTGCAGTGCGCGATAGATCATGTCGAGACCCGAGCCGAAAGGTGGAATTGTTCGGACGAGATCAACTTTTCTGCTGCGCAGAATTTCAGCCTGAATCTGCCACAACCCGCTTTCGACCGCCGTGGCTCGCCGAAGCCGCCAGAGAAGAGACGCTAACCGCGTTACGAGCACATATTCGACAGTCGATAGCCTCTTAAAGTCGGCAACGATCGCGCTTTCAAACGCCTTATAATCCTCGGGCTCCTCAAAAACGTCCACAATCGTTTCTGCTGTTAGACCGTGCCGGATTGCGTTCCGTCTTGATCGCTGCTTGCCGGAAGGTGCTCGGGGGCCTGTGCTCCTCATAGCATTCCTGCGATTAGCCTCGATTTGCTTTTCGGATGCCATTGAGAGCGCTATTACAAAGCGACGTGGTTACGACGAGGAAGTAGCATCCTGAGTGTTTCTGCCTTGTCTGTTTTTCTCCCATAGAGATTTTGCAATGGGCAGCGGGTCGATATTGTTTGATTTCCACCAATCCATTTCGTTTCCGACCTGATGAATTTGGCGATGATGGATACGGCAGAGCGGAACTACAAACTCATCGCTCACCTTCAATCCAAGCGCTCGTGGTTGTGCAAAACGCAGGTGATGAGCGTCGGAGTGTTCTCGACCGCAGACCAGACAGGGTTGCGATGCTACGAATGAAAGGTGCGGTTTATCCCGATGCCGTTTTGGCTCTCCGATCAAAAGGGCGCTCTTATCGATACGGCCGACTGCCGTCACCTCGTTCTGAGGTTCAGCTATTTGCGATTTTAGAGTAGAAGCAACAAGGGGCGGTCCTTCTGTGTTTCCAGTCGATGGCAGCGAAGCGCTATCGACGATACTAACCTTCGCTTCAGAATTGCTACTGAA
>Ga0080064_1006798_pt1 | contig 12059 bp, 13 predicted proteins | sample Subgrocontami54m_FD_69260 | JGI IMG/M metagenome (GOLD analysis project Ga0080064, IMG submission 69260) | Subsurface groundwater microbial communities from S. Glens Falls, New York, USA - GMW46 contaminated, 5.4 m (SPADES assembly) (version 2) ...
GAACGAGTTTCGTGCCGACTTTGATTCGCGCTTCAGTTTCTGTTGCAACCGGTGCCGCCTGCGCACGACGTCAATGTCCGTGCGGTATCTGGGCCGGCGCGTATACCTCGCGCTGGCGGTGGTGCTGGTGTCTGCCCGGCATGCCGGGCAGACACCAGCGGCGGCGCGGCTTTCCACCACACTGGAAGTTCCAGTACGCACGCTGCAACGCTGGCGCCATTGGTGGCGAGAGCAATTTCCCCTGACCCCGCTGTGGCGAGCCGCCTGCGCGCGCTTCATGCCCCCGGTTGCAACCGGTTTATTCCCCGCCAGTCTGCTGGAACGCTTTGCCGGCGATGCCGAAGAGGCGCTGATGCGACTCCTGATCTTCCTTGGTCCGGTCACGGTCAGGGCGATCACATTGCATGAGGGTCGATGATCACCCGCAGAAGATGCGCATAGCCAACGCCGAGGAGGGCACGTAGCCTTCACTCCCTGTTGTTGCGCCCTTGGCGCCACCTCACTGGGAGACCTTCTTGAGTACTGTTGTCGATCCACCTAAACGTGATCGCTGGGCGCGTTTGCGCTTCTCGATCATCGGCCCCTTGTTGGCCGCACCGCCTGCTCCGGGGGAACTGATCTCGGCATTGACGGTGCTCGCCGCCAAGTCATGGCGACATCCGGTCTCTGGCCTCGATGTTTGCTTCGGCGTGTCCACGCTGGAGCGCTGGTACTACGTTGCCCGTTCTGCTGCCGATCCGGTGGCCGCTCTCAGAGACCGTCTGCGCGGCAACATCGGTCGCTTCCCCAGTCTCGCGCCGGCGGCGATCGACTGCCTGACGATCCAATATCGCGAGCATCCGGGCTGGACGATGCAACTGCATTTCGACAACCTGCGTGTCGCGCTGGCTGGCAGCGACTCGCCGCTGCCCTCCTACCCCACGCTGCGGCGCTATCTCAAAGCGCAGGGGATGTTCCGGCAAGCACGTCCCAAACGCGCCACCGAGGGCGCGTTGTTGGCCCGGGATCGGCTCGATCGGCTGGAAGTCAGAAGTTTCGAGGTCGAGCACGTGTCGGCCCTCTGGCATCTGGATTTCCATCACGGATCACGCAAGGTGCTCACTCGCACCGGTACCTGGGTCAAGCCGATGCTGCTTGGTGTCATCGATGATCGATCGCGCCTGGTCTGTCATCTGCAGTGGTATCTGGACGAAACGGCTGAGAGCCTCGTCCATGGCCTATCGCAGGCGTTCATGAAGCGCGGACTGCCACGTGCCCTGATGACCGATAACGGTGCTGCCATGCTCGCCGATGAGACCGTCACCGGTTTGGCCACCTTGGGTATCGTTCATCAGACGACGCTACCGTATTCGCCTTACCAGAACGCCAAACAGGAGTCATTCTGGGGACGCGTCGAGGGACGCCTGATGGCCATGCTCGAAGGCGAAGAATCCTTGAGCCTTGATTCTCTCAATCAGGCCAGCCAAGCCTGGGTCGAGCAGGAGTATCACCGCAGCGTCCATACCGAGATCGACGCAACGCCGCTCGAGCGCTATCTTGCCGGACCTAATGTGCGTCGCGATTGCCCGAGTACGGCGACGCTCTGCGCCGCGTTCCGCGTCGAGGTGGCGCGCCGGCAACGGCGCTCCGATGGAACAGTGAGCCTCGCGGGCGAGCGCTTCGAGATTCCGGCGCGCTATCGCCACCTCGCTGTGGTTCACCTGCGTTACGCCCGCTGGGACCTGACCCAGGTCGATCTGGTCGATCCACGCACCGGCGCCATTCTTTGCCCGGTCAAACCGCTGGACAAATCCGCCAACGCCAACGGCCAGCGTCGGCGTCTGGTACCGGTGAGCGCCGATTCTTCGCCGCTACCGCCTTCGGGCATCGCGCCGCTGCTACGCCAACTGCTCGCCGACTACGCCGCCACGGGCCTACCGCCGGCCTATTTGCCACCACCTGACAAGGACCCCGCATGAACCAGAAACTCCTCGCCCTGTATGGGCTGAAGTGGAATCCCTTCTCCCCCGAATTGCCGATCGAGGCGATCTTTGTTCCGCCCAGGATCGAGAACTTCTACTGGCGCATCGAGCACGCCCAAATCCGCGAAGGCGGCTTCGCGATGATTCACGGCGACCCGGGAACGGGCAAGAGCGTCGCTTTGCGCCTCTTGGCCGATCGTCTGTCGAAACTGCCGGACATCACGGTCGGCGCGATCAATCATCCGCAGAGCAACCTGGCGGACTTCTATCGAGAAATGGGTGACATCTTCGCGGTGCCCTTGCGCCCGCACAATCGCTGGTGTGGCTTCAAATCCTTGCGCGAAGTTTGGTTGGCCCATCTCGAAACAACTCGTCGCCGAGCGATTCTGTTGGTCGATGAGGCGCAGGAGATGAGTCCGGCTGCACTTTGTGAGTTGCGCTTGCTCGCCAGTGCGCGTTTTGATTCGCAGCCGCTCTTGTGCGTGGTGTTAGCCGGGGACGCCCGTCTGATCGAGAAGTTGCGCCGCGAGGACCTGACTCCGCTCGGTTCCCGCATCCGCACCAGGTTGGCCACCGAGCATGCGAACCGCGATGAGCTCCTTGCCTGCCTCAAACATCTCCTCGCCGGGGCCGGCAACGCCAGCCTGATGACCCCGCAGCTACAACATACGCTGTGCGATCACGCTGCCGGCAACTACCGTATCCTGACCACCCTCGCCGCTGAACTCCTCGCCGCCGCGGCACAGCGCGACTTGCCGCAACTCGACGAGAAGCTCTACCTGGATATCTTTGTCCAACCCCAGAAGCCCACGCCGCGCCGTGCGGCCTCGGCCCGCTGATCACTTACGAGGCCTGCCATGCGACCCGATTCACATCCTGTCGAGATCTGCCTACCGCCTATCTGCGATGAAGCCGTCGTCGAGATTCACGACTTCCTCTACGAGTTCCTTCGTCTCTTCGAATCCCATTACGGCGCTCAGATCCATCGCTTCTACGAGAATCGATCCTACAAAAACCTCGTCCATCCCAATCCGCGCACTCGCCCTCCGGACGACGATCCGCCTTTCTGATTCGCAGGCGCTCAACACAAAACTACGCCGTCGGCATTCAACCCCGACGGCGTCTTTACTTACCACACCTATCACCGCTAACCATCACCGTACGTGAACATCGGAACATCAAATCAGCTGACCACACTCAGTTTACGATGAAAAATTCCATATCCTCCAAGCCCCCGACCTTTTTCAGAAGGACCTGCATTACTTCCGGAAGCAGTGCGATCTGCGAGGCAGTTCCGTAGCTGCGGCTTTCATTGACATTGACGACTTCAAGAGGCGGTTTAATTCGCCATATGGACATGAGCGGGTCGATCGGGACGTACTCCCTCGCTTCATGGAGACGCTCGAGTCTCATGTCTTCGGTCGTGGCTACGCCTACCGCCAGGGTGGGGATGAATACCTTGCCCTCCTTCCCAGCGTCTCCCTTGAGTCCGCCATAAGCTTGCTTGATGAGCTGCGGGAGAAAGTAGCCAATCTTCAGTACCTCGGCATTTCAGCACGGACGACGGTGTCCATTGGGATATGTTTCGTGGGCCAAGGGTGCTTCTTGACCGACAATGAGGTGCGCGAAAGGGCAGCCAAAGCGAGTGCCCACGCCAAAGAACCTGAGAAAGACAAACCCAGGAAAAACTGCATCGGGACGTACAGGGGCAACCGATTCAGGTCAGAAGATCTCTATGTGGCTGCTCCAGCGTGAAATAACAGGTGCTCTCACTGTTCGCACAATGGCCGAACCATTCGCTGCACCTGACCGCGGCGGCAGGCAGCGTTTTCGCAGTTCAACATCTCACCAGCCGCCGCGGCAGGTGAGCTTTGCGTTATGCCGTTCCTATAAAGAGGAGGGGAGAGATGCACCTCTTGCAAAAGTTGGGAATGCTTTGCGCGTCCTTAGCCGTAGCTTCTTGCGCTCCTGTACAGCCAAGGTTCCCAGAAAAGTTCCAAGAAGTACAAATCCCAACGGAGCGCATTTCGCAGAAGGGATTTTCGCTCGTACCATTGAATGAATCAGGGTGGGTGATCACGGGGCGAAGTGCCTCTCAATTAGCTTTAGGAAAATTCGGTAAGACCCCGGAAGAGAACGTCGTCATCCGCGCAATCCTTTTTAAACTGCCACCATTCAAAACGAAAGAAGAATTCGTGCGCCTAATTAAAGAAGCTGAAGCTAAAAACATCAATCCAGAGCGTTTAAAACTAATAAAGCATGAGGTCGTTCCCGATCCAAACAAGGGAACCGACTGTACCAAGTCCCATATGGCTGCCGAGGACCATGCTGCGGCTAAGAAGGTAGGAAAGACAGGAATTATGGTGCAAGAGGCGTTTGCGCTTACCTGCGCACATCCTAAAGACAAAGGTGTTGGTGTCAACGTTGGTTACTCCCACCGCTATTACCCGGACCAACGGGACCCAAGGTTTCTTGAGAAGGCAACCAGTGTCTTGGATAGTGTCGAGTTTGCTGACCTTTAGACGATTAGAGCATAACTGTGCGCTCAACCCGGACGCCCGCAAAAGCTGCGCGCGCCGGTTAGCGCGGCGTTATGCCTACTGTGGAGATTTGACGTGGCAATCGAAGAAGCAGTAGTTGGTCGGATTAATGAGCTTGTTGTCGAGGCTCAGTCGTTGCGCCAAGGCACGGAGGAGGGCGCAATTCGATCCCAGGCCCAGGCACAACAGTGCAAAGGGTGGATCGCGGCGGCACTAAACGTAGTTCAGCTTGTTATTCCGGACCCCGATTCAAGTTATCGCAAGATTGCTGAGGAACTTGCTGCCCGGAATTGGGGGTACGTGATTCACAACGGGGTTGGAGCTTTGGCTCAGGTTCTGTCCAATCTACTCAAAGACGCACAGGCGGGCCTCATTTCGTCGGTTGCCGACCGCGCAAGAGCAGAAGTATTTGATGACTTCCTTGATCATGCCAAGGCATACCTAGCCGAAGGTCATTCGAACCGAGCTGGCGTTATTGCCGGAGTTGTATTCGAAGATGCTCTTCGACGTGTGTGTCGCAAGCACCATATTGAGGAGCGCGGAGTCAACCTCGACAATCTGATCAGCACACTCACTACAGGCAACGTGCTTTCGCCGACCAAAGCCAAGAGGGCGCGAGTCGCTGCCCATGTGCGAACGAAGGCCACTCACGCTCAATGGGATGAATTTGATACCGGAGATGTGCGAGCCACTATTGAGTTTGCGGAAGAGCTTATTCTTAATCATGTCGAAGGGTAGGCATAACTTGCTGCTGCAGCCGACGCCCGCGAGCGGGCGCGGCTAAGCGCCACGTTCGGCCCCAGTAGACAGCCTTCGCGTATATTGCTATCATGCAATATATAAAGGCAGTCTTGCTTGCGCGCACTAAGGATGTTCGCGACGACGGTTGCATAGTTGAAGTGGTTATTTGGGAACTCCCAGAGCCGCTTCCACTCAGCACACATCCCTTCAAGTACCGCCTGTACTACGGCGTTGAAGGTGACAGCCGCGTACGCTGTGACAACGAGCGCAGCAAGGGCGATCACCGGCACATTGGTGAAAAGGAAGAGGACTACACCTTCACGACGATCGACCAGCTGTTGGACGACTTTGAACGTGACATCGCAAACCGGAGGTGATCCATGAAGGCAATCATTGAGGTGGCGAAGAGAGGCGCAGCGATTCGCTCAGCAAGGTTGCAGGTCGCGGAAGCGCGTCGAGGGAGAACGCCGGATTATCGGCTGAGTTTCGAATCGGCTCGAACGCTATTTTCTGAACTTACACCGGCGCGCCTAGAGCTTCTCGACACACTCCGCCGCGTAGGTCCATGCAGCGTTTATGCGTTGGCTAAGGCCGCAGAACGCAATTACTCAAACGTCCATACTGATGTTTCGCGCCTTGAGGAACTAGGGTTGATCGAGCGCGGGGAAGAAGCCACGGTCCTCGTGCCATACGAATCAGTCGAGATCCTTATGCCTCTCGCACAGGTAGCGTGAAGCCGAGGCCGAACCACGCGTTCGAAGGGACGCACATGAATCCGCGCGCCCTTCAACGCGGACGTTACGCCCCGCGGCAGGAGTGGTTGAATGGCATCCGGTGACCGACAGCGTACCTGGTTTCCAGAAATGGTCGAGGTTCTTCGGGCTGACTGGCGGCCGGAGATGTCATGGGCGGAGATCATCGCACTGCGTGATCAACTGGACAGCATGCTGAAGGCGATTCGGAAATCGCGGAACCTTCAACCCGTGACGAGCTCGACGCTTTGCCCGTGCTGCAACGAACCCATGGTCCAGGGCGCGGGGGACGTCTCTGTGCGGGCGACCATTCTTGCCCTGAATCGCTTCGGCATCGCGCCGGCGAACGACGTAAAGTTCCTGGAGAAGACTTGGACCAAGCACCGCCGGGAGACCGGGATCGATCGCAATGGGAAGCTCCCGCATAGCATAGCCATGCACGCGAGTGCCAGGGGCGGCGCGTGACGGCTGGCGTCCGCTTGGGTCCGATGCGGACAGCTAGCCTCGAAAGACTGAGTGACCGGAGCCAGTCTTTAACCGTCGTTCGGAACTTTCTCCGTGGCCGTCTGCATCGGCCGATTATGCCGCCGGTCGCTTTGATTTCTCGAAGGTCTGAAAGTCGGCCATGGACCAACCCTGCCGTTCGAGCATAGCGCCGGGACTTTCCGCAATCCAGCGGTCCCTCTCTCTCGGCGCCGCAAACAGCCGCAGACGGCAAGAGAGCGTGATCTCTTGTGGGGTGCGCAGGACTGCTTCGAACCGGACACGATTCGGCGAGGGCGACCCCGGCATTGAATGCGTTCCGGACCGCTCTAGTGGCGTTTCCTGAGGTTGCGGTGCGTTCCCCCAAGCACCGTGCAGGTTCTCAAAGAACGTGCCGGCTGCGTTCCCGTAGACGACGGGAGGCAGATGATGGACATTCGATATCTGTGTCGCTAGCATAGCGTCGCCGCTTACTTCAACGGGGCCTTCAATGAGAATTCAATGGAGGAATGGCTTATCCGGCGCGTTGTTTGCGGTTGCCGGACTCAACGCCTCAGCACAGACTGCGACGCCGGCGGCGGGCGTGCCCCTCGATCTCGCCCCCCGCCGCGCCGCCATCGTCAATGACCTGCGTTACGAACTGGCGCTCTCGGTGCCGGACCGGACCGGTGAGCCGGTATCGGGCACTGTCGAAATACGATTCCAACTGACGGACGCGTCGGCCCCGCTCGTCGTCGACTTCGATGTGAGCCGGGAGCACGTCCATGCAGTGCAAGCGAACGGCCACTCGACCGATTTCGGATTCATCAACGGGCACCTCGTCATTCCCGCCACGGCACTTTCGATCGGCGCGAACACCTTGCAGATCAAATTCGACGCCGGCGATCTGCCGCTGAACCGGCACGCAGACTTCCTCTACACGTTGTTCGTCCCGGCGCACGCGCGCCAGGCGATTCCCTGCTTCGATCAGCCGGACCTGAAGGGTCGGTGGACCGTCCGTCTCGAGCACCCCGCCCATTGGCAGTCGGTCGCAAATGGCCGCGAGATCGAACGCACGCAAGCGGGCGGTCGCACCCGTGTACGCTTTGCCGAGACGCCGCTGCTGCCTACGTACCTCGTCGCCTTCGTGGCCGGAGAGTTCAAGGTCGAGACCGGCGTGCGCAACGGTCGGACGATGCGCTTCTTCCACCGCGAGACCGACACGGAGAAGGTGGCGCGCAACGTCGGCGTCATCTTCGATCTTCACGCCACGGCGCTCGAGGTCTCCGAGCGCTACACCGCGATCCCGTACCCGTTCGACAAGCTCGACTTCGTCGCCATCCCCGCCTTTGCGTTCGGAGCAATGGAGCATGCAGGCGCGATCGCCTACAGGTCGGCTGATCTGCTGCTCGACCAGTCGGCCTCGCAGTCGGCGCTGCTGAACAGGGCTCATGTGATCGCGCACGAGGTGGCTCATGCGTGGTTCGGCAATCTGGTCACCATGCGCTGGTTCGACGACGTTTGGACCAAGGAGGTGTTCGCCAATTTCGTTGCGGCAAAGATCGTGACGCCTTCGTTTCCGGCGATGAACCACGATCTGCGATTCTTCCTTGACCACTACCCTGGCGCCTATGCCGAGGACAGGACGGCCGGTGCCGGAGCGGTCCGCCAGTCCCTGGCGAACCTCGCGGATGCCGGCAGTCTTTACACCAACATCATCTATCTGAAGGCGCCGGTGGCAATGCGTCATCTCGAGTCCCTGCTCGGTGAAGAGAACTTTCGCGACGGATTGCGGGAATATCTTCGAGCGCACGCTTACGGCAATGCGACGTGGGCCGATCTGATCCGTGTATTGTCGCCGCGTGCTCCCGTCGATCTCGCGGCATGGAGCGCCGTGTGGATCGACGCCGCTGGGCGGCCGACTGTGACGACCGAACTAAAGGCCGAGAGGGGGCGCATCACGCGGCTGGCGTTTGTACAGCGGGACGAGCGCGGCCGCGGGCTTCTCTGGAATCAGCGACTGAAGGTCGCGATTGGCTCGGCCGCGCGCCCGGCGATGATCGATGTGCTGCTCACCGGACCAGTGACAGAAGTCGAGGCGGCGCGCGGCCGGGCGGTACCCGCCGTCGTCTTGGCGAGCGCAGGCGGCTGGGGTTATGGCGATTTCGTGCTGGACCGCGCCTCGTCGGAGAAACTGCTGCGCGCCTTGCCGCGCATGGACGATGCGCTGACGCGGGGCAGCGCGTGGGTCACGCTCTGGGACGCCGTGGTCGGGAACCGCCTTGCCCCCGTGCGTTTTTTCGACCTTGGCCTCGCGGCCGTGGCCGTCGAAAGCGACGGGCAACTTGCCGACAGGATGTTTGCGAACCTGCGGCAAGTGTGGTGGCGTTTCCTCACGCCGAACGAGCGCACGGCACGGGCACAGCGCTTGGAAGCGGCGCTACGGCGTGGATTGGCGGCGGCACCCACGGCGACGCGCAAGGCCGCTTGGTTTCGTGCACTGCATGAAATGGCGACGAGCGCAGTGACGACGCAGTGGCTGCGCGAGGTCTGGGCAGAGCGCGTGAGGATTCCGGGGCTACCGCTTGCCGAGACCGATTACACGCGTCTGGCGCTCGAACTGTCAGTGCGAGAGCCGACGGGATGGCGCGACATCCTCGACACCCAAGCCGGCAGGATCACGAACGCCGACCTGAGGGCGCAATTCGAGTTCGTGCGACATGCCGTTTCGGCGGACACCGATGAGCGCGCGCGCTGGTTCGCCGCGCTCGCGGACGTCGCCAACCGGCGCCAGGAGCGCTGGGTATTGGAAGGGCTCGTCTATCTGCATCATCCGTTGCGTGCAAAAGGATCACTGCAGTTCATCCGGCCCAGTCTCGATCTGCTCGAAGAAGTCCACGCGAGCAGCAACCTCGGATTTCCGGCGAAATGGGTGTATGTCACGCTTTTCGGCCACAACTCCCGGGCCGCGGCAGACATCGTCGAGTCGTTTCTAGGCAGCCGCACGCCTGAGTACCCGAAGCACCTGCGGGACGCCACGCTGATAGCCGCGGACATGCTGTTCAGGGCAGTTCGAATTACGGCTCGCGCTGCCGGCGGCAGCCCTTCGCCGCGTCCAGCGGGACGATAGAGGGCAGACTTCGCAATTGCGACCATCACGACCATCGAGCAGCACCCCAGATCGGACCGCGCGGCTTCGGTCGACGCATAGTTGAGTTCTACGCGTGGGGGTCGAGAGCGTGTATCCACAGAAAGAGAAGCGGAGGTTCGAATAGCGAAGTTCGCAGCGCTCGCCGGCGTGGTTATGCGCTACCGCCACGACCGATCAGATGACGACCGGGGCCGCCGCGCATTGGCACGTGGATGCACCGCTTATTTCTGCCGCTTGAGATACGCGAGCAATGCGTCGAGTTTGCGCACGGCATTGCGCGAGAATATGGCGGTGGGGATGCCGGCTGCGGCAAAGCTTTGCGCGATGCCGCGGCCCATGACGCCTGAACCGATGACCAGGACTTCAGGCCGCTTCACGTCGAAGCTCTTTCCCCTTGATCAGAGTTTGGCTCGCCAAGACGAGTGCGAAGAGCGCAAGGCCGATCAAGTCGGTGATCCAGCCCGGCTTGATCAGCAGGAATGCCGCGCCGACGAGCAGCACGCGCTCCCACCAAAAGGCCGCTCGCAATAGATAGCCGAACAGGCCCGCCGCGAGCAGGATGGTGCCGAGTGTGGCGGTGACGAAGGAGGAGGCGATGGTCTGCCAGTTGCCGATCATCAGCAGCGAAGGCTCGTAGATGAACATGAAGGGCACGATGAAGCCGGCGGCGCCGATGCGCACCGCCTCCCAGCCCGCGCTCCAGATATCGGTTTTGGCGAGGCTCGCCGCGGCGAATACCGCAAGCGCCACCGGCGGCGTGATCGCCGAGAGAATCGCGAAATAGAACGCGAACATGTGCGCGGCCGGCGTCACCGCGCCAAGCTTTATGAGCGCCGGCACCAGCAGCGACACCATGACGATGTAGGCCGGGGTGGTCGGCATGCCCATGCCGAGCACGATGCCTGCAATCGCGGTCAGCAACAGCGCCAAGAGCAGCATGTTCTGCGCCAGCCCGATCACGATCTGGGTGAAGCTGATGCCGAGGCCGGTGATGGTGACGCATCCGATCACGATCCCCGCGCAGGCGCAGGCCATCGCGACCGAAAGCGTATTCCTCGCTCCGTCCTCGAGCGCTTCGAGTACCGACGCCCAGGTGATGCCTGCGCGCGTGGACTTTTTTACGAGGGCCATCGGCAGGCAGGCGAGCGTGCCGATGAGCGCACACAGCGGCGCGCTGTAGCCCGCGATCAGGCCGATGAAGACCATCACAATCGGCACGAACAGGTGTCCGCGCGCGCGCATCACCGCCCCGAGGCGCGGTAGTTCAGACCGGGGCACGCCCAGCAGGCCCACGCGCTTGGCCTCGAAATGCACGGCGAAGAACACCGCGACGTAATAGAGGATCGCCGGGATGGTCGCCCAGAGCGTGACCTGGAAGTAGCTCACCGCCAGGAACTCGGCCATCACAAACGCGGCCGCGCCCATCACCGGCGGCATGATCTGTCCGCCGGTGGAGGCGACTGCCTCGACCGCTGCTGCGAACGGCGGGCGAAAACCGCTTCTTTTCATCAGCGGAATGGTCATCGGACCGTCCACCATCACGTTTGCCACCGCACTGCCCGATACCGTGCCGAACAGGCTCGAGCTCACGACCGAAACCTTGCCCGGGCCGCCGGCGGTGTGGCCGGTGATGGCAAGCGCAAAGTCCATGAAGAGTTTCCCCGTTCCGCTCCTTTCCATGAACGCGCCGAAGAGCACGAACAGCATCACGTAGGAGGCCGACACGCCGAGCGTCGAACCGAAGATGCCTTCGGTGGAGAGATAGAGCTGCTCCATCAGCACCGGCAGCTTTACGTTGGTCAGGAACGCCGCATAGAGAAGGAACACGACCGCGGTGATCGGCAGCGCCCAGCCGAGCACGCGCCGCGTCGCTTCGAGCACGATCAGCACCGCGAACACGGTGTAGATTTTGTCGAAGCCGGTCAGGTCGTCGATGTAGATGATGCGGTTGATCGTGTATTCGTAGTTGAGGAAGATGTGCAGAACGAAGGCCCAGGAGCCGATCAGCATCACCGCGTCGAGCGCGCGCCAGCCGGGGCCGCCGCCGGGTTTCGCCGGATACAGCAGGAATACGAGCGTGAGCGCGAACAAGAGGTGGGTGCCGCGGAAAATCAGCGCTTCGGGTGGGCCGAAGCCGGCGACATACATGTGGTAGAGCGACATCGCGATGGCGATCACCGACACGGTCCACTTGAGCAGTTTGGTCTTGGGCGGGGTCGCGGGGGCTTCGTCGGATACGACCGGCAGTACTTCAGACATTAGCGGCTCCTCTACGCGCTGCCAATTTCGGATGTGAAAACGGGGCGGCCGAGGCCGCCCCGCGACTATGATTATACAAAGCCCGGGGGGGGGGGGGCCCCCCCCCCCCCCCCCCCCACCTGCCGGCCAACAACACATTCTCTTTGGGCTGGGTCCGGGGCGCGGGAGGGAGGGCGCGCCCCCCCCCCCGCCC
>Ga0080064_1006799_pt1 | contig 12058 bp, 13 predicted proteins | sample Subgrocontami54m_FD_69260 | JGI IMG/M metagenome (GOLD analysis project Ga0080064, IMG submission 69260) | Subsurface groundwater microbial communities from S. Glens Falls, New York, USA - GMW46 contaminated, 5.4 m (SPADES assembly) (version 2) ...
ACTTCCGACATGCCTCTATTTCGCTGGGCAGCGGCTCACGATTGTTGGGGGGACGGCACTTGACCACGTTGGTGATATAGACGTCGCCGCGCTTCAGCCCCGCCAGATCGATAAGCTGCGCCAGGAGCTGCCCTGCGGCGCCGACGAAGGGCCGCGCCTGCTGGTCCTCGTGATAGCCAGGCCCCTCGCCAATAAACATGAGCTGAGCGCGCGCCGGCCCCTCCCCGGGCACCACGTGCGTCCGCCCTTTGGCCAGGCCGCAGGCGGTGCATGAGGAACACTCCCTGTGCAGGGCGTCCAGCGCTGCTTGCGCGGGCTGTCCTTCCGCCATATCTAGAACCTCAAAGGAAAGCTATCAGACCTCCCGCGGCACCGGAGGGCCTGCGAAAAAGCGCATGTGCGGAGGCGCGACTCGCAGCTCCCGCCCATCGTGCTGCTTGGCGCCGCATCTCTGGCGTCCCGTTTGTCCCGCTAGTCCTATCGTATTATACACAGCCTGGTTGCGGTTCATATTAGCAAAGGTCTAAGACTCCGTCAACAAAGATATTAGCCGAGGATCCCGAGGGCCACGAGGCGCAGGCCCACCAGGGTCAGCGCCAGCGCCAGCAGCCGGATGATCCATGTTCCCCGGACGTGCATCGCCAGCCGCGCGCCAATCTGCGCCCCCGGCAGCACGCCCGCGGAGAGCAGCAGGACGCGCACGAGTCCCGTTCCTGGGGTCAGCTCGCCGGCGGCCACGTGGACGGCGGAGCCGGTCAGGGAGGTAACGACCAGCACAAACTGGGACGTGGCGGTTGCGATGTGGACCGGGAAATGGAGCAGGTGGATGAGGGCGGGCACATGGACAATCCCGCCGCCGATGCCCAGGAGGCTGGACAGAAAGCCCACCACGAAGCTCAACGCCAGGCCGATGCGCAGGTCGAACGCGTACGTGTGGCGCTGGCCGAACTGGTCTACTAAAGTGCGTATCTTCCAGAAGACGCTGGCCGGCCGGTCCGGCGATATCTTCTCTCGCACGCTCAGAAACGACAGCGCGGATATGACGACGAGCACCGCGCCGAAGACCACGCTGAACAGGCCGCGGGACACGAAAGAGACGGCCAGCGCCCCCAGCACCGCGCCGGGCACGGTGGCGATGGCGAACAGCGCGCCCGACTTGAAGTCTATGCGCCGCATGCGCCCGTACGCGACGGAGCCGGACAGGGCGTTGAAGAAGACCACCGCCAGGGAGATGGTGGTCACGATCGCGGGCTTCTCATGCGGGTACATGAAGAGGAGCACGGGCACCAGCAGAAAGCCGCCGCCCGCTCCTATGAGTGTCCCGTACGTGCCGACGACAACCCCGAGCACGACGAGGAAGCCTGCCTGCAGGATATCCACGGCGCTACATCCTCAGACCGGTGCGGGGGGTGATGCACGTGAGCGCCCGCCGCGCGCTCATGGCGCTACAGCCAGCCGACGAGTCCATTATGCTGCACTTTCGTTCCCTGGACGAGTAAGCCCGCGGCGGGCGTTAAAAAAATCGAGGTGCGTTCCCCGGAGGGGCGCACCTCGATGGTTGTTCATATAGGCGGTCGCGGAATCCGCGCGGCATCCCGCCAGCGCCACGCTTACTCCTGTCCGGTCTTGTTCTTGATGTAGTCGACGGCGTCCTGGACGCTGCGGATTTTCTCCGCGTCTTCGTCGGATATCTCCAGTTTCTTGCTGCCGTCGCTGAACTCTTCCTCAAGAGCCATGATTAGTTCGACAAGATCCAGGGAGTCCGCGTTCAGGTCGTCAACAAACGAGGCCTCAAGCTTGACCTGACCCTCCTCTACCCCCAGTTGGTCAACGACGATCTTCTTGACCCGGTCGAATACTTTGCCTTCCTTCGGCAAGGTCCACCCTCCTTTCCGCGAGTGTTTGACCGGCCCATATCCGGTCACATCGTGCGAGAGTTGTCTGATGTTGCCTGGCGCCCCGGACTCTTTGTCGGCGCTATCGGCCCGCCTATGCGGAGACGAGGGTTGTTTTCTCCCGCTCCGCCATCAGGCTGCCCAGCACGCCGTTAACAAATTTGGATGAGGTCTCGCTGCCAAAGAGCTTCGCCATCTCCACTGCTTCATTGATGGCGGCCTTTGGCGGTGTCTCATTATCGAACAAAATCTCAAAGATTGCAATTCGCAGGATACTCCTGTCCACCGGGGCCAACTGCATAACCGGCCAAGCAGGGGCAAACCGGTGGACAAGCCTGTCGATCTCCTCCTGGCGTGCCCGGACTCCCTGCGTGAGCTTCCGGACAAAGTCCTCCAGCGGTGGCTCCAGCCTGGCATCCTCCAGAACATGCCGCAGGACGCTCTCCATGTCGTGATGCGTGCAGTCCACCTCAAAGAGGACCTGGAACGCAAGGGCGCGGGCCTTCCGCCGGGAACTGCGCATAGGTCTGCTCCCTAGCACATGACCATGCCACCGTCCACGTTCAGCACGTGGCCGGTGATGTAGCTGGCGTCCTCCGAGGCCAGGAAAGCGGCCGCTTTGGCGACCTCCTCCGGCTGAGCGGGCCTGGCCAGGGGAATCCTCTTCAGGAACTCGTTGCGGACGCTCTCCGGCAGGTGGACAGTCATCTCGGTCTCTACATAACCAGGGGCTATGGCGTTGCACGTGACTCCGCGGGACCCAACCTCCTGGGCTGTCGTCTTGGTCAGCGCTATGAGCCCGGCCTTCGCCGCGGTGTAGTTGGCCTGGCCCGCGTTCCCGGTCTTGCCCACCACGCTGGCCATGTTGATGATGCGTCCCCACCGCGCGCGCAGCATGCCGCTCAGCACGGCGCGGGTGCAGAGGAAGGCGCCTTTGAGGTTGATGGCGATAACCCTGTCCCAGTCCTCGTCGGACATGCGGAGCAGGAGCTTGTCCCGCGTGATGCCCGCGTTGTTGACCAGTATGTCCACACGGCCGTGCTCATGGGCGGCCGTCTCCATCATCTTGCTGACCTGGTCGGAGGCGCTGATATCCGCCAGGGCGACGGAAGCTTTCCCTCCCGTGGCGTGAATCTCGGCGGCGACGGACTGGACGGGGGCCGGATCGCCCACGTCGTTCAGGACAAGGGTAGCGCCCCTCTCCGCCAGAAGCAACGCAATCGCACGGCCTATGCCCCGGCCGCTGCCGGTGACCAGGGCGACCTTCCCGGAGAGGGTGGCGGTCATGACGGCTATGGACTCTTAAGCGTGGGGGTCAACGCCAGCGGGGGTGCCGTCAATGTTGATGGTCGTAATGTCCTTGCTGAAGCGCTTGGCCAGTCCGGACAGGACTCGTCCGGGGCCGATCTCCACAAAGGTGTTGGCGCCCGCGCTCAGCATGTACTCCATCGAACGTGACCAGTGGACGGCGCTGCACATCTGCTTGATAAGCTCTACCTTGATGTCGTCCACCGTGGTGATGGGGCGACCCGTGCAGTTAGCTATCACGGGGACGGCCGCGGGCGAAAACCGGAGCTCGGCCACGGCTTTGGCGATGCCCTCCACGGCCGGTCGCATGAGGAAGGAATGGAAGGCGCCGCTCACTTCGAGCGGGATGACCCGCCGGGCGCCGCGCGCCTTGGCCAGGTCCAGGGCCCGGGCGATGCCGTCGCGGGGGCCGCTGATGACGATCTGCTCCGGCGAGTTGATGTTGGCGACCTGGGTGCCTGCCTGCTGGCAGACCTCTTCCAGGGCCACTTCGTCCAGTCCAAGGACGGCGGCCATGCCGCCCGGCCGGACGGTGGAAGCGTACTGCATCAGCCGTCCCCGCTCGCGGACCAGACGGACAGCCTGAGTGAAAGAGAGCGCGCCGCTGGCGACCAGGGCGGTGTACTCGCCCAGGCTGTGCCCCGCGACAAAGAGGGGCGTGGACAGGTCCACGAGGCCTTCGCCCTGAGCGGCCCGCATGCAGGCGACGCTGACGGTCATGATGGCGGGCTGGGCGTTCACGGTCTGGCGGAGATCTTCCTCCGGACCTTCAAAGCACGTGCGGGATAGCGCGCAGCCCAGTGCGCTGTCTGCTTCCTCGAACACCGCGCGGGCCTCCGCAGAGCTCTCGAAGAGCGAGCGACCCATACCCACGCTTTGGGACCCTTGACCAGGAAAGAGAAGTGCGATTTTTCCCATCTGGCTAGTACCCCCTAATAGTGTGAAAAGCCTGACTAGCACCCCGCCGGTGCTTCACCAGGCTGAGAAAATCCGTTAAGAAGCAGCCTTCTCGCTCTTTACGGCGACCACCTGTCTCCCGTTATACGTGCCACATACGGGACACACCCTGTGGGGCATGCGGGGAGTCTTGCACTGGGGACACGGGGCGAGGGTCTTGAGACGCAACGCCTGGTGGCTCGCTCTGTTGCCGGACCGGGCGTGGGAAAACCTTCTTTTGGGAAGAGGTGTCATGAGGACTCCTTACGGGCTAGTTCCGAGATTGGGTCCGGGCCAGGAGCTTTTTCAAAGGCGCCCAGCGGGCATCGCGCGGTTCAGCACAGGAGCAGGGACTTTCGTTCAGGTTGGCGCCGCAGCGGGCGCAGAGGCCGCGGCAGTCGCTTTTGCACAAGGGCTTCATGGGAAAGCTCAGGAGGGTGTACTGCCGGGCCGCCTCCTGCATGTCCAGGATGTGGTGCTCATCAATAGTAAAGGACCCCTCTTCAGGAGGAGGCAGGGGCGCGCCCGTCATTATGTCCACGGACGGGAAGAACTCCTCTTCAATATCAAAACCAGCCGCCTGCGGGTATTCCGTCAGGCAACGGCTGCATATGGCCGACGTCTCCGTCTCCATATGGCCCGTCACGAGGATGCTCCGATCGGTCCGCAGGAACGTCAGCGTCCCCACGACGCGCTCGGTGCCCGACCCCTGGCTGGCGGGGACGGCGTCGTCCACCTTAACCTGCCGGACGGAACCTATAGGCCCCTTAAGTTGTTGGGCTACATTGAACTGCATTGCCAAAGCCCGATCAAGGCATGTTCCGAGAAGCATAATCGGAAGATTATATGCATGGCTGGCTTCAAATGTCAAGTTGGCTATGGGGGCGGGAAGCCCGCGGCGCTGGGACGCCCCAGCGCCGGTCGCCGCCGCCAGCGCGAAGCTAAAGCATCAGGCTGACGGGATTCTCCAGCGCGGCGCGCAGCTCCTTCAGGAACAGGCCGCCCTGGGCGCCGTCGGTGACGCGGTGGTCTATGCACAGCGTTACGACCATCATCTCGCGCACCACCACCTGGCCGTCCCGCACCACGGGCTGCGACTTGACAGCGCCCACGGACAGGGCGGCGCTCTGCGGCGGCGTGATGATGGCGGTGAAGTTGTCCACGTCGTACATGCCGAGGTTGGTGACGTTGAACGTGGTGGAGGTGTATTCCTCCGCTTTGAGAACGCCCTGACGGGCGCGCTCCGCCAGGTCCCTGCTTGCCCTGGCGATCTCCACGAGGCTCTTGTGGTTGGTGTCCAGGACGCCCGGCGCAATCAGGCCCTGGTCCAGCGCGATGGCGATGCCGATGTTGATGTGGGGATGGACGTGGACTTTGTCGTCCACGTAGCTGGCGTTGAACAGAGGGAACTTGCCCAGCGTGGCCGCCACCGCCTTCACAATCATGTCGTTGACGCTGACCTTCACACCGCCGCCCAGCGCCTCGTTCAGGCCCTTGCGGAGGGTCATGGCCTCCGTCATGTCAATGGCGACCTGCACGTAGAAGTGCGGGATGGTGCGCTTGCTCTCCGCCATCCGCCGGGCGATGGCGAGGCGCATCTTGGACAGCTCGATGACCTGCTCGCCCACGGGCGCGGCGGCGGGTTGTGCCGTCGCTGCAGCGGGGGCCGGAGCCGGAGCGGACTTGCGTGTCTCCACGTAGGCGAGGACATCCTCTTTGGTGATGCGTCCGCCCGGGCCGGTGCCCGTGACCTGGCGCAGCTCCACGCTCATCTCGTCCGCCAGCTTCCGCGCGATGGGCGACGCAACGATTTCCCGACCCGGCGCGGCGGGCGCGGACGCGGCGACAGCCGGGGCCGTGGCCTTCCCTTTCGCCTCCGCGGGCGCTGCTGGCGCTTGCGCGGGGGTGGCGGGCGCGGACGCGGCGGTAGCCGGGGCCGTGGCCTTCTCTTTCGCCTCCGCTGGCGCTGCTGGCGCCTGAGCAGGAGCGGCGGGCGCGGACGCGGTGTCAGGCAGGGCCTCGTCAGGCGCGCCGATGAAGCCGATGACCTCGCCGACGGGGACTGTACGCCCCTCCGAGACGAGGACCTTGCGCAACACGCCGGCCCCGAAGGCCTCCATCTCCACGACCGCCTTGTCCGTCTCTATCTCGGCGATCGGCTCGCCCTTTCGGACCGGGTCGCCTTCCTTCTTAAGCCAGCGGGCGACCTTGCCCTCTTTCATATCGAAGCCCATCTGGGGCATGACTATTTCGGTGGCCACGCAAGACCTCCTTCTGAATGGGACGTCAACGGGACGCCGGGTACATGGGACAAACGCGCATCAGGCCGGGGCCATGACGGCCCGGATGATGTCATCCTCGTTGGGAATCGCAGACTGCTCGAGCTTCCGCGCGTACGGCATGGGCACGTCCTTGCCCGCCACGCGCATCACCGGCCCGTCCAGGAAATCGAAAGCCGCCTCCTGTATCTGGCCGACCACCTCCGCGCCGAAGCCGCCGGTCCGCCATGTCTCCTCCACCACAACGCACTTGTTGGTCTTCTTCACGGACTCCACCGCCGCCTCCAAGTCCAGGGGACGGAGCGTGCGCAGGTCCACCACCTCGGCCTCGATGCCGTGCTCCTGGGCCAGCCGCTCGGCAGCGCGCAGCGCCACCTGCGTCATGCGCAGGTAGGAGACGATGGTCACATCCTTGCCCTTGCGTTTGACCTCTGCCTTCCCGAAGGGCACGGTGTACCACTCGTCCGGGACCTCCCCCTTCAGCGGGTACAGCAGCGAGTGCTCCACGAAGATAGTGGTGTTCTTGTCCTTCAGCGCCGTGCGAAGCAGCCCGCGCGCGTCGTAGGGGGTCGCGGGCACTGCCACGCGCAGGCCCGGCATGCTGGCGAACCAGCCCTCCAGGCTCTGCGAGTGCGAGGCGGCGAGCTGGTTGCCTCCTCCGCTGACCGTTCGGATGACCAGCGGGACCGTAATCTGGCCTCCCGACATGTAGTGAATCTTGGCGGCGATGTTCACAATCTGGTCCAGCGCAAGCAGGCTGAAGTTGATGGTCATCAACTCCACGACGGGCCGCATGCCGGCCATGGCCGCGCCGATGCCCGTGCCCACGATGACCGACTCGGCGATGGGCATGTCCCGGATGCGCTCGGGGCCGAACTCCTTGAGGAAGCCCTTGGTCACGGCGTAGGAACCGCCGTAGTCGCCGATGTCCTCGCCCATGAGGAACACCTTGGGGTCGGCCTGGAGGGCCTCGTGCAGGGCGCCGCTGATGGCCTCGCGATAGGTGATGATAGCCATGCTCAGCCCCCTATTCCGCCAGAATGTCCGTGTAAAGCTCCTCCGGTGGCGGCTCGGGGCTTGCATCGGCGAAGCGCACCGCCTCCTCCATCACGCTGTCCACCCCCTGCTCAATCCGCTGCAGGTCCTCAGCGGTGGCAACTCCATCGTCTTTCAGCTTTTTGGGGAAGTGCAGGATGGGGTCGCGCTGCCGCCAGCGCGTCTCCTCCTCCTTCTTGCGGTACTGCACCGGGTCCGCCATGGAGTGGCCGCGGAAGCGGTACGTGAGCGCCTCGACGAAGCTGGGTCCGGCGCCGGAACGCGCGCGCTCCACCGCCTCGCTCGTCGCTTGGTACACCGCCAGCACGTCCATCCCGTCCACCTGCGCGCCGGGTATGCCGTAGCTGTTCGCCAGCTTGTAGATGGCCGGGCCGGAGAAGGTCTTCTGAATGGCGGTGCCCATGCCGAAGCCGTTGTTCTCGCAGAAGAACACCACGGGCAGCTTCCACAGGGACGCCAGGTTGATGGACTCGTGGAACTCGCCTTCGTTCACCGCGCCGTCCCCGAAGAAGGCCAGCGCCACCTGCTGCTCACCCCTTTCCCTGGCCGCGACGCCCAGCCCGCACGCGATGGGCAGCATGCCGCCCACGATGGCGTAGCCGCCCAGGAAGCCCTTGGATGCGTCGAACAGGTGCATCGAGCCGCCCTTGCCCTTGCTGGTGCCCGTGGTCCGCCCGAAAAGCTCCGCCATGAGGCGCTTGGGGTCCAGCCCCCGCGCCAGGGCGTGGCCGTGCTCCCGGTAGTGGCTCACGATGTAATCGGCGGGCTTCAGACAACTGATGGAGCCCACCGCGCACGCCTCCTCGCCGATGTACAGGTGCAGGAAGCCGCCTATCTTGCCGCGCATGTACCACTCGGAGCACGCCTCTTCGAAGCGCCTGATGAGCAGCATCCGCCGGTAGAAGTCCTGCATCTGGGCCTTGGATATGGCCCTCTCTTTCACAACCTGCACCGCGTTTTCCTCCTTGATGTATGGCGGTCCCCCGCGCGTCGCGAGATGGCCGTACTCCCCACCACCTCCGCACCTATATCCTATGTATGGATGGCTTCTTTATTCACGTCCAGCGCCGCCTCGCGCAGCGCCTCGGAGAGCGTGGGGTGCGGATGGACCGCCCAGCCCAGCTCCAGCGGCGTGGACTCCAGCAGCTTGGCCAGGGACAGCTCCCCCAGCAGCTCCGTCACCTCCGGGCCTATCATGTGCGCGCCCAGGACCTCGCCGGTCTTGGCGTCGGCCACGATCTTCACCTGGCCGTCGGTGTCTCCCAGCGCTATCGCCTTGCCGATGGCGCGGAATGGGAAGCGCCCCACCTTGACCTCGTGGCCCTTCTCGCGCGCCTGCGCCTCCGTCAGGCCCAGGCTCGCCACCTGCGGCTGGCAGTATGTCGCGCGTGGCATGTCCACGTAGGACAGGCGCGGCGGCTGCCGTCCGGCGATAGCCTCCGCCGCGACGACGCCCTGCGCCGACGCCACGTGCGCCAGCAGCACCTCGCCGGTCACGTCGCCGATGGCGTACACGCCCGGCACGCTGGTCTGCATGCGCGCGTCCACCTTGACCGCGCCGCGCTCCATGCGGACGCCCAGCGTCTCCAGGCCCAGCCCTTCGCTGTTGGGGCGCACGCCGACGGCCACCAGCACCTTCCGCCCCTCTATCTCCCTCTTTCCGTCCGCGGCGGCCACCGTGACCCGCGCGACTCCGTTCGCCCAGTTCACGCCCTCCACCTTGGCGCCCGTGAGGAAGGCGAGGCCCTGCTTCTTGAAGCTCCGCTCAAGCTCCGCGCTGATCTCCTCGTCCTCCGTCGGGACGAGACGCGGGAGCGCCTCCACCAGCGTGACCTTGCTCCCGTAGGTGTGCCACAGATAGGCGAACTCGACGCCGATGGCGCCCGCGCCGATGATGACGACCGACTCCGGGACCTCCGTCAGCGCCACCGCCTCGCGGTACGTGATGACGTTTTTGCCGTCCGGGTCCAGGCCGGGGATGCTCCGCGGCCGCGCGCCGGTGGCGATGATGACGTTGTCCGCCTCGATGGTCTGGCCGGAGGGGGCCAGCTCAATGCGTTTCGGCGAGGCCAGGCGCGCCGTGCCCTGCACGTAGTCCACCTTGTTTTTCTTGAGCAGGAACTCCACGCCCTTGACCAGCCGCTCCACGACCTTGCGGCTGCGCGCCTGGGCGACCGCGTAGTCCGCCTTGAAGTTGTCGAAGGTGAAGCCGAACTCCTTGCCGCGCTTGAACAGGGACAGGACTTCGGCGTTCCGCAGGAGGGCCTTGGTGGGAATGCAGCCCCAGTTGAGGCAGATGCCCCCCGGCGCCTCGCGCTCGATGACCACGGTCTTCAGGCCGAGCTGCCCCGCCCGGATGGCGGCGACGTAGCCGCCGGGCCCGGCGCCGATGATCGCTACGTTGTATTTGTCCAATGGCTTGGCCCTTTCTTCGTGGTCTTACGGCCTGGCGGCTGTCATGCTCCGCACCTGGCGCTCCGCCAGGTAGGAGCTGCGCACAAGCGGCCCGGACTCCACGTGGCGATAGCCCATCGCCATGCCCAGGCGCGCCAGCTCCTTGAACTCCTCCGGTGTGTAGAACCGCTCCACGGCGGCGTGCCACGGCGAGGGCCGCAGGTACTGGCCGATGGTCAGGATATCGCAGCCGGCCCTCTGGATGTCCAGCATGGTCTGCACCATCTCGTCCCACGTCTCGCCCAGGCCGGCCATCACGCCCGATTTGGTGACAATGCTCGCGTCGCTGGCCCTGACCTGGCCGATGAACGCCAGCGAGCGTTCGTATGTGGCCTTGGGCCGCACCCGCCGGTAGAGGCGCGGCACCGTCTCCGTGTTGTGGCTCAGGACGTCCGGGTGCGCGCGGACCACCGTTTCGATGGCCTCGCGGTCGCCCATGAAGTCGGGAGTCAGCACCTCCACCTTGCAGCCGGGGGCCTCCTCGCGTATGCGCTGGATGCACCGGGCGAAGATGCCCGCGCCGCCGTCGGGCTGGTCGTCGCGGTTGACGGACGTGATGACGCAGTAGCGCAGGCCCAGCAGCTTCACGGCCTCCGCGACGCGCTCCGGCTCCTCCCAGTCCATGCCCTGGGGCCTGCCCTTGCGCACCGCGCAAAAGGCGCAGCTCCGCGTGCAGACGTCGCCCAGAATCATGAACGTGGCCGTGCCCGCGTTCCAGCACTCGCCGATGTTCGGGCAGCGGGCCTCCTCGCAGACGGTGTGCAGGCTGTTGTCCCGCATCAGGCGCTTGAGGCGCATGTAGGTGTCGCCCGCGGGGAAGCGCACCTTCAACCACGGCGGCAGGCGCGTCGCGACGGCGTCCTTGGCCGTGGACGGCGCTCGCGGCATGCCGCGCCACGGGACGGCGAGGGCAGGGTCCTGCCGCACCGTCTCCGGCGACGCTGCTGGATTGACGCTTACGTCGGTTGTGTCCATAGTGAACGTTCCAGTATAACACGCAGATACGTGCGGAAAAAGCGGGACCGCTTCTCGCCGCGCTCAGACTAAGCGGACTCGAACCCGCGCGCCGCGTCCGCGCCCAACGCGAAGTTGACGGCTCCCGAAAACACGACTATGCTATGTCAAGCGTGGCGCATGCCGGGAGCCGGTATCCGGCCCTGGACATTACACAAGGAGGACGCCTCTACATTGCACTGGATAAACGAACGGCTTGCTGTCGGCGAGATCAACGACGCCATGAACCAGGAGGAGCTCAAGCGCCAGGGTATCGCCGGTGTATTGAGCCTGAACGACTTCCCGACTTTCATCCCCGGAATGGGTTTCGACTGGCACCGTGTCCAGCTCTACGACGGCCCGGGCAACAAGCCCGCCGACCTGGCGCGCGCCCTGGAGGTCCTCGACGACCTTGTGGAGAAGCATCGCACGCTGCTCCACTGCGCGTCCGGCGTCAGCCGCGCCCCCTTCGTGGCGGCGGCGCACCTCGCCACCAAGCACGGCCTGAGCTTCGACGACGCGCTGGCGGAGGTCACGCGGAAGCGGCCCATCGCCAACCCTGACCCCGCCCTCTTCCGCCTCTGGCAGGAGTACCAGACGTACCGCCAGAACGGCAACGGGAACGGGAACGGCCACAATCCTACCGAGTAAGCCAACCTCACCCGTCCTGAAAACGCGAGACGCCGGATGTGAAGTCCGGCGTCTTTTGGTTTGTCTATAAGGCAGGCCGTTGCGGCATTTGGGAGGATATCCGCGGGGCTAGGCCGTTTCCTCTCCGCCGATTGGCAGCGGACGGATGCGGACCCGTGTCTCATCAAACACCACGATGCTGCCCTTTTCGAGCGCCGTTTCCAGATTCGGCAAATTGGCAAGGAGCACGCGCAGTTGCTTCACGGGACTGCGGGTGGAGCGTCCACGAAAAAGGATAACGGACGGGTTTGATTCTTGCCGAAGTGCCAGTAGGGTGCCGAAGTCGGTGTCCGCTGAAACTATGATGCGATATTCCGACGCTGCGCGGGCAAAGACCTCGGTGTCCGAGGCGCTCTGCATCGTGTACTCGCGGACGTGGACCGCGTCGTAACCTGCTGTCCGCAGACCACGAGCGATCAGCGGCGACAGGGCGTTGTCATTGAGAAA
>Ga0080064_1006801_pt1 | contig 12057 bp, 8 predicted proteins | sample Subgrocontami54m_FD_69260 | JGI IMG/M metagenome (GOLD analysis project Ga0080064, IMG submission 69260) | Subsurface groundwater microbial communities from S. Glens Falls, New York, USA - GMW46 contaminated, 5.4 m (SPADES assembly) (version 2) ...
GACATGGGGCGGGGAGCAGGCGGATCTGCCCCGATTCGACGGCCTTGATTGCCGGCTCGGCGAGCGGCTGGATTTTCACGAACCACTGTGGCGAAAGATAGGGCTCCACCACCGTCTTGCAGCGGTAGCATTTGCCGAGTGCCATGGCGTGATCTTCGACCTTGGCCAGGAATCCCCCTTGCTCCAGCGCTTCGACTACGAGGGCGCGGGCCTTTTTCACCGGTTGTGACGTGAGGCGCTCCTGGAGAGTAGCATCCACCTGCGCTTCACGCATGCCGGAAGCATCCATGCGTGCGTGTTGATCGAAGACGGCCAGCCGGGCCAGATCGTGACGGAGTCCTGACTCGAAGTCGTTGAAGTCATGGGCGGGCGTGATCTTGACCGCGCCTGTGCCGAATTCCCGGTCGACGAGAATGGGGTCTCCCACAATCGGAATGCGGCGTTGGGTCAGCGGCAGCGCGACGCTTTTGCCGATCAACCGGTTGTAGCGAGGGTCTTCTGGGTGAACGGCAACGCCGGTGTCCCCCAGCATGGTTTCCGGCCGCGTCGTCGCGACGGTCAGATGCGTTGCCGGGTCATCCGCAAGGGGGTAACGAATGTGGTAAAGCTTGCCGGTGGTGTCTTCATGCTCCACCTCGATATCGGACAGGGCCGTGAGGCAGCGGGGGCACCAGTTGATCAGCCGCTTCCCCCTGTAGATCAGGCCTTCCTCATGAAGCCGGACAAACACCTCGCGCACGGCCTTCGACAGGCCGTCGTCCATCGTGAACCGCAGCCGGTCCCAATCGCACGACGACCCCAGCCGTTTGAGTTGCTCGATGATCGTGCCGCCGGATTGCGCTTTCCAGTCCCACACCCGCTGGACGAACCGGTCCCGCCCCAGTTTGTCGCGCGAGGAGCCTTCCGCCAGCAGTTGTTTCTCCACGACGTTCTGGGTGGCGATGCCCGCATGGTCGGTCCCCGGCACCCACAGGGCGTTCAGGCCCTGCATGCGGCGCCAGCGGATCAGGATATCCTGGATTGTGTTATTCAGGGCGTGTCCCATGTGCAAGGAGCCGGTGATGTTGGGAGGGGGAATGACGATCACATAGGGACGGCCTTCCGCCGCTACGGAGGCATGGAAATAACCGCGTTCGGACCAGGTCCGGTACCAGCGTGTCTCAACCTGTTTCGGATCGTAGGATTTTTCCACGGGGCGTTATCCTAGCACGGGAGCGGAAAAGACGGGAAGGAAGACAGGGTAGAAGGCCGCTCAGACCTCAGCGGTCAGGCGCTCGATTTCTTTTTTGACGGCGGCTTCGGCGTGATCAGACACGATTTCGCGCGCGACCTTGTCGATGATTTCCTGGGCAAGCTGGTCGACGATCGGTTTCAACAGGTCCGGCAATGCCTGGCGGGTCATTTCCTGAACGGTTTCGCTGATCAGGACCTTCTCCTCAGCGACGGCTTTTTCCACCAAGCCGGGCAGCGCGTCCTGCACCATCTTTCGCGCCATGTCCTCCGCTAACTTCGAGAGAGCGGTGGCCAGCGGCGCCAGGTCGATATTGGCCGGGTCCTCCGCCATGCCAATGGCTCCTTATGAATTCGCGCAGGAGGGAATCTCCCGATGGACGTCTTCGTCGGCCACGCTAACAAAGGCTACTGCCAATGTCAAATTTGGCGCATTGAGAAGGCGTAACAATGGGTCTGGCCCTTATGCTGGTGCCCGGGGGCGCGTCGTTGGGCGCGGTTTCCGTCGCCGTTCTTTTTTGACCATCACATCTTAAGACGGAACCGCCAGGGCTTGGCGGCCCACGCCCCCGCATAGTCCACCCCGATACGGGGAGAGGCCTCGATTTGGGCAGGCCGAATCCGTTCCCCGCGATCCTCGATCCACAACGCCTTGCCGCTTGTCAGGTCGTGGTAGTTGAGGTCCCGGTCGATCTCGAACAGCCGGCATAGGCGGCCCGGCCCGTCGATGAGGTCTTTCTCATGTTCGACTGCGCGGATGAGCACGGCCGCTGGGTAGTCAAGCCGCTCCGTCACCACGTTCAAGCAGTGGTACATTCCGTAGATCAAGTACACATACGCCAGGCCGGGGTGGCCGAACATCACGTCGGTTCGCGGCGTACGCCCGCGGGAGGCGTGGGAGGCGCGATCATGGAATCCTGCATAGGCTTCCGCCTCGATGATCCGTCCTGTCCGCAGGCCTGCGGATGTCTCGCGTACCAGGTATTTCCCGAGCAGGCTCCGGGCTACCGGCACAGTCGGTCGGGCATAGAACGAGGCGGGGAGGATCAAGCCGTTCAGGATATTCCGGCCGGTGCGAGACATCGCCGGCATGGTAGGGAAAAGAGGAGAACCTTGCAATCCCCCGACCCGTTTGATAGTCAATGGTCTGCCGGCCGCTGAATCCTTTGCGAGGAAGAGAGGGGGGGGATCTGTGCCTGCGCGCGTATTTCTGACGATTGCCCTGGTCGCCTGTCTGCTCTGGGGGCTGCTCTCCCCCGTCGTCCATGCAGGTTCTCCCTTGCCTGCGGAGCCGGACGAGAGCACACGCGTCGACGAAGTGCTTGACAATGAATCGCGGCTCTATCTGATCCTGTATTCCCTCAAGGGCGATGGAAAGGTGGACTACGTCACGGGCCGTCGCATTCTTGAGCAGATCCGGAACGAATTCGACAACCCGGTCTACTCCACCGCGAGATTTCCATTTTTCTATTGGTGGAACCACATTCTCTGGGTGGACCAGGAGCAGGACGGGGTGAACGGGAACGAAGTCGTGTACCAGGAGAACATCGACTTCGATCGAACCCGCTACAAGCCCTGTTTGTTCAATGGCCAGCCCTGCTGAAAACCGCCACCTTTTGGCGCTTGACACCGATTGGAAAATGCGCTAAAACCGTGCCGCCCTGGCACAACAGCTTCACGTATTAGGAACTATGCTTGTCCCACGCTCACCAGGAGTGCTTTTCAGATAATTTTCGTGGTCACGTATGTGTTTAGGAGGCCAGTCCATGAAAACGTCACACGTCCATAGTCCGCTTTTTCATCCGTTCCTGTCCGTCCTCTTTTTTGCCGCAGCAACTCTCGGCGTGCCGGCCGGTGTTCTCGCGGCCGACTCGGAGGCCCATAAAGGGCACGAGATCAACCATGCTGCGATGGGCATGGTCGATAACTCGAATGAGCCGTGGGCGCAGAAGCTGAAGGGCCAGACCATCGTGGAGGACGCCATGTCGGGCCGCGCTTCCCGATCCGCGCTGGTTGAGATGCAGCACAACCGGCTCATGGAACAGATGACGCGGCAGGTGCAGGTCGGGCAGACGAGTAATACCGGCATGTTCAACGGCATGTCCACGATGCATCAGTACGACGGCCAGGGTTATCTTCTGGCCTCGCAGTCCGGCGTGGAGCCGGTCGCCGCAACGGGTGGCCGGTGCCCGTCCTCCGCGCCCGTCAAGAAATACGACATCTCCGCCATCAACGTCGAGATCACCCTGAACCAGTGGCTCGACTTCTACCCCGGCTACATGTACGTCCTCACGGAGAACCTTGAAAAGATCCGTGCCGAAGAAGCCAAGAACAAGGCGGCTCGCGAAAACGAGAAGAATCAGTACGATCCCGGCGCCGTCACCAATGGTATTCAGGGTGATTACATCCAGCCACTGGTGATCCGTGGCAATCCCGGCGATTGTGTGCGGTTCACGTTGCGAAACGCGCTGGAGGGGGGCGAGGCGGTGAGCCTGCATATCCACGGCTCCAGCATGTTGATCAGCGCGACCGGAAAACCCGCCACGACGACGAACGCTGATGCCGTCGCTGCGAAGGGCAAGAGCGTGGAGATGGAATGGTACATCCATCCCGACACGCAGGAGGGCGGCCGCCAGTTCCATTCATACAGCAATGATCGCGAATTGACGGTGCAGGGGATGTTCGGAACGTTCGTGGTTGAGCCGAAAGGATCGCGCTATCTGGACCCTCTCGGCAAGGGCGAGCCGACGGAGATGCGGAGCGGGTGGCAGGCGATCATTGATACGCCTCAGGGCCCCGATTTCCGTGAGTTTGTCATCATCTACCATGAGGTCGGCGATGAAGCGTTCCGTCCTGTGAACAAGAAGGGGGACTTCATCCCGCAGCGCGATCCACTGACGGACGCCTACCGGCCCGGTGGCCGCGCGATCAATTACCGCAGCGAGCCGTTCGGCATCAACAACATGCATGTCCAGCACGAGTACTTCGGGTTCGAGGACGAATCCATGGGGTACAGTTCATATACCTTTGGAGACGCGCCGACCACCATCCCGCGCTCGTATCTCGGCGATCCCGCGAAGTTCCGGCTGGTCCACGGCGGCTCGGAAGTCTTCCACTCTCACCACCCGCACGGCGGCACGATCCGCTGGCTGCGCAGCCCGCGCTCAAGCGACGAGATGCCGCTGTGGCATGCGGCCAAGAACGGGCCGGTGAAGTATCCCGTGATCCGGACCAAATCGGACCGCGTGGATGTGGAAGTCATTGGGCCGTCGGAAGCGCTCGATCTGGATACGGAATGCGGTTCCGGCCTGTGCCAGCAACTGGCCGGCGATTTTCTCTTCCACTGCCACGTGGCGCACCATTACGTGGCCGGCATGTGGGGCTACTGGCGGGTATACAACACCATGCAGCAGGGCGACCAGCATACCGACGTGATGCCGGATCTCCGCGAATTGCCGGACCGCAAGGGCCGGGTCAAGTTCGGCGTGACTTCGGATAAATTGGTCGGCAAGACCGTCGATTGGTTCGGGAAGACTTTCCAGATCGTCGAGAAAGGAAAGACGAACTGGAAGAGCACCCCGGCAGTCGTGACGATCAAGGATTGGGTCGAGATGCAATTGCCGACCCAGGGCAAGCCTGGTCACAAGGACGACGAGAAGGGGCAGATCCAATCCTACGATGCGACGGTGCTGGATTGGGCCTGGAAAGGCACCATGGCGCTGACCGAGAAGGAAAGCACCATCGCCAATCCCAAATATAAATCCGCTACGCCGGGTGAACGGCAGCCGATCATTTTCGAGGCGACGACCGGGAAGGTCTCCTGGCCGCACCTCCGGCCGCACTTCGGTAAGCGTGTGATGTTCGCGCCGAACCACAACCCGGCGCCGTGGCTGGAGATGATTCATCAGGAGGAGGATGGCAGCCGGAGCGTGGATCCGGCCAAGCCTGGCGAGCAGGGCGTGTGGAGCCTCTGCCCGGAGAATGCCGGCCGCAAGTACTACAACATCCACTTCATTCGCTTGCCGATCGAGATCAGCAAGGGCCACGGCAAGGAGCCCCCGATGATCGACCAGAACGGCCTCATCTACGTTCTGCATGAAGAGGAAGAGGCTGTTCGCAAAAACAACGATCTCAAATATCCGCTCGTGTTTCGCGCGAACGTCTATGATTGCGTGGATTACACACTGACCAGCGAGTGGGAGGACGACGACTTCACAAACTTCCAGTCGTCCAAAATCAACATCCACCCGCACTTCCTCCAGTTCGACAACCAGGCGTCCGACGGCGTGATCACCGGTTTCTCGTATGAGCAGTCGGTCAGGCCGTTCACGATGCTTGAGAAGAAGGACAAGAAGGGGCTGCCCCTTCCGATGAACACGGCGCTGACGGCTCCGGCGAAAAAAGGCGGCAAGAGCATCACGGTCAAAAATGCCGCGCAGTACCATGTGGGGACGGAGGTGTTGGTCGGGGCGGACAACGTCAAGGGCAATGAGATCCAGCGGATCGCTTCCATCAGCGGGAACACCATTACGTTCCAGAAACCGCTGAAGAATGACCACCCGAGCGGCGACATTGCGACGGTGGAGTTCACGCGGTCACGGCTCTGGGTGGATGCGGATGTGGGAACGGTGTTCTGGCATGACCATGCCTTTGGCGCGACGACCTGGCCTCACGGCGGGTTCGGGACGTTGGTCGTCGAGCCGGTGGGCTCGACCTACCACGATCCGAAGACGGGCAAGCTCATCCGCAGTGGTCCGATCGCGGATATTCACACGGTGGAGCCCGTGGGCTATGGCGTAAACGGCAGCTTCCGGGAATTGATGGTGCAGGTGCATGACACGGTTCCGCATACGGTGAACATCGTGACCGCAGGTAACCCGCCGGGGCAGCCGGTCGAGGTCGCGCTGGAAGGAGGCAAGACCGTCTCCTTCATGATGCCGGATAAGATCGCGATGACCCCCATGCCGTTCCTGAACGGCGGCACGCATACGACAGGCAGCGGTTTGAACTTCCGAGCCGAACCGGTGGCCAAACGGTTGGCCAATAACCCGGATTCGTCGAAAATCTTCAGCAGTCTGGTGCACGGCGATCCTTCGACGCCGCTGATTCGAGCGTACCTGGGGGACACCGTTGTGTTCCGGTTGTTGCACACGCTGATGAACGAGACGATGAGCTGGACCCTCTCAGGTCATACCTTCCTCACCGAGCGGTATGCGGGCGATGCGAATCGGAAGAACTCGATCCATATCGGCATTGCGGAGCGGTATGACCTGGTCGTGCCGCAGGCGGGCGGTCCGCAGTTGATGCCGGGCGACTATCTCCACTTCAACGGCCGCTCCTCCCATTTCTCAGAAGGAGCGTGGGGCATTATGCGGGTGTTGGACAAGGAAGTGCCGGATCTCCAGAAGTTGCCGGCCGGTTATACCGGACGGAACGAAATTCCGGCGCCGGCGAAGTCGGTCTGTCCGGATAACGCCCCGGTGAAGTCGTTTAATGTGGTGGCGATGGATAAGGAACTCAAGTTCAATCAGAATGCGCCTGACGCCATCGAAGTGGACTTTGAACGCAAAATCCAAATCAAGAATCCGGAGGGCAAGATCTACATCCTTGAAGACGAAGCGACCAAAGTGGCCGGCGGATTGATGCCAAGCCCCTTGACGCTGCATGTCAACGTGGGCGATTGCGTCAAGATCAATCTGAAAAACAAGATGGCGGCCAGCAGGGCTTCGTTCTCGGCCTTCTCACTGGCGTTCGACCCGAAGGACTCCCTGGGCGCCAATGTCGGGAACAATCCGGGTGACCAGACGATCGGGGCCGGTGAAAGCCGGACCTACACGTACTATGCCCATCCGTTCAACGGGGAAATTACCTCGTTGGTCTGGGACTTCGGAAACGTGATGGTGAATCCCAGAAACGGCTTGTTCGGTGCTGTGGTGGTGGGGCCCAAAGGCTCGAACTATCGGGATCCCAAGACCGGCGAGGACATTTCCTTGAAGAACAGCTGGGTCGCCGATGTTATCGTGGATCGGACAGTCTCAGGCAATGAGACACGGGCCAGCTATCGTGATGTGTCCTTGTTCTTCCAGGACGAGGACAACATCATTGGGACGAGCTTCATGCCCTACGTGCAAAATGTGGCGGGTCTGACCGGCGTCAATTATCGGTCTGAACCGTACAAAAATCGTGAGTCACAGGGATGCGATCTCGGCCGGATGTTTCAGCCTTGCAAGGCGGACAAGCCGCAAGATCCGGTGACGCCGTTGATTGAAGCCCATGCCGGAGATCCGGTGCGGATCCATGTGCTTGGAGCGAACAACGAGCAGAACCAGATGTTCAGCGTGGAGAAACACGAGTGGCCGATCGAGCCGTTCATGGGGGGCGCCGACGACATCAGCGTCGTCGAGTTCTCGGGCTCCGAGGTCATTGACGCCTTCATCCCGTCGGCGGGTGGGCGGTACAAGCTACCGGCTGATTACACGTGGGGCAACCAGCGGCTGCCGTATTCTCAGTCCGGGCAGTGGGGCTACTTTAGAGTCCTGCCGGCCGGGGATTCGCGGCTCCTGCCGCTGTCCAAGCGCGACGTCGGGGTTCAGAAAGCAGAGGAGCAGCCGGTTCCAGGACAGGCTTCGCCGACTGCGTTGAAATAGTCGCGGTTACATCAGAGTAGCATCTGAGGGGGGGCCGCATCTAAGCATGCGGCTCCCCCGCTTCATTTCATTGTGTATTATTTGTGTATTATAATGAGTCCAGGAAGTTGAGTAGCTCAGGAATAAGGGGGAAGGAATGCGATTCCAGCGGCAAATCACGGCAATTCTGCTAGGGGCAGTCGGGTCTGTGCTGAGCCTCGGCCTGGGCGTCCCCGGAGCGCTGGCCTACCAGGAAGTGCCGGTCGTGGACGGGGGAGTGCTCAAAGGCAAGGTAACGTTGGCGGGGGGGAAGCCTGTGCCCCGCGGCTTCAATCTCGTCACATTCCCCGATCCAGTGTATTGCGGGAGGATTTCGAACGGCCAAGGGTTTCGCCTGCTTAAAGAGTTCACGATCGGCGAGGATCGAGGTCTGAAAGATGTTGTGGTCATGATCACGGGCGTTGAGAAGGGCAAACCGTTCCAGTTTCAGAAGTCTCGGATCGAGGCCCTTGATTGCCAGTTCAAGCCGTTCGTGACCGTCGTGAGGGATCACGAAAAAGTGGAGGTCGTCAACATGGACCCTGTCATGCACGACATCCAGGCTTATGAGACCTCGAATCTTGGTCCAAGGGTGCTGTTCAACGTGCCGCTTCCGATGAATCAGCATCACCCTAAGGAAGCGGGCATGAACGCCCAATACCACCGGCATCTCTCCGGGGAGCCGATGGTCCAGACGATTCATATGACGAAGGGCCGCAGGATTTTCGTGATGCAATGCGGCTTTCATGCGTATATGGAAAGCTGGGGCTTGGCGGCAGACAATCCCTATTATGCCGAGACGGATGAAAGCGGGCGATTCGAGATCGGAGACATCCCGCCGGGGACCTATCAGGTTTTAGTTTGGCACCCGCAGGCCCGTACCCTTATTGAACAGGTGGTGACGATTCCGGCAAAGGGCTCTGTGACGGCGAACTTCGAAGTGCAGCCCCGCGAAGGGGTTCGGGCCGGCATGGATGCCGTGGAGAATCCGCGTTTTGGACTCGGAATACTGGGCGGACGGGAAATCAAGTCCACGCTTGAGCTGCAGAAACCCTGAGCCCCCAGGGCTTCTTGCGACAGTGATGATGTTTAGGATGCAACAATTACAACGGACGCGAAAGGTTACGATGGCACAGTTGGCAATGATGATTCTTCTCGCCCTGTTCGTTGTTTCCACACAGGTTATGGCGGTGACCAGCGGCGGCAGTGACGTGGCGGATGTAAAGCCGGAGTGGACAGCGGAAGGAAAAAAACAGGCGGCGCACTTGGCGACGTTATCGGCCAAGGACGAGATGGTTCTGATACCCGCAGGGCCCTTCTTGATGGGGAGCAATCGCCTCGTCGATCGGAACACGTATCCGGCTGAGCTCCCGCAGCGAACCGTCCACCTGGATGCTTATGAGATCGACAAATATGAAGTGACCGCCGTTCAGTACCTCCGGTACGTCTTGGCCAAGGGGCTGGAGCCTCTGGTTGATTGGAAATGGGGAGGAGTCTTTCAGGAGACGATGGCGTATCACCCGGTTATGCATGTCTCCTGGTATGACGCGGACAGCTATTGCAAGTGGGCCGGCAAGCGATTGCCGACCGAGGCCGAATGGGAGAAGGCCGCGCGGGGCGAGGATGGCCGGATTTATCCCTGGGGGAACCAGATGGCCGGGCTCTCGCGTGCCAATTTCGGCCGCACGGGACTCTCCGGTCCGGTGCGGGATCGGCCGGAGCGGTTGCTCCTATATCCCCCGATCATCTCGGTCGACAAATACGACAATGCCGTCAGTCCCTATGGGGTCTTCAACCTGGCCGGCAATGTGGCGGAATGGGTGGCGGACTGGTACGACCCGACCTATTTCAAGCAGGCTCCAGACCGCAATCCGAAAGGCCCCGATCATGGCACCAGCAAGGGCTTCCGGGGAGGCGGGTGGGTGGACAGCACGCCCAGCGTTCGTGCCGCTCAGCGGAACGGAACCGAGCCCCATTCCAAGATGAACTGGCTCGGCTTCCGTTGCGCGCGCGATCCCATCGGAGAACGAGGGCAGCCGGCCAAGGCGGCTCCTGCGAGTGCTCCGGCCCCATGATGTTGTCTGCGCGGGAGCGATGCTTGCGGCCGACTGTCGGCAGAGTGCTGTGGGCGTCTCTCTTGTCGCTTCCCGTTCTAGTTGCCGCGAACGGGACGGTTGCGGCTTTAGAATTCAGCGCCGATCAGATTACGAAGGTGAACGGCAAAACGCACGCGTCCAACATCTTCTACCGGGACGATCGCTGGCGTCTGGAACATCAGGATGTCGGGCCGGTCAATGTCACCATCGTCCGTAAGGATAAGCAGGTGATGTGGATGCTGCTCTCCCGCCTCAAGCATTACAAGGAAGTCCCTTACGATGCCGACCAGGCTCCCAAGGTACAGGAGTCATTGGAAGGGGAACGCTCACGGATCGCGATCGGGACGGAGACTTTGGACGGGCATCCGACGACGCTCTTTGAAGTTCATGTCCAGGAGGGAAAGCAGACCGCGGACTATTATCAGTGGCTGGCTACAGATATTCATTTCCCGCTGAAACTGATGAAAAAGGATGGGTCTTGGAGCATCGAATACCGCCGCGTCAGGATGGGACCCGTCTCCGACTTTTTGTTTCAGCTGCCTGTGAACTTCCAGCCGTTGGAAAAGTTCGACGGTGAGAAGCAGCAGGGCCCGCTTCCAATTCCCCCTGAAAGGCGCATGTGAGTGCGGTCGTGGGGCCGCCGGCATTTCCGGCCTTGACATCGTTCGGGGGACTTGTAATAGAATGTCTCCTCGCGCTGAGCGGTTTAAGGTGGAGAAAATGATTGGGGCTGCTTAATGGATCGGTTTGCAACTCATAAGTTAAGTAAGGAGGTTTGGGCCATGAATAAGGTTGGAGTGGTTACAGTAATCGCCATTGCGGCGATCGCGTTTCTGGCTGCCCCGATGACATCGTGGGCGGGCGGGTCGGTTGAAGGGAAGGTGTCGTTCTCGGGCAAGGCCCCGGCACCGAAGGAGTTTCTCTTCGAGAAGTTCCCCAATCCGAAGTTCTGTGTCAAGAACGAGAACAAGGACGCCAAGGGCGAGAAGCGGCTTCTCCACGAAGTACAGGTCGGCAAAGATGGCGGCCTGAAGAACGCGGTCGTGGCAGTGACCGGCATCAAGGATGACAAGTTCATGGGAGAGTTCAAGGGCGAAGACATCACCTCCAAGCTCTGCGAGTTCTTGCCTTATACCGGCGTGGTGGTGCCTGCTCAGTCGTCCTTCCGTGTGATGAATACCGATGCGGACCCGGACGATCCGGGAAAGAAAGGTGATTATCCTAGCAAATTGGGTGTCTTGCACAACCCCCATTCGTTTGAGGTGTTGGGCGCTGCCTCCACCACGATCTTCAACATCGCGCTGCCTGAGAAAGGCAAGGGCTTGGACAAGCCGATCAAGCTGCGGAAGGCTGAGCAGGGTTCGGTCTTCAAGCTGATCTGCGATCAGCACGAGTTCATGCAGTTCTGGGCATTGCCCGTCACCAGCCCGCATTATGCAGTGGTGGGTGAGGACGGCAAGTTCACCATCAAGGATGTGCCGGCCGGCAAGTACAAAGTGGTGGCCTGGCACCCGGTCCTCAATAAGGGCAAGCCGATCGAACAGGAAATCGAAGTGAAGGACGGCGCGGCGGCGGCGGCCAAGTTCGACTTCAAGCCGTAATCGCATAGCTGTCGGCGTCAGTGATTCGAGGCGGCGGAATGGACGTTCCGCCGCCTCTTTTTTTGCCTACCGCGGGAGTGATTCCGTTCCTTGCCTTCGCCGCAGGGGTTGACATAGAATCCATTGTTTCATCAGTGATGAAGGAGGTCGAGTGGCGCGAACGCTCTCACTGGCCGAGATCTTTCAGCTCGGATACTACTGGGAAAGCAAAGTCCTGCTGACCGCGGTCAAGCTCGATGTCTTTGGGGCCTTGGCCGTGGGAGGAGGGACTGCCGTGGAGGCATCCCGTCGGCTGCAGACCGATCCTCAAACCACCGGGATTCTCCTGAATGCGCTCGTTTCGATCGGTCTCCTTCGCAAATCAGGCGAGCGCTATTCCAATGCACCGGAAGCCCAGGAGTTCCTTGTGAAGGAAAGCCCCAAATACGCCGGCCATCTTTTGCTGTTGCAGGAGGCCGAGTGGGA
>Ga0080064_1006804_pt1 | contig 12056 bp, 9 predicted proteins | sample Subgrocontami54m_FD_69260 | JGI IMG/M metagenome (GOLD analysis project Ga0080064, IMG submission 69260) | Subsurface groundwater microbial communities from S. Glens Falls, New York, USA - GMW46 contaminated, 5.4 m (SPADES assembly) (version 2) ...
CGGAAATATTTCCCCTCCATGGACCATGAGATTCTAAAGGACCTGATCGCGCGCGTGATCAAATGCCCCAAGACTCTGGACCTTACCGGACGCATTATCGACGGGTCCAATCCGCAAGAAGAGGTCATCCAGTACTTCTCCGGAGACACGCTATTCACCCCCTTCGACAGAAGGCGGGGAATGCCAATCGGAAATCAGACCTCCCAGTTCTTCGCCAATGTATATCTGAATCCTCTTGACCACTTCGTGATGCGTCAATTGCGGCCCGGCTTGTACCTCCGGTATGTGGACGATTTCGTCCTCTTCGGCAACTGCAAAACTGAGTTGGGTTGTCGGGCGGAGCAGATACGGGACTTCCTCCAAGGCCTACGTCTCCTCCCGCATGAACGCAAGTTTCGCGTCTATCGTTGCGATGAGGGAGTGACGCTGCTCGGTTGGCGCATCCTGCCCGGACAGATGCGCCTGGCGCGTCCCAATGTGGTCCGGATGAGGCGCCGACTCAGGAAAATGGCGGCTTTGTACCATGCGGGACGTTTGCACTTCGACAAAGTCCAGTGCCGGGTTCAGGCCTGGCTCGGTCACGCCGCCTTCGGCCACACCTGGCGTCTCCGGCAAAATCTGTTCGCACAGTTTATCCTGATAGCAGCGGAAAACGGCCGCAATGCGCGGGGGCTCCTGGAACAACAATCCTCAGAACGTCCGCGTCTCGAACCGTAACAGGAACGAGCCAACGAACCGGAACAATAATATCGGCTTTCGTTGCGCCGGGTATGCGGAGCGCGGATCGGTATTCCTATTGATCCGTGGGCCAGAACCGGTTTCATCCAAGGAGATTCCGGGTGTGCCAACTCTGTTTCCGGGCCGTTGATCCCGACGCCGGTTGGAAAGGCGTCAAACAGCAAGCATGCCCGGGTTTTCTGGTAGCTATTGTGGCGAACGTCAACCCGGGTGAAACCTCAGCCTCAAATCGACGGCCAAGAGTACTCTGCTGTTGTCATGAAACGAGCGCTGAAGGCAGGAACAGCCCCGCGGACAGTGCCCTTAAAGACCGTGACGATGCGGCTCCCGGTACCTGATATCAAGACCGCCCAGGATCTCGCGCTCCAGAAAGGTCTTCCGTACCAGACCTATATCAAGATGCTCCTGCATGAGGCCCTGGAAAAAGAGCGTTGTTCGGCATAGCTTCGGCGGCGGACCATCCTGCTCGACGCGCTGAGGCTAAGACTCCCATTCCTTTTCGAGCATCCGCGCATACTCCCCGGATGCGAAAAGGTCAAACTCAAACTCATCCTTTCCTAGCTCCGGGTAGACGGTGGCATGCTGGCGGCACATGTAGAGATGATCGGCGTAGCGGTAATAATGGCGGATGAACTCAGGGGCCAGCAGTTCGCGCGCGGGCGCATCGGCGAGGATGCAGTTGAGCCCGATGGCGCGCATGAAGATTGCCTTGTAGTCAGCCACGCCCCACTGCTTCAGCTTGGTGACCACCTTGGGAGGAGTGTGATCCACCAGGTAGGCCGCAAAACTCTGGAACTTGTAGCCCCGATCCTTCAGCGCCGGTTCGGCCGCCACATGGTCCATGCACTGCTCGATCCAGCGCAGCAGATCCTTGCCGACATAGAACAGCATGCGTAATTCGCAATAGCGGCCTTCCAGCAGGCGCTTTTCCAGTTCCTCGTGGGTGAATTCGCCGGAGGGCAGCAAACCTTGCAGCATTAGACTCGCGCGCGAACTGTCCACCAGCCGGCCGGGACCGGCCGAGTCGGAAAACGGGTGCAGAATCAGAGGCGGCAGCACCAGTGCTTGTTTCAAACTTTGCGGCCGCGTGAGGTCGGGCATGGGCATTTATTCTTTCTTATCGGACAGTTACGGCTGGACCATTAGGCCACTCCCGCTACCGGCGCTGCTCCAATGTTACGTCAACCTCCATCGGTTTACCATCCCTTAATACCTTCACCTTCACCGTTTCACCCACCTTCTTGCTGCGCAAAGCGTAGGTGAAATCGTGCAGATTCCCGATCGGTTTGTCATCCCAGCCAACCAGAATGTCCCCACCCTTGAGACCGGCCTTGGCCGCCGGCGAGCCAGGCCTGATGTCGGAAAAGCGCACACCGGTGGGGGGTTCGGCGAAGTCGGGAATACTGCCAAAATACGGGCCGTAGCCTGAACCGGTGGAAGATCCGGCTGAAACCGGCCGCGCCGGGGCAGCCACCTGCACAAACTGCGGGCGTATCTGATCAGAGGCCAGACGCTGGGTAAATTGAGCAATAAATTCGAGCAGATGCGCCGCCTCGGCGCCATCAATCTTGTCCCAGGTATCACTAGGCTTGTGGTAGTCGCCATGGAGGCCGGAGAAGAAGAAGAGGACCGGCACTTGCTTGGTGGTGAAGGAGGTATGGTCGCTGGAGCCGTAGCCGGTGGCATCGGAGAACTCAAACTTGAGCGTGGAGGACTTGGCCATCTCCTCCATCACGGGCTTAAAGGTGGAGCCGGTGGCCAGCCCGCCGACGTACACCTTATGATCCCGGATGCGTCCGATCATATCCATATTGATCATGGCGACGGCCTTGTCAATGGGGTAGCGCGGATGATTGACGTAGTAGCTGGAGCCAAGCAGCCCCAGTTCCTCCCCGGAGAAAGCCATGAACACCACGCCGCGCCGGGGTTTGCCCCGTGCGCCAAAATAGCGCGCCAACTCGATGACGCCCGAGGTTCCGCTGGCATTGTCGTCCGCCCCCGGATGGGTTGTTCCCGCCATGGACGGAGCCATGGAGAACTGTTCGCCCAGACCCAAGTGGTCATAGTGGGCGCCGATCACGATATGCTCGGCGGTTTCCCCAGGCAAATAGCCGACCACGTTATGCACAGTGCGCATCTCGCGCCGCAAATCGACGTTCATGGCGACGGTCAATCCAGAATCCAGCGGGAAACTCTGGGGGGCGAGATCCTTGTCGATGGCGGCCTGAATCTCGCGCAGGTTCTTGCCCACCGCGGTGAGCCATTTTTCGGCGATCTCCGCCTTGATCTGTACGAATGGGATCCCCGCGTTGCTGGGGCCGGCGGAGCGTGCAAACGGCTCCAGTTCATCCGAATCCGACGAGTGGTTGCCCACGTCGTTAATGAAAATGACACCGCGCGCCCCGTGCGCCTTCGCATTGGACGCCTTCGAGAAGTACTGCGAATGTTCTGTGTAGACCTTCCCGGCGAAAACGCTCTTCTCGTCGAACTCCTGAGGTTCATGGCGCAGCAGCAGTACGAACTTGTCCTTCACATCCAGGTGAACGTAGTCGTCGTAGTTGTACTCTCGCGCCGAAATGCCGTAGCCGGCGAAAACGACATTTCCGGAGAAGACGCCGTTTTGGGAGAAGTTGAAAGGCACAAACTGTTTACCCGAATCGAGCGAGGCGGACTTACCGGACTCGGTGTATTGGAACCGGTTGTTCTTGCCGAGTTTGGCGTTGGTGGTCACCTCGAAGGCCTGCAGGAAGCTCTTGCCCTCCAGCGGCTGCAATCCGGCGTCCTGAAATTGCCGGGCAATGTAGGCGGCGGCCTTTTCCAGTTCCGGCGTCCCGGTGCCGCGCCCTTTCAGATCGCCGGAGGCGAGAAACTTCACGTGCTCAACGTAGTGCTTGGCGTCAAAGTGGGGCGCAGTGGCCTCGGCGGCGGACAACAGCCTAGCTGCGGCGATGAGCACGAACGCAAAGGGCGTAATGCAGGATCGTTTCATTTGGGTCCTATTTCTGCGGGAATGGAGTACTCAATGTCACCTGGCAGCATTGCTCCCCGGCGTTCTTATTGACACGCTGGTAACCGAGCTCGATATCGATCAACTGCTGCAAGCCTTCCCACTTGATGGAACCGGCGATGCGGCGTCCATTGACGAACAAAGTGGGCGTGGAGCTGATGCCGAGGGACCGGGCCTCGGTAATGGACTTATCCACCTCCGCCTCGGCTGCCTTGCCGGCCACGCATGCGGTGAGCGCTTCCATATCGAGAGCCTTGCTCTTGGCAAACTCGCCGATCTTCTCCTTGAGATTGGCTTCGTTGACTGTGGCCTGGTTCTCGAACATGTAATCGTGATAGTCCCAGAACAGGGCGGGCTTCTGCTTGAAGACGCAGCGGCCGGCGATGGCGGCGGGCCTGGCCCAGGGGTGGATCTGTGAGAGCGGGAAATCCTTGAAGTAAAGCCGGACCTCGGTGGGATAGGCCTGCACCAGCTTTTCACGCAGCATCTTGGCCTCTTCGCGGCAGTAGGTGCATTCAAAGTCGCTGAAGATCACCACCACAACAGAAGCGCCGGGGGTACCGATGCTCGGTTGAAAATCTGTCTTCAGCTTGTCCAGTTCCGGCTTGAATGGGTGGCTCTTCACGTCGTAAACCGTGGCGACCAAAATCTTCTGCCCGTCATCGGAGACCATGTACTGCCTTTCCTCGCTCACGGCGCCGAGCGAGGCCTTGATGGAGACCTCCTTGAATCCCGATACCCCGGAAGGCTTCGGATCCGCCACAACGATGGTCACCTGAGGACCGTAGGGAACCAGGTGGCGAACGTAGTCGGCCATGACCTGCTTGTCGAAAGCGCTCTTCGGCTTGGGCGCCTCGGTTTGCGCCTGCAGGAGGCCGAACGAGAGAAACAACAGCGCAAAGGGCCCGGCGCAGGCCATCAAGATTGAGAGGAGCACGCGGGCCCAGCCGCGCCGAGGCCCCGTTTTGCGGGCCTTGCTTAAAAGAACGAGGTGTTTCACGATTGCTCCTACATTACCGGACCGATGCGCCACGGGACAAACTCCTTATGCCCCAGCCGTTCGGCGCAGGTGAGATCTCCGGAGGCCACGCGCAGGATCAGATCGAAGATCTCGCGTCCCACTCCCTCCACCTTCGCCTCGCCGTCGGCAATGCGGCCGGCGTTGACGTCCATGTTGTCCTTCATGCGCTGATACATTTGCGTGTTCGTGGCGATCTTGATGACAGGAATTGTGGGAAACCCTATGGCGCTGCCGCGGCCGGTGGTGAAAGCGATCAGGTTGCAGCCGCCGGCGGCCAATCCAGTGAGCGAGACAGGATCATAGCCAGGCGTGTTCATAAAGACGAACCCGGGCCCGTGGATGCGTTCGGCATAGTCCACCACTTCCATCAGCGGGGAGGCGCCGGCCTTGGCCACCGCGCCGAGCGACTTCTCCAAAATATTGGTGAGTCCGCCCTCCTTGTTGCCCGGCGATGGGTTGTCGTCGAAGCTGCCGCCAAATCGTTTCAAATAGGTCTTGTAGCCGCTGATCATTTCGAGCAGCCTTTCCGCGACGGCGCGATTGCGCGCGCGGCGGACCAGCAGATGCTCGGCCCCGATAATCTCCGTGGTCTCGGCCAGCACGGAGGCTGCGCCGATTTCGGCCAGCATGTCCGAACAGACCCCTAATGCCGGATTGGCGGTAATGCCGGAGAATGAATCCGAACCGCCGCAGTTGAGTCCCAGCACAAGTTTGTTCGCCGGAATGGAAACCCGCTTCTCGGCCGAGGCCCGCTCCATCATGCCGGCAATGGCTTTGCGAGCCGCCTCCACTGTGGCGGTTGTTCCGCCGGAACTCTGCAGCGTCATCCCCAACAGCCGGTCCGTGCGCGGAGCCCCCTCTCCCAGATAGTGGTCAATCTGATTGACCTCGCAGCCGAGGCCCAGGATGATCGCCGCCGAAACATTGGGATGGTTGAGCACGCCGCCGAGCGTACGCTGCAACTGTTGCGAGTCCGGACCAATCGACATGCCGCATCCTTCGCCATGCGGAAAGGCGACAATGCCATCCACGTTCGGGGGCAGCTTCTGCCCGGCATAGCTGGCCGCGATCAACTCCGCGGTATGGGCGGCGCAATTGCTGGCGGCCACCACGGCGATGTAGTTCCGTGTTCCGGCGCGGCCGTCTTCACGCACGTAGCCGAAGAAGCTCGGGTCGCTGGCCGCCTTTGGCAGCGGCAGCTCGCCGGACGGAAATTCGTAGTTGAAGTTAATCTCCTCATAGGCCACGTTGTGGGTGTGAACGTGACGGCCCGGCTCAATGGCGACACGCGCCCGGCCCATGAGCTGGCCGTATCGAACAATGTTACCGCCGGCGGGTATGGCCTCCAGCGCCACTTTGTGTCCCATCGGCACGGGGTCAAGCAGCGTAATTTCTGTTCCGCCGAGGTTTACCTTCTGTCCTTTTGCCAGCGGCACACGAGCCACGGCGATGTTGTCGCGCCCGTTCATTCGAATCACTGCGTTTTCGGCAGTAGGCGGCATGGAGATATCGATGAGACTCATAGGTGGAAACGTCCTGGGATCGATCTGTTACCTACAGGGTATCAGTTACCGCATCAGAGTGGTTTCGGTGATCTGTTCGCCGTAATGCACCCGCAGCTTGTTGCCCACCGGATGCACCCAGATTCCGGTGGCGTCGTTCATGATGTGAATCTGATCCGGCCCGGTGACATCGATGAACTTGCCGGGGGCAAGGCCGGACAGGAGCTTGCCGATGTGCAGGTGGCCATGGCACTGTGTCCGCACTTTTTCCCCGTTGTAGGCAATGCCCCAACCATCACCCCACAACTCTTTCCCCTTGGCCATCGCGGCCTTCCAGAGGCGGGTTTGCATGTCTGGGGGCAGGTCATGCATGGGGTGTCCCGCGTTGGAATGGGCGCGCGGCAGCACCAGCCAGCGGTTCGGTTTGCGTGGGTTGATGTCTTTGAGGAAGAACACTTCCTGGCTGGGCGGCTGGTTTTCGGCTTCCTTGCAGAGGCTGCATTCGCGCGCCTGCATCGTCTCCGGACGCGCCGGATCGCAGCCGCACCCGGCCACGTCGGCTTCCAGGGCAAAACAGAAAATTATGAAAAGTGAGGCCGCCAGGCTCCGGCTCCGCATTACGGTTATTATGCCATGGCTGTCAGAGGGAACCGTGGCTCGCGGACGAAGCATAAAGATCCAGTTCTCTAAAAACTGTATTTAAGGAAAACCCACTCCTGGTGCGCATGATAGGTTGTGAACCGGGCATTGAGAAGAAGTTGGCGCTGCAGGTTGATCACGAGCCCTGGGGCGGTGACCAGTCCCTGGGAGTAGGGCTGCAGGGGGTTGAGATAGAAATCGTCGAGCTGGTAGGCATCGAACCGGTATTGGAAGCCCAGCTCCAGGCCTGGCCGGAGTTTCCGGCTCACGGAAAGAAAGACCTCCTGATATCCGTTCTTCGTGTCGGGATAGTTATAGGTACCGGCGGTGTAGGGCGAGTCGACGCGAATGGTGAAGGGGTTGGAAGAGTGGAGCACGTCTTTGGCAAAGGAGAAACCATAAGAGAGATCGATGGTCGTCTTCTCACCGCTCGAAGCCCAGTTGAGGCCCGTTTGGACAAAGTTGAGTTTGGTGCGGCTATCGCGTTGCCAGGTGTTGGCGATAGGATACTGGGCGCAGCAAGGGTTCCCATTCACCACCGCGCCGGTGATGAGGTTTCCCATGCCCAAGGCGCCGTAGCGATCCAATTGGTGTGAGTAATTCAAATAGAGGAATGCCCGCTCGCCTGCGGTGTAGGTGACTTCGCCATCGGCGGAAAACATCTCTTCGAAGGTCAGTCCGTAGAAGCCCTTGGCATAGTTGTCCCGGCGGTATTGACCGGACGCGGAGACAGTAACTTTGTCGCCGAGCCCAGCGTTGAAGGCGGCTTTGCCATCCTGGCGCTTGCGCGCCGTCACGTCGAAGCGGCGCAATTGGTTGAATTCGAGCGGCACGCCACGCTGGAACTGTGGGAACGTCTGTGCGCGAACCACTTCCCATCCGTTGAGCGCGGTGCTGAAGACCAATGGAGTGGTGATGTAATTCTCCGGCCTCCGGTCCGAATAGGTGTAATCGGCCTTGAAGGTGGCCTTTTTCGCAAGTTCGATGTCGAGCCGGCCGCGAATGCTGTGCTCGCCGGAGCGGGGGACGTCGCGGAATGTGCGATTGAAGGACTCAAACTGGTATTCGGCGTTCCAACTCACGCGCTTGGTGGCATCCCAGCGCCAGGCGGCAATGATATCCTTCTTGACGTAGGAGGTGGGAAAGTTTTCGATGGGAAGGCCATAGTAGTCCTCGCCGGTAACCCAATGAGAATCACCGAACCTGGGCTGGCCTGCGAACACGATGCGGGGGCTCTCGTTTTTCACGTCATCGGCGCGATACTGCAGGCGGAAGGTCATGTCCTTGCGGGGTCTGCTTACCAGGGTGGAATCGTAGTTCAGGTTGCGAACTTGTCCATTGAGGCTTTGTTGTGGGAGGGAGGAAACGTTCAGGACCGAGGTGCCGGGGGGGAGGTTGTTCGCGAGGCCGGGAGTGGTGCCGACCAGGGCGGTGTTTATTGTGTAGGGCAAAAACTGATCGTTTTGAGAAGACCGTCCCCAAGAGAACAGGCCGCGGAACTGCGTGTCCTTGTGTAAGTCGAAACCGCCGCGCACGGTCACGCTGTGATAGTCGGTGTTAGGCGGAAGTGAAGCCTGTTGCCGGACGAACCGATTCCGTCCCACGGGCCCTCCAGGGGGGAGCCCGGCCGCGTCGGTGACCCGAAACGGGTTCTCGTAGGTCAGCGTTGGAATATGGTTCCGGAACAGGGTGAGGCCATAGTCAACACCAAGCCGCCACTTCTTGCCCGAGACAATGGCGCCTGCTGTAAGGTGGTGTGTCCGGTAATCGACAGGCTCGGGCAGCTCCACGCCGATGGACTCCCAAATGCCGTCCGGCGGGGTGCCCGGCCCGATGTTCCCGCGAGCGAAGGTGCCAATGGCTTTCGGGCGGGAGCCGCGCTGGAAAACACTGCGCCACTGCGCATGCAGCTCCAGGCGGCCAAACCGGACGGTCTGCCGCAAAACAGCCTGGTCTCGCTTGACTCGCAGGTCAGTAACTGGAGCGCGCGAAAGCTCCGCTCTGACCAAAGGACCGAGGGCGGGAGAAATGTTGGGGGGAGTCTGCCCGTCCACTACAGATTGAAAAGATGCTCGAATGGAGGGGCTGACGAGGAAGTTACCGCCACCGGCGTTTTGGAACAATGAGGTGCCGTCTGAATAGAAGTATGGCAAACGGTCCCAGAGGAATGTGGTGCGGAATTTGCCCACTCGCCAGAAGTCGCTCTTCACAGATTCATCCCGTTCCCGGATGTCGGTTCCCTTGACAAAGAAGATGATGGGGGAGTCAGCGGATTCGAAGCGGAGATCCAGGCCCCGGATATAGACCCCCTTGGTGATGTCGCGGGTCTCAAAGAATTTGCCGGGACGGTCCCCATAGAGATCATAGTTTCTTGCTCCGGCTTCGAGTCGAATTTTCCAATTCTCGAACAGAGGCGGAGCATCGGGGGCCTCCTGAGGCGCGGCGGGAGATGTTTCCGGGGCCTTCTCTTTGACCTGGTCCTGCGCCGAGGCCAGTGACGGCCACGCCAAAGCAACAAGGGTGGCTCCAACCAGCACGGCGCTGGTCCAGCTCGCAAGCCCGCAAAGGGCCGGTCGCGGCCCCCCATGAACCAATGCAACGGCCCTATTCTTCGCCGCGACCCAGGCTCCGTTTTGCGGGCTGTCATTTAGGAGTGCTTCGGGAAATGTTTTGGATGCCATGGGTTTCATCTCCTCCTAGTGAATTAGAGTCTTCCCCGAGGGGTGGTTGGAGCCATGAACCTGGCTGTGGCAGTTTACGCAACCTTTGTTGAAGGAGGAAATGTCATAACCGGCAACGGTCTGGTGGCGCCACAGCATGTGCATATGGCAGCTCTGGCAGAGGACGGAGGTTCGAGCCTTGAGTAGGTTCGGGTTGTTGGACCCATGCGGGACGTGGCACGTATTACAGTCCGAGCGGCCTGGTGCGTGCTCCCAGAGGAAAGGGCCACGCTTCTCGGCGTGACAGGAGTAACAAAGCTGGTTGGTGGAACTGGCCGCGAGCATGGAGCGCCCTTCGCCACCGTGAGGGTTGTGACAGGAGGCGCAGCCGAGCTTCACGTCCCGATGCTCGGTTCGGAACAGATGCGTGGAGCGCTGCAAAGTCGCCTTGCGCTTATCCTGATGGCAGCTTAGGCACAACTCCATGTCTGTGCGCTTGGCCAGCAGCTTTTCGCGGGACTTGGGGTGGTGTTCATTGTGGCAGGAGACGCAGCTGATAGCTTTGCGGTCGTGCTGGCTGCCACGCCAGTCGGCGTGAGTCTGGTCGCGCGCGTGGCACTTGAGACACATTTCACTCGCCTGTGCCGCGGGCAATCTTGGGGGATTGACGATGTCCTCGATCTTCGAGGTCTTCGAGTGCAGCGCGCCGTCCCCATGGCAGGTATCACAGGTGGAAGCCTCTGCTCCGGACATAAATTGGGAGCTCTTTCCGTGAGGCAGAGTGGGGAACGTTCTGACGTCCTCATCGTGACACCGGAGGCAACGCGCCCCAGCCGCAGCCGCAGCCGTGGTCGAGCTCGTCACCTGCTGTTGGGCTGGTAGGATACCGGCGCCGAAGGCAAGCAGCAGGAGGAGATGTGGGCCACGGAAGTGATGCGTCAAGCAAAGTACCATCCTAGACATTTGTTGTATTGAGCCAGACAAACGCAAACTACCCCCCTCGCCCGCCACAATCTTGGGCAAGCCTAAACTCGTGCTCCAGCATAAATCTTTAGTAACAGGCAACTAGCAAAGAGACATTGCGAAACTATTCCGCACGCGGAACAAACTACGCAATTCAGGACTTCCGAATACGAAGTGTCGGTAGTATACTCCATCATATGTCACGATACAAGGGGGGTAATGACTTTGGGTTTGACGAGATTGGCCCATGTTAGGGGAACAAGCAACCCGTACGCTTTCGAGAAAACCCGATGAACGAAAATGAGGTCACACCGGAAATCCTCAGTGTGCTGCGGTCCATGGATTTGTTCAAAGGGAAAGATCCGGACGAGCTGATCGAGTGGTTGGGTAAGCCGTTCATCGAGGCAGGCTCCGAGTGCTCGCTGCGCCAATGGGACGCATGGGAGCGGATCATTACAGAGGAGAGTTTCGGAAATTCCTTTTATATCCTGATCCGCGGCACAGTAGTGATTTCGCAAGGACCGGAAGCCCGGCGCTTGGCCACGCTGCAACCGGGCAGCTTCTTCGGTGAAATGACGCTGATCAGCGGACTGCCGCGGACCGCGAGCGTCACTACGCTGGAACCAAGTCACGTGATCGAGGTACCCCGGCGGGCATTCGAACAGTGGATGAAAAAGCCGGGGCCGTTCCGCAACATCATGGACCAGACCTATATCGAGCGGGGCCTGGCCAACCACTTGCGGATGATTCCCGAGTTCCCCGATATCGATCCCCAAGTATTGCAGGAACTTGTGAAGAAGGCCAGGCTGCGGATCTATTCCAAGGATGACGCCATCATCCGGGAAGGCGCCGAGGCGGACAGCTTCTATCTGATTCGCGAAGGCTACGTCCGGGTGGTAAAGACGATGGCCGGTGGCGAGCAGCGTACGGTGGCCTATCTTAAGGAAGGCTCGTATTTTGGCGAGTCGGCCCTCATCCATTCCGAGCGCCGCAATGCCACCATCCTGGCGATGGGAAAGGTGGAGGTCATTCAGTTGATGAAGGAAGACTTCTTCAACCTGGTGAACCGGAATGAGGGGTTAGTGGATCGCTTTCAAGCAACGGCACGAAAGCGGCAGGCGGCCGAACCATCCGGGGCACTGGCGTCCACTCCCTTGGGATTCGTCGGGCAGGTGGTGCAACGCGGCGTGGTCAAAGCAACCTCGGCCCTGGTAATCCATTTGGATGCATGCACGCGCTGCGGGAATTGCGTCAAGGCGTGCGCCGAGCTGCACGACGGAATCTCGCGCCTGACCAGGCACGGCATGCTATTCGAGGCTCCACCGCCATCGGCCAAATCCGCACTCGAGAGGCTGTTGGTGGCGACCTCTTGCATGCATTGCTTCGACCCGGAATGCATGATCGGCTGCCCCACCGGCGCGATTACCCGGGACGTCAATGGCGAGGTGGTCATCGAGGACTCTTGTATCGGGTGCGGAAACTGCGCCCGGCGGTGCCCTTACGGCAACATTTCGATGGCAGAGGTG
>Ga0080064_1006806_pt1 | contig 12044 bp, 9 predicted proteins | sample Subgrocontami54m_FD_69260 | JGI IMG/M metagenome (GOLD analysis project Ga0080064, IMG submission 69260) | Subsurface groundwater microbial communities from S. Glens Falls, New York, USA - GMW46 contaminated, 5.4 m (SPADES assembly) (version 2) ...
TCGCCGGTGATGAATCCCTTATCCCGCTGGGAGGGGGAGATGCCGGTCACGGCGGCGGGGTGAGGGGCAAAGTGATGAATGGCTTGGAGCCTGGTCTTGTTGCTTTCCTTCGTCACCCGGACGGGCATCCACACTGAGACCTCACCAGTACCGGTTCCGATCACCAGCGAGCGGTCTCCAATCAAATATGACAGCGCGGTGACTGCGGCCATGTCTGGAGAGACTGCATAGATGTCCAGCAAGGCCGGCCGGCCGGCTTCCCGCACATCCCAGTGGTAGAGATGTCCGTCTGCAGTTCCCACGGAAAGCGTCTCACCCTGTTCGTCCAAGACGAGGGCTGTGACCGTGCCGGGAACCTGTGCGGTCAACTCGACCGGGTTTATGGTAGATTCGGCCGCCGCGTCGCTGGGCGGAAGGACGGTGGAGTACCAGAGTCGGCCTGATTCGGTCAGGACCGCTGCGGCCGTTCCCGCGTCCGTCCGCTGGTAGGCGAGACGCACGATCTTGTCCTTCATGGGATCAATCTGAATGGGCGGTCTGGCAACGACGGTGGGGACGGTCTCGCGAGTGCCCTTGTCAAAGTTGGGAGTGAGCTCGATGGCCAGGGGAATAACGCGACCATCGTCGGTTCCCAGGCCGAAGCGGCCGCCCTTCAGACCGGCCTGGGCGACGGCGGTGATGGTTACGCCGACGAGGGCAGGTGGAATCTCCGTCTCAAGGGGTTTCCCGGATGGCAAGCTGAAGAAGGAAACATGACCGGTATCGCCGGCTTTGAGCAGATAGGCCACTTCCTGGTGCTCATCCACGCCGACCAGCGTGGCCTGGGGAAGGCTCTGCGGGAGCGGCCCGGCAAGGAATCGTCCCGTGTGTTGCCCGGTCGGCGCAAAGAAGAGCGGGGCGACTTCCATGATCAGGAACACGAAGATCCCGAGAATGCTGAGGATGACGGCATACCCGCCCAACGTGATGATGCCCTGAGCCAGGCGATCCAACAGCTTGCGTGTTCTGCGACTGTCTACATTACTCAAGCTTCTTCAGTTCCTTCTCCGCCGCGGCCGCCGACAGCGGGAAAAACCCGTCTTTCACCACGACCTGCTGGCCTTCCTTGCTATAGACGAACTTGAGGAACTCCTTCACCAGCGGATCGAGCGGCTTGTTGGGGGTCTTGTTGACATACAGGTAGAGGTGCCGCCAGAGAGGATAAGAGCCGTCCTCCGCGTTTTGCTGAGAGGCGGCCTTGAACGGCATGCCCTCTTTTTCGGCCAACGGCAGCGCCCGGATTCCCGACGTCAGGTACCCGATGCCGCTGTAGCCGATCCCGGCCCGATCTTCGGTGACGCCCTGCACGACCGATGCGGAGCCCGGCTGCTCCTTCACTTCATCTTTGTAGTCGCCGTTCTTGAGCGTGTGCTCTTTGAAGAACCCATAGGTGCCGGAGGCGGAGTTCCGCCCGTAGATGCTGATCGGACTGCCGCCGAGCGGCCCGTCCAGACCCAATTGACCCCATTTCTGGACGTTCTCTTTGTAGCCCCAGCGGCGGCTCTTGGAGAACACGGCGTCAACCTGCGCTACCGTCATGCCCTTGATCGGGTTGTCCTTGTTTACGTACACCGCCAAGGCGTCGATGGACACGGGGAACGCGGTGGGCTTGTAGCCGAATTTGCTCTCGAACTTATCAATCTCGGTCCCTTTCATCGGCCGCGACATAGGACCTATCTGGGCGGTCCCTTCGATCAGCGCGGGCGGCGCGGTGCTGGAGCCCTTCCCTTCGATCTGGATTTTCACGTTGGGGTATTGCTTGCGGAACCCCTCCGCCCAGAGGGTCATCAGGTTGTTCAACGTGTCGGAGCCGATGCTGTTGAGGTTTCCGGACACCCCGCTGACCTTCGCGTACGTTTTTAAATTGGGATCGAGTTTGATGGCCTCGTCGGCATGCGCAGGCGCCGCTCCGATGGCGACGGCCATGACCAGCAAAGCCCATATGATGAGCCAGGGGATGTCGTTTTCCTTTTCCATGAATCCTCCGTCTCGATATTGTGAACCTTCAGTCATTACCGATTCATTACAGTCGTGTTACAAAACCGTTAACTCAATCTCCTGGACGACTGCCTTTAGAACGTGACCATCGCGCGCAAGCCGATAATCTGGTTGTTATAGTTCACGAACTCGCCGCAGGTTGCACATGCTCCCCCTGTAGAAGAGGAGATGGATTGGTTCGCCACTGTGCCCGACCCCAAGACCGTCTCCTGCAGGATCGTGTAGTCGAAAGAAAAGGCCAGGTTCTTGGAGTAGTCGTAGCTGATCCCGGCGTAATACGACTGGATGCCCCCAGCCGGGGTATCTTTGTTGGGCTTCATGAGGTAATAACGTCCGTGGAGCCGGACCTTCTCGAATCCCGGAATGCGATACCAGGTCCAGATCTCACCTCCGAGGGCCTGATGGAAACGCGGGATGCCTGTTGTCGGGCCGTTGACCCCACCGTAGGTGACGGCAGTGGTGTCCCCGACGCCGGTGTTGTAAGTCCCCGGCACATTAATCTTCTTGTTGGCAGCAAACAGCGCTTTGCCGATGTCGGCGCCGTCGTCGGCCCAGACTATCTGGGCATTGACCTTGAACCGGTCGGACGTGGGGTCGTAGACCTCTACGTTCCCGAGGAACCGTTGCGGGTTGAAACCCTCGACGCCATTGCGTTCCCGCTCGTTGTGGCCGAAGGCCGAGATGATGACACCATCGACCGGCTCCACGCTGACTCGACCTAACAGGGCGAACCCGCGACCATCAGCCGTATTCTGATACCCTTCGCCTTCCTGGAACGCGAAGTGATATTCAAGGCGGTTGTCGAGGACTTTCCCCAAGAGACTAACGCCCATATCAGACGAGGTTTGAAAGTTCTGTTGATCTACCATGGTGGGGAAGAGATAGCGGTAGGTCCATCGGGATTCTTCGTATTCGATCCAGGGCGTCTGGTGCATCCCGATCCGCAGTTGCATCCCTGGCACAATCAGATGATCGTAGTAGAGATACTTCACGAACGTGTTGTTCCGTCCGGTCCCGGCAAACCCGGCCAGGCCGAAGGGGGCGGCCTCATGACAATTGCCTGCACTCGTATTGGCGTTCGGGCAACTGTTCCCGCCGACGTTGTTGACCATCTGGTCGAGGGTCAGTCTGACGTGATCCCCGTTTTCAAAGTACTTCCGCACGTTCAGATAGGACCGCGTGAAGTGGAAACCGCTGGCTAGGCCCTTGTTGTTGTTCGCGGTCGCGTTGCTGACCCCATTCTGCGGGTTTCCCGTGAAGGAGGTTCCCGAAGCGCCCGTGAAATCAAAATAGGTTGTGATGCCGATGTCAACTCCCTTGAGATAGTCCGTTGTCTTCGCTTTCTCGGTATTGCCACCCCCGATCGGCGGTGTAGGGGGGCGCAGGCTTTTGCCTTCCGATGTTGTCTTGGACTCGGAGGGCTTGGCCTGCGCCTTTTCCTTGTCGGCCTTGATCTTGAGCCAGTCCTCCTTGGTGATCGTGCCCTTTTCGAGCAGCACGTCCTCGAGATCAGCCCAGGCCGGTGCTCCTGAGCCGATGATAAACATAAACCCGATCACGCCGGCGAGTACCAGACGTATCAGGCCGTTTCGGTTAAACTGGGTCTTCATCGAGTTCCCTCCTTAAAGTTGCTGGTGTGTGACTGCGTGACGTTCACGAGATTAATGATTGGTTCATCAAGCTGGCTGGCACCCTAGCGGGAGAGAGTTCCAGGGAAATTAATCGTGTGTTACAAATTGGTTAATTCTTACGAGGCGTGTTGCTTGTGCTTGCTCCGTTGGGGGATGTCCCCTAAAATGCGTCCGGCTGAGTGAGGCCTATCCCGGTCGAGGAGGACACGAATGAGGCGGCGAATGGAGCTAATGGAGCTATGGAGTGTGATGTGCTTGGTGATGGCAGTGGCCGGGTGTATGCCTTGGACCCGAACCGCGCCCCCTATTTACCAAGATGATTCCCTGATAGTCCATCTTGAGTCGAATCCGGCTGGAGAGGGGCAGTCACAAGCGCAAAAGGCTGCGCAAGCCGTCACCGCGCCACAACTTGCAGCCTCTCTCAGAGGGTTATACATCAGTAGAAAGTCAGGGTTTGTCCAATCCATGATCAGTTCACCCAGCGAACCAGTCTTTAATGAAGGCGAGTTGTGGCTTGTCGCTCGCGAGCTGCAACACGCGTTAAGACTTGCTTCCGACCAGGAACGTGTGGCATTTCGGTTATTCCGGCTTGGAGCCAAAGGCGTGCGGGAGGAGACCGACGGCGCAGTTTTCATGAAGGGAAGCCTCCTATACGTCACGCTCACCAAGTTCCGGTACTCTTCGCGCGTGTCGTACTACAAGGATGCGGAATACGCCAGCGGCTACGATTTCGAGCTTTTCTATGAACCGGCGGACGCGGTGGTACCAAGCCAGAAGGGGTTTGCCGCACGGTGGATGGGCTCTGACCAACCGAGCATCATCATCGATACTCAGCGGTTCAGAGATGACACGCCGCCTGTCTTGCCCGCTGCTGCCGCTGAACCACCTGGGCCAACTCCTTCCAACGTTCGTCCCGCAACAGCACAAGTCCAAGCCGTGTCGCCGAGTATGGACTCCGATATGGTCCAGAAGCTGCAACAGCAGGTGAAAGAGCTGACCGACTCCAATCAGGAACTGCGGGCGAAGCTCAAGGACATGCGCGATCGCCAGGACCGGTCACAGGCGGTGAACGAAGAACTCGCCAGGCTCCGACAGGATCTCGCCGAAACCCAGCAACTCCTTGCCGACAAGGTGCTGGAATTGAACCGCCTGAAGAACAAAGCGAGTGGGAGCAGCAAAGGGAAAAAGTAGAGAGGGCTGCTGCAGCCCGGTGGAGCGGGGAGTAGGGAGCGGCTGAGACACTTGCGTCAAGGATGCATTACCGCGAAGAGTTTGTTCAGCTCGGTCTGCAGAAATTCCGTGCCGGCCCCACAGGTCCCTCCTCACGAGCTAGCTCTGTATGGAGCTGGCGAGAGGAATTGAACCTCCAACCGGCGGTTTACAAAACCGCTGCTCTGCCGTTGAGCTACGCCAGCCTTCCTACGGACGGCTATGGTAGCATATTTGTCCTGAGGTCCGACATCCTGCCAGAGTATGGGGCGGCGGCACGGCGGCAAAGAGGCCGTGCCTGTGCTATAGTTGTAAACGGTATCGGGCAAGAAGAAAGACGAGGCACGATGGTGACGGTGCGCTTATTGGGGAACCTGACGGCGGCAAGCGGAGAGCATGTCCTTGCGTGGGAACTGAAAGAACCGACCACGTTGAAGCAACTCTTGCTTGATCATAAGGAGGAGATCCCCGACATCATCAAGCTGTGGGGGGAGACCGAGTGCATGTTCACGGTGGGCGCGCGGATCGCGGCGGACGTCACGGTCGTGAAAGACGGCGACCTGGTCAAGATCACCCCCCATAACAGCTACTTGTATTCCTCCGACCATCCCTTGGCGGGTACGGGGGGCACGCAGTAGCAGGATGTTGAAAATGGCCTCCAGCTTTGTTCTCGCATCGCTTCGAAGCTCAACGTACTAAAAGTACGCCTCGCCTCTTCGCTCGCTGCGGCCGCGCTGGACGGCCATTTTGAACATCCTTCGAGTGTGCTGTCACCCCCGCGATTTCTTCGCCTTCCGCCTGTCCTCGGGATTCAACATGCGTTTGCGGAGCCGGATATTGGAGGGTGTCACTTCGACGAGCTCGTCCGGCCCGATGTACTCGAGCGCGAACTCGAGCGTCATCTCGCGGGGAGGGGTCAGGACAATGGCATCGTCCGACCCGGACGCGCGCATGTTTGACAGCTGCTTGGCCTTGCAGATATTGACGTCCAGATCCTCGCCCCGCGCGTTCTCTCCGACGACCATGCCCTGATAGACCTCCACCTGCGGGCCGATGAACAGGGTGCCGCGCTCCTGGGCGGTGTTGAGCCCATAGGCGTTGCTCGTCCCCGCTTCGTGCGCGACCAGCGAGCCATGGGGATCAACCTGGAGCGTGCGAGGGTCAACCTTTTCATACCGGTCGAAAATGTGGTGGAGGACCACGGTGCCACGGGTTTTGGTCAGGAGGGCGCCCTTCAGCCCGATGACGCCACGGGTCGGGATGTGGTATTCGAGGTGCAGGTCGCCGTGGACCGTCAATTTCATGTGGCGCAGCTCGCTCCGGCGCCGGCCGACTTCCTCGATCACCTGTCCCTGGTACTCGACCGGCACTTCGATGGTCAGCTCTTCATAGGGCTCCAGCGTCTCGCCGTTCACCTCGCGCATGATGACCTTGGGCTGGGAGACCTGCAGCTCATAGCCTTCTCGCCGCATCGTCTCGATGAGGACCGCCAGATGCAGCTCGCCGCGCCCGGCGACCAGGAACTGGTCGGTGGTGTCGGACTCCTCCACGCGCAGGGCGACATTGGTTTCCAGTTCCTTGAACAGCCGGTCGCGGAGGTTCCTGGACGTGACGTATTTCCCCTCCCGCCCGGCGAAGGGACTAGTGTTGACCGAGAAGGTCATCTGGACCGTCGGCTCGTCGATCGCCACAGGCGGCAGGGCCATCGGCTGTTCGGGGTCCGACAGCGTCTCGCCGATCCCGATCTCGGGGAGCCCGGCGACGGCCACGATCTCTCCGGCCTCGACCTGGTCCACCTCCTTGCGCTCCAGCCCTTCGAAGACCAGGAGGTCGGTGACTTTCCCCGGGACCACGGTCCCATCGGTCTTGATGCGGACAACCGCCTGGCGCTTGGCGAGGGTTCCGGACAGCAGCTTGCCGATGCCCATTTTGCCCTTGTACGAGTCCTGGACCAGGGCCAGCACCAGCATCTGGAGGGGCCGGTCGGTCACGATCGGTGGGGGCGGGATCGTGTTCAGGATCGTGTCGAGCAGGGGCGCGATGTCCACGCCGCGCTTTTCCGAATCAAGGGATGCGGTCCCCTGGATGGCGGAGGTATAGACGATGGGGAAGTCCAACTGAACGTCGGTGGCGCCGAGATGGGCGAACAGATCAAACGTGCGATTGACGACATCCTCGATCTGGGCGTCGGGGCGGTCCACCTTGTTGATGACGACGATGGCCTTGTGCCCCAGGCCCAACGCCTTGCGCAGCACGAAGGTGGTTTGCGGCATGGGGCCTTCCTTGGCGTCGATCAGCAGGAGGACGCCGTCCACCATGCGGAGGGTGCGCTCGACTTCTCCGCCGAAATCGGCGTGGCCCGGCGTATCCACGATGTTGATCTTGACCCCGTTGTAGACCACGCTGGCGTTCTTGGCCCTGATGGTGATGCCGCGCTCGCGCTCCTGGTCCATCGAGTCCATGATGCGCTCGCCCATGCCTTCGACGTTGCGGTGCACGTGGGTCTGCTTCAGGATCGCGTCGACGAGGGTCGTCTTTCCGTGGTCCACATGGGCGATGATGGCGATATTTCGAAGATCCGAGCGATGCATACGATCTGCTGTCCTCCAGGCACAAAAAAAGCCGCCCGCCGGCGACGGGCGACATCGATCCTTACTGTAACGCATGAGCCGGCTCAGAGTCAAAGAACGTGAACCTTGTGGTAAGATAGATAAATTATGCGCCGGCGACCCATCTGGAAATTTCTGCTGTGGACGGCCTTCACGCTGTTCCTGCTTGGAGCGGGGACCGTCGCCGGCACCGTGTGGTACCTGCTGGAGGATCTCCCTCCGCTGACCGGCCTGCATGAGTATCAGCCCAGCCTCGTCACACGCGTGTACTCGGCCGACAAGCAGGTGATCGGGCAGTTTTTCGTGGAGCGCCGGATCCTCGTCCCGCTCGATAAGATCCCCCGCCATCTCGTGAATGCGATCGTGGCGATCGAGGACGCCCGCTTCTTCGAGCACCGGGGCCTGGACTTCGTGGGCATCGCCCGGGCGGCGATGATGAACATCATCTCGGGCAAGATCCGCCAGGGCGCCAGCACGATCACCCAGCAGCTCGCGCGGTCGCTCTTTCTGTCTCCGAAACGGGATTTCCAGCGCAAGGTGAAGGAAGCGCTCCTGGCGATCAAGATGGAGCAGATCCTGGGCAAAGAGCAGATCCTCGAGCTCTATCTCAACCAGATTTACTTCGGGCACGGCGCCTACGGCGTCCAGGCCGCCGCGCAGACCTACTTCGGAAAAGGCGTGGGTCAGGTGACGCTGGCCGAGGCCGCCTATCTCTCCGGCTTGCCCAAGGGGCCTTCGGACTATTCCCCCTATTACCATCCCGAGGCGGCCAAGCGCCGGCACGCCCTCGTGCTCAAGCGCATGGCCGAAGAGCGGTTCATCAGCTCTGATGAGGCGGACCGTGCTCTCGAGGAAGCCGTGTCATTCAAGCGTCTTGCGCGCGATGAACCGGCGCCGCACTTTGTCGAAAACGTCAGGTTGAAACTGATGGCCGCCTACGGCGAACAGATGGTCTATAAGGGCGGGCTCCAGGTGTACACGACGCTCTCCCTGCCGGATCAGCAGGCGGCCACGGCGGCACTGCAGGAGGGGCTTCGTCAGCTGGATAAGCGGCAGGGGTACCGGGGGCCGCTCCGGCGGGGCGCGAATCCGGATGAGTTCTCGAGGGTGAAGCCCGGCGGGTCAATGGCCTCCGCTCCGGCTCGGGAAGGCGAGCTGCTTGAGGGCGTCGTGACGAAGGCCGCAAAGGACGGGTTGACGGTTGTGGCGCGGGGGCTTACGGGAAAAGTCGCCACGGAGGATCTTTTGTGGGCGAGGCGGAGGCTGCGGGGTCCTGATACCGTGAAGCACGCCAGGGAGATCGCCGCCAAATCATCGGGAGAGCTGTTCAAGGCCGGTGACGTCATCGAAGTGGGAGTCAAAAAAGTGGCGGGCGAGGTCGTCCAGTTCACTCTGGAGCAGACGCCGATCGTCGAGGGCGCCATCATGGCGGTCGATCCCCGCACCGGAGCGGTCCGGGCTATGATCGGCGGATATGACTTCCGGCGGAGCGAATACAACCGGGCGACCTCGGCCAGGCGGCAGCCGGGCTCCGCGTTCAAGCCGATCATCTACGCCACGGCGGTCAATCAAGGGCTCTCGCCGGGAACACCGATTGTGGATTCCGGCTTGGTCTATAACGAAAATGACGCCGACATGGTCTGGCGGCCGGAGAACTACGACCAGAAGTTCCACGGGCTGACCACCTTGCGGGACGCCCTGGCCCATTCCCGCAATGCCGCTACGGTGCGTCTTCTGGAAAAGCTCGGCGTACGTCCGGTGGTGGATCTGGCCAGGGATCTGGGGATCGCGTCGCCGCTCGCCAACGACCTTTCGCTGGCGCTGGGATCGTCGGGCGTCACGTTGCAGGAACTGACGGCGGCGTACGGCGCGTTCCTGAACCAGGGGATGCTCCTCGAGCCCTATGCCATCGAGGCCGTGGTGGACGCCAACGGCCAGACGCTTGAGACGCATGTGCCGGAGCCGCGGGAAGCGATCTCCAAGGAGTCCGCCTACCTGATCACCAGCATGATGGAGGATGTCATCCAGAAGGGCACGGGCCAGGCCGCCAAGGGTTTGGGCCGGCCGCTGGCGGGCAAGACCGGCACGACCAACGACTTCACGGACGCCTGGTTCGTGGGCGGGGCGCCCAATCTGGTGACGGGCGTGTGGGTGGGGTTCGACGAAATTCGGACGATCGGGGAGAAGGAGGCCGGCGCGCGCACCGCGCTCCCGATCTGGATCAACTACATGAAGAAGGCCTTGCAGGTCCTGCCGATCGTCTCTTTCACGGTGCCGGACGGGGTCATCACCGTCAAGATCGATCCGGCCACCGGCCTGCTTGCTCCGGATGGCGCGGACCAGGGCGTGAATGAAGTGTTTCTCAAGGGCACCGAGCCGACCCAGCAGGCCGCCGCCAAATCCTCGCCGTCACAATTCTTCAAATTCGACCAGATGTAATGGATCTCGATGCGTTCCGACAGATGGTGGCCAAGAATCCCAAGGGATTTCTGGGGCGGTACGGCCTTGGGAACAAGATCTTGCAGGAAGGTGGGAATCTTGAGGAAGCGATCGAGCACCTTCGTGTCGCGGTTCAACTCGATCCCGTGCATGTCGCCTCGCACCTTGCTTTGGGCCGCGCATTGGCATCGCTGGGGAGGAAGGAAGAAGCCAAGCCGGTGCTCACCGCCGGTATCAACGCTGCCGAATCAGGCCGCTCGAACGGCGGAATGGACCTCATTCCAGAGATGCGCGCGCTGCTCCAGACGCTGGGATAACCGTTCAGCCGTTGCATTGCTTCGTCGCTTCGCTTCTCGCAATGACAACAGCTAGCTGTGGGCGTCTTTGTACTCTTCGTGCCTGGCCATCGGGGGGCCTGAAGGAGTAGTGCGGGTGGTAGGATCAGGATTTCCGGAGCATGTCCACGAACAGGGATGCAGAAATCACTGGCACATTCTGGTACCGCTGGTCTTCAAAATCTTTGTCACCGGTGATGAGGAATTCAGGGGCAGGGCTGGAGGCCATGAGTTCGAGGAAGGGGCGGTCTTTTTCATCCCGGATGGATGTAGAGACGGGGCGCGGGGTGACGAACTGGGCGACCTTATGAAAATCAGCCAAGAAGAGGGCTGGATTCACGCCCGCTCGCGTGAAGTAGGGTTGCAACCGCGGACGCTGCAAGACGGCTTCCAATTCGGCAAAGGTCGTCTCGCTCATGACCGGGATGAGGTCACCTTTGAGTAAGGCGTTGATAATCTTGGCCGGTGGGCCGGATGAGGAGATTAACCCCGAAACCAGGATATTGGTGTCAATTACGACCCGCACGCTGTCGCCGAACTGCGTTCACTTCAGCGGCGATGTCGCCCGGCGTGAGGGGAGGGAGTTTGCGGCCACCTGTACGCAATTTCCTCACCATGCGGACGAGGCGTTTGCGTGCGGCTTCACGGGTGGGAGATTCAATGATGACCACATCGGCGCTCCTCCGGACCGAGATCGTATTCCCCCATCCTTTGAGCCACGCCGATGGTATTACCAACCCACTTTTTGTGGTCCGTACAGTGCTCATCGCGGATAGATACTCATAGTGGAAGGCAGTATAACATACGTTGCGATAACAGGAAAGAGAAGCGCCCCAGCTCAGCACGAACGGGGATTACCCGCGGGCGTCTTTGTACTCTTCGTGCCAGGCCATCTGGATGGCCTCGAGGATCTTCTCGTTTGATCTTTTGGGATCCCCGATGAAGCCTGGAATCGTCGTGATCCATTGGTGCAGATCCGTGAACCGGACGGTCAGCGGGTCCATACCAGGATGAAGCTCCATGAGTTGCAACCCGATCTCTTCGGTATCGTTCCAGTCTATTTCCATGGGGCCGCCTCGCCTTACGTCACGTCGGAAAGCTTCTTGTCCTTCAGCGCGTCTTGCAGTGTGCTGTTCATGAGCTTCTCGGCCACGCTGTAGGAGGCCTTGTCCAGCGCCGCGATGGCGTCCCGGATCGGGCGGTGATCCGTGCCGGCCATGGCGGCTTTGAGATCGGCCACCGCCTGCCGGATCGCCGCCAGTTCCGCCGGCGTGGCCAACCCGTCGGCGCGCGCCAGCGCCTTCTCGGTCGCCCGCAGGATGCTCTCCGCTTCGGTCATTGCCTCGATCCGCTGCCGCGCCATGATGTCCTGCTGGGCGTACACGAAGGAGTCGCGGATCATGCGCTCGACTTCCTGATCCGACAGGCCGTAGGACGGTTTCACCTCGATGGACTGCGCCGCGCCGGTACGGACATCCCGGGCGGTGACGCTGAGGATGCCGTTCGCGTCGATCATGAAGGTGACCTCGACGCGCGGCACGCCGGCCGGGAGGGGAGGAATCCTGAGTTGGAAGCGCGCCAGGCTCCGGTTGTCCTTGGTGAGTTCCCGCTCGCCCTGGAGAATATGGATGTCCACGGAAGTCTGCCCGTCCACGAACGTCGTGAACATTTCCTTCGCGCTGGTCGGGATCGTCGTGTTGCGGTGGATCAGGCTGCTCATCACACCACCCATCGTCTCGATCCCGAGCGTCAGCGGCGTCCCGCCGAGCGCCCGCATGTCCTGA
>Ga0080064_1006807_pt1 | contig 12043 bp, 14 predicted proteins | sample Subgrocontami54m_FD_69260 | JGI IMG/M metagenome (GOLD analysis project Ga0080064, IMG submission 69260) | Subsurface groundwater microbial communities from S. Glens Falls, New York, USA - GMW46 contaminated, 5.4 m (SPADES assembly) (version 2) ...
AACCCGTTTAGCTGCGCTTGTGGCCGCTGGGGCTGTCGGTTTGGAGGCTTTAGCGTACAAAGGCTTTTTGACCACAGTTCGCATGAGTGTATGCGTATGCTCAGTTTTGTGGTGGATATGATTGGCAGTGACCGATTGTCGGTGATGGCGGTATGGTGATGGCTTAGACGAAGGAGTGTGGGCTTTGGCGCCGTTAGGCTTACTGCGTACCACGCCATCCAATACCTGGCCTTTGGCCAGCGTTTGACGAGCGGTGGCATGAGGCTGTTCGCCGACCACGACACCACTCCTGGTGTCGTAGAGTTTTCCGTTTAGTGTAATAGTGTTTGTGTGATCGCCCACTGCTCTTGCTACCTCTAAAGTGGCTTACTATTTAGGCAATTTACTTAATACTACTCGTCTTATGGTTACTTGACAAGAGGTCTTTAGCTCCCCTCAGCGCCTACTACTTGCCTAGGTGTGCTATAAATATGAGTCGAGGGTTTAACATATTTCATGGATTTTCTTGACCCGGCCAAAAAGCGCGCCCACACCATCCGACTCTTTGCGGGCTATATACTGGTTGCCATCGCTATAGCTATCGGCTCCTTGATACTGCTGTTGCAGGCGTTTGGTTACGATGTTGACAGGCGTACCGGCCAAGTTATCCAAAATGGTTTAGTGTTTGTGAACGCCCACCCCGAGTCGGCGGACGTCTATCTAAACGGTGTGCCAAAAGGTCGTACCGACACCAAATTGGCTATACCAGCCGGCCAGTACGATCTGGAGCTCAAACGTGACGGCTACCGATCGTGGAAGCGCTCTTTTAGCCTGGAGGGCGGGAGTATTGAACAGTTGGTATATCCCGTGCTGTTCCCAACGAATCTGATTACCAAAGACTTGCAGCTCTACGCCACCGTCCCCACTTTTGCCAGTGCCAGCCCCGACCGCCACTGGCTGCTCGTCCAGCAGCCAACTTCCCTTGCGACGTTCGATCTGTTTGATTTAAATAATCCGGATACATCAGCCAAAATTATTGCACTACCAACCGGCTTATTAACAGCTGCTCCCGGTGCCCATGCTCTGACACTCGTAGAATGGTCAACCGACAACCGGCACGTACTGCTCAAACATAGCTTCGCAACCGGCCTTGAGTTTGTGGTTATTGACCGTGAGGATCCCGCCGCCTCATTCAACGTCAATCAGACATTTACGGCCAATCCATCGCAAGTCGCTTTGCGCGACAAGCGGTATGACCGGCTGTATCTCTATGACGCCAAGACCGGTGTTCTGCAGGCGGCCGAATTTAAGACCAAACAAAGCAGCACCTTGCTTACCCAGGTGCTGGCATTTAAACCGTACGGATCGGATATCGTTCTGTACGTTACTAGCACCAGCGAACAGCCAGGCAAGCACGCTGTCAGGATTCTTGACGGCGACAAAAACTACCTGGTGCATTATTACCCGGCTAGTGCCGAGTACGAGCTGGATTTGGCCAGTTTCAGCGGACACATGTACGCGGTCGTAGCCCCAAAAAGCGCCAGCCAGGTCTATATATATAAAGACCCGATTGACGCTGCCAAAAAAAGTACTGCAACCATACCAGCACCATTCGTCGTGCTCAAGATGCAACAAACAGCTTTTGTCTCGTTTTCAGCGATTGCCAGGTTTATTGTGGCGCAGAGCGGCAACCGTTTTGCCACATATGATATCGAAACCAACCGCCGCTATTACTATGAGCTCAAGGAGCCAGTGGCACCAGACCAGGAAGCAACCTGGATGGATGGCCATCGTTTAGCAATTACATTAAATGGCAAAACCGTCATTTTTGACTACGACGGTATCAACCAGCAGACACTGGCTCCGTCGCAACCTGGCTTCACGCCTTTCTTTGACCGCGATTATCTTGGCCTGTATAACGTTGCCCCCTCGGTTCAAGTAGCGGGAAGATTTGCCCTGACCCATACCGAACTAAAAATCAAACCCTAATGCATTTCTAACGGGTCAGCCAATCTCTAAGCTTTTGCCATAGACTGAGGGCATTACTCGCTAAAATCTTGGGCTGGGCGTTGCTGGTACGTGCCGTACTGGCAGTGTTGGCAGCCGGATCCGGGCTGATTTGCTCGCCGACCACTACTAAGCGATTGGTAGACGTACCCGGGGGGTCGCAAGTAATGAGAGTGGCGGCTGCAACTTTGCCAGTGTTACCCAGCACTTCGACGGCCGTTGGTTTGACAATTTCTTTCTTGAACACGCGGTAGACATAGCGTTTGCCATCCTTGGTAAGATAAAACAAATCACCCTGTTCCAGCCTGCTGAGCAACACAAACGCGAATTTGTAGCGGCCTTGGTTAAAGATATTATTGCTAGAATGGCCAAAGATTACTGAGTTACCTTGCTCACCGGGGTTGGCAGTGGTGGCATAATGCGCCACGCCGCGTTCCAGGGCCTTCTGTATAGCCTGTTCCTGAACAGATGGTTCATCATAGACGACCGGGATTTCGACATTGATTTTGGGAATAATAATTTTTGGCTGGGGGTCAACGGCGCCGCCGTTAGGGTCAATAATAATCGGGGTTGAGCTGACATGCCGGCTTGGTGTAATAAAGGGGGCCACAAAACGTTCGTTAAAGAAGCCAAAGAGCAAGACAAGCAGCACCAACGATCCCAGCCCCAAGCCGAATAGAAGCGATTGTAAATGCTGGTGAGCTTTCAGCTTCTGCCCCCTGCTTGTGTTGTGGAGAATGCGGTGCTTGATTTCGTGTACCGAGCGTAGTTGGGATGTTCGTCGATGTTTAGTGTATCTTATGGGCTCATGGGCTGGTGCTGGTTTTGCCACGGGCTCACCTGTATCAGTGGGCAGAGTGTCCTCGATTCCCGACTGGTGCGCAGCGTAAAACTCCTGCCAGACTTCGTGCTTCTCGTGGTCGGGTAGTTCCTGGTAATAACTGTGCCAAGCGGTTTGGATTTCGGCCAGTGACTTGCCAGCAGTTGTGAGCTGGTACATGAAGGCCTGGTGTTTGGAACGCGGCCCATGGCTTTGGGCGGCTTCCAGAGCTTCGGCTTTGGCGCTTGGTTCGCTCTCGTGCAATTTATTGATTTTTTGGCGGATCATATTGGCCGCCAAATTTGCCGTCTCGCGTTCTGACTGGTGATGAGTATCGCTAGGTTGGTCCATAGTTGCTAGAGTATGCGTAACAAGTATATAGGACTTTCGCACTTTCTCATGCAGTGCAGGGTGTAGCTGAATGAGCGAAAACTGTGGAGGTTCTTGAGAAGTAGCTGTAGCTACATCGAAAGAAGATCGACAATTTGCAGCCATTCAGGTTAGGCCTGATGGTATGAGAAAGTGCGAAAGTCCTATATAGTACAATTATCCCTGTTCTACTATGTGGCAACAGAGAGGTATAACTGACGAGGGCGAGTGGCGGAATTGGTATACGCGCACGACTCAAAATCGTGTTCCGCAAGGAGTGAGGGTTCGATTCCCTCCTCGCCCACCATTTATTCTGTTATTACTGACGTTGTTAAAGCTTCAAATGGTTTAGTGGGATTCTGGAGCCACCAGACAGCGGCGTGGGCAGCCGTTGGAATGCGCCAGGTTTCAGTAGAGTCATGATTGGTTTTGGTCGTACTCACCTGGCCACTTACGGCTACGAAAACAGTGTCGAGATGTTGCACGATGATACTCAGTGAAAATTTGTCGGTGAAAGTGTGTAATGCGTCTACCAGACGGAGGAGATCCATGTCAAAGGTAAAGGCTGTATGGAACCGCACCGACGTAACCAAACGCTGCAACTGAGCCATTGTCAGGACACAGGTTATGCCAGGACGGTTAGTAATAGGTTGCGGAACATTAGTAAAATAATCTACGGCATCTTTGGTGATGGTTAGCGGAGACTTGCTCTTGGCAACAAAATTCTCCAATAAAATAGCTGTCTCGCTGTTGCGCCCAAAATCACCGGCCAATAGAACACTGTCAGCCCAACCGGCTTGCCCGAGGAGTTCACCCAATGCGTTTTGGGAGAAAGTTCCACTGGGAGTGCTGGGGGCAAAGTCTGCTTCTGGAAACAGGCTGCGCACAGTTTTTTGCAGTGCAGCGGGCAGCACGACGCGTGCAGTACCCACGCCAGCTTTTACGGCTTCGCTATAGGCTGCGGCGGCAGCAGCAAAACCATGCAGGTTGCCGCCGACAATTAGCAGTTTGCCAGCAGTCCGCTTAGTCTCAGGCCGGCTCCAAAGCAAATCTGGAAAGAGCGGCTTGTCACTTGCTTGTTTATGCCAATAGTCCCGCGCCATACGTTTATTTTCTCACAAGTGTTTTATATTGGCTCAGGATTAATCAAGCGCCCCTGGACTACCACGCTTTGATACCATACATACTATTAATGTCACTTCACGGATATACAAATTATCATTCCCTGTCCGATCGGACATTTTGTGATAATTTTACGGCTAGAGTCCTACAAGCGTAGGTGGTTCAGACAAGGTTTTGCGGTCTGTGTTGACAGACAAGGCAAAAATGGTATAGTGTAGCACATAGAGATGCTTAGTAATAAAGAGTTTAGGAGTAATAGGTAATGGGAGTCATTGAAACCGTACCGCATATCAACATAGCTGACGATTATCATCTTATGGTTGAACAAGCGCTGCCCGAAATGGGCTTTAAAGAACCGGAAGCACTGGGCGTACCAACACAAGAAGCAATTGAGTCTGCCATCCGCCCGGCTCTAGCGGGTTTTTTGATTGAACGCTCTAGCGACGGCGCCAATGACCGCTTGGTTATCGCGCCAAAAATCGGTGGCCGGACTGGCATTGGCGCGGCTAATCTCATTAACCGGTTTGACATGGCGGCATATGATGACGGCTACGTGTGGCAGGACTTGTGGGGCAGTGGCGCTCATGATAAATCTTACCCCAAAGCGTTCAAAGATAGCGCCGCTATTCATGACAACGGCCTCAAAAACATGTGGGAAGTGGCTGTATTGCTGGGCGATACCAAAGACCCGGCCAGCGGCCGGGAAACCTATGACCCAGGCTTGGTTTACATTGGAAAAGTTATTTGCGCTCAGGTTGACACTATCAAGGCGGAACGTATTAGCGCTCGTGAGCTGGGAATTGATCTACTCAGCGCGCCAATTGGTCATCTTGTGCTAGACGCGGCCGGCTTACGTGTCCAGGATCAACCACAAAGATTAGGCGTTGCCAGGTTGGTCCACTATCCACCCAGGGAAGTGGGCGGTTATTCCCGCGTTCCGCACGTCTGTGCCGATGGCTCACGGCTGTACTTCGGCGGCTCGCGCGTTGGCCGCGTTTTGAGCGGCTATGGTGTCCGCCGCGTGGTTAGGGTACCCGTAAAACTTGAATCTTGATCCTTTCTTTTGTTGTTTGGCTTCTCTTATCAATCCACAACTGTTCGTATAAAACGCTATAGCGTAAAATACGAACAGATTTGTTTTAATACCTTCAGCTCTATGAAACACCATCAGCTCTATGAAGCGTAGCCTTGTATTTTTGTGTTAGCTGGGTCAAAAAGTTACTTTAACACGCATTTCGCACTTTTCCATCGCCCCATATCACACCTGGGCAGCTGCTCTTCGAGTCTGAGCCTGAGGGCTTTCCCTCAGAGTCGAAGACAAACTTCCACTCCTCACTCACCATAACTATGGTTATGTTTGTCTCGGATTGAAAGTTTTCGCTTGCCCATCTGCACTCTGGCATTGACGACTAAGTGCGAAATGCGTGTTTAAGATATATTTTCCCTGTTTTGATGCCAATTCATAAACCATATTTTTGCGTTCAACTACGATTTTCCACCCCATCTCTTTGGCATGGGCAAATAGTTTTTTCTCTGGGTTAAAGGCGATAGGCTGCTCCACGGCGTTAAGCATGGCAATGTCACTACCGCTGTCACCGACTGCAATACTGCCACTGAGTGATAATCCATGTTTTGTAATAAGGGATTTCAGGACTTTGTCTTTGGCGTCCAAAGTCAACGTCTTTTCGCCGGTAAAACGGCCCTTCTTTTGATGATAATCGCTTCCCACACAATCATCGAAACCATAGTAATCGGCAATTTTTTGGACAATTTCGGTCTGCGAGCCCGAAATAGCCAGCAGGGTATATCCTTTGCGCTTCAGGGTTTTGATAAGGTCGCGGGTATATGTGTACACCTGGTCCTTATATTCCTCAAATACCACTTGTGCGGCTGCCTCGAATTGCTGCGTGGTTAATTTGGTCAATAGCGTTTCGTAAGTGGCTACCAGTCGCTTTTCGTAATCCTTAAACGACTCCTCATGCGTGCGCCGCTTCCACTTCATCCGCGCATCACGGATGGTAGCATAGGTTTTGGCATCTATTATTCCCTGTTTGGCCAGGGCGTCCGCCACGGCGTGATACAACTGCCAACGTATAAGCGTGCCATCAATATCAAACACCGCAAATGACCTATTGTTTGTTTTGATAGTGGGTATATTTGGCATGACTGCCCTTTGCTTTTTTGATTGGATATTTCTTCTCATTTTCCCGCATCTTTATTTCAAAAGCTTTAATCAGGTCAACTTTGAAGTAATAGCTCATAAGTAGTACCCAATACAAAACATCTACTAATTCATCGGCGATCTCTTTTTTATGCGTATGCAGGTATTTTTCAATTTCGGCTGGATTTTTCCATTGAAAATGTTCAAGAACCTCTGAAGCTTCAAGCGATAAAGAAATAGCAACATCTTTAGGGTTATGAAATTGTTCCCAATCACGTTCTTTGACAAACTTGATTACCAAGTCCTTTAGTTCCTGAATCGGGGTATTTTTGTCTGACTTTTTCATGACTTAAGCAGTTAACTGCAAATAAATAGTGCGCATTACATCATAATTTGGCCGGTCATTGCCGTGCCCAGCAGTGGTCCAAATCAAATGGCTGTTAGGTAGTTTTTGATTAAGTCCATATGCCGTTATTGGAGGACAAACCATGTCGTACCTTCCCTGTACAAGCCAAACGGGCATTTTTAATTTGGGCGCGTTCTTTAAAATGTAACCCTCTGGTAAAAAACATCGATTATGTAAGTAATGCAATTCGATTCGCATTGCGTTTGAGTCAAACTCATCAAAATTTTCTGGGCTATAGCGATCATCAAGATTCAATAACGGGCCTTCAAGAAACTCGGAATATGCATACGCAGAGTGCTTAGCTAGTTCAGCGTCATCACCGAATATGCGCTGATAGTGATAAGCGCTCGGATCTGAACGGTATTTTTCCGGTACGGTTTGCACATATTTTTCCCATAAATCAGGAAAATAAGTCCTAAAACCACCGTTATCTAGGTATTCAATTTCCTGCTTTGAGCCGGTGAATATACCACTGATTACTAAGGCGTGAACTTTTGTCGGGTATTTGAGGGCATAAGCAAGAGCCAGGCACGAACCCCACGAACCACCAGTGATGATACACTTGTTGAGTTTTAGGTGTTTCGCAATCTTTTCAATATCGTCAACCAAGTCATCAGTTGTATTATGTTCTAATGAGCCTTTAGGCGTGCTTTTCCCGCTGCTTCGCTGATCGAAGAAAATAACTCGCTGTTTTTGCGGTACAAAGCGCTGTTTATACTTATCAGATACGCCTACCCCAGGGCCACCGTGCAAAAATACTATAGGAATTTTAGCTTCTGGGTTGCCCCAGTCGTACAAGTATAATTCATGGTCATTACCAACATCAATAAACTGTTCTTTGATTGTAAATTCATCTGGTGTCATTCAAACTCTCTATACATTAAGTATAACACCATGAGGCTGTAGTTTTAGCCACCAGCGGCTTCGACAACTTCGGGATAAGCTGCACGAAATGTGTCGCTAAACTCACACGCGTCCAAACATTCGGGGAACCACCAAGCTTGCGTGGCGGCGTCAATCGTACCATAAAGAAAGCCTTCGTATACTTCATTTTGATAGATCACGTTAACTACATATTGCCCAGGTGTCGCAAAGTGCTGCTGCACGTGAATGCTCACGAGGCTGTCACCTTGATCACGGTGCCAGGACTTGTAAGGGGCAATCATCTTGTTTGTTATCTCGGTTTTTTCCGCCTCGGTAAACAAGCCGCCTGGGCTGAAAATAACAACAGGCAGGTCGCCACTACCACCAGCGTCAATTGTCAGTCCGCTTTCCTTGGCTAGTTTTTTGCACTCAGCCAATTTTTTCTTAAGCGATGTCGTTTCTGACTCTTTCTTTAATAGTTGTTGCTTATTATCTTTGAATTGCCAATATAAATAACCACTAGCCCCCAGTGCGGCGAGCAACAAGACTACTAATAAAATAGCCACCAGTTTCTTTTTGCTTTTTGTCTCTTTAGGAGCATTAGTGGGCTCTAGTGATTTTGGTTCCTGAACTTCATCAGCCATTGCATTCTCCTTACTCTAGTTGCTTATTCCAATATGCTCATGTTAGCAGATAACACTAAACCATGAGTTCTATACTTACCGGGCAATGGTCGGAGCCCATGACATCAGCGTGGATATCAGCGGCTTTGACGCTATCCTTTAATGCTTCAGAGACGAGGATGTAATCAATTCGCCAGCCAACATTACGGGCACGGGCATTGGCCCAATGCGTCCACCAAGTGTAGTGGCCGTTACCCTGTTTAAACAGTCGGAGTGTATCGACGAAGCCGACGTCAATAAACTTCTGGAAGCCTTCACGTTCCTCGGCTGTGTAGCCCTTTTTGCCTTCGTTCTCTTTGGGCCGCGCCAGATCGTCTGGCGTATGAGCAACATTGAGATCACCAGTAAATATTATCGCCTTTTTCTTTTCTAGTTGCTTCGCATAGGCCAAAAACGCTGGGTCCCAATGTTTATGGCGCAGCGGGATGCGGGATAAATCATCTTTGGCGTTGGGTGTGTACACGGTAACCAGATAAAACTTATCAAACTCAGCAGTGATGACCCTGCCCTCTTTGTTCGGATCGCCATACTCGTCACCAGTTACTTTGAACTTTTTAATAATATCCTCTGGCAAACCATTCACAACCGTTAGTGGTTTAACTTTTGTAAAAATGGCCGTGCCGGAGTAGCCCTTCTTGTCTGCTGAGTTCCAGTATTCCACGTAATCGGGCAAATCCACTTCTGCCTGACCCTGCATAGCCTTGGTTTCTTGTAAGGCCAGTACGTCAGGCTGGTGTTTGGCCAAGAATTTCTGAAACAAGCCTTTGCTCCATACCGCCCGGATACCGTTGACGTTCCACGAATAAATCCTCATAGACTATGCTGCGGATACTAAATGGGTAAGCCGCTTTTCGTGCTTGTTAACTTGGTGACTCAGATCAGTAACCGCTGCTTTGACTATTTTAACGTCATCTTTTAGTTCGTTAAACTCTTCTCGAGTTGGTAAGTTTTTGACTTTCCCTTGAATGTCTCCAACCGCTTCCAATACAGCATCATTTTGACTGATAACATGCTCTACAAGTACTGATAAGTGCCGAATTTCGCCCTCTTTTTCGTCTTTAGCCATGATAATAGTGTAGCATTCTCTTGAGTATTTCTGCTAGACTTTAGGGTTAGTGATTATGAAGTACGAACGTGTATTGTTGAAACTGTCCGGCGAACAACTGGCCGGTAAATTTGATGGAGGCTTTGACCCTTCGGTAGCCAAATGGTTAGCCCAGGAGATTAAGCAAGTCGCGAACGTGGACGTACAAATCGTTATTATGGTAGGAGGCGGTAACTTTGTTCGCGGTGCGCGAATTGCTGGGCACGGCATCCAGCGAGTCACCGCTGACCACATGGGTATGCTTGGTACCATGATCAACGCACTTGCCTTAACCGATATTTTTGAGGCGAACGGGGTTAAAACGAGATGTCTTAGCAATATCTTTGCCGAACAGGTGGCTGAATCATTCGTGCATCGTCTGGCGAACAAACACCTGGAAAAGGGTCGGGTGGTTATCCTAGCTGGCGGTACCGGACGACCTTACGTAACCACTGACACGGGTGCGGTAGTGCTGGCGTTAGAGCTTGACTGCCAAGTTGTTCTTAAGGCGACCAAGGTAGACGGTATTTATGATAAAGATCCGCAGACACACAAAGATGCTGTAAAGCTACGGCACTTGACCTATCAGCAAGCGGTTGAAGACGGAGCAATAAAAATCATGGACAAGGCGGCTATGGGGCTGGCCATGGAGCACGATATGCCACTGATAGTGTTCGACGCCATGGTAGCGGATAATATCTTACGTGCGGCTACTGGCAAGCCGGTGGGTACGACAATCCGGGCTTAGCTCTTAGATATTTAGGCTTTGGCCTACGTCCAATACTGTAAACGTGCCCCCAACCGACTGGATCACGCCGCTTAGCATATGCTTGACCAACTCATTGCCCGCCTGGGATAAGAAGGCGTTGTGGGTCGGAAACACTGTCTTGGGTTTGGTCTGCATCAAAAAATCTATACTTTCTGCCATCTTGAGCCAAGGCGCATTGACCGGCAAGGCCAAAACTGGTGGCACTACAGTGGGTAACGTAAAAGAGTCGCCCGGATAGTACAACTGGCCATTGACCATGACGCCAACGTTTTGGGCTATCGGGAATGACGGGTGAATCATGGCGTGCTTGCCGCCGGAGAACTGTAGCCGAAATGGTTCAACCGTTGCTTCGCTGCCGCCACTGACGCGCTGCATATTGTCGTATGTTAATTGGCTGGCTACTTCGTCTGGGCAGAAAATCACAGCTGTCTGATTGACTGCCATTATGTTATTCAGATGCGCTTGGTCAAAATGGTCGGCGTGTACGTGGGTGATGACGATGCCTACTACGTTATCGAGACCCGCCGGTAGCGACTGGGCAAAATTACCCGGGTCAATAACCAGACGTTTACCCTGTTTATCCTGAGCACCATCGAAGGACTCCTCTACAACTAAACAAGCATGCTCGTACTTTGTAATCTTCATACTTCAATTATACAACTTGACGGAACAAACGGGGCTCAAAACTTTTTAGGGTTCTTCGACTCGCTTAACTCGCTTGGGATCATTCTCCAATCTCTCGGTTTACCATCTTTCAACCATGAGGCCCAAGATCAAATTGTGAACTTGTCGAACCTTGGCGGTGAGAGTGGGATTCGAACCCACGGTACGATTGCTCGCACACACACTTTCCAAGCGTGCGCCTTCAACCACTCGGCCATCTCACCACAACATTATGAGTTTAATATATCCCTGTACTGTTGTCTAAACAGTCGCTTGCCTTCGGTTGTCTTGAGAAATTTTTCACGACGGAGAGCATCGGACTTTTCTACATATCCCTCATATCCCACCAACGTTATAGGTAGACGATTTTTTGTCGAAGTTACTTTACGTTGCTCGTGCTCAATCAGCCGACGTTTTAGATTAGAAGTAGAACCAGTATAAATTTGATCGTTATTTTGTTTTAGAAAATATACGTAGTACATAACGTTATGAAATTATGGGATTCGCCCTGTCATTCGACAGGGCGCCATATCGAATGATATGGCGAACCCTCGATGGAGTTGCCCCCATACCACCTTTCCAAGATGGCGCATCATCGCCTCTGGCGTGACCCCGCCAAAGGCGGCGGCTAGGCCAACTATGCGACCTCTCCTCGACTTTTATGATTGTATCAATGCTTTGAATGCACGACCACCTTTATAGGACTTAATTTGTTTTTCTCTCAACCAAGCCAATCGTTTGTCTGTGAACTCCTCTGCAAATATGCAAACCCAGGGACCCTTATTTCTTGTTGAACTATTAGCGCCAGAATTATGCTGTGCTAGCCGTTTGGCTATGTTTTGGGTGTAACCAACATAATGATGGCCACTAAGCTTGCTTTCTAAAATGTACACGTAAAACACAGCCCTAATTATAACTGCTTTTCCCGCCTTTAGGCGGTGGCCAAGATGGCGCATCATCGCCTCTGGCGTGACCCCGCCAAAGGCGGTGGCTAGGCCAACTATGCGACCTCTCCCCGTCAGAACTGACCCTTCGACTCCAACATTATACCGAAAATTACTACATTATTATCTTGCCCAGTAGTAGATCCGCCATAGGCGGGCTCACTACTGGACT
>Ga0080064_1006810_pt1 | contig 12038 bp, 10 predicted proteins | sample Subgrocontami54m_FD_69260 | JGI IMG/M metagenome (GOLD analysis project Ga0080064, IMG submission 69260) | Subsurface groundwater microbial communities from S. Glens Falls, New York, USA - GMW46 contaminated, 5.4 m (SPADES assembly) (version 2) ...
GCGCGCTTCAGCTTCACCTCAGAACCTGACGATTCCGGCAACCTGGATCCGGCGCTTCGGGAATGCCGACACCGGCTTTCCGTAGAGCGGCGACAAGAGCACGCCGACGTATTCGTTGAAGTTCGTCGTATCGAACACGTTGAACGCCTCGAGCCGGGCCTCGACCCTCCGCGTGCGAACCGTGAAGCGTCTGGCAAGCGCCAGATCGACGTTCGCGTATGCGTCGGTCCCCCCGGTGCTCCTGCCGTCCGGCCGCGCGTCGTTCTGGGTTGTTCCGTTGCGATCGTCGCCCCAGGTGATGTCGTACGGCCGGCTGCTCCGGAACGTGCCGATGCCGGACACCGACCAGTCCTTCCCCAGCGGTCCCTGTCCCGGCACGTCCCATGTGAAGGCGACGACAAGGTTGTGCCGAACGTCAGTTGAGGCCCGGGCCTTCTCGGCGGCGAGGTTCCGGCTGTCCTCCGGTAGTTGATAGTTGGCCATGTCCTCGGCGTGCGAGAGCGTGTACGACGCCATGCTCTGCAGGCGCCCTCTTGTGGTTTGGGCCTTCAGCTGCAGGGCGTGATACCAGCTTTCGCCCAGGTTGCCGAGCGTGATGAGTTCGCGATACGTGCCCGGAAGGGGCGTGATGGACCGCGTCAGGTCGGCGGACGCCACGCTCCGCATCGCGGGCTTCTGGATCGAAGCCGGAGCGTTTGCGTCGACGAGGCTCATCAGGGCGCGGCCATTGAGGTACACGTAGTCCGCAGTCAGGACGACGTCGGCGGGGAGCGCGCGCTCGCCCAGCCGCGCCATCTCCACCGACACCGCCTCGGCCGTCTTCGCGTTCTTGTCGAACACGCCGACCGTCACCCCTTCCTGCGCCAGCCGCAGGCAGATGGCCCGGCCGATGCCGCTGCCGCCCCCGGTGACGATGGCGGTCTTGCCTTTCAGTCCACGCATGCGCCCCTCCTCAGAAGCTGGTGGCGAGCCGGGTGCCCTGGTCGATGGCGCGCATGGCGTCGAGCTCGGCTGAGCGCTCCGCCCCGCCGATGACGTGCGCCCTCACCCCGCGCGCGATCAGCTCGTCGTAGAGCGCTCGCGCCGGCTCCTGGCCCGCACAGATGACGATGGTGTCGGCCGGCAGCACCCGCTCCCGGCCCTCGACGGTGATATGCACGCCGGCATCATCGATCAGCCGGTAGCTGGCGCCTGTCACCTGCGTGACGCCGCGCTTGGCAAGCAGCAGCCGCAGCACCCAGCCGGTGCTGACGCCCAGGCCACGGCCCATGCGGCCACTTTTTCGCTGCAGCATCACGACCTGGCGCTGGGATTCCCCTCCCCCTTGCGGGGAGGGGTTAGGGGTGGGGGGAACCCCAACCGCCGACGTTCTGCGATCCCCCCCTCCCTGTCCCTCCCCCAAGTCGTGTCGAAGACGCGCCTCCGGCACGAGGGGGAGTCGAAGACGCGCCTCCGGCACGATGGGTGAGGGGACGCGTGCTGCGAGCCCTCCCCGGGTGCCAATCGCGGCATCGATGCCCCACTCGGCCTGGAAGTGGGCCGCGGTTGCGGCCACCGCCTGCGGCGGGGAGGTCAGGTATTCGGCAACGTCGAAGCCGATGCCGCCCGCGCCGATGATGGCGACCGTGTTCCCGGCCTGGCGCGAGCCGTCGAGGATGCCGACGTAGCTCACGCACTTGGCGTGCTCGATGCCGGCAATGGCGGGCATCCGGGGGGTGACTCCTGTCGCCACCACGATCTCGTCGAAACTGCCCGACACCAGCGCCTCTGCGCTCGGGCTCTGCCCGAGTCGCAGGTCGACGCCGAGCCGGGCGATGCGGGTGCCATAGTAGCGCAGCGTCTCGTCGAACTCCTCCTTGCCCGGCACGTTGCGGGCGAGGTTGAGCTGGCCGCCGATCCTGGCCGCCGCCTCGTAGAGCGTCACGCGATGCCCGCGCTCGGCGGCCGTGACGGCGCAGGCGAGGCCCGCCGGCCCGGCGCCCACCACCGCCACGCGCTTCCTGCGGGAAGGCAGGGGAACATCGAACTCGATCTCGCGACCGGCCTTCGGGTTGACCAGGCAGGTCGCCACCCGCTTGGAGAAGATGAGATCGAGGCAGGCCTGGTTGCAGGCGATGCACACGTTGATCTCCTCGGCGCGGCCCGCGCGCGCCTTGCTGGCGAACTCGGGGTCGGCCAGCATCGGCCGCGCCATCGACACGAGGTCGGCATCGCCGCCGGCCAGGATCGCCTCCGCCACCTGCGGCGTGTTGATCCGGTTCGAGGCGATGACCGGGATCGTCACGGCAGCCTTCAGGCGCCGCGCCGCGAACACCCAGGCTGCGCGCGGCACCTTCTGGGCGATGGTGGGCACGCGCGCCTCGTGCCAGCCGATGCCCTGGTTGATGATATCGGCGCCGGCCGCCTGCACGGCCTTCGCCTCGGCGGCGATCTCCTCCGCGGTCAGCCCGCCCTCCACCAGGTCGATCGAGGACACGCGGAAGATGACGAGGAAATCCCGGCCCACACGCGCGCGCACGGCGGCCATGATCTCGCGCGCGAGGCGCAGGCGGTTCTCCAGGCTGCCGCCCCAGGCATCGGTGCGGTCGTTGGTGCGCGGCGCCGTGAACTCGTTGATGAGGTAGCCCTCGCTGCCCATGATCTCGACGCCGTCGTATTGGGCCTCGCGGGCGAGCGCGGCCGTCGTGGCGTAGTCGGCGACGGTGCGCTCGATGTCGGCCTCGCTCATGCGCCGCGGCGCATTCGGGTTGATCGGCGAGGGAAGCGTCGAGGGCCCGACCGCGTCCGGGACCCGGGCGTAGCGCCCCGCATGCAGGATCTGCAGGGCAATTCTGCCGCCCGCGTCGTGCACCGCCCGGGTGATCGGCCGATGCTCGGCGAGCTGCTCGCGGCTGTCGAAGAGCGGCGCGCCCGGCTCCATCAGCCCCTCCCGATTGGGCGAGAAGCCGCCGGTGATGATCAGCGCCGCACCGCCTTTTGCCCGCTCGACGTAGAAGCGCGCAATGCGCTCGATCGGCCGGTCCAGCGTCTCCAGCCGCGTGTGCATGGAGCCCATGACGATGCGGTTGGGAAGCGTCAGGAAGCCGAGGTCGAGGGGCTGGAACAGGTGCGGATAGCTGGACATGGGCGAGCAATTCTACGTGCTGGCGCCGGGCCTGCCCATAGCTTGCGTGCGTCGCGCCTGTCTACATCAGCTGGCGGATCTCGTGCCGCAGCCGCGGCAGCAGCCGGCGCTCGAACCACGGGTTGGCCGTGAGCCAGGCGTTGTTGCGCCAGGAGGGATGCGGCAGAGCCAGGCTCCTCGGTCGCGCCTTGGCGTCGAGCAGCTCCCGCCAGCGCTTCACCGTCTCCGTCATGCTGCCCGCAGCCGCCGCACCCAGGTGCCAGCGCTGCGCGTAGCTGCCGACGGCCAGGATCAGCTCCAGCTGCGGCATCGCCGCGAACAGGCGCGCGTGCCAGGCGCGCGCGCATTCCGGCCGCGGCGGCAGGTCGCCGCCGGCGGCGTCGTGGCCCGGGAAGCAGAAGCCCATGGGCACGATGGCGATGCGGCGCTGATCGTAGAACTCCTCGGGCGAAAGTTGCAGCCACGCCCGCAGGCGGTCGCCGGACGGATCGGTGAAGGGCGTGCCCGAGGCGTGCACGCGCACCCCGGGCGCCTGGCTCGAGATGCAGATGCGGGCGGTGGCGCTGGGCCGCAGCACCGGGCGCGGCTCGTGCGGCAGCGGCTTCCCCGCGGCAGCGTCGCGGCAGATGCGGCAGGCCCTGATTTCCTGCACCAGGGCCTCGAGTTCGTGCCCGCTTGCCCGCATGCCGTGCAGATTCCCCGTTTCCGTCAATGTCTTGGCAAGGTTCAGCCTTGATGTTGGAGCATGCAGCTTTCTGGCGCAATTCGGGGGAGACGAATTTGCGGGTGAATCGGCACGGGGCACTGTCGGTGGAGGATTCGGCGCTTGCAGGCGCAGCGCCGGAGAAGTCGGCGCATGACATTGCGTTCGGTGGTCGTGTGCTGGATGCGGCCGGAGCGTTTTTCAGGGCCGGGGCAGTTGTCCTCACGCTGGCGGGATCGCTCGCGGCGACGACCGCACCGACCGGAAGTGCTGCGCAAGCCGTCGGGCGGGACGCCGTGCCCGTCAAGAACAGAAACGTCGACGTGTCGCGGGAGGGAGCGACGGAGCAGCCGCGCAGCGAAGCAGATCAGGCGCTCGCCGATGGGTGGCCGCTCTACCGAACCGAGAGGGCGCAAGAGGCATTCAACGATGCCATCGCGACCCTGAAGGCGACTGACGGCGCAGCCCCAGCCTTGAAAGCATTCAAAGGATGCGCCGGATTGGAGTGCAATCTCTCGCTTCCATCCGTGGGAGCGGACGGCTGGATCCCGCCCGGAAGGATTTGGGTTTCTCCCGCAGAATACGTGCTCATCGTGCACAGCCCAAGACTTCCCGGCGGAGAACCTTATCGTCGCCGCGCCTATAGGGATATGAGGTACTTCGTCTTCCACGAATTCCAGAACAGCACGCGCAATACCGACCCGTACGACACCATCTCGTCGCACAGCGGCTCCGTGTTCGTGCCCCTCTACATGAGCAAACAGGGGACCGATGCGAAGGGTCGGCGCCTTGTGATCGTGTTGCAGGTCGCGCCCTACGATGTCGTGAGCATCCATGCGTCGGACTGGGGCAGCGCTGGTCCGGGGATGGAAGTCGCAAAGAACACGTCCGACGCGCTCGAGCCGCTGCAGGGGCTCGCAGGCATCCTGGTCGCGACCATCGTGAAGACGGCGGCGCCGCACCTGGAGGTCGTGAATCACAGAGGCGCCGAGGGCCTGCCGATGCTCCGTGCATACGAGCGCAGGCTCGCAGCACTCAAGGCGCGTCCTGGCGCACCAAGCGTTGTTCTGCCCTTTCTGCCCGCTCCGGCACAGCGCGTGGCTATGGCAACCGGCAGACTCGAGGACTTGATCGTGCGTCGCGGTGCGTCACCGCGCATTCCAATCGCCGAGCGCGGGATCGTGCCGCTGACGCCCGCCCTTGCGGGGCTCCCGACGCCGACGCTCATAGGGCCCATAAGGCCAGCGACAAGACCGACACCTCCGCCTGAGCCAGTGCTCGTAGCGCCAATAAGGCCAGCGACAAGGCCAACGCCTCCACCTGAGCGCCGCTCATAGAGCCGATAGGGGCAAGTTGCTTGGTGCGTACGTGGAGCGGCCAATCCCAGCACCGGCCGGGGATGAACTAAGCAGGCGTCGGCAACGGATGCAATCTTGCGCGACTGCCGCCATGCCCCGGAAGGACTGCAAGGCTCAGCAAGGTGCCAAGAGTTACCGTGCGCCGCTCGGTCGCGTATTCGGCGTCGGTTCGATCAAAGCCGTAGGCCCTCGACGCACACTGTCGCCAGGCCGACGTGATCGGTGGCCAACCTATAGACCATGTCGATGCGGTCGATCGGGCGCTCGTAGCCCATCAAATGGAGTGGCCGCGTGCTCTCGCCCTTCCTGATGACCTGATGCACGGAGATGTCATTGGGCACGCCGTCAGGATAGTGCACCTTGAGCTCCAACAGCTCCATGTCTCCGCCACGTATATTCAGGCGGATCGCTTTGTAGCGACCGGCGGTCTGGCCGGCGCGAAGGCTGCCACGATCGCTGGCAGGACTGATTTGCTGACAGGCGAGCAAAACCCAGGTGCCTGGAGTAGGAGACACGGGAGCGGCGGCTGGCGCAGGCTCGGGTCTGGGCGGCGTCACTATGACAACCTGCTGCTTCTTAAGGTCCGCCAGCCGTGCACGCGCGTATTCCGCCTCAGGGCTCGAACCGTGGCGGCGCACAAATGTCTCAAGCTCAATAATGCTGGTTTTGTCTACACGGGACCACTCGCTCGCCGCTGCGCTCAACAGCTGCGGCCCTGGGGGTGCCGGCTGCGGCGGCGACACGTTGATGGTGATGTTGAAATAGAACCGACCCTGCAATGCAGAATGGTCCCAGGGCACCTGCGCACCCTTCGTCGCCACAACGACCTCTTTGCGTACCTCGATCATAAGATCGCTCAGCGCCAATCCTGGCTCGGAGATGCGTTTCTTGAGTGCGGCCGAGAACGGGGAGTTGCGGCCAGAACCATCACTTGCCACATTGCCGGGTTGTGTTGCGAAGGCGACGAAAGTGCCGAGCGCGAACGCCACCGGCGCCAGGCCGCTATTTTCGTTCACACCTCGCGTACCCATCGTGCGTGCGAGGTTCCGTGCCAGTGGATTGTTGCGGCAGGCGTCGAGGAAGACAATGCTGGTCTTCGCCTCCCGCTCCATGTGTGTCAGCACCGCCTCGAGCCTCAGCGTTTCGAATTCCAGATCACGCTCTGCCTCGAGCTTGGCGTCGGTACCCAACAAGTAGTTCACGCCCTTCGCCTGCAGTCCGTGACCAGCATAGAAAAAGAGCCCGACGTCGGACCCTTCGAGCGCCCGCGCAAATTCGCGCAACTTGCGCTCCATCGCTCCCCGGTCGAGATCGGTACCTTCGATGACTTCAAACTTGAGTGCTTTGAGCGCGGCCGCGATGTCGGCAGCATCGTTCCTGGGGTTCAGCAGCTCGCCCGCATATTTGTAAGCGGAATTGCCGATGACTAGCGCAACGCGCTTTTCGGCTGCCTGCGCCATAGACGCCAGCAGTGTCAGCAACAGAACCACCGCACCTGCGATCCGTACCAGCATGATGGTCCTCCCTGACCCGAACATGGAGCATCCTACCGCTCTTACGCACGCAAGTGCTGTCGATGTTGGGGTCCTGGCTTCACCACCGAGCTGGCAAAATTAAAAAATATGGCGAGGGGAGCACAAGTTCAGCTCCGGGTCACAAATGCCCTTGCATCAGCCGGCGTTCGGCTGCAACACGCCGCGACCGGACGGGAGCAACCTCGGCCCAACCGTTGGCCAGGCTCGGCAGGCCTGCTTAGACCTCGAGCACGAGGCCGTCCTCGGCCAGCAGCACGCGCGGGTCCTTGACCTCGCAGCGCCGCGCCAGCATCGCGTCTGCCATGTGCGTGAGCATGACCCGCCGGGCGCCGATGCGCTCGAGCTGGCTCTCGATCTTCTTCCAGCTGGTGTGGAAGCGCGGCACGCCGTCGAACTGATAGCATTCCATGATGTAGAGGTCGGCGCGATGGCCGGCTGGCACCAAAGTCTCCGTCCACTCGGTGTCGCCGGTGAAGCTGAGCACCTTGCCGTCGACCTCGAAGCGCAGCGCATAAGGTGTCGCGCCGGAGGGATGGACGGCCTCGAACGGGGTGACGCGCACGGCCCCCACGTCCAGCGGCCGTTCGCGCGCCAGCTCCAAGAAGCGCAGCTCGTAGCGGCGCGGGATGCCCGTCGAGCCCGGAAACAGCGCCTCCGCCGCCGCCTCGAAGCGCGCGCGCACGCCCTCGGGCCCGACGACGGTGAGCGGCACCGAGCGCTTGGCCACGTGCTGGGCATGCACCAGCCACCACACCAGGCCGGCAAAATGGTCGCCATGCAGGTGGGAGATGAAGATGGTCTCCACCGCGTTGGTATCGAGCCCGAATTTACTGAGCCCGATCAATGCGGTGGCGCCGCAGTCGATGAGGAAGCGGGTGCTGGCGGCCTCCACGTGGTAGCAGGTCTGCAGGCGTCCGCCCGAGCCGAATGCGTCCCCGCAGCCTACGACAGTCAGTTTCATGGCATCGTGTCTCGCTGTGAGGACCATGCCCCCGGAGCGTGAACGCAATCGACCCTACCTGTCTGTTCCCTAGGTAACAGTCAATTCCCCAGGGAACACGCGACACCAAGAATCCGTGGAGCAGCGGCGCTCAGGCCTTCGCGCTCGGCCGGGCGGAGACCTCGGCGTGCCAGCGCCCGAGGTTCTTCAGGCCCTCCGGGCGCTCCACCCGGGCCGGCTTGGCGAAGTCGACCGCTACCAGCGCCGTGATATCGGCTATCGAATAGTCGTCGCCGGCGATGAACCGCCGCTTGCCCAGCTCCTGGTCCATGAACTGCATGATTTCCTGCGCTCTTGGCTTGTTGGCCTCGCCCCAGGCGGCGATCTGCGGCACCTCCAATTGCGCCATAGCCGGATGCAGGTGCCGGAACGCATTCTGGATGCAGTGCCACAAGCCGAGCTCCATGCGCCGGTTCCACATCTCGATCAGGGCGCGCTGCTTGGCGCCTTTGCCGAACAGGGCGGGTTCCGGCTTTGTTTCCTCGAAATAGCGGCAGATCGCCATGGTCTCGGCAATGGCCGTGCCGTCGTCGAGGATCAGCACCGGCACGCGCTGGAAGCGGTTGAGCTTGGTGAACTCGGGCGTCTTTGCCCCGCCTTTCATGAGATCGAGCTCCTCGAACGGCACCTCGATGCCCTTCTCGGCCAGAAAGATGCGCACGCGCCGCGGATTGGGCGCCGTCTTGGTCTGCAGAATCTTCATCAGGGTCTCCTCGCCTCGCCGAGCTTGCCTCCAGTGGTAACGGAGCAGGGTTGGGGGTGCAAGAAGCAGCGAGGCCAACGCCAAAGTGCACCGCGGGAAGCCACTGATAAACGCGAAGTTAGGGTTTTGCCGCGAGATTTGCACGCGAGGCGCGCTCACGCCAAGGCGCCGGCTTTCCATTTTTGCATCGGCCGGGCGGCCTGGCGAGGGAGACGATGCAAAGCGGCGACGACATCTTCAGCGGCCAGCACCACTCACGCGCCAAGGACCCGCGCGCGGCCGTGCAGGCGCACATCCGCGAGCTGCGCGCCCGTCTCTCCCAGGGCACCGTGCTGAAGCCGGAGTTCGAGTACGAACTCCTGTCCATGTTCGTCAGGAACGAGCTCTCCGCCCGCGTCACCATCCCGCTGTTGGCCGTCATCTTCTCGCTGGCCTCGATGTTCTGGGCGCCCGTGCTGCAGGCCTCGGCGTGGCTGGCGACCGTCATCTCCATGAAATTTTTCATGATCGCGGCGTGCCGCAAGTTCCTGGCCCAGCCGCGCGGCGAGATCCGCGTCGACACCTGGCGCAACCGGTTCGTCTGGCTCGAGCTCGGCAGCGGCGTCGCCTGGGGCGGCATGGCGGTGGTCGGCGTGGGGACGGCCGATACGGCGAGCCACGTGTTCATGCTGACCTCGCTGATCGTGCTGCTGGCGATCCGCATGACGTTCGCCTCGGCGGTGATGTCGATCCTCTACGTCGGTACCATCCCGATGACGCTGGCGGTGTGCGCCCGCCTGCTGATGCAAGGCCACCCCTTCTATCTGGCCATGGCGGCCATGGCGGTGGGCCTGCACGTCTATTTCATCTTCCTGGCCAAGGGCCTCAACTCCACCGCGCTCGCCATGTTGGAGTTCCGCGCCGAGAAGGATGCGCTGGTGGCCGAGATCGAGGAGGAGAAATCCATCTCCGACGAGGCCCGCCGGCGCGCGGAAGCCGCCAATGTGGCCAAGTCGCGCTTCCTCGCCACCATGAGTCACGAGCTCAGGACGCCGCTCAATGCCATCCTCGGCTTCTCGGAGGTGATGAAGGGCGAGCTGCTCGGACCGATGCAGAACGAGAGCTATAAGGGATACGCGGGCAACATCCACGACAGCGGCCGCCACCTGCTGCAGCTCATCAACGAGATCCTCGACCTCTCGCGCATCGAGGCCGGCCGCTACGAGCTGCACGAGGAGCCGGTGCGGCTGTGCGACATCGTCGAGGACTGCCTGCGCCTGTTGCAGCTGCGCGCCGAGAGCAAGGGCCTCCACGTCGTGCTCGATTTCGCCAAGGGCCTGGAGCAGATCTGGGCCGACGAGCGCGCCATCCGCCAGATCTGCCTCAACCTGATGTCGAATGCGCTGAAGTTCACCCCACGCGGCGGGCGCATCGCCTTGATCGTCGCGGCCACGCCCGAGGGCGGGCAATCGCTGATCGTCAAGGATACGGGACCGGGCATTCCCAAGGAGGAGATCCCCCGCGTCATGCAGGCCTTCGGGCAGGGCTCGCTCGCGCACCAGACGGCCGAGGGCGGCACCGGGCTCGGCCTGCCGATCGTGCAGAACCTCGTCAGCCTGCATGGCGGCACCTTCGAGCTGCGCTCGGAGCTGCGCAAGGGCACGGAAGCCGTGGTGTGCCTGCCGAAAAGCCGGGTCTTGCGCACCATGCCGCCGCTGCAGCCGCTGGGCCAGGAGCGCCATCGCCGGCCGATCGCCGCCCTGGCGCGACGGCGGCCGTTGCGCTCGGGGCCGTCCGATGACGGCAACAGGGGTGGCGAGGAATCCACAGTCGTGCGGTGAGGCGGATTGCCATGGCGCCGGCAGCTTCCTACATTCCGGCAGGCGGCGGACGCGAGAAACCGCCCGGCAGGCGTCGGGCGCGACATGCAGAGGCCGATGGATTCCCCGTGCAATAAGGTGTGCGTGATCGACGCGACCACGGGGCTGTGTACGGGCTGCGGCCGGACCCTTGCCGAAATCGCCGGCTGGGCGGCCATGACGGACGCGGAGCGCCGACGTATCATGCGCGAGCTGCCCGCAAGGCAAGGGCAGCCGCGGCCAGCGGCGGGGAGGTGACGCATGGGAGCCTGGATTGCCCTGACGCTCCTGGTGATTGCCGGGTTGGCGCTGCTGCTGCGCGCCGACGCGGGCTCGATTGCCGGCTTCGACCCCTCCGACTTCGCCATCGTGGTTGCCAGCGTCGCGTTGCTCATCTTCCTCGGCTCGTCGATTGCCAGCAGCTATCGCGGCAGGGCCGGCCAGGCCGTGCGCGATCTGCTGACATGGTCGCTGATGGCGCTGGTGCTGGTCGCCGGCTACAGCTATCGCGAGGACCTCCTGACCTTCGGCAACCGGGTCGCGGTCGAGCTGCTGCCGCCCGGGACCCCGCTGCGCGGCGAGACGCAGGTCGCGGGCGAGCGCTCGGTGCAAATCCGGCGCCGGCCCGACGGCCATTTCGTCGCCAAGGCCCAGGTCAACGGCATAGTGCTGGTGATGCTGGTCGACACCGGCGCCTCCACGGTAGTGCTGAAGCGCGACGATGCCCAGCGGCTGGGCTACGACGTCGACCACCTCAGGTATTCGGTGCCCGTGCAGACCGCCAACGGCACCACCTACGCGGCGCACGTGCGCCTGCGCCACCTGACCTTGGGGCCGATCAGCCTCAACGATGTCGAGGCGCTGGTGGCCAAGCCCGGCACGCTCAAGGAGAACCTGCTCGGTATGAGTTTCTTAAGCCGCCTGCGCTCATATGAGTTCACCTCCGATATGCTGACGTTGCGCAGCTGAGGCTTGCATGTCCCTCGTGGGTGCCACCCTCGCCGCCGGCATATGGGTGAGCGGGTGTGCGAGGCATGGCTTTGTCATCGGGTACGCGTCAGGCCGTCGCTATGGCGGTGGGGTGGGTGGTGCTGGCGGGGTCGGCCGCCTTCAGCGTCGTCCATTTCAGCGAGATCAAGGCGGCGGCGCGCGGCGTCCTCGGCATCCGGGCCCAAGACGGTGCAGCGACCGCGGGCGGCCAACGCCCCTTTTCCGAGACGCAGGTGGTGCGCACCCTGTCGCGCGGCCGCACCTTCGAGATCAAGGCCGGCGCGCACGGGCACTACTTCAGCAGCGTCGAGATCAACGGCCGCCGCGTCGACGTGCTGGTGGACTCTGGGGCCTCGATCGTGGCGCTCACCTGGGATGACGCGGAGCGCGCCGGCGTCTACGTGCGCGACAGCGACTTCACCCAGCGCGTCAGCACCGCCAACGGGGTTGCCCGCGTCGCCCCCGTCATGCTCGACCGCGTCAGCATCGGCGACATCACCGTGCGCAACGTGCCGGCGGCGGTGAGCGAGCGGGGCAACCTGGCCACGTCGCTGCTCGGCATGTCGTTCCTCTCCCGCCTGCAGCGCGTCGACATACGCAGCGGCGTCCTCTTCTTGCAGGAGTGACGCGCTTCTTTCCCAGCCGCATTGACCCGAGCGGGTCCATTTGCCACACAACCCGCGCCGGGCCTTATACCAGCCTTCACTGAGATTGACCGATAGCGGTCCAGCGGCGTCGGCCGATGGAGGCGATGCGTCCGAACTCTGCGGTGAGGTTGTTCCAGGCC
>Ga0080064_1006812_pt1 | contig 12035 bp, 7 predicted proteins | sample Subgrocontami54m_FD_69260 | JGI IMG/M metagenome (GOLD analysis project Ga0080064, IMG submission 69260) | Subsurface groundwater microbial communities from S. Glens Falls, New York, USA - GMW46 contaminated, 5.4 m (SPADES assembly) (version 2) ...
GGGCAATGCCGATGAATGCGTTTCGTAATCGAAAAAATACAGTGGGTATTGCAGTCCAGCGATCTCCTTGCGGATTCCCTCCTTATCTTTATGGAATGGCGTCAATTCTTTTTTCGGTGATGCTTTGCAGTTTTCAAGCAAGGCGACCCTCTCGTCTTCAGGAAGATTATCCGTCCATATCTTAATCCATTCGCATGCTCGCGGATCTTCGCAGCCATTGAGGTATTCCGGTTTCAATGCAGGTCCCCAATTGAAGACCTCTTTTGCCTTTGGGATTAACTCCTCGATACGCTCGCGTCTTTCTGCAACTTCCTGCGAAATGTCTTCGTCGATAAATAATTGCTTCACGTCAATCTCTCCGTGACGGACATACTTGTTATTTATGCAGACGACAAACGTCTTATTGATCGTTATGCCTGCTCGTTCAAAACATAATGTTTGAAATGTCGCATCACTATAAATCACTTCATCGATTTTCGTAGACATCTTCACCTCATGAAGATCCCAGCCATTGCCTGAGCGCACAAGAATATCCGCACGACACGAAAGGCCATCCGCAACGATAGTCGGCTGGTATAAAACATCTACCCCGCTCGCCATCGCCCTCTTTGTATTTTCGTAACCATCAAAGCTAAAGCCCTGCACCGTAACGCCGCCGGGAAATAATTCCTGTGCCTTTTCGTCTACGATATTCCCCTGATCAAAGAGGCGCTGCAATGCGGCATCTGGTGGCGGCACAAGCTTGGGATGGATTTTCTCAAGCCACATTCGGCAAGGACAATCCATGAAGTGAATAAAGTTTGTTTTGGTGAGGAGTATAGTCATTTTTTCATTGATTAATACCTGTATTATTTTTTTTAGACTTTTCTCCTTCAACAACGAAATCATATATTTTCCTAAACTCGTAGGCATTTAGTACATTTTTCATGTCGATACTTTCACCAAGTTGTCGTTCGATCATCCATTTCGATTCCGGATACTTTTCAAGATAGTCTTCCAGCTTTAAGCTCTCAACATGTGTAATCCGCAAGTAGTATTTTGAACTACTTTCCCGGTCTTCATTCTCTATTCTCACAAGATCATTTGGTTTTAGAAAACTGTACCGACCATCGCATTCGTAAAGAGCATAGAGCATCTCATTGCCGTGCTTCAGCATACTAAAATCCGGACCATTCAGTATCACACCTTTTTCTTCGTGAATTGTGCCTGTGATAGGTGCGGGAAACAATTTTGGGAATTTCTTTACTCGCTTATAATCATTAAGGAATACAGATCTCTTTTCTCTAATTTCTAAATATTTATAACCTCCAGCAATAGGACCGCTCCTAGAATCAAAATCAACAAATATATGTGGAAACTTATGCCAAGAGTCACCTTTCTCATCTATGACTAACATTTCGTCGTATCGGATTAAGCCATTTTTGATGTACGTTGCCTGGTTGCAGCGTGGTAAATGCTCCCAAAAATTTTCTATCCTGGCTCGATCAGATTGCTGTTTATCCATATCGTCTTGAGTGTCGCTTTCTCTATAAATAAGATTTACTGACTCCGTGTAGTCATACTCTTTCTTTTTAGTATCGATATATGCAAAGTTTTTACGCAGAGCAATAATAAGACCACTAGGGTGATAATCAATCGCTTTATATTCGCGCCATCGTGGGCATTTTTCAAAATCTATATACTCTGCTTTGTATGGATACTTTAAATCTTTAGAATCTCGCAATAGAACTGACTCATAAAAATTTGCACCATCTCCAAAAGTCCTGTAGAGCTTGTTTTTATTGATTATGACTTGTCGTATCTCTGTAGCCCTAGATCGTCTTTTGCTTACCAATGATATGCCAAAGAAAGTGAAGAGAATGCGGTCATTTTTGGGGAGATGAAGCATATCCTCTAATTCAGCTTTGCTCCACAAATAAAATTCCATTACCCCTTTTCTGCGGAGTTCTTCACGAAAGACATCATAAGAATTTTTAGAAAAGTTTGCTGACGCCGCTAATATATATCCATATGGCGGATTTTGGGAGTCAATGTCGGCAAGAATCTCCTTTACACGCTTGGGTCCCAGTTCTTTTTCTCGTTTACCCTGAATCATCCATAAATTACCTTCCATTGGGTGCGCCTCTTCTTGGTCCCCATTTTCATCTTTGACTTGAGAAGAAGTCTCTACTTTTTCATAGGCACGAACATCGAAACCACCATCGTTTCCACTTCTTCCAGTAGCTTCGATTGATTGCCAGTCCTTATAGTCGTAGATAAGCTCGCGCACCAAATCCTCGAAGCGATGAGGATCTAAATCCTCAAAATGTATAGGGCCATATGTTCTTAAGGTTTTTGGTTTTGCCATATCTTAAATGAATTATTTTTTGCAGTTCAACAATTATTGCCTCCACTCTTCATGCTAAAGCACGAAGCTATTCAGCTCGTCTTTTATGCCTCACCACTTTGGGATGTGCTTCCAGCATTTCATATTTGCTGTACAGGGAAAATTTAAACTCGCTAGAATTGCCCTATGTAGTAATTTACTCTGCATCACTACCAAGTTGTAATTCTAGAGATTGACGCACAAGTCCGACGACATAAGGGAGTTCATCTATGCTAGAGAGATCGACTTCCACATCTCCGTTTCCCCAACGACCAAGGCCAGTAACGTCTTTGCATAGCCCCTTTGGGTCAATAACATCAGTAAACCGCATATTAAGCGTGAGACGTAGTCGTTTTGCTTGAGGAACCACATCAACGAAGTTAGTCTCTGCTTTGTAAGCAACATAAAGCTTCAAAAACTCTTCAATCACACAAGGATCAAGCGCGAGGACTGCTTTACGAAATTCTTCAAATAGTTCTCGTACACCATCATTATCTTTCGACAGGTGAGCATGGTCGGCGATTGTATATTTCACGATAACGTCTACTTTTGATCTGTAGGAGACAAGAATGTCCTGCGATAGCGACGGAGCGGACCATACTCCGACTGCGAGTATTGCAAGTTTATTTGCACGTGCCTTTATAGCGTCCTCATTCCATGCTTCTATTGCGCCGAGTCCTTGATTGAGTTTGAGAGGGCTCTGTTTCAACCCTTTCTCCGGAGACTCTGGCATATCACGTTTATATGGAAAAGGGCGATCGCTGAACTCTGAGTTGTATGCTGTAAGTGTAAGGTTGCCAAGCGTATGCAACCATGTCTCTTGAATTCGTTGCCAGTCAGCTCCCAATGCTTCTCGCCATTCAGATGAGAGGTTTTCATTCTGCGGAAGAATGTGCTCGATGGTAAACTCGTCCACCACTACTCGCTCCCTTCGGTCATAGTTCTCTAGACGACGTAGCCAATAACTGCGACTGCGGAAGTTGTAGAGATCACGTATCTGTAGGTCACGATTGAATTCTTCATCTGTTGGGAAGCGTCGATATGACGGAAGTCCAAGAAAATGACCCTTAATGCTTTCGAGATACTTATCTTTCTTGAGTGCTTTAGCAAACGTCGCAAAGGTCTTGTTCATTGAGTTGGTAGGTATCGCACAAATCGCACGACGGAATACATATGACTCTACCAATCGAACCGCGACCAACAGATCATCTTTAGAAAGGAGTCCGGCTTTGTAATCGTTGTATAACTCGAGGAGGAATGGGTAAGCAACGTCCACCTTTAACTGACGTAAGTCGTCAAAGGCCATAATGAGATCTACATCAGATTCAGTATTTAATGCCATCGCACAAAAATGTTTGGCGTAATCACGAATATCTTTTACCAACGCCTCGACGCCAGCAGTAGCGGAATCAGGAGACTGGGAATACTCTTTAAACGCCTCGTAGACATCATCCAAACGCGGAATATCACCTGTCTTCACGGTGAGATAATGACGCATGAAAGCATCAAAGTGAATACCATATGCCTCCTGTCCAAAATCAACTTCCATGGGTCGCCAAAACTGCTCATAGAGCTGCGTTTGTAGCCCTGACTCAAGTCCCATGAGGATGAAGTTGCGAATCAGGTCGGCTTGACTCAATTCTTTGCCTAGAGAGTTCATACTCTCAAAGATAAGCTGCGGATTGTCTTCTCCGCGCTTGAGCTTGATGTCCACCATTAGGAGCTTGTTGATACCTTTGCATATCGCCAGTAAATCACCGCCACGTGCAGTAATTAAATCCTCAAAGAGCTTAAAATTCTGTGTGACACGAAGAGAAAAATCTGTAGGCTGCTCTTGGTTGCCAACAATGGCAGTAAGTGAAGTTTTATCAGTTTGCGAGAGTAGGAGCTTAAAATGACGCTCACCTGTCTCTTCCGGGTTCATCAAATATTGATTCTCAATCTTGCGGCGTGAGAAGCCATCAAATGGCTCTCCATCTCCCACTGCTTTTGCAAGAGCTGCTAGCAGTAGCGACATCGTAGTTAAACGCTGCTGGCCGTCAATGACAAGCATTGGCTCCCAAATCATGTTTGCATCAGCCCTGTCAATATAGACAATTGAGCCGACAAAATGTACCAAAACGGCATCGTCAGTGCCGGTGCGTACGATGTCGTCCCAAAGCTGCCTACACTCCTTTTCTGTCCAAGAATAGGTGCGCTGGTATATCGGGATGACGAATTGACGCGATGTTCTTAGAAAGTCGAGTAGTTTTGTTTCGCTAGCTTTCATAGCATGTTTTGTTAGATTCTAGAGGCTAAGTAAGTCTTTCAAATCGTTATTTATAGATTATCAGTTACTCCAAAAAAATTCTTTATTATTGGATATTCTGATCGTAAAATATATCTTCCCGATTCACTGTCTTTGATTAGAAAAAATTGTTTCTCCATACACTCATTGTCTTCTTCTAGGCATGCAATACTGACTATAAAATCAATATGCGGGTATTCTATACCAAGGGCAGTATTTTCCTTCCAGCTTTCTAAATCTTTATCATATGTCCAGCCGAAGCGATTTAAGATAGTCTTTTTCTCAAGAGCAGTATTATAGCAAAACAATCCGCAAAGTGGTTTTATGTCAGGATCGATCCCTTTTATTTTTTCAAAATTTTTGTTCGTCTTTTTTATCTCTTTTCCGGTTGCGTTTGATTTTACCTCCAAAACCAGCTTGCAATGTCGTGGCTCGATCATTATTTGATCACCCAATATGGTCGTGGTTGCCGAGATCTCATGTATTATCAAATCACATTCTCCACTCTGTGTTCCATTTTTTGTGACTATACCTTTTTTACCTCGCAAGGACTCTTTTCTTTTTAATACCAAATCACGCAAAAAATCTTCTCGGATTGTTCCTCTGGGCAAATGCTGTTGCACAAATTCTGACACTCGATATTGAGCGCGAAGCAGATCTTCATAATATTGTGCAAATATCTCGTCCATACATAAAAATTATAGTTCACCCTTAAACGCTTTTTGCATCAAGGCTTGAAATTGGGTTTCTAGTTCGGCGGACTGAGTCAGCATCTCTTGCTTTATGAGTTCTTGTTTTTTGACAAAGTTTATAAATGATTTTTGTAATTCTATCGGTGGCAATAATACCATTACTTTATTTAATCCAGATTGATTGATTCCGGATATGGTCGAAGATGTAACATGTTTTAAAACATAAGCACTTCTAACCCTATCACTTGAAAGATAAAAGTATAAGTAAAGGGGTAAAAGACGATTATTATCCGGCGTTACTTTAATTAAGGAAGATTCGAAAATCAACATTTCGCTTGACACTGGAATTCTGCATGGTCGCGCCGAGCCCTCATAAGTTAATGAACGGCGAGCAATAAGAATATCGGTTGAACTTATTGAATATTTTTTTATTTCTTTTTCTGAAATATCAACCCTTTTAAGCTTACCTCTTGGCACTACTCCATAAAAAACATCAGACATATGCACCATCTCAACTCCATTACATGAATATTTTTCTCTTGGTACATATAGTCCACTTTTTGTCGGTGTGGTAAGTAAGCTGTTTAGTGGTTGCATACTGAAACCTTTCGGATTCTCCACCGGATCCCCAAACATATCCAAAAATATCGACTTCAAATAATCATCCAAAAGCTTAATTGCTTGTTTTCGTTTTTGACGAAGAGTGTCTGCATCATCAAGAATTTTTACAATACGTTTTTGGTCTTCGAGAGGTGGAAGTGGAATTTCAAATTCCTTGACGATGGTCGCCGATATATTTTGCAAAGCAACGCCTCTGGCTTTTTTAATTAAATCTTTTTTAGAACAATCTAGCCAATATTTAAGATATCTAAAATGCAAAACATCTTGATTATTTGGCTGCAAACCTAAAATCGCTTGATTAGTAGTCATTTCCAATCCAGTAATAGAAGTTTTACCAACCGAACCATACATTGCTAATAAAACTGTATTCTTAGGAAGAACCTTATTATTTATTGATTTTAATCCAGCTGGTGTAATTGTCTCAACTGTATTTTGGATATATCCATTTTGTGCATTTTCAATATCACCGATTTTTGCCCAAAGTATATTTCCGCCATAAAATCCCTCAACTCCGCGTCTAGGTGTTCCTCCGCTTTGGATTTTACATAATTTTCCTAATTTTACTGATTGAAATTTCATAATTACAAATTTTTCAAATCACTAAGCCGGGCAACAATTTCTTGCTCCAGCTTTTCAATTTTTTCTAAAATCACTCCTGGATCTTCATAAACCACTTCTTCGCAATCTATTACTTTATAGCGATTAATACTCAAATCAAAATCAGCTTTTTCAATTTCTTGTTTTTCAATATAGAAAAATTTACTGTTCAGCTTATTTCCTGTTTGATCTTTTCTGTGCTTCCACTTCTCCACAATATCTGGCAGATCTCCTCCGCCATTAATCTTACTTCGCTTGTCATCCAGCGTATAGCCGTCTGATTGCATATCATAAAACCAAACTTTCTCTGTTTCGCCGCCTTTTACAAAGATCAAAATCGCTGTACTCACTCCAGCGTAAGGCTTAAAAACTCCGCTAGGCATTGAAATAACGCCTTGTAATTCGCAATCATTGAGTAACATTTTGCGCGCTTGCTTGTGAGCATTGCTAGAACCAAAAAGCACGCCGTCCGGCACAATCACTCCAGCTCGTCCTCCAATTTTCAGGGATTTTATAATAGTATTAATAAACAATAATTCGGTTTTTGTGGTGGCAAGTGAAAGCGACTCATTGATATCCCCTTTATCAATACTGCCTTTGAATGGCGGGTTAGCCATTATACAATCATAAAAATTATTCTCGTCATATTTTTTGGAAAGTGTATCTTTTTGTTCTATGTTTGGACTAGATATGCCGTGCATCATCAAGTTCATCAGTCCAATACGCACCATACTCTCGTCAATATCATAGCCGTAGAAAGTTTTTTCTTTGAGATGTGTCCATTGTCTTTCGTCGGTGAGCTTATCACCTAGATCTCCGCGTGTTAGTCCGTTTTCATCAGTTTTTCTATGTTCCTTACTTGTGTATGCTGTGAGGATATGTTGATACGCACCAAGCAAAAATCCACCCGTGCCACATGCCGGATCGCAAATCGTGTCACCCAATTTTGGATCAACCAATTCGCAGATAAGTTGAATTATATGACGAGGTGTTCGGAATTGTCCGAGTTTGCCGGCGCTGGTGATTTCTGAAAGCAAATATTCGTAGAGATCTCCTTGCGTATCTTGAAAACCCTGCCCAGTTGAATCTTGTTTGGCAATTTCATCAAATATCTCGTCTATAATATTCACTGCCTCTACCAAAAGCGATGGTTTGGAAATAATAAAAACCGCATTGCCCATGTGCTTTGCAAAGGGACTTTCTTCTTTGTCGATAGTTTTTAAGAATGGAAAAACTTTGGTTTGAATGTGTGTCAACATTTCGCCACCCTCCATTTGTCGGAAATGGCTCCAGCGCAAATTCTCTTTGTCATCTCCAAAAAGTGACTTGTAGGCTTCACCGGTAAATTCAGCGTCTTGTCGTTTTTTGATATCCATCTCATCCAGACGCTTCATAAAAAGCAAATAGGAGATTTGTTCTATGGCAGTGAGCGGATTGGATATTCCACCGCTCCAAAATTTATCCCACAGTCTGCCAATTGATGATTTGAGCGTTACATTAAGCATACTGTAAAATTTTATTAGTAAACGACAATATCTCCGTTTGCAATTGCGGAGTGAACAGGCCCAAGAAACCGCGGGCGTGTAGCTTAGTAAACGGCTCACTTACAAGATCTTTCTTTGTGAGCTCACCATTGTTGATAATAAAATCTCGAAGTACGATTAAAAATTGAATCTGATTTGATGCAAGTGTGTTATGTTCAGCAATAAATTCAGAAAAAGACTCCGAAACTTTTTCGGAAAAAGTGACAAGCCCGCCAATACCCATAATATATTTGATCAAATCAAGAAATTGCACCTTACGAGCATCGTAGGCCTTTTGCAGGTTTTCTTCGGTTGGGTATGGATCGTACTCGTTTAATGTATCGGCCAGTTCTTCGACCTCTTCTTGTGTGATATCGGCCCCCTGCTTTATTTTCTGCAATATTTCATTTTCTGCTTCAAGTTTTTTCACCAGCGCCTCTACTTTTTCGCGATATTTTTTGATAGTGATACGCTCATGCGCCGGGCCAAATTTGACAAATCCCTTCTCGCTCGTTATATCACGAAGATCAAGTGAATCCTGATCGGGCTTGATGCCGTCCTCGCGGTATTTCATCAAGGGAGCGATTCTTTGAATTAAAACATCCAGAGCTTCTTCATCTGATTTTTCTAGATATCCATTATGCAGTACCTCTTCAATGAGATCCCTTTCCCTGGCGACAACATTTACAGACAAGGGTAAATCCGACACCATTTCAATAATTACTTCTTCAAGTGTTTTTATTTTTTTATCTTGACCAGCCCGTTCGTCAAGTTTGGCAATGGAATAATACAATACTTTAAGCTCAAAGCTCATCGCCTTGTAGTCTTCGCCGGTCCGCGTGCGCATGAGCGGCGAAATTTCTTTTTCTAAAAATAGTTTTTTATCTTTATTGAGTTTTTTCCAAAAAGTTTCATCGACTTTATCGATTTTACTTTTTGCATCCAAAATTACCACATTGTTTGGTGGGAGCTTGGCAATGTCTTCTTTTAGTTTTTGAATAGTATTTTGTACAAGTTCGGCATTCTTTCGAGATTCGGCAAGGTTTAGTTTTTGTAATTTAGTCTCAAAAAGACGGACAGGGATTGGCTTTGACGGCCTGTCGATTTTTCCAGTCGGATTCATTTGGAAATATTCAAAATTTTCCCAACAATCAATAATGAGAAATTTTTCTTTTACCTTACACCACTGTTTTATTTTTTTAGCTTCCAAAAGCCTAGTTCCTCGCCCGATCATCTGCCAAAATTTAGTATATGAAAAAACCGGTTTAGCAAAAACAAGATTAACCAACTCGCGCACATCTATACCCGTATCAAGCATATCGACGCTAATGGCGATGCGCGGAAAGTCTTTATTGACAAATTGATCAAGCAAACCTCCTTTTCCGTAAACGCGGGAATCGTCCGATACGATGACCTTAGCAATATTGCCTTTGTGTTCAGGGTACAGATCATCAAAAACTTCTTGCAATCTTCGTGCATGCTTCATGGTCATGGCAAAGAAAATTGTTTTTCCGGGCAGTGTTCCGCTTTCATCTTTGATACATTCTTCCATGAATTCTTGCACGATAAGTGCGTTCGTTCCTTTGTTGGTTACTTTTTTTTCAATTTCACTACCCTCATAATTTATTTCAGTTGGCTCTTTGCCATCAGCAAGAAGTTTCTGTTGTTCGGCAATAGTAATATTATCTTTTCTAATACCTTCTTTTTGAAATTTGGTACGAACTTTTAGAACCTCAAAATCTGAAAGATATGGAGGCTTATTATTTATCGCTTCTTCGTACGAGTAAGCATAGGTTGGTATGCCATCTTCACATTCAAAAATGCCAAAAGTATTATGCTCAATCGCATCCTTTGGTGTGGCGGTTAGACCGAGCTGAACAGAATCAAAATAATCAAAAATATTTTTGTACACATTATAAATTGATCTGTGACTTTCGTCGGCCACAATCATGTCAAAAAAATGTGGACTAAGCGGACAATCATTATCTTCAATGATATTGAGAATTGTTGGATACGTAGCGCAATAAATTCTTCTATCCGTTACAATGTCGTGCTCACCAACTTTTGGCCAAACCGGAGCATTTGGCAAAAATTCCTTAAAAGCATCAAGCGCTTGATTTCTAAGTGCGATTCTATCGACCAGAAACAAAACCTTTTGAACTTTATTAGCTCGCATCAGAGAATCTATCATCGCTACGCAGGTTCTTGTTTTTCCGGTTCCTGTCGCCATCACAAGCAATGATTTTCTTTTACCCTTTTCTAAATTTTCAAAAACTGAACGAATGGCTTCGATTTGGTATGGGCGTCCGGCAATTTCTTTCTGAATTAATTCTTGGGAGAGTGGTTTCTCATTTTTGCGCAAAAACAGCATTCTTTCTAAATCTTTTTTGGTCGGGAAACCGTAAACTTTGCGAGGAGGATATTTTTCAGTATCCCAAAAATAAATATCATGTCCGTTAGTATAAAAAACAAATGGCATGTCTTTGCCAGAATTTTTTTGTATATTTTCTGCATATTGACGAGCTTGTTCTTGTCCTACCCTTGCGTCTTTCGAAGTTTTTTTCGCCTCCACAACCGCCAAAGGATAGCCGCTATCACCAAGTAAGGCATAATCTGCAAATTGAAAACCCTGATATTTGTTTTCTGGCTCCCTAACTCCCTCGGGCAAGCCAATCCAAATATCAAGTTCAGAGGTAACTTGAGATGGATTTTTTACATTCCACCCGGATTTTGCGAGTCGTTTGTCAATAATTTCTTGTCTTGTTTTTGCTTCATTGATTTTTGCCATAGACTTACTTCATTAGATCATCAAGTGAGACCTCGAGGGCTGTTGCAATCTTTTGAACGGTTTCAATAGTTGGATTTGGCGTTGAACCAGCCTCAATTTTCGCGATTGTATGAAATGCCAAATTCGCTCTCTTAGATAGCATGTCTTGAGAAATACCAAGTTTGCTTCGATATTTTTTCATATTCCTAGTCAACGCAGACTCATGTTTTGACATATCGTATAGTTATACTACTATATATTGTAGCGACATTTTGTATGATTCATTCCTATTAGTATACTGAATTCCTGCGATGAGTCAAAATCGCTATTCGCTCCACTTAAGAACCCCCTAAAAGATACTCCCACTCGCAATATGAAAATTACCAAAGTAAAATTAATGGATTTCCGTCGGTTCACAGACCTAACGATTGACCTCTCGGTAGATTCAAAAAAAATTGTGGCTTTAGTTGGGCCGAATGGCTCTGGCAAAAGCTCGATTTTTGATGCCTTTCTGGAAAAGAGTCGCGATTTTGACGACATGGGCGGTGCAGATCAAAAGTATCTTTCCAAACTAAATTATAAGCCAGTTCCTAGCTCCGGCTATAATAGGACAAATGCAATCGAGCTTTTCACAGATGGGACGCTTAACAATAAGAGCTTTTATGTTCGCAGTCCATATAGACATAACGGGTCGTTCAACGTCGTATCGCTTGAAAAATTGGGAGAGATCACAAAGGACGCGCGGCCAAAATATACCGCGGAGCTCGACAGTCGCCTGCAGCAAAACTACAAACGTCTGTGGGGACAAATGTTCGACCAATTTCAAAACGGCAGTAAACCTGGTACTGAATTGCGTGCGGAGCTCGTCGACGAGATAAACGGTATGCTCTCACGCATCCTAGATATCCAGATATCCGACCTCGGCAACATAATTGATGGTAGGGGGCAACTCTATTTCCAGAAAGGTGAATCTAAGAATTTTCCATTTGAAAACCTATCCTCTGGTGAAAAGGAGGTCGTCGACATCCTCCTCGACTTTGTTGTTAAGCGTGAGCACTATCAGGAAACTATCTTCTGCATCGACGAACCAGAACTGCATCTGAACACCCAAATACAAAGGAAACTGCTTATCGAATTAGAAAAAATCGTTCCTGAAAGTTGCCAGCTTTGGGTCGCAACGCAC
>Ga0080064_1006813_pt1 | contig 12032 bp, 11 predicted proteins | sample Subgrocontami54m_FD_69260 | JGI IMG/M metagenome (GOLD analysis project Ga0080064, IMG submission 69260) | Subsurface groundwater microbial communities from S. Glens Falls, New York, USA - GMW46 contaminated, 5.4 m (SPADES assembly) (version 2) ...
TTTAGTGAGAAAGGACGACGGTGGAAATGAAGAAAAACATCGTGCAAAAGGGATTCAATTAGCAGTAGCCAAAAACTTTAGGCACGATGATTATTTAAAAGAACTCAAAAAACCAATCGAAAATCTTGTTAATAATAAAAGAATTGGTGCGAAACTGCATCAGATTTACTCAATCGAAACAAAGAAAAGAGGGCTATGTGCTTTTGATGACAAACGAGTTCTTCTTGAAGATGAAATTCACACATTGGCTTATGGTCATTACAGGGTTACTGGTTCCGTTGAAGAGATTGAAGTAAAGGAACCAGAGTTTCGAATTGGATCTGGTAAGGATCGGTTTGCCCTACTTACTCAAGAATCGATTCCAGACGGCGAAGAGCCTAAAAGTTATTTAGCTAGAAATCGATTTCTAAGAGGTTACAATACGATTAGAAACGAAGTTCCAAAATCGAGGAGCGCGAATTCCTTTCAATCGCTGAGAAGCTCCAACCCCGTATCTACAATTGTTGACAGTCTACTGCAAGAGAAACTTCAAGATTTACCAGATCTTGATAAAGATTACTATAAAAATGAACTATATGATTTTGCTTTAAGACTTTATCGGAAAAAGAAATCTGAGAAAGAAATAAAATTAGAGTTGGCTAGCATGCTAGATGAATTAGTAAAACCTAATGACTTAATATCTAGTGAGTTTGATTTTACTCTCGAATCAGAAGAAGATTCTGACTCTGATGTCAACGAATAAATAAATTTCATATATAAACGCCTTTTCATCCAAAAAGAATTTTCCTCATTGCTGCACTTGTTCATTATTCATTTAAATCTTCTTGCTCGAATTATGCTCATTCGTTTCATTCATCCATCTACTTTCCTTTTAGCTGGTCCAACAGGATCAGGTAAAACACATTTCGTCTGCAAAATTCTTACTAATCGTTTAATTTACCCATTTCCTTCAAGAATCATCTGGATTTATTCAGAATGGCAAAATAGCTATGAGAGCATTAGTTTGATTTATCCTTACATTGAATTCATTAAAGGACCAATCACGGAACAACTGTATGAGTCAATAATACCATCGAAAAATAATCTCCTAATTCTCGATGATCAAATGACTAATTCTGCTAAAAATGATGAAATAACTAAATTATTTACACAAGGTTCTCATCATAAGAATCTGAGCGTAATGTATCTTGTACAGAATTTATTTGATAAGGGAAAACAACACAGAACAGTTAGTTTAAATAGTCATTATATAATTCTATTTAAAAATCCAAGAGATAATATTCAACCAGGCATCTTAGGCAGGCAAATGTATACATCAAAGTGGAAGGCATTCGTTGAGATGTATAAACAGGCGACGAACGAACCTCATGGTTACATTCTATTAGATCTGAGGCAAGAGACACCGGATGATTTCAGAATTCGTAGTAAAATTTTTAAAGATGACCCAGGCTCAACAAGCATATATTTATTCTCGAAGTAAAATAATATATAGACATCAATATTCTGCATCTATATAAAGTATGCTATTCCAATTTAAAAGTAGTTGAATTATTTATTTTGCTTTCAAATTATAAAATGCCAAGGATTTTTCTAAATTCTGAAATTACATTTCTACTTAATTCAGTTCAACAGGTCATCCACCTATTATTTAAAATATTTATTCTATTAATTAAAATTCTGGTTCGTTACCAGACAAGCGACTCGAACGACTCTTTTGTGGAAAGTGAAGAAGAAGAAGAAGAAGAAGATTGTGAACCACATTGTCGTTGTCGAGCGTGCGCGGAAGTTGAAAGAAAAAGGATACTACTAAGACACCATCGAAAAAAAGCAGTTTCCTCATTAGTCGAAACTGGTGATAAGGGTAGCTCCTCAATCAAAGAAAGAGAAGACGAAAGTGACGCCTAAAAAGTTTTCAAAACTGAGATGGAACTCCCCTATGTGAAACTTGCAAGTGAACCCTCAGTTACCAGATCTAAAAATAGAATTACAAAAAGGACTTTGAAATATTTATCAATTTGCCGGAATCCAGATATCCAAAAACGAATAATCAAATCTTCACCAGACTCGATTATAAAAGGAATTTGCAACGCGGCATTTAATATTCAACAAAATCCAGATATTAAATTATCGAAAAAAGAAAAATCATTATTTAGAAAATTTAAATTAAAAATTGGAAAACTAACACATCCTCGAATTCCTATTTCAAAAAAACGTAAAATTATTCAAACCGGTGGTGGACCTTTTCTTATCGCCCTCATTCCAGCATTACTATCGACAGCATTATCAACGTTAGGACCAGCATTTATCAATTTCTTCGAAAAAAGAAAATGAATTTTCAGAAAGCAATGTTGGTGAATGAAGAAGAATTGAGCCGTCTCGTTGAAAAACAAATCAGAGAGTATAATCCAAATCTGCATATTTTAGGTCAAATTCAACTTCAACAAGAATCGATTTTAAATAATCCAAAATTATCCTCGGATGACAAACTACATCTGTTCAAAAAACTTCAACAACGTTTTTCAACTATGAAACATGTATCATTCTCACCCCCAATTTCTGACTCTAAGAAAAATCTAAATTTCTTGAAAAGAAAAGCAGCACCCGAAGATATTTTCGAAGTTCACACTGAGAAAAGTGATCACGGCCTTGACGAAAAAGAAGAAGATGTATCAGACCAAGAAACGCTTTCCGGAAAAGATTCATTAAAAGATTTGAGCGAGTTGAAAGACGATGATGAAAAGAACTTTCCAGGTGGGGATTCATCTTCTGCTGATGAAGGAGAAATTGAAGTTAAAGATTTACCTCGTAAATTTAATACTAAATTTAATAGACTTAAGGAACTTCTTCATGCGAATCAAGGAAAAATTTCCTCCAAAGCTAGGACTGGTGAGGCGATAATACATGGTCAAGTAATTAAAGGTTCTAAATATTCTGATCTAATCAAAAATCTGTATCAATATTCTGAAAATCGTAATCTTGTTGGAACCCCTCAGTTTTCAAAAGCACTACGAGAGATTTTTCAAAATAAGAAAGATATTTATCCAGATCAATATGTTTCTAATAAGGATTTTCTCGCTCAAGTTCGTCACCCACTATCTTCTTCGTCTAGCACTTCTCAATCTTCTGCATTATCCAATTCACAATTCGGAACCGGTAAACAGAAAAGGACTCTTTCAACGCCCGGTAAATCAGTTAAAGTTCTCTACCTCTATCCTCATTAAATCTCAAACACTTCTTATTCAAATATTCCCATCTGTTGCATTCACTTTCTTAATTTCCCGTGTAGATTGTTCATTCTTTTTAATAATAATAACAAAACATTTTATTCAATTTGAGCATTGGAGAAATCGAGAAAATTATGAGGTAGAGGGTTTAAGGAATGCGAGCTTTGAATTAACGAGGTTGTACAATTTTGGGACATTATAGGCGAATGAACAGAAGAAATTCGAATTCCTTTTCCGCGAGTGAATTTTTGCGATAAAATATTTACATAGTTTGAGATATAGTGATCTCTTAATTTTCGAGTTTTAAATGAAGTTCGTAGGTGGGTTGAAATTTTTTGAATAGAAATCTTATGAAAGATTCTAAAGTAAAGAAAATAGATGCAATATTGACCACAAACAGAACTATACACTGATTGTAAAGGATCCTGATTATGAAGAATTGAAAGGTTTGAAGGAAAAGATAAATGATAGAAACTCGGAGGATTTCCATAAGAATCAAAAAATTCTAGAATAGAACCAGGGGGTTTTACACATGCGAGCCAGTGTGTACCAGGTGAAGAAGACGGATCAGAATTTAAAATAAAATAAACGGTTTTCGTTTGATTGGCTAAATGATCGATAGGTATGTTATCAGCAGAAAAAACTCCGAGATAGAGAGAATTAGTTGCATAACCAGCACATCGTCTAGCCTTGTAGGTAGAATTAGATTTCACGCTAATAGGGGAGAGGTGTGAGTGTAATGCAGAGAGAATTGAATCCAGTTGAGTTGTATCCATCTTTTAACTTAGAATAATATTTCGATAACGATCAATTTCCATTAAGGCATTAGATTCCGAGTAAAAGAGTAAATTAATATTGTTTGCAGTTGGAGTCCCGAATTTTAATTCTATTCTTGCGGATCCAATAGATGGTAAGGAGGGAATTCCAGAAGGCATTAAGCGAAATACATAAAAATTACAATTTCTAGCCCACTGTTCGGGAGTTATATCAATAGATTTTGTTCCAAGATCTAATCCAAGACCTTCTAAAAATAAAAAATACTCCCTTAAATAGTCCCCGTTGGTGAAGTTAGGCTGGTAGGGAATGCGTGGAATATCTTGACCGTTTACCTTGATAGTTATAAAACGCAAATCAAAATTTTGAAAGTAAAACGGATTAGTATTAGAATCACCATGCATATGAATATCACGAATCATTGATATGATAACACGTTTAGGCATTACACCTGTAAAAACATTGTCATATTCAATGTTAGTCACGCCTGCAGGAATTGTAAGTCGCTTTAGCGAAACCTTCGTAAAGGGAATGCGAAAATTATGTTTTTGTAATGTTGTTTCATGTGCCATAATTACGCTCGGATTGATCTCTTTCGTGCGAATCAATAATCTGGCTTTAGTAATGGAAAATTTGTAGTTCGCTGCATTTGCAGCAGGTTTCTTTATGTAAAATGCAGCTCGATTCGGAAGTAGGCGTATCTTTAAATCAAGGTTCGATGGAATATCCAAAGGTTGATGAAACATATCTGAATGTAAACGTCCGATTAACGTAACCTGACGTGATTCACCGAATGCAGCACTTCTGCTTTTGAATCCAGTATTCGCGCCAGCTGCTTCTCTACGGAAGTCAACTTCATGTTCATCAGTATCACGATCCCAGGCAATTGTTTTCAATCTAGTTTTTCCGATAAGCTGATTGGTTGATAGGAGTGTTTCGATAACAGCGCGATATGGATAGAGAGTGTTGTTGTCTCCTACCTGAACACCTTGAATTTCTGTCTCAACTGAAGAGAACAATGAATGTAAGAAATTGTTCGCCACCCCAACTGCGGCATCGGCAGCTATGTCAGTACCATCGGCAAGTAAGAGTTTTCCTTTAATTTCAACGCGACTTTTATTTAAATCTAGATATTGCCTGTCAGTTCCTTTAATATTAAACTCGATCGGGGTTCCATCTTGAAGCGCAGAAATTGGAGAATAATCGCGATCAAATTCATTAAGCACAGCTGCCTGAATGACCTCCGATTGGAAATAATCAAACTCGGTTGAAATTTCTTCCTTTAGCATCTTTTGTTCAAATTCAGCCATTTTGTCGGTTTTTTCTTCTTTCTTTTTAAAACTAAATTAGAAATTATATTTAATTCCAGAGAAAAGATTTTCAGCCTTTTTAAAATCGGGAATTGTTCTCCTTTTATAGACATTTTCAGAAAGGCGTGGACTTTTTCTTTTAGCACGTAGACCTTTCCTTCGAGATTGTTTCTTTTTTCTTCGCCCTCCTCCAAGCATGCTGCCTCGTTTGTTATAGACACCAACACCAACTCTTCTTCCAACTCTAACTCCGCCCGACTTTCTCCTCTTTTTTCTACGTCCCGACCCTTTCTGTGAAAGTTTTTCGGTTATTGCACTTGCCGCATTTTCCAGAACATTTTTCGATGTGGGTGCGATTGCAGACTTGAGTGACTCCTTCCAGTTTGCGCCAGTCTCTCGACTTTTAAGTGTTTGACCCAAAAAAGCACTCACACCTTGCAAAGCAATTGGCACAACATGTCGAAAAACCCCGCGAAAGAAATCCCCTATTCCGGCTCCAGACTGGGAATAGTATTTTGCACCGCGAAATACTGGTAAGGTCCCACCAACTTGCGCCTGGTAATATTTTAAATAAACATCAGTTTGAGGATTCGACTGGTGTTCCAGCTCTGGAGCGTGAAAATCCATTATCTTCCAATCTAGTGCTGTGAGTATAGAGAAGAAAACGATGATGAATTTGCTTTATTTATTGAGACAGAGAGCGAGAGTGTGTATGTGGATAATAAGAAAAAAAACAGCAAATTCCAAAATTAGATTCAAAAAGATTGTTTAAAATTTTACTGAATTAAAGAATTATACCTTTTTATAGTAAACTATTCGTGAAAATTCCACCACCACCTCCACCTCCAAATCGATTTACCTTTCTACGTAGGTTCAATCGAACAACAATTTTACTGTTTGGCATAAATGGAAAAGGGTCGCCGTTTTCCGTATTCAGTTGAATTTCAACTTCATCAATTGTTGATCGGTTTACAGGTAGATAATATGGTGGATTAAAGGAAAAGTAGTTGACTTGAGGTGAATCTCTACTGATTTGAACAGGTGCAAGCCCTAACAGTTGCACTTCCTTATTACCAACCAACTGATATTTTATCAGATCACAATAAATATAGATTGAGTTTATAATTAGGAATTTGCATGGTAGCTCAGAAAGGATTGGCAACGTTTGAAAATAACAGAGGAAATGCAACTCATGTTCCTCCTCCTCCACATCAGGGGTTGCTGGATTTGATTCGTTTCTGTACACAGTTTTGTTGTTTTCAACACGATCAGAGGCCAATGACGCAATGATAGCTTCACTGGAGTGCTGAGGTAATGGAGGGAGAGATGAACCGAGCGTTTCGTCATCAATTTCCGCTGAAGAAAACTTCATTATCGATTCAAGCTGAACCCCGAGAATGTCAGTAAAAAATTCGGGTTTTGAGGAGTAGAGATGTATACCTAGACCTGCAGCGGTAAGGGAAACTTTTCTGGAACTCGTGCGATAAAGGAAATTTACACCAATATTCTTTGCACCAAGCTCCTTTTCCAAGAAAGTAACAACATTCTCATGAAAACTGAATGAAATTTCGTTTAGGATTTCTTGAACATTCACATAGTATCCTTTTGGAATTGTCACCACATGTAAGAAATAAGGAATTTCTTGTTGTTGTTGTTGTTGTTGCTCCTTCTTACTTTTCAGAAACTCGTGAAGGACCGTTAGAGCGAACGAGGAGGTATTAAATTGTATTTGATGTGATTTCATATATTTCTCGGAAGCCTCTAATGCTTTCTTGTTTATTTCAGGCTGTTCACTAGCCGCGAAACCGGCGTCTCGCCAATATGAGCCACCAATCATAGAAAGCATAAATGGGTATTGGGCAATCACTGCTATTTCCAGCTCGTGTTCTAGATTAAAGATACGCGTGGGATACTGAATATCAATAATTGCCATTTCCCAATCCGATCCGTCACCTCCTAATTCTAAGGTTTTGGCTAACTTTGTTTTGAACGAATTTGCACAGTTTTTTGGAAAGAGTTCCACACTTACATTACTCGGCAGCGTTAGTTGAATTTCGTTTTCACTTATATTACTCATTTTGAACTTGATGTTGTGATGGCTGTGAAGAGGGTGATATGTTTTTGTTTCGCTGCTGTTTTAAATTTTCGATATCCGACTCTGGAATCCACGTGTTGAATTTATTAGGCCAACCTTTCCACTTAACTAGCACTTCATAAGAACCGGGTTGGTTTGTCTCTTTTGCGTATTCGACTGATGTTGCTGCTGCTGCTGCTGTTGTTGTTGAGTCTTGTTTTCTTTTTCGCCCACGACGAGGCAGTGCTGTCGGAACAAGTTTTGAGGCTTCAGATGCAGCTGGAATTTTTCTTTTTCTAATTACCTTTTCAATTAAATATCTATTTTTTTGAATTGGTTGCAATTCTTCTCGATACCAGCTACCTTTTATATCCTCACCTCCCCGATCCTGCAGATGAAATATTTCCCGATCGTGTATTGAGGATACTCCTCTAGGTACTTTGTCTCGCTGCTGCTGCTGTTGTTTCGTTTTCGATGAAAAAGCAACATCTGAAATTCTAAAATCTTCTTCACTCCAATTTGGTACATAGCCCTTTTCAAATTCGCCTTTCACACGACTCATTCGAACCATTTGTCCTTTTTTGAGAGTCAAAGGTTTCTTTGTTACAACAGCAGACGAGTGAGTGTTGTTGGTGGTGACTTTGCGACCCTGGAAGCCTCGAGGCGGGCGCTCCGCGCCCGCCTCGTTGCTTCCTGGAGTCGCACCAAAGGCGGCCACGCCCCGCGCCCGCGCCCGCGCCCGCGCCCGCGCCCGCGCCCGCGCCCGAACGAGAATCTTACGTGCTCCTGCTTCTGAGCTGGAGGGTTGATTTGCTTTTGTTTTTGTTGTTTTTATTGACTCGGGTAAATATAAGCGTGCCCAGACATGTTGTTCATTGCTAGGATTACTTGCCTGTTCTGGAGTCATTCCGATTGAACGATGAAACGTATTGTTATAGGCAAGAACCATATCTGGTAAGACATCCAGATAATGTGTGCCAGATTCTGGGTGTGCGCTGAAATATTGCCAGATTCGGGATTTCAGCGTTCGATTAAAACGTTCCACAACTGCGGCCTTTGTATCGCTCCACGTGGTAAAGTGTTCTACTCCATGAGAGTGAAAAACAGTTTGCACGTGCTGATTTAAAAATTCTTTTCCTTTATCAGTTTGAATACGTTTTGGTAAACGGATCTTATATTTTGAATTCTTTGCCGTTGTTGCTGCTCCAGCATTATCTGGTGCTGAGGCTCCCTCCTCTTCTTCTTCTTCTTCTTCTGATGATGATGATGATGATGAGGAGGAGGATGAGAATAATTTCTGAAAACATACTGCCATCTCTTTTCCTGTTTTCGATTTCGCAGGTAAAACCCATGCATATTTTGAAAATACGTCAATACAGGTAAGCAAATATCTGTAACCATGATTCACTCTAGCTAATGCTTGCATATCAGCTAAATCAGCCTGCCATTGCTCATCAATGCCTGATACTCGTGTTCGGTTTCTGGTAAAATTACGTCTCGCAGGACGATGTAATGTATAACTAGGTTGTGATTGAAGAAATCTTTTTATTAAGGAGCGAGTTATTCTGCTGATGGAAACACTGTTGGTGGCGCTGGTGTTGGGGTCTGGGGTAAGCTGTCTTGCCCTTCGATATAATTTTTCAATACCCCCATAGGAACCAGGATCTTTGGGATTATAGTAGATTTTTTCTAAAAAGTTGAAAATCTTTTTTTCTTGATTTGTTTTTTCATCATCATCCTCCTCCTCTTCTTCTTCTTCTCCTTCTTCTCCATGTTCTGACATTAGATTAGGAAAATATTTTTCTGCTTGGAAATTTGATGTTTTTAAATCAAATCTTTTTAATTTTATTTAAGCTTCTTCTTCTTCTTCTTCTTCTTCTTGATTCTGCGTCAGCTTGATATACTTTAAAAAATAAATCAATAAGGATTTGTGGAAACTTCGAGCGTTAAATTATCGGACAGATCAGGTACCTCTAATACGGATGTATTTTCCGATTGATTTTTATAGGAAAAATCTGGTGTTGTTGTTGTAAGCAAATTTAAAAACTGAGTCATAACCACCTTAGTAAACTCATGCTGTTGCTTTTTCGAGGTCTTCTCGTTCACGGTTTCGAAATTCACATTATCCCTTTGAGCATCCGGCTCTTGCTCATTTCCGTTTTCGTTCAGAATCCTAGTAAAGAATTGTGTTGTGAAATTTCTTTCACTGTTTTCCAACATTTGTTCACCTCTATCACTTATGTTAGACGAATGCTCCTCTTCCATAATGGTGGTGGTGGGTCTGCTGCTGCTGCTGTTGCTAGGTGGGAGAAATGCGTCGGCTGCGAAGGAATGAACTGATTCTGTGATCTTACTTTCACTTGGCCTGCTGTTAGACTTGTCGCTCTCAGACGTTGTAATGCTGTGGTTAGTTTCATTTCGTTTTGTTATATTTCTTTTTGATACCGGTTTTAAAATTTTAATCTTATTTAAATTTTCTACTTCTTCGATCTCTACTACTGGCAGCTCCACATCAGTCTCAAGCTTCAAGCTTGTAAGTAGACTTTTTAAACTATGAGTAAGTTTCAAGAGTGTCTCTAAATCTTTTGAGTCATTTCTCTGTACTGGTGGTTGAAAAGCAGCTGGAGTTGGAGGAAAGGGAATAAAAGGATTATTATTAATTACATCTGACTTTTCCCCTATGATTTTCGAATCTTGAATTGCGCGAGTGTCACCGGAGATAAGAAAAGTTCGAATGATAATATAGGCGCAAATCAGCCAAACAATTATTTTTATAATATTCCAAATCTGTGGGAACAACAACGAATGTTCCTGTTTTTTGTTTTTCTCCTCTATTGTGCCATTCGTAATTTTTCCAATACCCAAATGCTTTTCGAGTTTCAAAAGCAGGTCTGTAGTCGATGCTAATGTTTCAATTGCGGCGTGAAGCCCTGAAAGTGAGCAAGCAGCAGCTAAAAAATCTGTTTCGTCGTGAGCATCCTTAGGTTTAGGAGTTGTGGTCGTGAGCGTCGAACTCTCCTTATTCTCAGTTAGACTTGTATTCGGTCCGATCGGGCAATCAATTGCTGTTTCAATACTAGACAACTCGAGACTATTTCTCGCTTCCTTAATTTTATCTTGTTTCTTGTTAGACATCGTAGTGGTTTGTAAATTACTTATTAAATTATTGAATGAGCCAAAATTAAATAAATAAAAAGCGATAATGCAACGCAAGGATAGAGATGAAGCTTTATATAGAAGAAGCAAAACGAATTACTTCAGACTTACAGCAGTTTAAAGAAGGTAAAAGGAAATCGAAACCCGATTTATGTACATTAATTGAATGCATTGATTTCAGCATCTAGAATTGAACTCGAATATGAATGTGAATCTCCTCTGGTTTTCTACAGATTAATACCAAGCTTGCGGCAACTTGCGCAGAATATGGAAAGCAGCTTATCGATTGTGAGTGGCAAAGCTGAAGCTGAGCATGGAGCGTTCTGAACGAGTAGCTCGTATTTGAGCGAATTTTGAAACTCGGTAAAGATTATTTGACGGTATAAAAAAATTAAGATAGTTGGATCGTTTTGAGCAGAACCAGCTGCAAGCGATTGACAAAGAGGATTGGATGATACAAAAGAGTTGCAGAATGCAGAGGAAAACGTTATGGAAGGAACGATAATGAAATCAAATATTTGAGAAAACAAGAACATGATTTGTGAGAATTGTGCAATGAATGTAGAGTCTGAAAATATCCCGTTTCCTACGAGTGTTGTTGGTAAATAGGAAGTTGAAACTGAAGCCGTAGATGTGGAAGTAGAAGTGCTAGTCACATTAGGTTGTGAATTACATGTATAGATATTTGACCCATTTGAATCGAGAAGAGATGAATTAATTGAAGGATTAATTGACTCAAGTAAAGTAACAGAATGTGTAGATGTAGAAGCAACAGAAGAAGAAGAAGTATTAGGATTTGTGTGAATACTAGTTATGTCCACGATTTTTCGCTTCAGAGTTTTAGCATTCCTGCTGGGGCTCGTCCGCTTCTTCAACACCTTCATCGACAGAGTTTTCGCTTGCTTCCTTGTACGGGACCGTGTCGGCTTCTTCGGGGTTGAAACAATTGCTGGGGAGGGTGGTGGCGCCGGTGGTGGGGTCATCGTCATCGGCCAGAAGCGCAGACTTGGATCCGCAGTTATCAGATTGTTTACCGCTTCCAGCGTCTCCTGATCCAGCGCCACACTCAGCGCTGGTGGTGGTGCAAGTATTTGTTCCTGGTTCGATTGAAGTAAGCGAAGTGCGCGAACGTTTTGCAGCTGAGCCTCCACCATTTCCTATGAACTCACATATATGTTTAGATTTTCTTTTATTTTAATAGCAACTCCTCTCGAGTACTATTATCTTTGTTTTTATTGGTAAATAAATATTGAAGAAGAATGGAGAAAATATAATGCGAAATTTAATTTTGAAAAATTAATGACGGAGAATACTCATAGTCGGCAATTGACCCATACGCTAACTCTCACATGCCTACGGCGAAGAGAACCTAACCGATCGAACTGACTGGAGTGTCCTGAATGGGCAAGCCCCAGAGACAACTCCTCCTCAGGGGAGAAAGGCATTTCTCGCTCGAAGCGAGACCTTGTCACTAGACCCCTATGTGCCTTTATA